>Ga0209210_1000101_pt1 | contig 105178 bp, 103 predicted proteins | sample RifGroA1_FD_183991 | JGI IMG/M metagenome (GOLD analysis project Ga0209210, IMG submission 183991) | Contaminated groundwater microbial communities from Rifle, Colorado, USA - Rifle Groundwater A1 (SPAdes) (version 2) | ecosystem: Environmental > Aquatic > Deep subsurface > Groundwater >...
GTGTTTTTGAAGAAGGGTGAAAAATATCAAAGTGTTTATAAAACATTGGGTGCTCCGCCTTACTTTGTGAAACCGGTCGAGGGAGGTTCCTCGATAGGTGTTTCGCCGGCAAAAAATTTAAATGAGCTTAAAAAATCCATGAACCTGGCGTTTGAGTATGACAACAGAATTTTAGTGGATAAATATATAAAAGGAAGAGAGTTTACCTGTGCCGTTACGGGAAACGATAAACCGATAGCACTTCCGGTCGTGGAAATAAAACCCCTGAAAGGGAGTTTTTTTGATTATGAATCAAAATATGCCGAAAGCGGTTCGGAAGAAATAGTTCCGGCTAGAATTTCGAAAACCCTTACGGAAAAAATCCAGAAAATCGCGTTGGAAGTTTATAGAATTGTCGGATGCCGTGGCTTTGGAAGAGTTGATTTTATTTTAAAGGACGGCAGAACCCCTGTTGTTTTGGAAGTCAATACAATACCGGGACTTACGCCGATGTCTCTTTTTCCCAAGGCGGCAAAAGCGGCGGGTATTTCATATCCCCGTCTGCTTGATATGATCATCGACTTAGTCAAGTCGTAGAATCATCAGTCTTGCTGATGTAAAATGATTAAAGATGCAATCGAAAAAAATTAACACCATCCTCAAATGGTGGGTGACCCCAAAGCTTCCTCCGGAAGATATATTTGCCAGGCATAATTTTGTCTCCCAATGGCTGACACATCCGATTAAAAGGAGACTTGCCAGAACCTACTTGAAGTATTTGCAAAAACATACGAATCTTAAAGTAATTGGCATTACAGGGAGTACCGGCAAGACCACCACTACCGAAATTTTAGCGTCAATTCTCAGTAGAATCGGTAAAACTGTCTGGTCGGCAGAGGGGGTAGACCCTGTTTACAATATTCCCAACACGATTCTCAGAGCAACTCCGGACACAAAATATTTAATCCTCGAAATGTCAGTGGAATATGTAAACGAAATGGATTATTATCTCTGGCTTGCGAAGCCCGATATCGGAATTATAACCAACATCGCTGTTACCCATACCCAATTTTTAGGGGACGAAAAAGGTGTTGCTTGTGAAAAAGGAAAGTTGATTAAAGGGTTATCCACGGGCGGAACAGCCATACTTAACAAAGAAGACAAACTGGTATGCTCACTGGGGAATGGATGGATATGTAAAGTCGCATTTTTTGGTAACACCGCCAATATTTATGCAAAAAATATCAGGTTGAATCCTGATTTGAGTACTAATTTTACCCTAGTAATTAATCAGAGTATAAAAACTGTTCATATGAAAGCCTTGGGAAGCCAGTTTGTGAGCAACGCCCTGGCTTCTGCCGCCGCCGCAGACAGTCTCGGTGTGGGCCTTAATCAAATTGTCCGGGGAATGGAACTTTTTAAGCCACCGACCCACAGGCTCAACATTTTTAGAAGTAAGCTGTATGGGATTATATTTGATGACAGCTATAACAGTAATCCTAAAGCGGCGAACGAATCCCTGGATACTTTTGAGGTAGTTTCCAAGGGTAAAAAGAAAATAGCTGTAATTGGAGACATGCTTGAGCTGGGTAAATTTGAGGAAAGCGCCCACAGAGAACTTGGCAAAAAAGTCGGAAAAATGAAATTTGACTGCATTATCGGAGTCGGTAATGCCGCAAGATTTATGGTAGACGAAGCCTCCCGTGAGTGGGGAAATAAAAATTGCTTTTTAGTGGCAGATTATCTTGAGGCTTTGGAGATTGTTAAGCCAATTTTGGACAAAGATTCCGCCCTTTTTGTAAAGGGTTCACGCTCCATTCATCTTGACAAACTTGTTGATGCCTTAAAATGAATGCTGTTATAATCTAACTGATCCGTATGACAAACTATTTAACTCTAAATTTGGGGCTTATAATTTTCTCCTTTCTTATCTGCGGTGTATTGATAGTCCCCTTTATTAATTTGCTTTATAGGTTGAAGCTTACAAGAAGGAAAGAGGCCCCGGAACACGGTAAAGTGCCTCTTTTTGATAAACTTCACGATATTAAAGAAGGAACTCCTGTAGGGGGTGGAATTTTGATTATTGCTGTAGTTACAATACTTTTTGCGATTTCTTTCCCGCTGGCATCATTTTTAGGACTTTTTGTCAGAAGTTCGTTTTCGCTGAGAGCGGAGCTTTTTGTAATATTTTTTGCCTTTATTTCTTTTGGGCTTCTTGGATTGTCCGATGATCTTTTGAAAGTTTTCAGCAAGCCCACAAAAGGCGTTTTAGGACTTTGGTTTGGCCTCAGACGCAGACAAAAATTCATTTTACAGTGGGTTCTGGGCCTTCTTTTGGGGTTTTTCATATATAAATATTTAGGAGTTCATATAGTCAACATTCCCGGTTTTGATACGGTTTGGGATTTGGGCATATGGTATATACCGTTCTCGGCTTTTGTTATCGTCGCGTTTTCGAATGCTTTTAATATTACCGATGGGCTCGACGGACTTTCCACTGGGCTTTTGCTAATCTGCCTTGGCGTTTTTGAAATAATTGCGATCGGAAATCTGGATACTCCACTTCTCTTCTTTATTTCACTCTGGGCGGGTGCTCTATTCGCGTTTTTGTACTTTAATGTTTGGCCGGCAAGGATTTTTCTGGGGGATGCCGGAGCCCTTTCTTTCGGGGCAATGCTGGCGGTAATAGGTCTTATTACCGGAAAAATCTTGGCGCTTGTTGTTGTCGGAGGAATTTTTGTTATTGAAGCCACCACTTCTCTTATTCAAATTTTGGGTTGGAAATATTTGAAAAGACCCATCTTTCCTTTGGCTCCGATTCACCACACTTTTCTGGCAAGAGGCTGGAAAGAGCCCAAAATTGTTATACGTGCATGGATTCTGGGCCTTCTTTTGGGAGTGTTCGGACTCTGGCTGGCGACAATGTAAGTTTATCTTAAGTGAGAAATAGAAAACTGACACTTTCAAAGCAAAACAAGTCTTTTGACAATAAATTATTTTTTCTTGTCATAGCATTCGTTGTTCTGGGAATAATTGCGGTTGCCGATGTTTCGGCTCCGCAATCCTTAAGCAACTACGGAGATAAATTTTATTTGTTGAAGCAGCAAATTCTCTCAGCCGGTATCGGGATAGTGGCTTTTTTTGTTGTTTCGAGAATAAAATATACTTTTTGGGAAAAAATAGGAACACCACTTTTCTTTCTTTCTTTAATACTTCTTGTTCTGGTTTTGTTGCAGCGCTTTGGCATTTCGGCGCTTGGAGCCAGGCGCTGGATCAGTTTTGGCCCCGTTAACTTTCAGCCTTCGGAACTTGTAAAATTTACGGTTGCAATATATCTTGCCAAAGTTGCCGCAAGTAAAAAATCCCCGCTTGCGTATTTTATTCCACTAGTGCTAATCGCCGGACTTATCATGCTTCAGCCAGATTTAGGAACAACACTTGTAGTCCTGGTTATAGGATTTTCCCAGATTTTTGTGGCGGATGTAGGCCTTCTTTATGTCATAGGAGCAGCAGCGGCCGGTGGTTTGGCCACATTTTTGTTAATTATAGCCTCTCCCTACAGACGCGCCAGATTATCGACATTTTTGGAAAGTACAACTGACCCTCTGGGCAAGTCTTATCATATTAGACAGGTTCTTTTGGCGCTTGGTTCGGGAGGGATTTTTGGAGTTGGTTTTGGCGCATCACGCCAAAAATATTCATTTTTACCTGAAGCCTCAACAGACTCTATTTTTGCCGTAATTGCCGAGGAGTTGGGCTTGGTAGGTGCCTCGGTTATTATATTCCTTTTTATTTTTTTTGTGATTAGGGGACTCCGAATTGCCAAAAACGCGCCGGATAAATTCTCTTCAGTCCTTGCTGTCGGAATTTCGGCATGGATTGGCGGACAGGCATTTTTAAATATTGGCTCGATGGTTTCACTGGTTCCTTTAACCGGAATTCCCCTGCCGTTTTTTTCCTACGGTGGAAGCAGTTTGGTGATGATACTTTCCGCTTGCGGTATACTACTAAATATATCGAAGTTTACGACTCATGAGCAAAAATAGATTGGTTCTTACCGGCGGACATGCCGCAACAACCGCAGTTGCAGTTGTTGAGGAAATAAAATCGCAGAATAGAGATTGGAGACTCTACTGGATCGGGGTAAAAAATGCGATTGAGGGAAAAAAAGTTGTAACTCTGGAATCCGAAGTCTTGCCGCGGCTTGGCGTGAAATTTTTGCCATTGATCACGGGCAGGCTTCAGCGAAGGTTTACCGTGTGGACTATCCCGTCGTATTTGAAAATTCCGATAGGATTTGTTCAGTCTCTCTATTATCTAGTGAAGATCAAACCAAAGGCGGTACTTTCGTTTGGTGGATTTGCTTCTTTTCCCGTTGTATTTAATGCCAAGCTTTTGGGAATTCCGGTTATTATTCATGAACAAACCTCAGCCGCTGGACGGGCAAATTTGGCTTCCGCAAGGTTTGCCGCCAGAATTACTCTGGCCAGGAGTGAAAGTAAAAAATATTTTCCAGGCTCCAAGTGTGAAATTACGGGGAACCCTGTAATGAAAGATATAAGAATGGTTAAGCCGGCCGAAAAACCGGCGGACCCACCTGTAATTTTTGTCACCGGAGGGTCGCGCGGTTCGCAAAGCATTAATCTGGCCCTCGAGAAAATTCTAAGGACACTTTTGACCAAATATAAAATAATTCATCAAACCGGAGGACTTGATTACCTGAAGTTCTCCGATATTAAGCAAAAACTTCCTCAGGCCCTAAGGGATAATTATGAAGTTTTTATACGCGTTAATCCTTTGGAGATTTCAAAAATTTATTCCCAAGCCTCAGTTATTGTCAGCCGGGCCGGGGCCAATACGGTGTCCGAGATAATGCTGGTCAAGCGTCCTGCAATTTTAATTCCTCTTCCCATAAGCTTCCTTGATGAGCAGACCGAGAATGCAAAAATTGCCAAAAAATGGGGAATTGCCGAAATAATTCCCCAGGACAAGTTAACCCCCGAAAAGCTCCTCAGCGCAATCGAAAACAGGATCATCAAGTTTCCTGAAATTATCAAGAACGTAAAGGGAAAGGTAAGCCCGGATTTTGGGGCATCCAAGAGTCTTGTAAATTTGGTCGGAAACTATATGAAGTGAAAAAAATTATTCTGCCGTTAGCCCTGTTTTTACTGGTTTTGGCGATATTTCTTCCCAGATTTTTTATAAAAATCCGGATAGATTGTAAGACCCAATTTGGAGCTTGTCCTCCGGCAATCTCCGACCGATTAACCCCTCTAAACGGAAAAACAATGTTTTCTGCCGAAAGAGAGATTAATAAAAATTTAAAATCAAATTTTTTGGTTTCAGGATTTACGATTCAATTCAAGCTTCCGAATATTTTAAGAGTTGACTTGATTATAAAAAAACCCGTATTTGCCTTAAAAAACAAATCCTCTGAGACTTTTGCCCTTGTTGATAAAGACGGATATGTACTTAATGTATCCGGTGAAACTTCTCTACCCAGGGTAATTACGGACGGCAGTTTGCCTAAAGAAGGGGAAAGAGTTAATGATAAAGATTTTTTTGCTTTACAACTTACCGATGGTGTATATAAAATGTATCAAATAGGATCAAGTACTATCGAAGGAGATACTTTGCTTGTTGATCTGACAGGCCCTATCAGAGTACTATTTCCTTTAGTGGGTGCCGATAGGGAGCTCCTCTTGGGTTCCTTGAGGCTTATATACTCGAATATTCAAAGCGGAGAAAATAAAGCTTTGTATTCGCAGATTGACTTGCGTTACAGAAATCCTGTATTAAGATAAGTAATCAAAGTGATCTAATTAAAAAAATGAGTAAACCAAGAATAGTTGCTGCCATAGACATGGGATCGAGTAAAATCGCAACCCTCGTGGGTCAGGTGATTGGGGATCCTGTGACGGGTGAAACTTCGATTAATGTGGTTGGTGCCTCACAGTCGGAATCCAAAGGAATTAAAAAAGGGCAGATTGTTGATATTGAGGAGGCAGTCGAGGCAACCATTACTTCAATAGAGGCTGCCGAGCGCATGGCCGGATACAATCTTGAAACGGCTTATGTTTCCATAGGAGGTGCCCACATCCATTCACAAAATTCACACGGAGTTGTGGCCGTGTCGGATCCGAATGGAGAGATAACGGAGAGTGATGTTGATAGGGCAATCGAAGCCGCATCCGCGATTTCCCTGCCGGTATCCCGTGAGGTTATTTTTGTAGTTCCCAGGGAATTTATTGTTGACGGAGAGTCCGGTGTACGCGACGCTGTCGGCATGAGCGGAGTAAGGCTTGAGGTTGATACACATATAGTTTCAGCAGCCTCGGCCGCTTTGAAAAATGCCAAAAAAGCAATAAACGAGGTTGGAATAAAAATTGAAGAAACGGTTTTTTCGGGACTAGCATCAGCCGAGGCGGTATTAACCCCCACCGAAAAAGAACTGGGATGTGTCCTTATAGATATCGGAGGAGGTACCACTTCTATCGCTGCGTATATGGAAGGCGCAATTGTTTATTCGGGAGTTATCCCGATTGGAGCCAGGAATGTGACCAATGATTTGGCGATTGGCCTTAGGGTTTCTTTGGAAACAGCTGAGAAAATCAAAATAGCTCTTTCCGATGAAAAGAAAAAAGATAAAGAGGAAAGCGACGAACTAGATCTAGCCGGACTGAATATTACAGAGATCAGAAAAATATCCAAGAAAACCCTTGTTGAGGGAATAATCAGGCCGCGATTAAATGAAATTTTTTCCATGGTTAAGTTAGAACTTGAAAAAGAAGGAATTGCCAACAGGATTCCTTCGGGAGCAATAATTACCGGAGGCGGAGCCGAAACCGCGGGGGCAGTTGACTCTGCTAGGCGCGTTCTTTCCGTTCCGGTAAGAATCGGCGTGCCCAAAGGCGTGGGGGGGTTGATCGATGATGTCATCACTCCTTCATTTTCAACTTGTGTAGGACTCTTGCGTTACGGGGCAAAAGCCAGGCCGGCGGAGAGCTTGACAAGTTTCTCAAAAAAGATGAAACTACCCTCGGTTGGAGTTTTTGGTAAACTGATAGACAACATTAAAAATCTTTTACCATAGCCTGGCGTCTGCTTGTGTTTTCTTTCTGCCCAAGGTACAATTCTGCCACGTATAGTTTTTTATTATAAATTATAAATTTTATGGCACTTGTTAAACCGGATTCCGCAAGAATAGCAAAAATCAAAGTGATTGGTGTCGGTGGTGGAGGCGGAAACGCAATATCTTCAATGATAGAATCTGGCACGGTCAACGGCGTGGAGTTTGTCGCCATAAATACGGATGCACAGGTTCTTCTTAACAATAAAGCCCCAACAAAACTTCAAATCGGTGAAAAGTTGACCAAAGGTTTGGGAGTTGGTGGAAATCCTGAAGTTGGTCGTCAGGCAGCGGAGGAGTCCGTTGAAAAAATCAAAGAACTCCTTATTGATACGGAAATGGTATTTGTTACTGCGGGAATGGGCGGGGGAACCGGAACCGGAGCAGCTTCGATCGTAGCCCAGCTTGCCAAAGAAGCTGGAGCCTTGACCATAGGAGTTGTGACAAAGCCCTTCGCTTTTGAGGGAACAAGAAGAATGGTTGCGGCGGAGGACGGCATAGAAAGATTAAAAGAGGCGACAGATACCCTGATAGTAATTCCAAATCAGAGGCTGATGGATGTAATTGACAGAAAAATGACTCTTCTTGAAGCTTTTAAAGTTGTTGATTCGGTTTTGGGACAGGGTGTCGGAGGAATAGCCGATATTATTACAACTGCTGGGCTTGTTAACGTAGACTTTGCCGATGTTAAGGCAATTATGAAAGACGCCGGAAGCGCTCTTCTTGGAATTGGAACCGGAGTCGGAGAGAATAGGGCCCAGATGGCAGCGAGAGCAGCCGTTTCCTCACCGCTTCTTGATCTTTCGATTGAGGGTGCACGCGGAGTTCTTTTCAATGTTGCCGGAGGTAATGACCTTACAATGTTTGAGGTAGATGAGGCAGCAAGAATTATTTCCTCGGCAGCCGACCCGGATGCAAATGTAATTTTTGGGGCTGTTATAAAGTCCGAACTTTCGGATCAGGTAAAAATTACAGTTATTGCCACGGGGTTTGATGAAACGAGGTCTCATCTTGCCCAAATGAGTCAGACGGCAGTTCAAAGGCCAATTGTTTCAGGTGTCATTAGCGAGCCGGCTGGGTCAATGACTGAAAAACGGGAAGACGAAGACGAAAGTGATGAACCACCGGAAAATGGCGGAAATTCGGGAAAAGACGAAGATGTTTTTGGAGAAAAGTTCGAAATTCCGGCGTTCCTCAGGAAAATCCGCTAATGCCCGAAAGAAATCCTTGTTTAAAATCCGGTTGTCCGGGTTTTTGCTGTCAGGACATTGACATTGAGATCACAAAATCGGAAAGAACCAGAGTTTTCCCCACCGCAATTCACGTTGATTCGATGAAGGAACTTGCACAAATTAAGAAAGATAACCTGCAGGGATTGTATTATACAGAATATTCCAGAAAAGGCCTTGAGGGAGGGGATTTTTACGTAATTGTAATAAACGGCCCCTGTCCGAATAGACTTTCTGATGGATCCTGTCTAAAGCATGACGAGCGCGAATATGCCGCGCGCAATTTTGCAATCGGATGTTCCGACTGCAATGTTATCAGGAAAGAGAATGGATTATCTCCGATTTTTATTGAACCGGTCGAGTAAGGTATAATGTATTAATGCCATTTAATAGGCGAGGTTTTTTGCAGGCTTTGGAAGTTTTTCTTTACTGCGCTCTTGTTGGACTTATATTTTGGAAAGGAAATGATATTTTCGGTGAAGTAAAGTCGTATTTTGGTCCGGTTCTTGTTCTTCTTCTTTTTTCCACATCGGTACTCGTCTGCGCGGCAATAGTTTTATACAAACCCTACAAGCTTTTTATAGCTGACAAGAAAAAAGAAGCGTTGGATACGGTAATTTCAACCGCCATTTGGCTTTTTGTTTTTCTCCTGGCATTTTTTGGAGCAATGATTATTTTTTAAGGGTCAGAATTTTGACTTCAATTCCAGGGCCCTCTCTACTATTCTTTCACCAACCTCTCCCCAGTCAAAATATTTTTTGTAATCTTCGGGATTGATAAGTTTTATTTCGGTAACGCTTCCCGCGGGGTCTTTTACAAAAGGTCCCAGAGGATTAACTTTACAGGCATATCTGAGCTGAATTTTGTAATCTTTTCCGTGAGATACCTCCTGATAGCCTATCGGTAGAAATTCCAGAACTTCCATATTGGATTCTTCGATAATCTCCCTCTTCAATGTATTTTCAAAAGTTTCCCCGTCCTCAATTGTTCCGCCGACAAGTCCCCAATTTTTCTTTTTTCCCCCGTGGGCGATCACCATTTTATCCCCATAAAAACAAACTCCGTAAGCCTGAGTGGTTTTTGCAGGATCAACTTCGTCAAAACTATCCGCGTCATGGTAAATTATTTTTGAGGTCCTCCCCGCAACTGTCATTGAAGAGTTTATAGTTTTAAGCATACGCAAATTATATACGATTGGTGTAGAATCTGAAAATGAGACAAAAACTTTTGGATTTATTGGAAAAAGTCAAAAAAATTGAAAAAACTTCCAGAGAGGCAGCCGTAAAATCCCATCACGCCGCAAATGAAGCAAGCGGCGGACTTGTTGCTTCCTACTCGGCTGCGGGGGATGTTGAACATGCCAGGAATTCAGCCAACTTAAGTATAGGAAAAGCGGAGAAAATAAAGAAGCTGATGGAGGAGATTGAAAATTCGATCGGAGACGATGTGCCGGAGACTGCCAAACCCGTCTGTTTCCTCTCGGTTGAGTACGGGGAGGGAGATAAAAAAGATTTATATCTTGTTGAAAATCCTGTTCTTGTTGCGGGATTCAATTTAATTTCATCAAATTCTCCGCTGGGAAAGTCTTTGTGGGGTAAAGCTGTGGGGGACTCTTTCCTCTACACTTTTGGAGAACAAAGCTTCAGCGGCAAAATTTTGGAGATTGGATAGGGAATGTTTGGATTACCGTAGAAACACCTGGCCTGTAATATCCAGCCTGTAAATGCCTGGCTGGAACAGTATCCAGTTTTTAGAAGAACCTTTAAGAAATCCTCTCTCAAATTTATTTGAACTAAAATCCTCGACTTGTATGAAGACACTTTTTTCTTCCCTGACAAGGCGGATAAAATAATCTCCGAAAGGTTGTTCGAAGCCGGGAACTTCTAAATAAACTGGCAGCACTTTTCCTGGGTGTTTGGTTAGTTTTTTAGTAACATTGTTCCAAAAATCTGGCCACGCCATATTTATCGGTTCAAGCTCGTTTTTCAATTCTTTTCTCATTGGCAACGGTATTTTAAGCCTGGGGGATATCTAAAGTCAAAATAGGTATAATATACTTAATGGAGAATTTTTGGACAAAACTTCCCAAACCGTTTACAGTTTTGGCTCCAATGGACGATGTTACTGATAATGTATTCAGACAGGTAGTACTTTCAGCAGGGCGTCCAGATGTGTTTTTTACTGAATTCTCCAATGCTGACGGCCTCGTACATGGCGCCAACGGAATTCCATTGCGGAAACTCAACTTTACGCCTGATCAGCACCCTATTGTTGCCCAAATTTGGGGGACCGACCCTGTGAATATGGAAAAGGCGGCAAGAATAGCGGCGAAGCTCGGATTTGACGGAATTGATATCAATATGGGCTGCCCCGTAAAGGAAGTGGTCAAAAAGGGTGCTGGGGCGGGACTTATTGGGAGTTATAGCCTTTCAGAAAAGCTGATAGATGCTGTCAAAAAAGGTGCCGGGGGGCTTCCTGTCAGCATAAAAACAAGGCTTGGCAGGAATGAGAATATAGCGCAGGAATGGGTCACGTTTTTACTTAAAAAGAATATCGTAGCATTGACTGTTCACGGCCGGATTGCCAAACAAATGTCAAAAGGTGAGGCTAGTTGGGAGGAAATCGGAAAAATTGTAAAAATCAGGGATAGAATCGCTCCGGAAACCCTGATTATCGGGAATGGCGATATTAAAAGCTATGCGGAAGTTTTAAAAATGCAGAAAAAACACGGAGTCGACGGGGTGATGATAGGACGCGGCATTTTCGGCAACCCATGGGTATTTGTTAAAGATTTGAAGCCAGTGGAACACCCCAAAAAAGATTATATTAACTTACTTCTCAGGCATATTGATCTTTTCAAGAATACTTGGGGAGAAAGTAAAAATTTTGCCATACTCAAAAAGTTTTTCAAAATGTACGTTAAGGATTTTAAGGGAGCAAATAGCCTGCGGATAAAACTGATGGAGGCAGAGAATTTTGAGGAAGTAAGGAGGATTTTATGGAGCTTGGACTGATTTCTCAAAGATGCTAGAATAGCTTCATATGGCAAAGAAACCTTTTTTTGATCCGGTAGACCAGCAAGTAAACTTTCCCGAGCTTGAAAAGGTACTTTTGGAGAAGTGGTATAAGAATGGGATTGTCAAAAAATACCTGGCGCGCAATAAAAACTCCAAGAAGTATTTTAGCTTCATGGATGGTCCTATCACGGCCAATAATCCCATGGGAATACACCACGCCTGGGGAAGAACCTATAAAGATCTTTGGCAGAGATTTAAGAATATGCAGGGCTACAGAGAGCGCTTCCAGAACGGCTTTGATTGTCAGGGACTGTGGGTGGAGGTTGAGGTTGAAAAAGAGCTTGGCTTTAAGACTAAAAAAGATATTGAAGTTTTTGGCATCGACAAATTTGTTCAGCTTTGTAAAGACCGGGTCAAAAAGTACTCCGGGATACAAACGGAGCAAAGCAAACGCCTTGGATATTTCATGGATTGGGATCATTCGTACTATACCTTGAGCGATGATAACAACTACATGATTTGGCATTTCCTGAAGGTTTGCAATGAAGCCGGATGGATCTACAAAGGACAGGACGCTGTAGCCTGGTGCCCGAGGTGCGAAACCGCCATCTCCCAGCACGAAATGCTGACGGAAGATTATAAAGAACTTACCCACGAGTCCGTATTTTTGGCGTTTCCTGTTACGGGACAGTCGGAGGAATACCTTGTTGTCTGGACAACAACCCCATGGACGGTGCCGGCCAATGTTGCCGTAGCGGTTGATCCTGATTTGGATTATTCACTGGTCGGGATTAACGGTAAAAAGTATTGGGTTGCTAAAGGAGCTAAAGATAGAATTTTTACGGGGGTTAAGGCAAAAGAAATTAAGACTGCTAAAGGGTCAAAGCTGGTGGGCCTTAGATATAAAGGTGCTTTTGATCACTTGCCGAAGGTAATTGAGGCTTCCAGAAATGACAAATTTCACACGGTTGTGGCAACCGACGATTTAATTCTTCCCATAAACACAGAAGAAGGAACGGGAATGGTGCATGTTGCGACATCATCCGGATCGGAAGATTTCAGGCTTGGAAAGAAACTGAGTTTGCCTGTAATTGAGATTATCAAGGACGATGCTTCGTATATGGAGAACCTAGGATTTTTGTCCGGAGAAAACGCCAAAAAACATCCGGAACTGATCTTGGACTTTCTGAGAAAGCTTGACGAAGCGGGAAAACACTTTTTCTATAAAACCGAAAAATATACCCATAGGTATCCAGCTTGCTGGAGATGTAAAACCGAGCTTGTTTGGAAAGTGGCCGATGAATGGTATATAGCAATGGATAAGTCATCGCAGATCTCGAGCCGTAAATCTCAGACCGTAAAAATAGAGAAGTGGAAAGACGACGAGGATGAAATTAAGACCCCTCCTGATACAAGAACCCTTAGGGAAAGAATGAAAACAGTAGCGGCAAAAATTAACTGGATTCCGGGTTTCGGCCTTGACCGCGAAATGGATTGGCTGACCAACATGCACGACTGGCTCATCAGTAAGAAAAACAGATATTGGGGTCTGGCTCTTCCCATATGGGAATGCAAAAAATGTCACAATTTTGAGATAATCGGATCAAAAGAGGAATTAAAGCAGCGTGCGGTTTCGGGTTGGAAGGATTTTGAAGGCAAGAGTCCTCATAAGCCCCAAATAGACTTAATTAAGGTCAGGTGCGCCAACTGCGGCGCGGTAATGGATAGAATTGAACCGGTGGGCAATCCATGGCTTGATGCCGGAATTGTACCTTTCTCCACAATCAGCGAGAAAAACGAAGCCTGCGGTTTTGATGTGACTAAAACCAAACCCATGTACGTCGAAGATAGAGATGAATGGCAAAAATGGTTCCCGATTGATTTTATTACGGAAAGTTTTCCAGGACAATTCAAGAACTGGTTTTATGCAATGATTGCCATGAGTACGGTTCTTACGGACGTAAACCCATATAAAACCGTTTTGGGATACGGAACTCTCCTGGCCGAGGATGGACGGGCCATGCACAAAAGCTGGGGTAATTCAATTGAGTTTAACGAAGGGGCGGACAAAATCGGAGCTGATGTTATGAGGTGGATGTTTGCTAAGGCAAATCCGGCTGAAAATGCACTTTTTGGATATAAGGTTGCCGATGAGGTCAGGCGAAGATTCCATCTTAAGCTTTGGAATGTCTACAATTTTTTTGTAACATATGCCAATCTAGATGATTGGCACCCGGGAGTTCACAAAAAACCCGGCAGAAATTCGAATATTTTAGACAGATGGATACTTGTCAGGCTGGGTCAGACGACAGAACTTGTGGGGAACGCCCTGGAAAAATTTGACGCGGCAAGCGGGGCTTACGAAATTGAAAAATTTGTTGATGACCTGTCTCTTTGGTATATCAGGCGTTCCCGCGATAGGGTGGGTCCTGCCAAAGAGTCCGAAAAAGATGCAAACGCGTTTTATTCAACAACTTATTATGTCCTTTATATTTTAGGTAAACTGATGGCTCCTTTTACGCCGTTCCTTTCGGATTTTATTTACACAAATCTTACAAAAGAGATTTCGGTGCACCTTTCCGACTGGCCGGAGGCGCCTTCCGAGCCAAGCGCCGATGAATATGAACTCATAAAGGAGATGCAGGCTATGCGCGATATTGTTGAAAAGGTACACGCAAAAAGAAAAGAGTTGGCAATTCCGGTGAGACAACCACTGTCTAAAGTTAAAGTGTATGGTCAGGAGAAAAAAAGCATCAGCCCCGAGGTTTTAAAGATTGCAGAGAGCGAGTTGAATATAAAAACGGTTGACCTTCTCGGTGGAACAGACAAGATTGAGCTTGATATAGTGATTACACCTGAGTTGAAGGAGGAAGCTGGTATTAGGGATATTGTTAGGAAAATTCAGGAAGAAAGGAAGAAATTGGGATTAAATCTTACTCAAAAAATTGATGTTAAGATCGAAAAGTTACCCATGAGTAAAAAACTTATTCAGTGGATGTTGAAGAAGGCGCAGATTTCTCATCTCGGGGAAGGAAAATTTGAAGTAAAAAGATCCTCCTAATATGCGTTCCGTTACTAATTTTTTGTTTAAAGATATTACCCTAAGCCTGTCAATGCTATTTTTACTGGCTTTTAGCGTCGTGATCTTAAACTCTTTGGAAAAAAATCTTTTTCCTCTTTATTTTGTTTATATTTTTACAGCGCTTCTGGTTTTTTGGATTTTTTCCATGACTGACTTCGAAATTATTTCTTTATTTTCCAAGTATTTGTATATTATAAGCATCGCGCTTCTTCTTTTAACTTTCATAATAGGAAGCGTTACCAGAAATACCGTCAGGTGGATTCAGCTGGGGCCAACAAGTCTTCAACCAGCTGAAATTATCAGACCGTTTCTTTTGGTATTTTTTGCGAATTACTTGGGTAGGGGAGAAGTAACCTTAAAAAAGATTGGTAAGGCTCTCCTCCTTCTCCTTCTTCCTGTGGTGCTTATCCTGGCGCAACCTTCCTTGGGAGTTTCTATTTTAACCATCGTCGGATTTGTCGGTGTGTTAATGGCTTCTAAATTTAATAAAAAACATCTGATTGTCGGGCTCTTAATTGGTGTAGCGATTCTACCGATTGCCTGGCGTGCAATGGCTCCTTATCAAAGACAAAGAATTACCTCTTTTTTGGAACCGGCTAAGGATCCGAGAGGGGCAGGTTACAATAGTATCCAGGCAACAATTGCGGCGGGATCAGGAAAAATTTTCGGAACAGGGCTCGGAAAAGGGGTTCAAACACAGTTGGCATTTCTACCTGAAAAACAAACAGACTTTGTCTTTGCGGCAACCGCGGAAGAGCTTGGTTTGGTCGGAGCGGGATTTGTTCTTCTTGCCAGTTTTTTAATACTCATAAGGCTTACCTTTTTTATGGAACACGCTGTTTCTCCTCAGGCGCGGGCATACCTTTCCGGGTTTTTCCTGACCTATCTGATACAACTTTTTGTCCATGTTGGCATGAATATGGGTATGCTTCCGGTGACAGGGCTGCCCTTTCCACTTCTTTCGGCGGGAGGATCATCCCTTCTTGCCACCACAATGGGGCTGGGAATTGCGCTGGGAGCCTATCGCAAATAACAAACAGGTTCAATTCATCCGCAAGTTTTCACTTGCTGTTTTCTTGAATCTGCTATAAAATACACGGGTATGTCAAAGTATGCGGTTGTCAGAATTACCGGAAAACAATACAAAGTAGAAGAGGGGCAGGAGATCCTTGTAGACAAACTTATTGACCCTAAGAAAATTTCGGCCGAGGTTTTACTTGTTGCCGACGGAGAAAAAGTAAGCGTAGGGAAACCTGTTCTTAAAAACGAAGTTAAACTTAAAGTTGTAACGGACCTGGAAAAAGGAGAGAAGCTAGAAATCTATAAATTCAAGGCTAAAAGCAGATATAAAAGACATACCGGGTTTAGAGCACAATATACAAGACTTCTGGTTGAGAAGATCAGTTAATATATCAAACTATAACTTTCTGTCCTCTTGACAACTGTGAAAACATCGATTATATTGTTGCTTAAGTTCAAAATAATATGTCAACACATAAAGCAGGAGGAAAAGCTTCACAACATGTAAGTCCGGCAGGAAAACGATTGGGCGCTAAGGTTTCCGATGGGGAAAAAGTGGTAAAAGGACAGATTCTAATTAGACAGAGAGGAACAAAATTTTCAAAAGGAGCGGGTGTAAAAGAAGGCCGCGACCATACCCTTTATTCAATTTTAGACGGAAACGTAAAAGTAAGCAGAAAAATAGGTAAACAGATAATGTCTGTTATTTCTAAATAATATGGCGGAAGAAATAATACAGCTCGATATAAATCAACTTCAACCAAACCCCCTTCAACCCCGCGGTGCCATTACCCCTGAAAGTCTGGTAGACCTTGTAGATTCAATTCGTGAACACGGAATTTTAGAGCCTTTGGTTGTTGCCAAAACTCCGGCAGGATTTCAAATTATTGCAGGTGAGAGGCGCTGGAGAGCATCTAAGCTTGCAGGGCTTACCCATGTTCCCGTTATTGTGAGAGAAACTTCACCCAAAGGAATGCTTGAGATGGCCCTTGTGGAGAATGTCCAGAGAGTCGACCTTAACCCGCTTGATAGGGCAAAAGGATTTGAAAGGTTGATGAATGAGTTTGGCCTTACCACCAGTGAAATCGCAGTCAGAATAGGAAAAAGTGTAGCCTATGTCAGTAACTCGCTGAGGCTTTTATCTCTTCCCGACGCCCTTAAAGACGGACTTCTCTCGGGGCTTATCAGTGAAGGGCATGCTAGGGCTCTAGCAGCGATTGACGATAGTGGTCTCATGATTGAGGCCTATAAGATCGTTTTGAAGGAAAGCGGATCAGTGAGGCGCGCGGAAGAGCTTGCAAGGCGAATGAAAGTTAAGTCGAACCAAGAAGTAAAAAGAACGGACGAACACGTAAGAATAGTGTCCGAAGAGATTGACAAAATGCAGAGCGACATGGAGAAGGCATTGGTTGCCAGAAACAATGACGGTGTAGAAAGTATACGTAAAAATTCGGTAAAATTGATAAGGTCAAGACGCGAAACAAGAGTTGTCTTTATTCTCAAAGGGGGACTAGACGAGACGGAGAACACACTTCAAAGGATATACAAGTCAGTAACTTCAGAATAATTATTCGAAAGAATAAGCGGGTGCGGGGACTACTCCTGCAAGTTTCAGAGGCAAATAAATAACCCAAGCACGGCCGCTGATGGTACTTTTGGTGATCGGGCCCCAATATCTTGAATCTGAAGAATTTGGTCGGTTATCTCCCATTACAAAATATTCTCCCTCGGGAACTTTATATTCTTCACCTTCCGCAAGGAAAGTTCCGGCCTGTGTCGGAGCGGAGTCGTCAATATAGGGCTCATTTAAAAGTTTGCCATTGATGTAAACACGCCCACCTTTGACCATTACGGTCTCACCCGGTACCGCAATTATCCTTTTGATATATTCGTCCAAATTCGTAACGGGCGGGGTAAAGATGACGACATCGCCCCTTTCTGGATTTCTTAGATAATATGTAACCCTTTCCGTCAGAAGATATTCATTATTTGGAAAATTCGGCATCATTGATAGACCATCTATTTTGTGCGGCCGCATAACCAGAAGATAGATAAAGAAAAAAATGCCTACGGCAAAAACTATAACTTCGAAAACATCCCAAAAAAAGGCGCCCAAACGCTTGATCATAATTCATTATAGAGAGGTATAGGGGACTGATTCAAGGGGAGATAAACCTTATTTAAATTCGGTTATTATATCGTGAGCCTTACTTTCCCTTTGTCCCATTTCCGTGATTTGAATAAATTCGGCTTTTTTCCAGAGATCTTTTATAGTCGCCGCTCCCGCATAGGAAAACCCGGATCTTATATTAGCTTCCATTTTTTCAACAATTTTAGTAACCTCACCTTTGTAGGGAACGATTCCTTCTATTCCCTCTATGTGCTTGGAATAGTTTTTATCAAGCTCACTTTTGTTCCTTTTGATATGGTTTTCTTTTTCCATGAAAGACGTTGATCCAAAATACTGCTTATAGAGAAGTCCTTTTATTTTTACTTTCTTGCCGGGGGCTTCATCCGTTCCCGCAAATACATTTCCCGCCATAATGGCAGATGCGCCGGCCGCCAGAGCTTTTACGATGTCTCCCGAGTTTTTAATACCCCCGTCGGCAATGATAGTTTTTTTGAAGTATCTCGCGGCACGCGCGGCATTGATTACAGCGGTAAGCTGGGGGACACCAAAGCCCGTTTCAACCCGTGTGGTGCAAATAGAACCGGGTCCGATGCCGACCTTGACACTGTCCGCACCTGCTTTAAACAGGTCAAAAGCGGCTTCATAGGTGGCAACATTTCCTGAGATTATGTCGACACTGTTTCCAAATTTTTGTTTAAGACTTTGCGTTGCCTCGACTGTTTGCAGCATGTGGCCGTGTGCAACATCCAGAAAAAGGGCATCCGCACCTGCTTTTACTAAAGCTTCCGCGCGGTCAAACATTCCATTTCTTAAACCAACTGCAGCAGCGGCCAAAAGACCTTTCTTTTTGACGGCAAGAATCATATTTGCTTCTTCACCGGCCGTCATGAAGCGCGGTAAAACACCAAGCCCTCCGAGTTGACCCAATTTTATGGCCATTTCAACTCCGGTAACATCACTCATGTTGGCGCTGATTAATGGAATGTTAAGTTTTAGACGAGAGGTGATTGTTGTGACCAAACTAACATCCTGCCTGCTTTTTATTTCAGAGTGCTGGGGGACTAAAAGGACATCGTCGTAGGATAGGGCCAGTTCTATTTTGGATTTCATAATTTTCGGACAACATGAACCACTTTATGTTTAAAAGAGGGGCGTGTCAATATTTTTAAGTTAACTGTTGGGTGGTATAATCTAAAGTTTAAGGAGTAATCACCAGGTCGCGTAGCTCAGTTGGTTAGAGCGTTGCATTCACATTGCAAAGGTCCCTGGTTCGAGTCCAGGCGCGACCACTTGAAGAAAATAATATTTTTTACAATCTGGTTTGCACTTTTTCCATTAGCGTTTTTAACGCTAACCGGAGTTACTCCGTTATCTTTCGCATTGGGCAGTTCCGCAAGATTGGCAAATTTTATTCAAAGGGGACTTGGGCTTTTTGCTTTTAGTATGCTTTTTGTCCAAATAATTCTCGGTGCTTTCATGAGCAAGATTTCGGAAAAACTGGGAAACTGGGTTTTTAATTTCCATGTTTTCGAAGGCATACTTGCTTATATTTTGGTGTTCTTACACCCGATATTCTTTTTACTTTTAAGCTACTTTTCGGGAGCCAAATTTGATCCGTACGTTGCCTTTGTTAATATCTGCTTAATTTGCAAAACCCCAACAGACTATTACTATACGATCGGGAGAGTTTCCTTTTGGCTTTTGACGGTTACTGTTTTTGCCGCTCTTTTCAGAAAAACAACCCCATGGCTTAAAGCCAATTGGAGAAAATTCCATGTTTTAAATTATCTGGTCTTCTTACTGGTAGGTGCTCACGGATTTTTACTTGGAAGCGATTTTAGATCCCAACCATTTTTCACTTTTGCAATTTTGGCCTATGTAACCATTTTGGGAATTGTGATTTTTATAGAGCTTCCCCGCCTTTTCAAAAACTTTAGGAATTGGACAAAAAGTTAGGGATTTAGAATGTCTTCCTGTGGGTTCTGGGGGTCAAATTTGAGAGTCTTAAATTTTGGACCAAGACCCTTGAGATTGTATTCTTTGTATTTTACTTCCCCGTTTGGTAAAAATTGGGCTACGATTAAAAGTGAATTGTTCGATTTTGGTAAAAGTTTCAACTTGTATGATCCCTGTTTTGGATTTGTAAAGGCTACCATGCCGTCTTTATCTTTCTTTGTGTTGCCATCTTGGTCTGTCACCAAGAGATTTGAAGGATAGCTAATAACAACCAATGCCGACTGTGGATCTGCCGAGGCGGAGCTACCGAAGTCTGGCAGTGGGGTTTCAAGAAACTTTAAAATTTCGGACATGCCATCAGCTGAATTTATGAGACCGGAATGTGTTTGTGCAATTGTTGTATTATGTTCGTCATCAAACTTGCTACTTTCAAGTAGTATAGTACCATCCCCTTCATTAGAATATATTTTTCCATCTGGTTTTCCGTCTGACCAATTTGCCAATAAATCTTTTTTGGTTTTACCCTTTGTTAATATTTCCGAAAGCGTATCTTGGCCATTTCCGGTAAGTGTTCCGAATTTTACTCCCCGAAAATTATCCACAAAATTTAACGGCAGCCATCTATTTTGTGACAGAAGTGAAGGCGTGGATTTAAGGACACCTGTTTTTGAGTCTCTAAGGTAATCAAATGTTGGTAATAAATTTTGTATGGATGGAACGAATTGATGAATTGCTTCTCTGTTGCTTGATAAAAGGCCACAATGTTTGAGGTAGAGTGTTGTTGCCACCTTGGAAATGAAGTTATCTTCCCAGATATCTCCCCCGGCCCACGCGGGATATGCCTGAACGGCACCTTTTAGAGGAGAACCAACTGTGAGAAGGCTGTTTGTTTTTATTCCCTGGTCGTGGTTGGCCAAGTAGTCCGATGCAAGAAGACCGCCCATGCTGTGACCAACTATATTTACTTTTTCGTCAGATACAGTGGAACTAATTATTTTGTCTGATAAAGCAGTAGAGTTAGAGGGAATTTGTTGTCGCCAGTCATAGTAAAATGGTATAACTTGCCAGTCTGATTCAGACAGGGTCGTGAGAATAGGGTTGTAAACATCTTCGGCGTAGGAAGCTAGTGACCAGTTTTCCGGACTGTTATCGAAAGAGCAGTTTGCAAATGCGTTTGCATTCCAGCTGGCCCCAAGACCGGGGATAAAAACAGTTTTGGTAACAGTGGGTGGGGTGGAGGTGGGAGTCGAAGTGGGCGCTGGAATGTCAGTTGTTAAAGAACAAACGGGGTTACTACTGTGATTATCAAGACCAGTGCCTATATAGACTCGGGTTATTGTGGAAACTCCTGTGTAGGTCCAGATTAGGTTTGGCATTGTTGCAGGCCAATTACTTGAATTACAACCCATATCGTAGCCAGTTTCGCTTCGTATTCCACACCATTTATCTTGCCAACTATTGTTGTAATCGGCCCATGTACCCAAATTCCATGAACTTTCATTATCATTACTAGCTGATGTTGGCTCGGTCGAAGTGGTATCAAAATAAATATGTGTGTAATCCCATAGATCTGGGTATGTTACCATTTGAAAATACAGATTGCCGTTCGAGTTCCATGTTCGATAAGTACAGGAATAGTCTGCTTCAACGACAGAAGTTGAAAAAAAGAAGAGAAGAAACGTAATCACGATAAGAAAGAGAAACTTTCTCATATAATTAGGTTTAAAACTTTTAAATTGTCTTGTCAACATACAAATTCGAAACATCGAATTAGTAAATAGTATGGCGTGTCTATGGTAAACTTAATTTATGAATTTGATTTACGAGGTCTATCATGGTAGAAGAAGGACTCAGAAACATATTATTCGAGAAGATGATTTTACCTATCATTATATTTTGAGCCTTTTTAAGAAGTACGACGTTAAGAATGAGAAAGTTCTTGATATTGGCTGCGGTGTGGGAACAATAGATTTTTATATGGTAAAAAAGGGAGCGAGCGTGCTTGGAATCGATATTTCGAGAAATGGGATCAATACTGCAAAACGTAATGCTGCTAAATTAGGGATAAAGAAAAATTTAAGATTCGAAGTGCTAGATTTTACCAAATCGATGCCTAAAGGTAGATTTGATAAAATAATATGTTCAGAAGTACTTGAGTATATTAAGAGTGACAGATTGGCAGTGATAACAATGTTTAAACTTCTTAAAAAAGGCGGAATTGTGGTTGCGTCTTCACCTTCAAAAAATGCCCCGCTGTATAAAATGAGGGCGTTAAAGACTTTTGATCAAAAGGTTGGTCATTTAAGAAGATATTTTGAAGACGAGTTTGTAAATTTATTTAAGAGAGAGGGTTATATAGTTTTGGAAACCAGAAAAACTGAAGGATTTTTGCGAAACTTTCTTTTTACCAATTCGTTTGGAGGATTTCTATTGAGGATTTTGAATAAAAAACCTTTTTCAAAAATGGTAACATTTATTGACAACATGATGATTCCTCTTTTTGGTGAATCAGACATTTATTTGGTGGCACAGAAAAAATGAAAGTACTTTTTTGACATAAATAGTGTGATTGGGGTAAGGGAGCAGCCAACAACTTATAGATCTCCGTAATTATATTTTTTGAAGATTATATATTGGCATTACCTGTGGGATTTTTTATAAACGCATAATTTATAACCCGATTTTAGCTTGGTTGCCTCAAGTGTGAAACCGCATTTTTTATGCAGCGCGATTGAAATTTTATTTGTTGTCCGAATCTCGGCAATTAAAGGAAGTTTCTCGTGCCTGGCAATATTTATCAGTTTTTTTAGGATCGTTCGGCCGTAACCCTGCCTGCGGAATACTCCCGCAACGCATTCAGTTACAAGAAGCTCTTTGTCGAGACGATGCAGCGCTCCATATCCCACCGGCTGGTTTTTGCCATCCCGGGCAATAAAAATACGGTATTTGTCGGCTCGCGTCGCCCTCTGGTAGTAAGTAAAATACCAGTAAATCTGCTTGGGGATGTTGATATAGCCCGTATAATTAGTCAGATATGTCCGGCATTCATTCCGAATACGCCGTACGATCAGCGCGTCGGAAAGGGAATTTAGGCGGTTGAAAGTCATATTTTATATCACCAGCCTGACTTTATAACTTTACAGACCCTATCGACATCCTCCAAAGTTACATACCAATGCATTGGTAAAAGCAAATACCTGTTTTCCAGGAAGTCCATATTTGGGCAATCGTAAACTCTACCTCCATAGATTGAATATCTGTCACACCTGAAATGAGTTTCATTTGATTCAATATTGTGTTCAACCAATTTCTTTTTTAAAGCCTCTTTGTTGTCAACTTCAATCGTGCAAAGCCAGTAAGTCGGATTTGTACCGTCTGTTTTTGTCAAAACATTTTTGTTCATTACTCTTATTCCGGGAATTCCCTCCAATCCCTTTACATAGGCTTCAAATAACTTTTTGCTATGATTAATAACATTGGATAAATCTTTAAGTCCACCCAGTCCCATCGCAGCTTCTATATCCGTCATCTGATACTTATAACCCACTTCAAAAATGTCTTTCTTCCATCTCTCCTCGAACTTAGCTTTTCTATCAATTCCAAACCAACGAATCCTTTTAGCCTTTTCTTCCAAAATAGGGTCTTCTATTGTTAACATACCGCCGTCGCCCGTCGTCAGACTTTTAATAGCTTGAAACGAATAAGCAGTATATTGCGAAATCTCCCCAACATTTTTGCCTTTATAAGTAGCTCCTATTGCCTGAGCCGCATCTTCAATAACAGGGATGTTCCATTTCCTGGCAATAGTGTGGATTTTATCCATATCAACAAGGTACCCGCCATAATGAACAACCACGATGGCCTTAACTCTTTCCTTTCTCACTTTTAATAGTTTTTCTACGTGATCCGGATTTAAGTTCAAATTGTCCTTATTTATATCGGCAAAAACCACTCTCGCTCTTTGGTAAAGAAGTCCGGCGTATGAAGCTGAGCAGGAGAATACAGGACCAATTACTTCGTCTCCATCTTTAATACCGGCCAAAATGTAAGCTAAATGAAGTGCTGATGTACATGAGTTAACTGCGATAGCTTTATGGTTATGAGAAATTTGTTTTTCAAATTCCAGCTCAAATTTATCCACAAGCGGACCTTGCCCAATCCAGCGTGTGTCCATCTGCTTCCTGGCGGCATCTTTAGCGGCCTTTGATAAATGCGGATAGAAAAGCACTATTTTTTTATTTGTTATTTTCATTCACTCAATAATAATATCATTCATAATGTAGTCAAGTTTATGGTTTCCGTTAATATATATAAAATCCAGACTTCCGAGAGAAAAATCTTTAATTTCTCAATGGTCATTTAATACCATAAAATCGATCAATAGTCTATCCAAAAGTGTTGTAAAGTGCCGATTTGTTTGTCAAGTTATAAATTGATAAACTTCATGTATGAAAATACTTTTTATATCGCATTACAAATGGCCGCACGTAGGGGGGGTGGAGAAGCACGTATATGAACTTAGTAAAAGGTTAAAGGTGAAAGGAAATGGTATAAAAGTAATTTCGGAAGAAGATATCAAGCAACCCCACATTAAATTTTTGGGCTTAATATATGTTTGGTTTTGGATGTTTAGAAATAGGAAATTGATAGAAGATGCCGATATCGTCCATTGTCACGATGTTTTTATTTGGTATCTGCCTTTTCGCTTTCTTTATCCCAAAAAACCCGTATATACAACATTCCATGGTTGGGAGGGAATTTGGCCTATTCCATGGAAAAATATTTTCTTAAAAAAACTTGCCGCAAAATTATCATGGGGTTCGATAGCGGTAGGAAAATATATAGAAAAATATTACGGAATAAAAGTTAATAAAATTATCTACGGTGGCACTTTAATACTGCATAGTATTAAAGTGGAAATAGGAAAGACGTCAATAGTTTTTGTTGGGAGATTAGAAAAAGATACCGGGATTTTAGGGTTTTTAAAATGGCTGAATAAAAATCCAAAACATGTTGTAGATTTTGTCGGTGACGGGGTTTTGAGGGAAAAATGCGAAAAGTACGGAACGATTCACGGATTTACGGATCCGACACCCTTTTATAAACAGGCAAAATATTGTGTTCCGGGAGGATACCTGGCTGCGCTTGAGGCATCATCATATGGTTGTGAGTTAAAGTTATTTTGGAATAATAAAATAAAGAGAGATTATTGGAAGATGTCGCCGTTTATTGGGAAGGATGTTGTGGCCTGGGCGAAAAAACAGACCTGGAACAAATTAGCCGATGAATATCTCAATTTGTATAACAGTATTTAACGAAGAGGGGACGATATCAGCTTTACTTGATTCTTTGGTTAATCAAACTAAAAAACCTGATGAAATTGTTATTGTTGACGGCGGATCGACTGATAGAACTGTTGAAATAATTAATCATTATCAAAAGAGATTTGGAGATATTAAACTTCTCAAAGAAAAGTGCACACGCGCAAAGGGTAGGAATCTTAGTGTTGAGTTGGCTAGAAATGAAATTATCGCAATAACTGATGCGGGGTGTGTTGCCGATAAAAATTGGCTTAAAAATCTGGTAGGACCTTTTGCAAATGGTGGTATCGACGTTTCTGCAGGCTTTTACCGTATGACAGGATCGAATCCTTTCAGGCGGGCAATGAGTGTTTTTTTGGGGACTGCACCCCGTAATTTTAATATGACTTTTTTACCTTCCACAAGATCTGTTGCTTTCACAAGAAAAATATGGGTTGATATTGGCGGATTTCCGGAAGGAATGAAAGAGGCGGCTGAAGACACTGCTTTTAATTACAAATTAGTAAATTTCGGTGCAAAAATTTCACGCGTGAAATCTGCGATAGTAGAGTGGGGGATGCCTAAGACCTTAAAAGACTTTTTTTGGAAAACATTTGCCTATGCAAAAGGGGACGTAAAATTAAAAATTTGGATTTTTCCGGAAAAAGGTATTATGTCGCACAATATTAAAGTTTTATCTGTCTTTTTTAGATACCTTATTGGGATATTATTACTGGTTTTTTCATTCAGGACTCCCCTTTTTTTTGCTGTTTTTGCAATTTGTTTATTTGCTTATTTATTTTGGTCATTCAGAAAAGTTTTTCTGGAGTTCGGGGATTGGAAAGTTTCTCTTTGGGGACCAATTCTTCAAATAACTTCAGATATGGCCGTGATTGGAGGGTTTACTTCAGGTATACTTAGCAGGTAATGGGCTATTTTAAAGACACGGTAAGAGGTCTAAGTTGGATGACAGCTTTCAGGGTTTTATACCGTCTTATTGGTATTGCAAGGATTGCAATTGTTGCCCACATCCTAAACCCCTTCAGTTTGGGAGTTTTCGGGATAGTTACAATAGTTCTTGGTTTTTTGGAAATAATTACGGAAACCGGAATAAATATTTTTTTAATTCAGGAAAAGGATGGCGTTAACGGATACATTAATACCGCTTGGGTGGTGTCGATTGTACGCGGACTTCTGATATCAATTCTTATTTTTGCTTCGGCGGGTGTCGTCTCCGAATTCTTTAACTCCCCTGCATCAAAAAATCTTCTTTACATGGCCGCATTAATTCCTTTAATCAGAGGGCTTATAAATCCGTCTATCGTAAAATTTCAAAAAGAGCTGCAGTTTAACAAAGAATTTTTGTATCGGATCTCAGTTTTTACAGTTGAATCCACGATCTCTGTATTGGGAGTCATAATCCTCAAATCGGTTTACGGTATGGTTTGGGGATTGCTCGCTGGAGCTGTTTTTGAAGTTGTGTATACGTTTATTTTTGCCAGACCGTGGCCGAAATTTGAATTTAATTTAATTGAAACCAAAAGAGTAATTGATAGAGGTAAATGGGTTACACTTTTTGGTGTTTTCGATTATCTTTATACACAAAGTGACAATATTATTGTTGGAAGGATTTTGGGAATGACACCGCTTGGAATTTATCAAAACGCATATAAAATTTCAACGGCTCCTCTAACCGAGGTTGGTGATATTTTTTTCCGTGTGACTTTTCCGGTTTTTTCCAAGATTTCAAGTGATACAGAAAGACTCAAAGCAGCATTTACTAAAAACATTTTAGTAAATTTTGCATTAATGAGTTTGGCAGGAATATTTATTTTCATTTTTGCAGAACCAATAGTGCAAATTCTTTTTGGAAAAGGCTGGGAATTAGCTATCCCTGTAGTTAAACTTCTTTCAGTTCTGGGAGTTGTTAGGGGTATGGTTGGTTCCACGGGTTCCCTGCTGGTTGCCAAGGAAAAGCAGAAATATGCAGCAATTGTTATGATGATCAGTACTTTAGGTCTTTGGATCACAATAATTCCACTTACTTATGCATATGGAATAATTGGCACTGGGATGGCGGCAATTATCGGAACTTTAATTTCTGTTCCTTTTACAGCGTATTATGTCCATAAGACACTTGGGGCTCAAACATAATATAATACAGCCGAGATACGCCTGGTAAATATATGCAAAAAAATAATAGAGTATCAGTTGTTGTTGTTCATTATGGACATGGAAGCGAACTTTTCAGATGTTTAGATTCTCTTGCGAAAGTTAAGAGGAAATTTAGATTTACTGAGACTATTTTAGTAGATAACAATGAGGAAAAAATCGATAAAAACAAAATTCTTAAGAATTACCCTTGGGTAAGATATATACCTGCCCCCAAAAATTTGGGATGGTGTGAAGGGCACAATTTAGGTTTTAAGTTGGCCAAAGGTGAATATATTTTTTCGCTTGATTCAGATGTTCTAATTGATGTTAAATCCTTCAAGAGTATTTATGAAACAATAAGAAATAATCAAAAAATAGGAATCGTTTCCCCACGAGTTAGGAATATATCCGGCGAGCCTTTTTTGGGTGCGACCCTCGAACTGACTCCTTTACGGGGAGTGTTCTATTTGTCGTTTATTAAAAAATCATTTCTCGGCAATTCTATTGTTAAAGACCACCTAATAAGCGACTGGGATCGAAAGACATCCAGATATGTTGAAGTGGTTCAACTTGGGGCGTTTATTATGAGAAAAGACGCTTACGAAGACATGGATGGTTTTGACAAAGATATTTTTTTGTATTTTCATGAAGATGATGTTTCAAAAAGATTGAGAGAAAAGGGATGGAAGCTTTTTTTTGATTCAAAATCTGAAGCAATTCATTTGGAATCTAAATGGACGCCCAAAAATACAGCCAAGATAAGGAAAATTTGGGCAAAATGCCGATTCCATTATTTTAAAAAACATTACGGTGTTTTATCTGCTCTTTTGGTAGAAACTTTTGCAAGGTTTTCTAAATACTCATTAATTCTAATGGGAATATTTTTTTTGGGTGCTTTCTTAAGATTTTACAAAATCCAACCAAACTTAATTTTAAATGGTGAAATGGGGACTGATTATATGAACGTCTGGAACATTATTCACGGGACACGGACATTTCTGATAGGCCCCCGTACTTCTCACGAATGGTTTTTTATCCCCCCGATATCTTATTGGATCTATACGTTTCTTCTCTTTCTCGGAAAGTATAATCCGGTGATAGTTAATATTTTCTGGGCTTTTGTCGGATCTTCGGCAATTTTGGTTTGCTATTACTACGTTAAAAAGCTTTTTGATGAAAAAGTTGCACTAATTGCATCATTTTTATTGGCCGTTTCCCCTACTTGGATCTATTACACAAGGGCGTCCCGATACAACGCCCCTGCAGGGATAATATTTTTCCCTTACCTTTACTACCTTGCAAAATCAATTAAAAATAACGGAAAAAGTTTGGGCATCCTCGGATTTATATTGGGGCTTTCCATGAGCTTCTTCCCAAGTCCGTTTTTGTTAATTCCGGCGGCAATTGTGTGTTTTGTTTTTTTTAAAGTTAAACCGCGCTTTAAATATGTTTTATATTCATTCGCAGGATTCCTGATTCCGAATATAACATTTGTCCTGTATGAGATATCTGATAAATTCGCAATTACTACTCAAATTTTAAGTTGGATTCCATATAGGATCTTAGGTTTTTTTGGCTTATATCACAAAAATACCGTCAGCTCGCAGGTTCTATCGCAAAACGTTCTCTCGATTTATAAATTTTTTGAAGAAACATTTGTACCGAGTTCCGTACTCGTATCAGTAATAATATTTAGTTTTATTATAATTGGGTCAATTGTTTGGTTTGCGAAATCGCTAAAGAATAAAAACAAAAAAATGGCTTTTATTTTAGTTTTTATAAATCTGGCTGTTTCTTATTTGGGGTTGTTTGTTCACGGGGATCCTCCTCCGCATTACTATTTGGTGATTTTTCCGGTCCCCTTGATCCTTGCCGGATACATCTTAGTCAAAACTTTTAAAAAGACTTCTGTCTTGATTCTTTTTACTTTATTACTTGGTGGTTTAGGAATTTGGAATTTAGATGTCACCAATTGGTTTTATCAGGACAAACCCCTCAGTAGTTATTCCGAAAGCCTACCCCCCTATATTGTTCAACTTGCGGCTGTAAATGAAATTCTATTAAATTCAAAGGATGCGGAGTTTTCGGTTGCCAGAATCGGGATGTATGACCAGTTTGATAATAATTTTGCAAATAATTATATTTATCTTCTTACAATCCGCGGAGCAAAAGTTAAAAGCGGCGCGAAAGTACAATATACAATAGTGGAAGACGGTAATGCCGGGAAAACGGCGTTGGGAAGGGAAATTTGGACGGGGGGAGGGTTGCAGATATTTAAACTTACAAAATGATAAATTTTTCGTTAGTTACTTTAAATAGAAAGAACATTGCAGATTTTGCGAAAGAACGGAATATCCTTTTGGGAAAGTCGAAATTTGATTGGGTTTTATTTTTGGATTCGGATGAGAAATTATCAAAGGAACTGATAAAAGAAATATCGGATTTGGATGCATCAGGTTATTCCGGATTTTTTATAAAAAGGAAAATTATATTTTTGGGTAGAGAAATCGGGGAAGATGTGGTTTTAAGATTGGGTAGGAGAAACTCGGGGAAATGGGTTCGGAAAGTTCACGAAACTTGGAATATAAAAGGTAAAACAGGTTGTCTTAAAAATTATATTATTCACCATACTGCCGATAATCTACATGAGTATATTGAAAAAATAAATCGGTATTCCGATATACACGCAAAAGAAAATATGCGCGAAGGCAAAAAATCCAATATTTCAAAAATAATTTTCTACCCTAAAGCAAAATTAATTCAAAATTTATTTCAAGGACGGGGCTTTGTTTTTAGTATGTTACAATCTTTTCACTCGTTTTTGGGATGGGTAAAACAATGGGAATTACAAAGAAAATCAAATTAGATAGTTTATTTTCGCTGCAAAGCGTATTTCTTTTTTTGTTTTTGGCCCTTTTTCCTTTCGGACAAATTATCAGGTTAAGTTTTAATATAGGCAGTTTAAATATACCTCTTCAGCCTATCGACGTTGTGGTTGGATTAGGGGCGCTTTATTCAATTTTATTTGAAAAAGAAAAACCAAAAGTTTACAAATACCTTAAATATTTTTTGGTAGCTGCGGGTTTCTCATTCATTTTGTCGGTATTCATTTTTAAGTACGAAGTTCTTTATGGCCTATTTTATCTGGTCCGTATTGTCGCTTATACATTCTTTTTAAATTATGTTTGGAATTTTGCTAAAAAAAGCTCTACCAACGGCCATTTACTTTCAAGCAGTCTTTTGACGATTTCGGTTATCTCGGCAGTTTTTGGTTGGATTCAACTTTTTGTTTTTCCGGATATTAAGCCATTTTTTGTTTACGGTTGGGATATGCACTTGTTCCGCCTGGTGGGCACTTTCCTGGATCCCACATTTTTGGGCCTAATTATAGTTTTCGGATTGTTGCTATCGATCAATCGATTCATTGATAGTAGAGAAAAAAAGTATTTATTAATTACAGTATTCCTTTTGGTGTCTCTGGCATTTACCTATTCAAGAGCCAGCTATCTGGCATTTTTGGGGGGTATCTTTGTCATCGCTTTTACGGAAAAGAAGTTTAGAAAAATGATGGTTTTGGCGATTGCCCTTTTGGTTTTTGCTTTACTCTTGCCGACGGCAAGAAACCACAGCATAGAGCTGACACGTTCATTTAGTATTATTGCCAGGTTGGACAATTATAAGGAGACAGTTGAGGTGTTTAAAAAATTCCCCGTATTTGGAGTCGGGTTTAATAATCTTTGTATAGCCAGAAATAAATATATCGGAATGGAGTCTTTTACCTCTCATGCATGTTCGGGGTCCGACTCAAGTTTGCTTTTGATTCTTGCAACAACCGGCACAATAGGCCTGATGGTATTCGCGGGAAGCATCCTTGGAGTATTCAAATCTCTAACCGAAAATCGTGAAGCACAAACTGTAATTGCGGTATCTATGGCACTGTTTATTCATAGTCTGTTTTCCAATTCCTTGTTTTTCCCTTGGGTAATGGGGTATGTTGTAATTCTTCTTGCGGTCAGCGTTACGAAGTAAAGTTGAGGCTTATATTTTTTTCAGTAGTATTTCCTGCTTGATCGGTTGACTTTACATTAAAGGTATTCGAGCCTTCATTTAGGGTCGTAGTATATTGAAAAATTCCCGAATCGTCAACTGAAATAATTCTGTCATTAATTGTAACTTTGGCGTCAGTTTCGGTCTTTCCTGTGATTGTAATTTGTCTTTGATTGGATCCAAAATAGCTGGAACCGTCTGAGGGTGAAGTTATTTCCAAATCAGGTGTTTTCTTGTCAAAAGTTATTTGATGGTCATCTGATTTTTGGCTTTGGTTTCCCGATTGATCGGTGGCGGTTGCCGCAAAAGTATTTATTCCATCCTGCAAGGTTACGCCAAACGAAAATTGTCCATCGTTGTCAGCCAAGACCTCTTGAGGACTTCCATTAAAAGTAAGTTTTACTGAGGCTCCCGATTCCGTATTACCTGTCAATGTCAGGGTTTGTTGGTTAGTGAATTCCGGAAAATATTTAAATTTAGGGGGTGGGGGCGGTGTAAAATCGGAGTTGCTGATTTTATTGTTATTACCTCTAAGACTGGAGACAAGTGAGGCAAGTCTGCCAAGAGCCGGTATTCCGATAAAATAAAGTATCGCAATGGCGGCAATTGTCAGCAATATATAAAAAGTAGCGCTTCTTGTGTTTTTTCTCTCCTCGGAATTTATAAACCTTCTTGTAAACTTTTTCATTTTATTTTTGAGCCGAGAGTGGGGATCGAACCCACGACCTGCGGTTTACGATACCGCCGCTCTGCCAACTGAGCTACCTCGGCTTATGTGCTCAATTATAGCATTTCTCAAGAAAAGGGGTTAAAGGGGAAATGAATTGACGCGAATGTCGTGTTGTCGCTCAGTCCCGCTTCGCGGGACTTCGCTAACTCTGTTCTCTTGCTCGCTCCTTTCAGTCGCTCGCAATACGCCAAATGGTAAAGGGGTTATTTGTACAACCTTTGGTTGCTCAACATTTTCTCCGTTGCAAAAGTTTTCTGTAATCCGAGTATTTGCCCACCCACCCTAGAAAGGAGTTGGCGCTGCCCCCTCTGCACTCGCTAGGGCCCCCTATGGGCGGCCTTGCCGATGTTTTACTTTTGTTTATCTAAGTGTTCAGTATCTTCCTCGCCTCGTGCAAAAAACATTTGCCCCTTCGGGGTTGCACTCGGCTTTTCTCAAACACTTTTAAGTAGCGTTGCTCGTTCCGGGGGGCGTTCCTTTTTTTCCGCCCCCGCGCTTTTATTTTTTCCCTTTTCGCGCGTGGTCGGCGGAAACCTGCTTCGCAGGATAGCGCCAATGCAGGGAACAGAAAACCAATAGGCCAAAATGGTGGAAATTGGCCGATTCTAGCTTCAAATTGGACAAAATCTAAAACAAAGAAGCTTCCACAGTTTTACTTCACAAACACTTCGCTTTAGTACAAGAGCGAAGTATACTAACTGTATGGCAGACGACACACCACAAGACACTACAACAACTCAAGACACACCTGCAGATCAACCAGTAGTTCAACCCGAACCACCGAAAGTCGAGGAGACTCCTGACGAAATTCCACCAACTGAAACTTCAGCAGAAGAAAAACCAACACCAACAGAAGAACCCAAACCAGAAAATCCTCCCGAAGTTCCTGAAATTCCCCGAACTCCCGAAACATCCAAGGAGGAAACTAAAACAGAAGAGAAACCAACAGAAACAAAAGCAGAAGAACTAAAAACAGACGAGAAACCCAAAGACGTGTCCGCCGAAGTCTCGACGAAGGTGGAAGAAGTTAAACCAGAAGTACCCGCTCCCGAATCTCCCAAACAACCCGAAAAACCTATACCCGCCGAAACTTCAGTGAAGGAGGGCCAACCAAACCTTGACGACTTAAGAGACAAAGCAAACAAAGAGAGACAAGACAGAAAACAGGAACATTTATCAGAAGTTGAGAAGTTAGCTAAATCAAAACAAATTAACAATGATGATGTCCGTGAGCTTTTGCACGTTTCCCAAAGTACAGCAACAAATTATCTGGAAGAATTGACCAAACAGGGGAAAATCAAGAAGTCTGGGAAGGCAAAAGCTACTTCGTACTCTTCTTAACTTTAGTTGTGATTAGTTTAAATCCGCCTTTACCAAATTTAATAACTTGGCCTATTTTACTTATTGTGGAGGAGCTAACAGGAATTAACTTTTCAATTTCCTCATATGTTTTATCAGCTAGGATATAGTTTGCAATCTTGATTCGTTGGGCAAAATCCAAAGTTTCCTCATCTGTAAATAGATCTTGAATAAATAAGGCCAAATTATTTTTAGTCTTAACTTTGTAAAACGAATCAACCAGAAGTTCTTGGTCTTTACCCAGTGCCACTTTTGCCATAATTAACTATATCACGTTAATCCAATCAATTAAATAATTTCTGTCAGTCATATTTCTTGACAAAGTAATTCTTTTCATTTAATATGAATTGACCGTTTGATACGGCGCACTTTTAAACAGATATTTATTTTCTTATTTGGAAATCGACAGTTGTTTAATTACAACTAAGTACAGGGTAACTTGTACATTAAGGTATTTTTTTAATACCGCAGATGAAAATCTGCCGCTTTTTTCCGGGACATGCACAGCAAGATGTATATGCATTAAGTTATGTGTCATTGCCAGGATCACAGGCATAATGGGGCTAAGATATGACAGTAGAAATATCGTGGCACGTCAGAAATATTTAAGGAGGCTCAAGATCTTTCTTTTAGGATTTCCTTTTTAAGACGGGCACTTGGCATTTTTGCCAGGTTAGAAAGGATAAATATGCTGAAAAAGTACAACCAACTTATTAGTCTTATTGATGAGTTGGCCAAAGACGAAGATCTGAAGCCAGGTAAAAAGGATATACTTAAGAGGGCATTGAAGGAACTGTTCCACGCTCTTGATACTAAAAATATCAAAGGTGTGAGAAAAGCAATCGATCAGCTCTCAAAAGAACTGCTAATTGTTTACCATCCTTAATTATTTCCATAAGGACCCGTTTGACGGATTTTTATGGAAGTACCTATTATGAACTACGGAAAAGCACTCAAAATTGCACGCTCCGCGCGAAACATTTCTCAGAAAGATTTAAGTGATGCTATTAGTTTGGATCCAAGCTATATTTCGCTTATAGAAAAAGGTAAAAGAATACCGACTATCGAAACTCTTGAGAAAATTGTAAAAAGTCTCAATATCCCAATACATCTGTTTTTTCTATTGGCATCTGGCAAGAATCAAATGAAGAAAATGCCGTCTAGTAAAAAGGCGGGGGTAGCAGAGTTGTTGTTGGATCTTCTTCTTTCCACTGAAAAAAATGAGCACTCTCCAAAAAACAAAAATTAAATCAGTTGCTGAACTTTCGCAAACTCTAAAGGTTGGTGTTAAGGAATTCGTCAAAACCGCTAAAAATGCAAATTTGTTTTATAGACCATTTGATCTTAGCAAAAAAGGATCTGAAAAATGGAGACACATAGATAATCCAACAGGCAAACTCAAAATAATCCAAAAGGCTATAAACAAACAAATTTTGCGCGACTTAATGTTTCAACTTCCACCTAATATCATGGGTGGTATCGAGAACAAATCTATTCTTGAAAATGCCAAAGTACACGTTGGACAAGAAATGGTTGTCACGATAGATATCAAAAATTGCTTTCCTAAAACAAAAAATGAGGTCATCTTTACCATCTGGAAAAATTTATTGGGATTCGAGCCGAATAGTGCAAGGTTATTAACCCAATTAACTACAACAAAGGGACACCTACCTCAAGGTTCCCCTGCGAGTCCATCTTTATCAAATCTTGCCCTACTTCCGATTTCAAAAGAAATTTTGAATTATTCAAAAAAACATCATTTGAACTTTACTATATATGTTGACGATATTACATTATCCGGAAAGAAAAGTTCAGCATTAGATTCAATTAGCCCAGTTGTTAAAATCATTCAAAAATATGGCTATGCAATAAGAAATAAGAAAGTTAAAAAAATGCCTTCATATAAAACTCAAACGACAACAGGAATCCAACTAAACTCTGAAATTTCCATTGGAAAGCAGAAGATTGATGAAATTAGGAAGGAAATAATTAATCTTGCCAAACTACAAAAGCCGTATATCACTAAAAAATCAATTTTTAGCAAAATTGATTATGTAAAAAAAATTTCGCCAGAAAAAGGACAAAAACTACTAGAGTTTGCCAATATGATATTGGAGGAAGATATTGATTATATTGCTGTTGATCCAGAAAAAGACGAAAAAAGAGATTGCAATGGAAAGGCCTGCCTAGCTAAATAGGTCAATTACTTCGCTTTAGTACATTCGTACAAGAGCAAAAAGTGCTAAAATACACACATAATGGCTAATTCATTAAATCTTTCTGACAACGAAAAGCGAGATATTATTAAATTTTTACAAGAAGGCAAATCTCTTCCTGAAAAATATAGATTTCTTCTTTTTAATGACGATCGTGAAGTTGAGCTTTTGTGGAATGGTAAAACAAATGAAGTTACTAATGTAGTATTGCCCTTTCAGGTAATAGAGCAAATTGACGAGCCAAGAAGTGATGCCAAATTCGGAATGCAAAACACACTTTTTGATACTACTGGTCGACAAATTACAGGGTGGACAAATAAACTTATTTGGGGCGACAACAAATTAATACTTTCTTCACTCAAAAATGGTCCACTTCGAAAAGGAATTGAAGCACAAGGCGGTATAAAGTTGATTTACATTGACCCGCCCTTTGACGTTGGTGCTGACTTTTCAATGAATATAGAAGTTGGAGAAGATAGTTTTACCAAAAAACCCTCTGTAATTGAGGAAATTGCATATAGGGATACTTGGGGCAAAGGTGCAGATAGTTTTATTGCAATGATTTATCAAAGATTAAAATTGATGCACGATTTATTGGCTAACGATGGAAGTATCTATGTCCATTGCGATTGGAGATTAAATAGCTATATGCGTTTAATCCTTGATGAAATTTTCGGTAAAGAAAATTATAGAAATGAAATTGTTTGGAAACGCACATATTCTACAAAAGCACAGAGTATTAGCTTTGGTAAAACTCATGAACTTATTTTGTTTTACGCAAAAAGTGAAAGTACTAAATTAAAACAACTTTATCAAAAGCCAGATGAAGGGTATGTAGATAAATATTTTAATAAAACGGACGAAAATGGCAAAAAGTATCAATCTTTAAGCTTAACCCAACAAGGACAAGGACCAGCTAGATATTTTGGAGACAAACTAATAGAACCGACTAAGGGAATGCATTGGATTTGGTCGCAGGATAGAATCACTAAAGCTTTTCAAGAAGGTAGAATAGTTTTTACTAAAAATGATTTTCCAAGACTTAAAAAATACCTTGAGGATTGGAATGAACAAGGTCGTCCAATTGATGGTCTTTGGGTGGATGATGAAGTCGGGCCTCTAAACTCGTGGCACAGTGAATCACTCGATTATCCAACTCAAAAACCTGAATCGATGCTCACTCGCATAATTCAATCCAGCAGTAATGAGGGAGATTTGGTTGCAGATTTTTTCTGTGGATCGGGAACAACACTTGCAGTTGCTGAAAAATTGAATAGAAAGTGGATAGGGTCTGATCTGGGAAAATTTGGAATACATACAACAAGAAAAAGAATGATAGGAGTGCAAAGAGAACTTAAGAAAGATGGCAAAGATTTTAGAGCTTTTGAAATATTAAATGTTGGTAAGTATGAAAGAGATAGTTATCTAACAACAAATGATGATTTGAGAGCTGAAGAAAGAATAAAGCAAGCAGAAAGGAAAGAAAAAGAATTCGTAAAACTTATTGTTACTGCCTATAAAGCAGAACTCATTGAATCATTTGTAAATATTGTAGGTAAAAAACGAGATAGACTAATTGCGGTTGGTCCAATAAATACTCCTGTATCCTCTAAGTTTATTCAACAAGTAGTAAATGAATGCAAAGATAAAAATTTAACTAAAGTAGATATTTTAGGTTTTGACTATGAAATGGGTATGAACATTGAGGAATATAGAAGTCAAAGTATTGATATTGTTTTTAAGGTAATTCCGAGAGAAGTTTTTGATAAACAAGCTGTAGAAAAAGGACAAGTTAAGTTTTACGATGTCGCATATATTGACGCAAAACCAGTTGTAAAGGGTGGAGCTAAAAGCAAGGAGTTGTCCATCGAGCTTACTGACTTTTCAGTTTTTTATAACCAAGATGCGAGTGATGATGTTTCTGAAAGTTTAAGACCTGGTGGAACAAAAGTTGTTGTTGAAAATGGACAAGTTGTTAAATTAACAAAAGATAAAGAGTCTGATGTTGTATCAAAAGAAGTTTTAACTAAAAAATGGAGTGACTGGATTGATTATTGGGCAGTTGATTATAATTTTTCTGATAGAAAAGAAGTAATAATTGACCAAGACGATAAAGGTGAATATGTTGAGGCTTGGACAGGGGACTATATTTTTGATAACGAATGGCAAAGTTTTAGAACAAATAAAAATAGAAATCTTGAATTAACTTCAACTCCAAGAGAAATGATAAAAGGAAATTATAAAGTTGCTGTTAAAGTTGTTGATATTTTTGGCAATGATACAACTAAAATTATTGAGGTAAATATTTAAATGGCATTACATAAAGATTTTCCAAAAGATCCGTACGCAATACTTGACCCTTCGATCAGGTGGTTTCCTGCTGACGAAGTCTTAAGAGAAAAAGGATATGATAAATTACTTCCACCACTCGTTGCTGATCTCCGAAAAAAAGTAAAAGAATGGAGAGATAAAAATTATGAAGGTGCGAGTGAAACTTCACAATCACTTTTGAATTGGTGGTTTAAGGAAGATCATGTTGTATACGATCAACATGGTGTTTCTTCAAATTTTAGATATTACTTTGCGCAAAGAGAAGCTTTAGAAACTGTCATATGGCTTTATGAAGTTGCCAAGGTAAAAGATAAATACGATCTAATTAGATACAACTCAACTCAAGTATTAAGTGCGGGTATGTTTACTGAGGATTGGTTAAGATTTGTAATCAAAATGGCAACAGGAGCAGGAAAGACAAAAGTTATGAGTTTAATTATTGCTTGGGCATATTTTCATAGAAAATATGAGTTAGATTCTAATCTTTCAAAAAACTTTCTATTAATTACTCCAAATGTAATAGTATTTGAAAGAATCAAAAATGACTTTGAAGGTCTAAAGATATTTTTTACAGATCCGGTTTTACCTGATAATGGATATAATGGTCAAAATTGGCAAGATGATTTTCAATTAACATTACACTTACAAGATCAGTTAAGTACCATTTCAGATACCGGAAATATATTTTTAACTAACATACACAGAGTTTTTGAAGGAAATATTAAAGAAGCGAGTTTAGATGACGAAGATGTTTCTTCGTACTTCTTAGGTCGTAAACCAGTTACAAAAACTAACGATTCGACAGTTGACCTTGGTATGATTGTTCGAGATATTGATGAACTGATTGTTATAAATGATGAAGCCCACCATATACACGATGAAAATATGGTTTGGTATAAATCTATACTTGATATTGACAACAAGTTAAAACAAAAAGGATCAGGTCTCGCACTTCAATTAGATCTAACAGCCACTCCAAAAAAGAATGATGGCTCGATATTCGTGCAGGTAATATCTGACTATCCTTTAGTCGAAGCAATTCATCAAAGAATTGTCAAAAATCCAGTAATACCTGATGGGGCAAGTCAGGGGAAATTAAAGGAAAACCAAAGTATTTTGTTTAGTGAAAAATATAGAGACTATATTAATCTTGGAGTTGAAGAATGGAGGAAAACATATAAAACCTTAGAACCGATGGGTAAAAAATCAATTTTATTTATAATGACGGATGATACAAAAAACTGTGATGAAGTAGCTGAATATATTAAAACAAGTTTTTCTGATCTTCGCGATGCAGTTTTAACAATCCACACTAATAAAAGCGGAGAGATTTCAGAAAGCGTTGGTGGTAAAAACGAAGAAGATTTAATACTTCTCCGAAAACAAGCTAATGAAATTGATAGTTGGGAAAGTCCTTTCAAAGTAATAGTTTCTGTAATGATGCTTAAAGAAGGCTGGGATGTAAAAAACGTAACTACTATTGTAGGTCTTAGACCTTACGCAGCGGATTCAAAGATTCTTCCAGAACAAACGCTTGGTAGAGGTTTAAGGAGAATGTTTTTTGGCAGAGATGATGTTGAAGAATATGTAAGTGTAATTGGTACCACCGCTTTTATGGAATTTGTTGAATCAATTCAAGGGGAGGGTGTAATGCTTGAGCGAAAAGCTATGGGTGCAGGATCAAAGCCAATTACACCTGCAGTTATTGAAGTTGATAAGGAAAATCCAAATAAAAATATTGAAAAACTTGATATAGAAATACCTGTAATGACTCCAAGAATCCAAAGGGAATATAAAAATCTTGCCAATTTAGATGTTTCTCAATTTGGAAATAAGAAAGTAAGTGTAAAGACTTTCTCAGAACAAGAAAAAAGAGAAATTATTTTCAAAGATGTTGTTGACGAAAAAATACATCATACAACTGTACTAACTGGCGATATTGAACCAGATTATAGAAGTGTAATTGGTTTTTTTGCCCAAGCTGTAATGAGAGAACTTAGGCTTTTTGGTTGTTATGACATTTTGTTTGAAAAAGTAAAGGAATTTATCGAGAAATATTTATTTGATATTACAGTTGATTTATCAGATCTCAATATATTAAGAAACTTGTCAGAAGTAGAATATATAAAATTTATTAAAGACACATTCAAAGATGCCATTAATAACTTAACAATTCAAGATACTGGAGACACTGAAATCAAAAATTATATTAAAATTAGTGAAGCAAGACCATTTGTTGTTAATGATAAATCATATTTAATTCCAAAAAAATCAGTATTTAATAAAATTGTAGGAGATAGTAATTTTGAACTTACTTTTGCTGATTTTCTTGAAAACTGTGAAGATGTAATTTCATTTTCCAAAAATTATCAAAACAAAGAAGCGAGTGCATTAAGAATTGAATATAAAAATTCAGAAGGGTTAATCGCAAACTATTATCCAGACTTTTTCGCAAAATTGGATGATAAAACTGTTTACATAATTGAAACAAAAGGCCGAGAGGAAGATGATGATAAACTAAAATTTGAAAGATTACAAAAATGGTGCATCGATGTAAACAGTCGTCAAACAAAAGTGGAATATAAATCTCTATATATTAAGCAAGAAGAATGGGAAAATAATAAATTAAAAAATTTTGACGAGGTTGTTAGGTTATTTACATCTATTTAAATGTATAAACTTTCACCATCAGATTTTGCATATTTATACGAGGAATGTAAGCTTTGCTATTACTTAAAGATTAAACATGGAATATACCAACCAAGCATGCCAATGCCTGGAGTTTTTTCTGCAATAAATACTCGACTTCAAGGAAATTTGGTTGGTAAAAATCTTCACACGCTTTCAGAAAAGTTGCCAGATGGGATCGTTGAAAATCAAGAAGGTTGGGTTGAATCAAAACCAGTTCCTGATACGGAAGTATTTATAAAAGGCAAATACGATTTATTAGTTAAACTTCCTGATGACACGCACCTATTGGTTGATCTAAAAATTAGCACACCGGGGGATGATAAAATTGAAAAATATAAAACTCAACTTAATGCCTACAAATTTGCTCTTGAAAATCCAGCTAACGGAAACCCTATAAAATTAACAAGGCTTGGACTTTTGATTTTTTATCCAGACCAAGTTAGTTTTGAGAAAGGAAGTGCTACCCTAACTTTTCCTCCAAGCTGGTTAGAGGTTCCTGCTGATCAAACAGGATTTTTAGCTTTTGCAAAAAGAATAGATAAATTACTTTCGGGTCCAACACCAGAGGAGGGAAAAGAATGTAAATGGTGCAAATATAGACATTTGGGAGATACCCTTTCTCATACTGATACTGGAAGTGTGAAGGATGACACAATTCCATTTTAAGGAGTTAACTTTGGTGTTGTACAACAGTGAAGTATATTGACAATTTGCCACCAAATGGTAACAATGGTATTATACTTCTCCAATGACTAAAACTAACAAATCTCAACCAACTAAAAAAGCAGTTTATTTTATTGCTACAAAATATAAAAATAGGCAGACTCGTGTCAGTCTATATACAAAAGACTGGAAAAGTGTCGCTAAAAGCGATGCTACGGATAAACTCGGATATTCATTAGAATAACTTCTCCATGGGTAAGAAAAATAAATCTCCGTTAACCCCAATGGATTTTCAGTTGGGTTCTGGAGGCGTCATTCCCTCCACCCAGGAAGCTTTTGGACCAAACAAAGAATTCTCTGGAAATATACGAAAAGAAGAAAGCGGCGCGACTGCAGAATTTAAAAAAGCTCTTGGTACCCAGATAGATGTCGAAATTGGTGAGTTGAAACAGTTCCCTTCGGATAAGGAGTTTTTTGTGTTTATAATTCAATACTTTGTTTCAGACAAAGAATATAAGGCCAGAGACCTGGACAATATGGCTAAAACCATGCTGGACTTATTGAAAGGAAGATTTTATAAAGACGATGGACAAGTTAAGACACTCTTAGTTGGTAAGAAGATGGAAAAACGTGTTCCTAAAAATTTTATATATTTTGCATTAAAAGAAATGAAGGATGACAGAGATATTGATGCCCTGAAGATTTCCGGGCTAGAAAGATCAGTCACTCTTTTCAATGAACAAGTGGCAAAAGGACTTTGCTGATACTAAAAATTGGCTTCAATTGTATAAAATAGTTATTCGATTTTTTAATTGAGTATTTTATATTATCAATAGGCACGAGTGGCGTATTGCGAGCGACTGAAAGGAGCGAGCAAGAGAACAGAGTTAGCGAAGTCCCGCGAAGCGGGACTGAGCGACAACACGACATTCGCGTCAATTCATTTCCCCTTTAACCCCTTTTCTTGACGCAAATGTAATTGTTAGTATTTTGTTGTAAAATGAGTTCGAGCTAAATTATAAACATGCTCCCAAGATAAATTTTTTGAAGAGGCGCGAAGCGCCGACCAAGCGAATTGACACTCCACGGACTGATATTATTTGAGCTATTGCTTCGGGATAATTGCAAAGATATAAATAAGTAATGGTAAATAAATTCTTCCTCTACGCCAGAAAGTCCACAGATGTAGAAGATATGCAGGTTCTTTCAATTGAAGCTCAAATTAATGAACTCCGTGAGTTAGCCAAGAAAGAAGGTTTAGAGATAGTAGATGAGCTAATTGAAAAGAAATCTGCAAAAAATCCCGGAAGGGTAATTTTTAATTCCATGCTTGATAGAATTGAAAAAGAAGAAGCTAATGGAATTATATCTTGGCACCCAGATAGACTTGCCAGGAATAGTGTGGACGGAGGAAGAATTATTTACCTCTTAGATAGAAATAAATTATCTGCCCTCAAATTTAATACCTTTTGGTTTGAATCTACTCCTCAAGGAAAGTTCATGCTTAGTATTGCATTTTCTCAAAGTAAATATTATGTAGATTCCTTGTCAGAAAACACCAAAAGAGGACTTCGCCAAAAAGCTAAAAATGGATATTGCCCCAGTGTTGCCCCAATTGGTTATTTAAATGATTCAAGAAACAAAACTATTGTTTTAAATAAAAAAGTTGGTCCAATTATCAAAGAAACTTTTGAACATTATAGTAACGGCAATATCCTAATGCGTGAAGTAAGTAGCTTTTTGGCTGAACGTGGAATACTTCTTCCTAGTGGTAGACCCTTCGGTCTTTCAAGAATTAGAAAAATCTTAACAAATCCATATTATTATGGTCATTTTATATATGCGGGAGAAGTATATGAGGGCAGACACGACCCAATAATTTCAAAGCTACTTTTTGACAAAGTCCAAGAAATTATTAATAGAAAAAATAAACAGTGGAGTAAGGCTAGAGTAGAAAGAGTTCACAAGCCTTACGTTGGACTTTTGACGTGTGGTGAGTGCGGAATGGGCATTACAGCTGATTTTAAAGATAGACATTATAAAAACGGCAATTGTAGCCATTTTAATTATTACAGGTGTACTAAAAAGGATAAAACTACAAAATGTCTACAATCCCATATCCGCGAGGAGGACTTGGATAGTCAGCTCACCACACTTCTCAAAAAGTACACTTTGAAAAATGCTTGGGCAATAAAAATGAATAAGAAACTAGATATTGAATCAAGAGATATTGCCCAATCATCCCTTTCTGTCATTTCTCTCAAGAGAAAAGAAATTGATAATTTGAATTCTAAACTCCAGCTTCTTTTAGACAGTTATTTAGATCAAATAACTGATAAAGAAATGTACAAAAAAAAGAAGCTTGAGTTATTCTCTCAAAAGAAAACTTTTGAGGAACAAATTATCAATTTGCAAAACCAGAAAGGGAATTGGATCGAACCTATGAGAAAGTGGATATCCGAAGCAAGTGAAGTGGATCAAATAATATCAACAAACAATAAAGACGATAAAAAGGTTCTCGCTTCAAAAATCTTCGGCTCGAACCTCTTTTTGGAAGACAAAAAAGTCCGTGGAGTAGGCCAATTCGCTTGGTCGGCGCTTCGCGCCTCTTCAAAAAATTTATCTTGGGAGCCGAGAGTGGGGATCGAACCCACGACCTGCGGTTTACGATACCGCCGCTCTGCCAACTGAGCTACCTCGGCTTATGTGCTCAATTATAGCATTTCTGGGCGTGAGCGGGTGAGCGGAGTCGAACCGCCCTTTCCACCTTGGGAAGGTGGCGTTGAGCCGATCAACTACACCCGCATCAGCACAACAAAGACACACGAATTATATCATTGATTCAAATGTATGTCCGCCTTCCAAGGTTTTATTATCTGGGTAAAATTAGAATGTTTCCCGTATGAATTATATTAGGGTTATCTAATTCGTTTACCTCTGCAATTTCAGTCCATCTGAAACCATCTCCATAGGCTCTGACTGCTATATTCCACAGGCTGTCTCCTTTAACTACTGTGTAGGTCTCGCTTGTTATCGGCGATTCTTGTAAAACAGTTTGAGATTCAGATTCCTCTGTTGTTGTAGGTTCGTTTGGTGTGACATCATCAGGTAAGATTAACTTTTGTCCAATCTCAATATTATCTGTCTCTAAATTATTGGCACTTTTTATGTCTACCCAGTTATATCCGGAACCATACGAATTTTCTGCAATCGACCATAGTGTTTCACCTTCTACTACAGTGTGTTCGTTAATAGCTGATGTCTGGGTTGAGTCTACCGTAATACTGCCGTTTCCCTTGTCTTTAAAGTAATTTACAACCAAGACTCCAACTATAACAAGAACAATTGCCCCTAAGATCATGCTAATATTTTCCTCGTTAAGTTTTATTTGTTTGAGAAGTTTTTTTAGTTGAAAACTGTTATTTTGATCAAATTTCAAATTTATTCACCTTCTTTCCGAAGGGCAGAGTTAGGCTGAATGTAGAGGAAGAAACGAATGAAGTCAATAGGAAAATAATAATATTATTGGGCGGGATCGACGAGATTCGGACTCGCAACCTCTTCCGTGCACCTTTTTGTTTCCAAAAAGTTTGGACTATCTCATCATCCTAAAAATAGGAGCCAGGTATATAGTCTCTACACATTTACTACGTTCACATAAACTGAACGCAGCTTTAGCTCGGGATTGCCATCTTAAAGGTTTCCCCGAATTAGCCTGGTTTTACATTCCAGATCACTCTGGAACGCTGCCACAATCGACAGGGAAGCGCTCTAGCCAGTTGAGCTACGACCCCAATACACGTATTTTACCAGTAATAGTCTTTAGCCGCAATTACACCTTTTTCTTGGTTATTTTTTGATTTTTCTATTCTTATACTTAGTTTCTTTTTACCAACAAAAATAGCTTTTGGGAAAAAGCATAATTTATCAATTTTTGGAATATACACGATCAGGGCGTCAACCTCATTTTTCTTGTATGTATAAGTATTTTTTCTTCTGTCAACATACTCAAGTTTTACAACAACAGATCCATGCGTATTTGAAGGTTTTCCGTTGGCATATTTTACTTGTAAGCGGGAGAGACGAAGACCATCATCAATAATTAAATCATATCGGGCATCAAACAAAGGTCTGCTGGGCAAATATCCCAATTCAAATGCTCTTAACTCGGCCTTACTTACGGCCAATTGTCCTTTTGTGTTGGTGGTTGTCTTCATATATAAACTTTAATATAAATTATGACTATGTGCAAGCTAGGTACATTCTATTTACTCTATTTGTGTGTTAGGATTTTTGCATACGGAAGTGCAAAACAATTTAACCAACCTCCAAATCGCTGAGCTTCTTAGAGATGTAGCCGCATCATATCAGTTGAGAGATAAAGATAAGTATAAATTTCAGATAATTGCCTACGAACGAGCGGCCGACGCAGTCGAACACGCCAGTTCCGAGCTTAAAGACCTTTGGGATGATGGGAAACTTGAAGATGTTCCCGGCATTGGGCCGAGTATAGCTGAGCATTTGGGTGAACTCTTCAAAACAGGACACTCCAAACATTTTGATAGTCTTATGAAAGATATTCCCGCCGATGCCTTTAAACTTATGGAACTGCCCGGAATCGGAATCAAAACAGCCATGAAAATGATTAAAGCAGGAAACCCTAAAGAAGTTAGGGAAAAATTAAAAGAAGTCGCCGAAAAGGAGAAAAAGGGAAAACGCCACCTTTTGCCCTACGCTGCCACGGTGGCCCATGAAGTAATGGAGTATTTATCAGAAAACCCTGCCACCATGCGTGTGGACCCTCTAGGAAGCCTCAGACGTCAGGCATCTACCATCGGTGACATTGATATTGCCGTAGCCACGAATGATCCTGTAGCGGTGATTGATTATTTTACTAAATATCCAAAATCTCAAAAAATGATAGAAAAAGGCGAGCACACAGCTTCAATTCTCCTTCCGGGAGGGATCCAGGTTGATTTAATGACCCAACCAATTGAATCTTACGGCTCACTATTACAGCATTTTACAGGATCAAAACATCACAACATAGCTCTACGTGAGCTGGCTCTCAAAAAAGGATTGAGCCTTTCCGAATACGGTATACGCAAATCACAAGAGCCAAATTCAAAGATCCAAAAGTTTAAAACCGAGGAAGAGTTCTATAAATATTTAAGGCTTGACTATATAGAACCGGAACTAAGGGAAGATACAGGAGAAATTGAATCGGCCAAGGAGCATAAATTACCAAACTTGGTTGAATTAGGTGAAGTCAAAAGCGATCTTCAAATTCATTCTAGCTTTGATATAGAAACAAGCCATGATCTGGGCGAAAGCAGCATAGAGGAAATTACCAAGAAGGCTAGTGAGTTAAGGTACGAATACATTGCTTTTACGGAACACAATCCCAGCCAGAAAGGACATAATGATTCCCAGATCGTGGAAATACTCAAAAGAAAGCGTGAAAACATTGATAAAATTAATTACTCATTAAAGAATAGGCATGTAAGTAGTATACAAAAAGTATTCAATAGCCTTGAAATTGATATTCTGTCAGACGGTAGCCTACCTGTTCCCGAACAAGGGTTGGAACTTTTAGATTTTGCTCTTGTCTCCATTCACTCAAGTTTCAATTTGGAAAAAGATCTAATGACCAAGCGGGTTTTAACTGCTTTGACTCACCCTAAAGTACGCATATTTGCCCATCCAACAGCCAGAAAACTTAATGAAAGGGAGGGGGTTGAGCTTAATTGGCCCGAAATTTTTGACTTTTGCCTCAAAAATAATAAATGGATAGAAATAAACTGCGATCCGATGAGACTGGATCTGCCGGATAATCTAGTTCGTGAGGCTGTGAAACTTGGTGTGAAAATGACTTTTGGTACCGATGCTCACCATAAAGACGGAATGGATAACATGACTTTTGGAGTTTCTGTTGCAAGACGGGGTTGGTGTGAAGCCCGTGATATAATAAATACTCGAAGTTTAGTTGAGTTTGAGAAATTATTGAAAGAAGGTGAATAAACGATGATATATATACTTGTGGCAATTTTAATAATATTAGTTTTTTGGATAATCTCTGTTTACAACTTTTTTGTTAGCACCAAGACCAGGGTGGGCGCGGCAATTCAGGAAATTGGCAATCAACTTAAAAGACAATTTGAACTTATTCCGAATTTGGAATCTTCCGCTAAAGGATATTTGATCCACGAAAAAGGTATTTTTGACGAGTTGACAAACGCGAGAAAAGCAATTTCTTCTGCGATGAACTCGGGGGACTTGAAAAAAATGACTGATGCCGGAAAGATGCTTTCCGACCTCTTACCTAAAATTCAGGTGGTTGTTGAAGACAATCCTGAGATAAAGGCCAGCGAGGTGGTCAAAAACTTAATGGATGAGCTAAGGGACACGTCGGACAAAGTCATGTATGCAAGGCGCCTTCTTATAGATCTGACGGCAGATTATAATGTCAAAATGGTTTCATTTCCAAGTAACGTAATTGCAGGTATTTTCCGCTTTGAAAAATTAAAAGGGTTGGAAACACCTGTTGACGGAGACGAGTTAAAAGTTGGAAAAGAGGAAATGGAAACCCCAAAAATTAATCTCTGATTAATTTTGAAATTCTAATTGATCTGTGAGAAATATTTACGAAGTTCAAAAGTCCAATAAGATCAAGAGTGCGGTTGTTGTCGCTCTTTTTGTTGTGTTTGTTGCTTTAGCCACCTACGTTTTGGCCAAAGCTATGAGTATTTATTTTGGATATGAACCGGGCCAGCTGGGATTTGTGGGCGTTGCCTTGATTGTTTCGGGAATTTCCAGTTTTGTCGGTTATTATTTTTCCGACCAGATTGTTTTGGGAATTTCAGGAGCAAGACCCGCAGACAGGAAAAAGGATTTTCTTTTTTATACAGTTGCCGAGAACCTATCCATAGGAGTTGGGATTCCGGTTCCTAAGCTTTACGTAATAGCTGATTCTGCACCGAATGCTTTTGCGACAGGTAGAGACCCGGTTCACGCTGCGGTTTGCGCAACATCCGGGCTTTTGGAAAAATTAAACCGAACTGAGCTGGAAGGGGTGGTTGCCCATGAAATAACCCATGTCAGAAATTATGACACAAGGCTGATGTCTGTTGTTTCTGTAATGGTCGGTCTTATAGCACTTTTGGGCGACTGGCTTTTAAGGGCAACCTGGTTTGGTGGAAGAAGAAACAATAACGACAGAGACAGCGGAAGCTCAATTTTTCTGGTTTTAGGAATAATTTTTGCCATTCTGTCCCCGATTATCGGACAACTCATTCAGTTGGCAATTTCCAGACGTCGTGAATTTTTTGCAGATGCGGGATCGGTTGAGCTGACAAGGCAACCCAGCGGTTTAATCTCTGCATTAACTAAAATCTCAGCCGACAGCGAACCTTTGGAAGTTGCAAATAAAGCCACAGCACATCTTTATATTTGCAGTCCCTTTAAGGCCAAAGGTCGCGGAAGCGCCAGTTGGTTTGCAAATCTTTTTAACACACACCCGCCGATTGCAGAACGCATAAAAATCTTGAAAGGGATGGCTTAAACTTCTTGTTAAAAATTCTATTTGGCGATATTATTACGAGAGTATGGTAAAGCTCACAAAAGAGGACGTTTTGCATGTTGCCAAACTCGCAAAGTTAGACTTGGTAGAAGCAGAAATTGAAAGATTTACGCCACAACTTTCTAACGTAATTAATCACTTCAGTGAACTTTTGGAAGTTGACACAGGAGACACCGAACCGACAAGCCAGACAACAAGACTTGAGAATGTTTACCGTGAGGATAAAGTAGCTGTTGAAGGGTCCTTAAGCGCTGAGGAAGCAATTTCAGGATCCGACAAAATTCACAACGGTTATTTTAAAGTCAAGGCTATTTTGGAAGGAAGAACGGATAAATAGATTTTATTTATGAAAAACACGAAAGACATCCCGCTGACAATTAAGGAAACACAGGAAGGCCTTTTAAAGAAAAAGTTCTCGGCAATGGAGCTGGTCGATGCCTATCTTGGAAAAATAGACGAAGAGAAAGACCTAAACGCGTATATAACAATTTGCGATGATGAGGCTTATAAAAAAGCCGGAGAGGTAGATAAACTTATTGCGAATAACTCTTTAGATTTTTCGGAAAACTTTCCTCTTTTGGGTGCGACGATAGGCCATAAAGATTTATTTTTGACCAAGGGTATAAGAACAACAGCAGCCTCCAAAGTACTTAATGGCTATGTTCCTGCCTATTCCGCAACCGCCGTTGCCAGAATGGAAAAAGCAGGAGGAATAATTTTGGGAAAAACAAATTGTGATGCTTGGGCGCATGGGGCAAGCGGAGAAAATTCCGATTTCGGACCAACCAAGAACCCGTGGAATAAAAAGTTTGTTCCGGGAGGATCCAGCAGTGGCTCCGCAGTCTCCGTTGCAGCAGGTCTTTCCCTGATTGCCACAGGAACGGATACGGGAGGTTCCATCAGACAGCCTGCCAATTTTTGCGGAGTGGTTGGCCTTAAACCTACTTACGGAGCTGTTTCAAGGTACGGAATAATTGCCATGGCTTCGTCTCTTGACTCGGTCGGGAATTTCGGAAAGAGTGTGGCCGATGTTGAGACGGTTTTTAACGTAACTAAAGGTGAGGATGGACGGGACAGCACCGTCAAGAATGCAGAGTTTATTAAGCCAAAAGGCAAAATAAAAATAGGTATCCCTAAAGAATATTTTGTAGAAGGAGTGGATAAAGAGGTTGCCGAAAGCGTGATTAAAGTATCCAAGGTTTTTGAGAAGGCAGGAATTGAACTTAGAGAAATCAGCCTTCCCCACACCAAATATGCCATATCTGTTTATTACATCGTTCAGCCCGCAGAGGTTTCCTCGAATCTCGGAAGATATGACGGAATAAGATATGGAAATCCCCGCGCGGATTTCGGAGCCGAGGCAAAAAGAAGAATTATGCTTGGAACCTATGTTTTATCTGCAGGCTATTACGACGCCTTTTATCTTAAGGCTCAGAAAGTCAGGTCTAAGCTGATCGGGGATTTTGAAGCCGCTTTTGAAACAGTTGATGCAATTTTGGCGCCTGTTTCGCCCACCCCGGCATTTAAACTCGGAGAAAAGGCCTCGGATCCTCTTAAAATGTATTTGGCCGATATTTTTACGGCACCGGCAAACCTTGCCGGAATTCCGGGGCTTTCCATTCCCTCGGGTTTTAATGAAGGGGGACTTCCTTTAGGATTTCAGCTTTTGGGTCCCAGATTTTCAGAGCCTGTTCTATTCGAGTTGGGAAAACTATACGAGAAGGAAACCGATTATAAAGCGATATTGCCAAACCTTTAAATATGCTACGCGACTACAAATCTGTAATTAAAAATAAAAAATTCAAATATATCTGGATTTCTCAGATATTTTCTCAGCTGACAATAAACATTATGAACTTTGTGCTTTTGATCCGGCTTTTTGAAGTTACGGGTTCGGCAATCTCAACGTCGCTTTTATGGGTAGCCTATGCACTTCCCGCAATTTTAGTAGGGCCTTTTGCGTCAGCAGTGGTTGACCTTGTTGATAAAAGAAAAATGCTCATTTTTACAAATCTTTTTCAGGCTCTGGTAATACTGATTTTTGGCTTTGCCGCAAATTCCAGCATTTTCTTTCTATATGAAGTAGTTTTCCTTTATTCTTTATTAAACCAATTCTATGTCCCGTCCGAAACTTCCACTCTGGCATTTGTTTTGAAAAAGGATAAATTAGTTCATGGCAACAGCCTTTTTTTCATAACTCAGCAGGGCTCTTTGGTTGTGGGCTTTGCTTTGGCTGGCCTTCTTAACGCATTTCTAGGATTTAATAACACAATATTTTTGTGCTCAGCATTCCTTTTCATTGCTTTTCTTAGCACACTATTTTTACCGAGCTTAAAATCCGAAAATGAAATCCCCAAGGGATTTGAAACTGCCGTTTTTGGTTTCTTTAAACATATAAGCAACGGCTACGCCTTTATAAAAAGTGAAAGAAAAGTGCTGACTCCCGTACTTCTTCTCATCGGATTTCAGGTTGCACTGCAGGTTGTAATTGTTCAATTCCCAACCTTGGCAAAAAATATTTTAAACATTCCTCTAAACAGCGCCGGAATATACATGCTGGTGCCCGCAGGGATTGGGGCGGTTTTTGGGGCTCTTTTTATACCCAAAATTTTGAAAAGAGATGTAAGAAAGAAAACACTCATCGATATCGCTCTGTTGGCAATGGCCATATCGCTGATATTTTTGACTTTTGTCATTCCGCTTTTTAGCTACATTGTCAGATTTATACTCTCATTCCTTTCGGTAGTGGTTATAGGGTTCAGCTTTGTTGCAATTCTGGTTCCCTCACAGACATTTCTACAGGAATCAACCCCGTCGGAACTCAGAGGCAGGGTTTTCGGTAATTTCTCTTTTCTGGTAATAACGGTATCTGTGCTGCCGGTTGTATTTTCCGGATCGATAGTTGAAATATTCGGTATCAAGTCTCTGTTGCTTTTACTGTCCGTTTTTATTTTTGTAGTTTATGGATTTTCCAAAAAGTTTGGTGATAGATTTTTGGCAGGATAAATTATGATTTTAATAAGATTATGAATAAATTTACACCCATAATCGGCCTTGAGGTACACATTGAGCTTTCAACAAAAAGCAAAATGTTTTGCGGATGTTCCTCCGACCATTTTGGAAAAGCCCCAAATACGCAGGTTTGTCCAGTATGCCTGGGACTACCTGGAGCGCTTCCCTTTGCCAATAAAGAGGCTGTTACCGCTACCGTCAAATTTGGTCAGGCTTTTGGATCCCGAATAAACAGTTTCAGCAAATTTGACAGAAAACACTATTTCTACCCAGATTTACCCAAAAGCTACCAGATTTCACAATACGACATGCCGCTTTGCGTCGGCGGAGCCTTTGAGGACAAAAGGATAAGACGGGTCCATCTTGAGGAGGATACCGGCAAGTTGGTTCACGAAACCATAAATGGAGAAAAATCGACACTGATTGACTTTAACAGAAGTTCGGTTCCTCTAATGGAAATGGTAACCGAGCCTGATTTCCACGACACGGTTTCAATTATAAGATTTCTGAAGGAGGCTCAAATGGTGGCGAGGTACTTGGGGATCAGTAATGCCGATATGGAAAAAGGTTCCATGAGACTTGAAGCAAACATATCTTTAAGCACAGAAGAGGGTATTAAAAAAGGAGAGCTTCCCAATTACAAAGTGGAGCTGAAAAATATTAATTCATTCAAGTTCTTGGAAAAAGCAATAAACGCCGAGATTAAAAGACAGGAAGAAATTTTAACTGCCGGGGGGACTATACATTCGGAAACCCGTGGCTATGACGAAGTGAAGCAAACCACATACTCGCAAAGAAGCAAAGAGGAGGCTAAAGATTATAGATATTTCCCGGAGCCGGACCTTCCCCCAATGAGATTTACCGATGGGGAAATAGAGGAAATAAAAAACTCTCTTCCGGAACTTCCCAAGGATAAAAGGAAAAGGTTTGCTGACAAATATTCGCTGTCCAACGACTACATTGAGATCCTTATTTCCAACCCTGGAAGGTCTTCCTATTTCGAAGAGGCGGTTAGCCTTGGACAAAATTGGAACCTGTCGGCAAAGTTGATTGCGGATCTGATGATAAATAAAAAGCTTGATTTACAGCACCCCGAACCTGCGGGACTCATTAAAAAAGTTGTAGAAATTATCAAAGTGGAATATTCCGACGGCAGTGATGTCGAGACAGCCGTAAACGAAGTGGTGGCAGAGGAATCAAAAGCAGTGAAAGACTATAATAATGGCAAGGGTGAAGTTGTCGGATTTTTAATGGGCATGGTTCAGAAAAAACTAAAAGGTAAAGGAAATCCGTCCATGGTACGCGAAAAACTCTTAAATAAATTAAATGAGCGATAAAATAACTGAGATTCCAATTCAGGTAGAGAAGCCTTTCCAGCGGGAAGCGGCTAAGGAAGCCAATGAAACAATAGCGAGTATCCCCGGCGGCTCTACTGTTTTGTCAAACCCGGACTTGGGTGCCGAGATTCTTACAAAGTACGAAAAAGCAGAAGAATTGCAGGCGGAAGCGGAAGAATTAAAAGCGGAAAACGTTAGAGACCCCCTCACAGGTGCCTTTAACAGGCGCTTCCTTGACCAACAGCTGGAGCATAAACTTCAAAGCGGACAAAAGATTTCTTTGATCATGGTGGATGTAGACCATTTTAAAGAATTTAACGATACCTACGGCCATAAAAACGGCGACAGGCTTCTCATCGAACTGGTAAGAACCCTATCCGCCCGCCTAAGGCTTACCCGCCTGAACGGAGAAAAGGATTTTATAGCCCGCTATGGGGGAGAGGAATTTGCAATAATACTTTCTAATGTAAATGATTCGGACACAGCCAAAAATGTAGCCGAAAATCTTAGACAAATGGTTGCCGGTTTGAAATTTAGTATCGATGAAAAACCAACAGCCAAAAAAACAGTAAGCATGGGGGTGGCGGTCAGCAGAGATAACGATACCCCTGAAAATCTAGTAGTCAGGGCAGATAAGGCTTTATACAAAGCAAAAGACAATGGACGTAATTGTGTCGAGGCAGAGCCAGCTTAATTATGTATGTCTAAATTTGCCCATCTCCATGTTCACACAGAATATTCTCTCCTTGATGGCTTAAGCAACATTCCCAAACTCTTGACCTATGTAAAGGAAAACGAGATGGACTCTGTGGCAATTACCGATCATGGAGTAATGTACGGCGAAATTGAGTTTTACAAAGAGGCACAGAAACAGGGCGTCAAGCCGATAATTGGAATGGAAGGCTATATTACATCGGGAGACTTGAAGGATAGACCCGCAAGAGGACGGGTTAAAAATTATCACGTCATACTTTTAGCAAAAGACCATGAAGGATATCAAAATTTAATGAAAATTTCTTCGGTTGCCCACATCGACGGTTATTACTACCGACCACGAATGGACAGAAATACCCTTAAAAAATACTCTAAAGGGATAATCTGTTCTTCGGCGTGTCCCATGGGAGAGGTCGGGCAAGCTCTTTTGGAGGATAATTTTGATGAAGCTAAGAAAATCGTTTCCTGGTATTCAGATGTTTTCAAAGATGATTATTATTTGGAAATTCAAAGGCATGAATATGAAAAATGGATTGATAAGGCGGGAAACCAGGAAATTAAAACGTATCTTACCGAAATGAGGGATAGTGAGAAAAAATGGAACAATGGAATTATCAAATTGAGCAGAGACCTGGGGATACCGCTTATGGCTACAAACGATGCTCATTATATAAAACCGGAAGATGCTACCGCACAAGATGCTCTTGTTTGTATTTCTACAGGCAAAACAATGGGTGACACAAAAAGAATGAGGTATATAGATGCTCCCACTTTTTATCTAAGAACTCCCGATGAAATGAAAAATCTTTTTCCTGATGTTCCTGATGCATTGGAAAATACGGTAAAAATAGCTGAAAAATGTAATTTGGAGATTACGCTTGGTAAATGGTATTTTCCAAAATTTGAGCTTCCCCAAGGAGTGACCGCCGATGAGGAATTAAGAAAGATGGCCAGAAATCTTTTGTCCGAAAAAGCCCCGGATACGGGCAAAGAAGGGAAAGAAAGACTGGAATATGAACTGGATATCATTTGCAAAAAGGGATATGCCCCGTATTTTTTGATAGTTCGCGACATTGTTCATTGGGCAAACAGCAAAGGAATTATTACCAATACAAGAGGATCTGCCGCCGGGAGTTTGGTTTCTTACGTTTTGGGTATTACTACGGTTGATCCTCTTAAATACTACTTGCCTTTTGAAAGATTTTTGAATCCTTTCAGGCCATCTCCGCCGGATATTGACTTTGATGTGGCTGACGACCGCAGAAGCGACATTATTGGATATATAACAGATAAATATGGTAAAGAAAAAGTTGCCCAAATTTGCACTTTCGGAAGAATGTTAAGCCGCGCTGCCGTAAGAGATGTCTCGAGGGTTTTGGGTTATCCATATTCCGTGGGAGATAAGATATCAAAAATGATTCCTCCGCCCAAGCAAGGTTTCCCGATAACAATAGATAAGGCACTCGAGGAAGTTCCCGAATTGCGGACAATGTATGACACAGACACTGATACTAAAAAGGTTCTGGATTTGGCAATACAGATTGAGGGCAATGCCAGGCATGTTTCGGTTCACGCTGCGGGAGTTGTCGTTTCACCGAGTGAAATTACCGATTTTTCTCCGGTGCAAAAAGAACCTTCGGGAGACAAGATAATTACTCAGTACGAAATGCATGCCTGTGAAGATGTTGGTTTAATTAAGTTTGACATTCTGGGAATAAGAAATTTATCCATACTTGGTGCAGCCGTAGATATTGTTAAAAAAGAGGTCGGAGTCAGTGTTGATCTGCATAGTATTCCTCTTGATGATAAAAAAACCTTCGACATGCTCGCAAGCGGCCAGACAATGGGTGTTTTCCAATTTGCCAGCGGTGGAATGACCAAGTACTTGGTTGAGCTTAAACCCACAAGAATAGAGGATCTCATGGCTATGGTTGCGCTTTATAGACCGGGTCCGATTTCTCAAATTCCCGAATACATCAAAAGAAAACATAATTCCAAATTGGTTAAATATTTGGATCCCAGAATGGAAAAATTCCTTGGAATGTCTTATGGACTTATTGTCTATCAGGATGATTTGCTTTTCTGCGCCCTTGATTTAGCCGGATATACCTGGGAAGAGGCTGACAAATTCAGAAAAGCAGTCGGTAAAAAAATTCCTGAAGAAATGGCCGCACAAAAGGAGAAATTTATTAAAGGTATTATTTCCAATGGCCAAACGGAGAGTTTTGCGGAAAACCTTTGGAAACTTTTTGAGCCTTTCCAATCGTATGGTTTTAATAAAGCTCATGCAGCTTCATATGGAATGATTGCCTACCAAACCGCATATATGAAAGCAAACTATCCTGTTGAGTACATGGCAGCCCTTCTTACCGCAGAATCGGACGACAAAGAAAAAGTTTCGGCTGCAATTAACGAATGTAGGCGCATGAAGGTAAAGGTGCTTCCGCCGGACATAAACGAATCCGATATAGGATTTACCATTACGAACGATAAAGATTCATTGAACGGAAAAGCCATAAGGTTCGGACTTTCCGCGATCAAAAATGTGGGCCAAGCTGCAATTTCTTCAATTCTTTCTGCCAGAGCTGAAGGAAGGTTCGAATCTTTTGCCGGTTTTCTGGCAAGAGTTGATGGTAGAAAAATTAACAAAAGAGTATTGGAAAGTTTGATCAAGGTCGGCGCAATGTCCGCTTTCGGCGGCAGGGCAGCACTTCTTTCGGCAATGGACTCAATTCGTGATAAAGTCAGCGTACCTAAAAACGATGACTTACAGCAAGGTCTTTTTGCAACAGGGGAACTTAAAAAAACCGAGGCCTCGACAGTTATAACAATTGCTAATATTCAGGAATTTCCGGATGAGGAGCTTGAGGCTCTTGAAAGACAACTACTGGGTTTTTCCCTAAGCGCTAAGCCGATTAGTGAGATTATCGGTCCCTTAGAGTTCCAATCTACCCATAAAATAATTGAAATCATGGGTACCGAGATGCACGTGGATACTGTTCGGGTTGCCGCCGTTGTCGCAGGCGTTAGAGTTATTACGACTAAAAAAACAGGTGCTGAAATGGCTTTTGCAAAGCTGGATGACGGAACCGGAACCATTGAGGTTGTTATTTTCCCTAAAACTTTTAAAGAAACAAGAGATTTTTGGAATGAGGGGCAGCCGCTTTTGGTAACCGGTAAAATTGACGTTCGTGACGAAACCCCGGGAATTATAGTTGATGCAATTGAAACGATAGGTAGCATCGGCGAGAAAAAATTCAGGGAAGTATATATGAATATTCCCAAGGACACCGATATAAATAGTCTCAAAAGGTTAAAGTTGCTACTCACTGAAAATATTGGGGATAAAGACGCTTACCTCGTTTTTGACGGAGGGCGAAATGTTAAGTTACCTTTCAAAATAAACTGGAATGAATCTCTTGCTCAAAAAATTAGCGACATCCTTGAAAACAAGTCTTCTTGAAGATAAAGCCGATTTCTTGTACAATAACGGTCATGGCATTAAAAATTTCGATTAAAGAAACAGAGTTTGGTGTCGGAGACAGAATCCGTGTTGTCCAAAAAGTAAAAGACGGAGACAAATCCCGTGAATCTATTTTTGAAGGAATGGTTATTTCTATAAAAGGCCGAGAACCCGGAAAGACTTTTTTGGTCAGAAGAATTGGTGAGGCCGGAATCGGAATTGAACGTATCTTTCCTGTTAACCTTCCTTCCATAGATAAAATCATTGTAGTTAAAAGAGGAACGGAAGGGGTCAAAAGATCCAAGCTTTATTACACCAGACTTAAAGCCCCGACAGAGATAGAAATGATTTACAAGAAAGCCGGTAGTAGGATTAAGAGTGGCTCCAAAGGTAATAAGTAAGGGAGAAAACCCCCGTCAATCTTCTTGCACACATGTTCCAGATCGTCTACATTGGATATATGAAGCTTTTAAAAGGGGGTGACACTAGACAATGAATTCATACTGGAATGGATATACAGGTGCTTTTGTTCCCGGGGTTTTGGCAGGCTGGCTGAGTATGTTTGTAATTCCAATTGCAATCTGGAGTCTATTTTGGATGGGTATGGCTCTTTGGAAAGCTGCCAGAAACGGAAGTAAAGCTTGGTTCATAGTTTTACTCTTGGTACACACATTGGGAATTTTGGATATTCTTTATATTTTTGTATTTTCCAAAATGGGTGAGGCTAAACCAAAGCTTAGTAAAAAATCAAAATAACTCTTAATTGGATACTTTTTTGATTGGCAGTTTACTGTCACCATAAACTTGTTCTTAGTTTAATTGTGATAAATGCCTGCCCGTTCTATTTCTTCCAATCCTGTTATAATGTAGCTAATGTTAATCTTAGGAATTGATCCAGGAACGGCCACGACTGGGTTTGGGCTTGTCAGACTTAACGGAAATGGAAATGAAGTGGTTGAGTGGGGACTCATCGAAACGGACAAAAGCCTTCTCAAAGAAAGACGCCTCGACTTTATTTTTGAAGAAACAGTAAGCCTCATTAACAGACACAAACCCGATGTTTTTGTCTTTGAAAAAATCTTTTTCTCCAATAATGCCAAAACTGCAATTGCCGTGGGACAAGCTCAGGGAGTAATGCTTTTGGCAGCCTCAAAAACCAAGGTTAGAGTTGAAGAATATGCACCTGGTACAATTAAAAAAATGATTACGGGAAACGGTCGTGCAAACAAAAAGGATGTCCAAGCTTCAATTAGAAAGATTTTGGGAAATCGTGTAAAAAGCGCCAAGCATAAAAAGACTCATTTTGACGATGCCGCCGATGCACTAGCCATTGCCCTAACTCATGCATTTAAAATTGGTGAAGGAAAGGGGGTGAGTGAAGCTGTTTAAAATCGGTCACGTAGTCCATTTTTACGATAAAATCGGTGTAGCCATAGTTGAGCTTGATGGCACTCTTGCTGTAGGAGACAAAATTAAATTTAGCCGAGGAGGGGAAGACTTATTTGAGCAAAATGTCGATTCGATCCAGATTGAACATGAAAAAAAGGATTCCGCAGGGAAAGGAGATGTGGTAGGATTGAAGACTAATGAGGAGGTTAAAGAAGGGGTCGAAGTTTTCAAAATTTAATTGGCAGGAAGCTCCTGATATTAAAACGCGTGTTTTAACCTTAATGGAGGGGCTTCGGCTTGATTATCTTCTCGGAGAGAGACTGTTTTTTTACCGTTCTCAAGGATCAAAAGCCAGAGCCTATGCCAGGACTTGGGGTTTGCCTAAAATCTGGCAGCATGCGTTAGGAACAGAACCTGCTTATATAATTGAGGTCATTTCGGGGTATTTTGATAAACTTTCCCCAAAAGAACAGGACAAAGTACTTCTTCACGAAATAAGCCATATCCCAAAAAATTTTTCAGGGGCTTTGGTTCCTCACACCAGACACGGGAAAGGAAGTTTCAAAGGTAAACTTGAAATTTTAATTGATAAATATTTTGAAAGTTATGACTAAATGAAAATAATTATTTTACATGGTGATGATATCGGAAAAAGTTATCTGCGCCTTAAAAAGTTTATTGATGTGGCAAGAGAGAGATCCTGGGAGGTCTCCTACATTGATGAATCCAATCAAAACTTTGAAGAGGTTTTATCGGCCTCATCGCTTTTTGGAACTGAACAGTTTTTTATTTTGAAAGACATAAAAAAACTTGGTAAAAAAGAATTTGTTTGGCTAAACAAAAAATATAAAGAACTTCCGGGAAATTTAATAATTTATTTTGAGGGCACGCTAAATGCCACCATACTTAAAAGTTTTCCGGATGATTCAAAAATTGAGGAGTTTAAACTTCCGGTACTTCTTTGGAATTTTCTTGACAACCTCATTCCAGGAAGGTCGGAATACTCAGTTAAAACTCTACACAAAATTCTGGAAAAAGAACCGGTTGAATTTGTTTTTTCCCTAATTGCGAGGCATTTTAAAGATCTTTACTGGGTCAAGGTAGATGCTGCCTCAACCGGATTTCCTTTTTGGAAAATGAATAAACTAAAATCTCAAACATCAAAATTTACCTCGGAAAAGTTACGACAGTTCATTGACCTTTTGAGTAAAATGGATATCGAGGTAAAAACTTCAAAGGCAAATCTTGAAGATGAACTTGACCTTCTTATCATTAAACAATTAGAATGATAGCATCTGAAATGACAATCGATTCTTCAATTTTTAAAGCATACGATATCAGAGGAATTTATCCCGGTTCCATTAACGAAGACATTGCTTACGCCATTGGTCAGGGCTACGCCGATTTTGCCAAACCTGAAGGGGAAGTGATGATAGGTATGGATATAAGACTTCATTCCAAGGCTCTCAAAGATAGCGTCATCAAGGGGCTTACAGATGCCGGCATCGATGTGGTGGATGTGGGCTTTATGTCAACCGATATGCTTTATTTCGGTGTCGGGAACTATAAATTCGGAGGGGGACTTCAATCTACCGCTTCACACAATCCTCCCGAGTGGCACGGCTTAAAAATGGTTGAAAAAGGCCCTACACCAATGACACTGGAGCACGGAATCGGACAAGTCCGCGATTTTGTACTTAGTGGTAAAACAGTTAACGCCGATAAAAAAGGCAGTGTCAGAAAAATGGACATCTGGGAAGACTACTGTAAGCACATTTTAAGTTGGATCGATGTCACCAAGATAAAACCCATGAAAGTTGTATTAAATCCCAATTTTGGATTGGGAGGAAAAATATTTGAAAAAATTGTTGAAATGGGAAAACTTCCTCTAGAACTAATCAAATTAAACTTTGAACCAGATGGCAATTTCCCTAAAGGACGCCCTGATCCTTTCATCCCTGAAAACAGAGTGGAATTTTCAGAACTTGTCAAAACTAGCGGTGCTGATTTGGGAATCACTTGGGATGCCGATTCCGACCGGGTCTTCTTCTGTGCCGATGGCGGCCTTTTCGTTGAGCCGTATTTTTTGAACACAATACTTATCAAACAAATGTTGAAAAAGCATCCCAATGAAAAGATTGTCTATGATCCCAGATATACATGGGCACTTCTGGATGCAATCAAAGAAAATGGAGGTACACCCACCATTAGTAGGGTTGGCCATTCCTACATTAAGGAGATTTTAAAGGGACAAAATGCACTTTTTGGGGCAGAAAGTAGCGGGCATACATACTATCGTGATTATTGGTATTCGGATTGCGGCATGATCCCTCCGATGCAGGTTTTGGAGTATTTAAGTGAAACAGGAGAAAAACTGTCGAATATTATGGCGCCGGTACTTTCCAAATATTTTATATCCGGTGAAATTAACAGTGACGTATCCGATAAAGAGGGAAAAATGAACGAAATAGCCCAGAAGTATTCAGATGCCGAAGTCTCCAGACTCGACGGAGTGGCAGTTGAATATCCGGATTATCGTTTTTGCGTCAGGCCAAGCAATACAGAATCTCTTTTACGTCTGACTTTGGAAGCCAAATCAAAAGAGTTAATGGAACAAAAAAGAGACGAAGTTTTAGCAATAATCAGAAGTTAATATGAAAGACTCTCTTGGAATTGAAAAAGCGTTGACACTTTTTCCCGATCAGCTTAAGGAAGCCTGGGGTCAGGCGACCTCAAATGATCTGCTAAAAATTACTTCCCAAAAGATAATAATTAGTGGAATGGGCGGCTCTTCACTCGCTGGAAGGATCATTTCTTCCATTAATGAAAGTGGGGGTAATACCGAAATAGTTGTTTTTAATGATTACGGACTTCCCGGTTATGTTGATTCTTCCTGGACACTTATCGCTAATAGTTATTCGGGTAATACCGAAGAGACTCTCTCGGCAATTGATGTAGCCAAATCCCGCGGGGTAAAAATTTACGCTGTATCAACCGGTGGCAAAATCGGAGAGATGATCAAATCCGGTGAAATTTACGGAGTAATTTTGACTCCTACCACAAATCCGTCTAATTACCCCAAATCAGCATTGGGAATTTCACTGGGCGGTCTTCTTGGCCTCATGTCCAAGGCGGGTGTGATTGGTTTAAGTGATGAAGAATTTCAAAAATCGATCGAGGAACTGATAGAGATCAGGAAAAATTGGGATGTAAAGTCAATGGCTCAAAAAATGAACCAGAAAATCCCTGCGCTTATTGCCGCGCGACCCTTACTAGGTTCTCTTCATGCGGGAAGAAATGTAATAAATGAAATAGGCCGTACGTTTGCATCTTTCTTTGATCTACCGGAACTTGATCATCATTTGGTTGAAGCGACAATGTTCCCCAAAAATTTATTCAAAGATATTTATTATTTATTTTTTGTAAGCGATTTATATTCTGAAAGAATTAAAACCAGAATCAAAATTACCAAAGATTTATTTGCGGAACAGGAACTAAATTTCGGTGAAATAAAACTTACCGGTTCGAATTCTTTAACCCAGGCTTTTGAGATACCCCATTATTGCGCCTGGCTGGCATTTTACATTTCCGAACTGAACGGGGAGGATCCGGGACCAGAACCCTGGATTTTAAAACTTAAGAGTGAACTTTCCCAGCCTGTACACTAAGCACCTCTTTACCTTTTAGCGTTTACCTTTTACCATGTATGTAGTATGTCCAAGCTGCCCATTGTTGTAAACTTCCGCGATATTGGTAAATCCGATACCCCTCTTGTCGGTGGAAAAGGCGCCAATTTGGGAGAAATTTATAATGCAGGTTTTCCTGTTCCACCCGGGTTTGCCATTACAGTCGTCGGGTACGACCTGTTTTTGAAAGAAAACGACTTAATCAACAAAATCTACAGCACTCTGAAGCCTCTTGATGTCAACGATCCGGCACAGCTAGAGCAAGCCGCCGGGAAAATTCGCAAACTAATTCTTAACGGCAAAATTCCGGATGAAGTTGCCCAAAAAACAATATCCGCTTACAAAAAACTATCCGGTTTTATGAAAAACGCCTTGGTTGCAGTCAGATCATCGGCAACAGCTGAAGACATGGCCGGCACAAGCTTTGCGGGTCAGCAGGAAACTTTCCTTGATATCAAAGGAGAAGCAAATTTGCTCAATGCGGTTAGAGGGTGTTGGGCATCTCTATTTTTAGGCCGTTCCATATACTATCGCGTCGAAAATAAAATTCCACACGAAAAGGTTAAAATCTCCGTGGTTATCCAGAAAATGGTTCAAAGTGAAGTTTCCGGTGTTATGTTTTCTATAGATCCTGTTAAAAACGATAAAGATAGAATAATTATCGAGTCGGTTTGGGGACTTGGCGAAATGATAGTACAGGGCTCGGTCGTACCTGACACATACGTGGTTCAAAAAGATACTTTTGCAATCCTTTCCAAAGAAATTTCAGATCAATCCATTCAGCTCGTCAAACTTAAAAATAAAACCAAAGAGGTTGAAGTGCCAAAACGTCTAAGAGATAAACAAAAAATTACGGATAAAGAAATAGTTGCTTTGGCAAAGTTTTCCGATAAACTTCAAAAGCATTATTATTTTCCACAGGATACCGAGTGGGCGTTGGAAAATGGAAAGCTTTACATAGTTCAAACCAGACCGGTAACTACAGTTGCGCAAACTGCCAAGTCTGTAAAATTAAATAAGGGAAATATTAAGATAGCAGAGGCCCCAATCTTAAGCGGAAGCCCGGCCTCTCCGGGTACGGGAACGGGTCCCGTGAGGATTCTCAAATCTCCCAAAGAAATCGATAAAATTAAAAAGGGTGACGTATTGGTAGCCCCCATGACCTCTCCGGATTATGTTCCTGCAATGAAAAAGTCTGCCGCGATTGTAACCGACCAGGGCGGGCAAACATCACACGCTGCAATTGTTTCAAGAGAACTGGGGATTCCTTGCGTGGTAGGAACCGAAAACGCAACCAAAACTTTAAAAGATGGCCAAATAGTAACGGTTGACGGAGAGCTGGGTAAAATCTTTTTAGGAGCAGGTATAAAGAAAACAGAAGAGGAAAAAGCCGAGGCGGTAAAGCCAAAATTCTCAAAAGTTAAAACAGCAACAAAAGTCTATGTAAATTTGGCTCAACCCGAAAGGGCGGGGGAAATAGCTAAAATGAATGTCGACGGAGTCGGACTTCTCAGGGCCGAATTTATGATTGCCAACATCGGAATTCATCCTAAAGAGGCAATTAAGAGAAAGGAACAAGGTAAATTTATTACAAAATTATCAAATGACCTTTTGGCATTTTGTAAAGCTTTCTACCCCAGACCCATTATTTATAGAGCGACGGACTTCAAAACCAATGAATATAGAAGTCTTGCGGGTGGAAAGTTTTGGGAACCTGTGGAACCCAATCCAATGCTTGGTTTTAGAGGAGCCTTCAGATATGTTGCAAACCCTGAAGTTTTTAACCTTGAACTTCAGGCTATTAAAAATGTCAGGGAAAAATATGAAAATTTACATTTAATGATTCCTTTTGTCAGGTCTCCCGAAGAGCTGTCGCGCGTAAGGCGCTTGGTTGCAAGCGGCGGACTTTTCGAAAAGCCTACTTTTAAGTTTTGGATGATGGTCGAAATTCCTGTGAACGTTATTCAAATTGAGGATTTTATAAAAGTCGGGATTGACGGAGTTTCTATTGGAAGCAATGATTTGACAATGCTTATTGAAGGAACGGATAGAGATAACTCTGAAGTTGCCAGTGAATTTAACGAAATGACTCCGGCCGTTTTGTGGGCTTTAAAGCGGGTAATTACAAAGTGCGATGAAGCGGGTGTTACGTCTTCGATTTGCGGTCAAGCACCCAGTGAATATGAAGATTTAGTTAAAAAGTTGGTCCGTTGGGGAATAACCAGTGTTTCGATTAACCCTGACTCTGTCGATAGAGTTCGTGGTATTGTCGCTGAAGCGGAAAAAGAAATATAATAATTTTATGAGCAAGATTAAACATATTTGGGCAAGAGAAATTTTGGATTCCAGGGGTATACCGACGGTGGAGGCAGCATGTTTGCTTGAATCCGGTGAAGTTTCCGTATCCTCAGTTCCCGCAGGTGCCTCAACCGGAACCCATGAAGCACTGGAACTCCGAGATACACAAAATCCAAGGTATTTGGGTTTGGGCGTACTTCAGGCCGTAAACAATGTAAATACAATTCTTGGACCGGCACTTGTAGGGATGGATCCGACCGATCAGGAATCTATAGATAAAAAGTTAATAGAACTCGATGGGACGGAAAACAAAACCAAATATGGTGCGAACGCTGTTCTTTCTGTCTCTGAGGCAGTTGTAAAATGCGGTGCAATGGCCACACACCAGCCTTTATATTCCTGGATTTTCGCATTGGCCACAAAATACAATATTTGCCAAAGCGTAAAAATTCCGACACCGCTTTTTAACATGATTAACGGAGGTAGACACGGCGCGGGTAATCTTGATTTTCAGGAATTTTGGGTAATCCCCACCAGCTCAAAGAATTTTTCTGAGGGTCTTCAGATTGGGGTTGAAATATACCAAACCATAGGAAAAAATTTAAAACATCGTGGTGCGATTCATTCTGTCGGAGATGAGGGTGGCTATGCGCCGGATCTTTTTACCAATGCAGATGCTCTGGAGGTTTTTGTGGAATCTATACATCAAACCAACTACTCGCTTGGCCGTGACGCTCTTTTGGGACTGGATCTTGCCTCAAACAGTTTTTATAAGGACGGGGAATATTTCATCAAGGACCATTCCTCGGCCATGAACGATTTACAGCTTTCGGATTATTATAAATCGCTTATTGAACAATACAAACTGGCTATAATGGAGGATCCTTTTCATGAAGACGCCTGGGAGACTTGGACAGCTTTTACCGGACAGGTTTCTCAATCGACTCTTGTTGTCGGCGACGACCTTTTGGCCACCAATCCGAAGCGTGTAGAGAGGGCCATCAAAGAAAAGTCCTGTAACTCAATTCTTATTAAACCAAATCAAATTGGTACCATTACGGAGACTTTGCAGGTTATCAAGATGGCCAGAGAAGTAAATTGGAAGATAGTTGTTTCTCACAGGTCAGGAGAGACAAACGACAGCTTTATTGCAGATTTTGGAGTTGGTGTTTCTGCTGATTATGTTAAGTTTGGCGCTCCCGCAAGAGGTGAGAGAGTAGCCAAATATAACCGCCTCTCTACTATTGAAATAGAATTAGGTAGAATTAAATAATGCAAGATGAATCTTCAAAGACTGTGCTCTTAGTTGTTTTGGACGGCTGGGGACTTGCGGCTCCCGGGCCAGGGAACCCTATTTCTCAAGCGGATTTACCCAATATAAGAAAGTTTATGACAGCATTTCCCCACACACAGCTTCAAGCATCGGGTGAGGCGGTCGGACTACCCAGAGGAGAGGTCGGAAATACGGAAACGGGACACCTTAACCTGGGTGCCGGCAGGATCGTCTATCAAGACCTTTTAAGAATTAACATGAGCATTGCTGACGGAAGCTTTTACGATAACCCGATACTAATTGGTGCGGTGGATCATGCCAAAACTTTTAACGGAAATCTCCATTTAATGGGGCTTATCGGTGCAGGGGGGGTTCACAGCAATATTGAACACCTTTATTCCCTGATTGAACTTGCCAAAAAGCACCAATTTAACCGGATTTTTCTGCACTTGTTCACTGACGGCAGAGATTCTCCTCCAACCGCAGCCAAAACTTACATAAGCCAACTGAGAGGGGTTCTTGACAAGCGTGGCGTTGGTCAAATTGCCTCAATTATGGGCAGATATTGGGCGATGGACAGAGATATGCGTTGGGACAGGACCGCCAAAGCATATTTTGCCTTGACCAAAGGAGAGGGACATCTTTTCAAAACTCCCGAAGAAGCAATTGATGCATCCTATGCCGAGGGAAAAACGGATGAATTTATTGAGCCCTGCATAATAACTACCCAGGAAGGTAAACCTATAGGAACCATAAAACCCAACGATGCTGTAATATTTTTTAATTTTAGAATTGACCGGCCCAGACAACTTTCCAGGGCCTTTACTTTTCAGGATTTTTCTAAAGCAAATTTACCCGTCGGATTTGACCCTTACCTGGTTAAATATCAAAAGTCCCATCTTGCAACTCAAATCACCGGTTCCACAGAACCTTTTATCAGAGGTCCGAAACTTGACAATCTTTATTTTGCGACAATGACGCAGTATGAAAAATCCATTGAAGAATCCGGTGCTAAAGTTGTATTTCCACCCGAAGCTGTAAAATTGCCTCTTGGCGCAGTTATTTCCGGCGCAGGCTACAAACAACTTCGCGTATCCGAAAGCGAAAAGGAAAGATTTGTAACGTTTTATTTTAACGGTCAGCAGGAAGTGGCATTCGACGGTGAAGAACGTTTAATTATTCCTTCTCCGAAAGTAAACACTTACGATCTTAAGCCTGAAATGAGTGCCAGAGAAATTACAGAGAATGTTTTGGAAAAACTAAAAATTCAGGGTCAATATAGATTTGTTCTTATAAATTTCGCTAATCCGGATATGGTAGGACACACCGGTAATATTGGAGCTGCAGTTAAAGCATGTGAGGTTGTAGATGAATGTATAGGTAAACTGGGGGATTGGGCGATGGCTTATGGAGGATATATGATTATAACAGCCGACCACGGAAACGTGGAGGAAATGATTGATCAGGCAACGGGGACCATAGAAACCGAACATAGCGCCAGCCCTGTTCCTTTCATAATTGTTTCGCAAAAACTGATGGGAAAGCCCGTCACTCTTACTTCGGGAATTCTTGCAGACATAGCGCCAACTATTCTAAATATCCTGGGAATTACCGTTCCCTCCAATATGACGGGTCATAATTTACTGGATTCACAATTCAAATTGTAACCTGTATACTTTTTAAATCATGGATAACATTATGCGAATACTCGCAGATTTTTTGACATCCTTTATCTCCTCTTATGGGTATTTTGCCGTCTTTATTTTTATGACCGCAGAGAGCGCCCTAATCCCCATCCCGTCTGAGGTAACAATGACCTTTGCGGGGTTTTTGAGCGGAATCGGAATAATGAATATCTGGGTTGTAATACTAATCGGCGCCTTCGGAAATCTTGTCGGTTCCCTTCTCGCTTTTTGGCTGGGAAGAAAAATGGGTGAGGAATGGATAAGAGTAGCCATCAGAAAATGGGGAAAGTGGGTTCTCATTCATGAGAAAGACTTTGATAAAGCACTCGTTTGGTTTGGTAAATATGGTCAGGGTATAACTTTCGGGTCACGCCTCCTTCCAATCGTCAGAACTTTCATTTCACTTCCCGCAGGAATTGCCAACATGGACATTAAGCTCTTCAGTCTGCTTACTTTTATCGGTTCTTTTATTTGGTCGGCAGTTTTAGCCTTTATTGGTCTTAAACTCGGCCAAAACTGGAATGCAATTGAACCGATCTTTCGAAAATTCCAGTACTTAATAGTTGGAGTCTTTTTTGCCTTAGCAGTTCTTTACGTCTGGAACCACTTCAGAAAGAATAAAAAGGAGTAGTTAGTTAGTTCTTTGGATATATGCAAAAACTTCAGTTTTTATATCTCCGTATCAACCCGACGACCCGCCCCTGAATGCGAACATTTTTAACAAAAATCGGCTGCATTGTAGAATTGGCCGGCTGAAGTCTGATGCGTGTTGCCTCTTTATAAAATCTCTTCAGAGTTGCCATACCATTATCAAGAAGGGCTACGACGACATCTCCATCTTTGGCATGTTCAGTTTGTTCGACGATAACATTATCTCCGTCCCTAATTCCGTCCTCTATCATACTTTCACCCCTTACTTGCAACACATAGGTTCTTTTGCTTCCGCTTACAAACGATGCCGGAATATTCATTGAAGCATTGGGGTCGGTATAGGCTTCGATGGGTAAACCGGCTGCAATATAACCTAAAATAGGAACATTAAAGTTTTCACTCTTTTCAAGACTAGTATCTCCCTCAGTCAGTTCAATTGAACGGACTTTTCCCTGTTTTCTTTTAATAAGTCCTTTTGCCTCAAGTGACTGCAGGTGTTCGTGAACCGTGGCTAGTGAAGAAACACCGATAGCCTCCGCAATTTGTTTGAGAGTGGGGGCTGACCCATTTAATTCAATATACTGTTTTATAAAGCCTAAAATTTGCCTTTGTTTTCTGTAAACTATTAGTGCCATACCTTAGATTAATTTACAAACATTACCCGAACATTGCAACTGGATCTTTCTTGTTCAAACCCAAACATATCCCAAACGTATGTTAAAATAACTAAATGAAATTCAAGCTTAATTCAAATTATAAACCGATTCCTGATCAAGAAACTGCTGTTAACTCTCTTAGCGAGGGAATTCTCTCCGGCGAAAAATATCAAACATTGCTTGGGGTAACAGGAAGTGGAAAAACTTTTACAATGGCCAACGTTATTGAAAAAGTTCAAAGGCCGACTCTCATTATTTCGCACAACAAAACCCTGGCAGCCCAACTCTATCAGGAAATGCGTGACCTCTTTTCGAAAAATGCAGTTTCATACTTCGTTTCGTACTATGACTATTATCAGCCGGAGGCATACATTCCCTCAACAGATACCTACATTGAAAAGGACGCCGATATAAACGAAACAATAGACAAGCTTCGTCTTGCCGCAACAACAAACTTACTGACCAGGTCCGATACAATAGTGGTTGCTTCCGTATCCTGCATTTACAACATTGGTTCTCCCCGTGAATACGGTCATTTTGTTCTTGAAATTACTGAGGGTATGAAAGTAGGAAGAGAACAAATTATCGACAGGATCGTCGATTTACAATACGAAAGAAGTGATTTTGGATTCAACCGCGGAACTTTCAGAGTCAGGGGGAATGTAATTGATATTTACCCTGCTTATCTGGACGAGGGAATTCATATTGAATTCGATGAAGATAAAATTCAGAAAATAGAAATGATTAACCCTGTTACCGGAACTGTAACCAAAAGTAAAAACGGATTCGACCCAACAACCTTTGTTCTTTATCCTGCTAAGCATTTTATGACCAATCCGGATAATTATGGAGAGGTTTTCGCAAAAATAATGTTCGACCTTGATAAAAGAGTAAAAGAACTAAAATCCGAGGGAAAAGAACTGGAAGCGCACAGAATTGCCCAAAAAGTTACATATGACATGGAGATGATTAAGGAAGTGGGCTACGTTAAAGGTATCGAGAATTACTCAAGATATTTTGATGGTAGGAGCCCTGGAGACCCTCCTTTTTCTCTCCTCGACTATTTCAATGAACCATACAAAGATAAATGGCTGCTTCTTGTCGACGAGTCTCACATGACTTTCCCGCAAATAAGGGGAATGTTTAACGGAGACCTGGCAAGAAAACAAACTTTGATTGATTATGGTTTCAGGCTTCCCTCTGCCTTGGACAACAGACCCCTGAAATTTGAAGAATTTATGAGAAGAATTCCTAATTTTATAGCCAGTTCGGCAACACCCAAGGATTGGGAAGTAAGTATGAGTGGCGGCAAAACCACGGAGATTTTGGTTAGACCCACCGGGATTCCGGATCCGTTAGTTGAAATAAAACCCGTAAAAAATCAGGTAGCCGACGTTATCGAAGAGATCAAGAAAGTTACTTCAAAAAAACAGCGTACTTTGGTTACAACTTTAACCAAAAAGACCGCGGAGGACTTGACTACATATCTGAACGAACAGGGATTAAAGGTTCAATACCTGCATTCGGATGTGGCTACACTTGACAGAACCGACATTCTGGATGATCTTAGGAACGGAAAATATGATGTCCTGGTGGGAATAAACCTTCTCAGAGAAGGCCTGGACCTCCCCGAAGTGAGCCTGGTAGCCATACTTGATGCGGACAAAGAAGGATTCCTTCGAAGTGACGTGACCCTTATTCAAACGATGGGTAGGGCCGCCAGACACGTTGAGGGCCGCGTTTTTATGTATGCCGATAAGGTAACAGGATCAATGGAAAGGGCTCTCTCCGAAGTTAAAAGAAGGCGTGCCTATCAGCTTGAATACAACAAAAAACACAACATTACACCCGTGAGCATTAGTAAACCAATTCGGGAGCGCATAATTGAGAACCAACAAGGCGAACGGGGTTCCTGGGTATTTGGATCAAAAGAACCGGTTTATGATAGTCTTCCTAATTTGGAAGTTGACGCAATGACACCTATGGAAAAGAAACGTTTGATTAAAAATTTAACAACCGAAATGCGCATGGCAGCTCAAGATCTGAATTTTGAACTTGCGGCAGAGATTAGAGATAAGATTAAGGAAATATAATTGTTTAAAATTATGTTATCATTGACGTATGGAGAATCTAAAAATTAAATTTATAAAGAAATATGCCAATTTACCATGGGGAGCTCGAGAAGAAATAATTGCCATTGTTGATGATCAAAATTTCACTTGGAATTCTGCTAATATAGAGATAGATAGGGGTATGAATCCTCCTACTGAAATAGGTGAAAAAATCCTAAAGCAATTGCAAGAATTGGGGATTCTAGTATGAAAAACCGAGCAAAGAAAGATATATTAAGTAATAAGAAGACTAGAGAACAAGTTCAAAAACTTGTTGTAGCAAGGCTTTCTACGATACCTAGAGATCTTGAGATAGCAATTGGGAATGAGCAATATACAATAAGCGATCTCCAAAGATTTGTGATGGAAAATAACGATATTGGTAAACAAGTTATGGAATTGCAAATGGAGTATCTTAAGAGAATGGCTTCAGGGGAGATTTATAAAATGTGGCCAGATGAGCAAAACAATTCTTATTACTCGTCCCAATCATGAGGAAAAATTAAATTTTTTATTTTTTTGGACGCAAGAAGTTGTAGACCTTGCCAACAAAAAGAAATTTGGTGTTTTAGATCTTAAAGCAGGAAAATCTACTAAAAAAATCTTTGACAGTTATATAAAAAAAGAACAACCCTTCACTTGTGTTTTTTAACGGACACGGATCTCCTGAAGTTATAAATGGACATAACAATGAACCACTAATATCTATGGATAAGGATGAATATCTCCTTAAGAGTAAAATTGTGTATTCAAGGACGTGTGAAAGTGCTAGAGCATTGGGTGTTAAATGTGTAGAACGTGGAACTAAAACTTTCATAGGTTACATAAATCCTTTTGTATTCTTTTATTCAAAAACTTGTGTCTTGCACCCGCTTTCGGATGATATTTGTAAACAATTCTTGCAACCAACCAATTTTATTCCAATCAAGTTACTTAAAGGTCATACGTCAAAAGAGGCGTGTGACTATTCTAAATTTATTATGAGAAAAAATTTTTTCTCCATGCTTTCCAGTGCTTCAACTGTAGGAGAAAGAGCTGTCGCTTCGTTTCTATTGGGCAATATAATGAATCAGGTTTTAATTGGTGATGAAAAATCTAAATTCTAACAGTACCTCCATCTTTCTTTGCTATTAACAGTTAATGTATAATTCCTTGTCCACCGGATCAAACCGGCGGGTACTTTGTATGGAACAATTTATAAAAATCAGAGGCGCAAGACAGCACAATCTTAAAAATGTTGATCTTGATATCCCCAAAAACAAACTTGTTGTTTTAACAGGAGTTTCGGGGTCAGGAAAAAGCTCACTGGCTTTTGATACTCTTTATGCCGAGGGGCAAAGAAGATATGTTGAGTCCCTTTCTTCCTATGCAAGACAATTTCTGGGCATCATGGAAAAGCCTGACGTGGACTCTATTGAAGGCCTATCTCCCGCAATTTCCATTGACCAAAAAACAACATCCCACAATCCCAGAAGCACAGTGGGAACGGTAACTGAAATTTATGATTATTTAAGACTTCTTTTTGCCAGAATAGGACATCCGCATTGTCCGGTTTGTGGCAGAGAGATTTCCCATCAGACACTCGACCAGATTGTAGACCAAACAATGAATTTAATTGAAACCACCGCCAAAGCAGATAAAAAGGCTTGGTTTTTGGTTCTTTCTCCGATGGTTGTAGCCAGAAAAGGTGAATTCTCGCAGCTTTTTGAAAATTTAAAAAGCAAGGGCTACAGACAGGTAAGAATTGATGGATTTATTCACGATTTGTCTGAGGATCTTATCCTTATCAAAACAAACAAACACACCATTGAAGCCGTTACTGATAGGGTTGCGCTTTCTGCAGACAGTCTCAAGGGACAACCTTCCAAAGCGGAGCTAAAGAACAGACTTGCAGATTCTATCCAACAGGCTCTTAATTTGTCCGAAGGAATGCTTGTTCTGGCACATGTCCAGGATAAAGAGTTCACCATGCCGACAAATCCTAAAAAGTTTGAAGACCATCTTTTCTCGGAAAGATTTGCCTGTCCGGTAGACAATATCAGTCTTCCTGAAATTGAACCCAGAAGTTTCTCTTTTAACTCTCCTCAAGGGGCTTGCCCAACATGTACAGGTTTAGGAAAAATCCTAAAAGCCGAACCTGAACTTATATTTTCAGAGGAACTTTCGATTATGGAGGGTGGAATTTTACCTTTTTCAAATATGTTTGAGCATGAAACGTGGTACGGACGTTTAATTAAGAAAATGTGTGAGGAAAACTCAATCGATATGCATAAAGCCATTAAAGACTTAAGCGAAAAAGAAAAAGATATTTTATTAAACGGTACGGGAGATAAAAAATACCATGTTTACGGAACAAATAGATTTGGTAAAGAAACCTATATTTGGGAGGAATTTAGCGGGTTTATATATGAACTTGAAAGAAGATATGCAGAATCCGAAAGCGACTGGGTAAAAGAGGAGATCAAAAAGTATATGAGAGAAAAGCTTTGTCCTGAATGCAACGGCTTAAGGCTAAAAAAAGAAGCGCTTTCCATAACAATCGGGGGCCTGTCTATCGCTCAGGTAACCGAAATGTCTATCGTCAAAGCCCTCGAGTGGGTCACTTCATTAATATATATCAATGAAGTAAATGGTAGAGAAAAAGAAATCAGCAGGTTGATTATTAAAGAAACTCAAGGACGATTGAAGTTTTTACTTTCCGTAGGACTTGAATATCTGACTTTGAATCGCGTTGCGGGATCTCTTTCTGGAGGTGAGGCTCAGAGAATCAGGCTTGCCAGTCAAATCGGATCGGGCTTAACGGGGGTGCTTTACGTTCTTGATGAACCGACAATTGGTCTTCACCCCAGAGATGACCAGAAACTTATAGACACGCTCAAAAACCTCAGAGATTTGGGGAATACCGTAGTTGTCGTCGAGCATGACGCAACTATGATGAAGCAAAGCGACTGGATTGCCGATTTCGGCCCGGGTGCAGGCAAGCACGGCGGAGAGGTTATCGCCACAGGAACTCCCGAAGAAATTGAGAAAAGTGCAAAATCAATTACGGGTAAATATTTATCGGGCAAAAAGAAGGTTGAGTTACCGTCTCAGATTTCAAACCTGAAATTACAAAGTGAAGCCTCAAAACTAAAAATTTACGGTGCAAATCAATACAATCTAAAAAATATTGATGTAGAATTTCCTTTGGGAAAACTTATTTCCATTACCGGAGTTTCAGGGTCGGGCAAGTCTACACTCCTGGTTGAAACACTGTTTCCGGCCCTTCAGAAAGAGTTGAATTCAAACTATCGTGGGGAGTCCGGCGGATATAAAAGAATTGAGGGATTGGAAAATATTGATAAGGCAATTTTAATTGATCAGAGCCCGATAGGCAGAACCCCCAGAAGTAATCCTGCCACATATACGGGACTTTTTGATCCAATCCGTGACGTTTTTACAGCCACTCATGACGCTAAAGCTGCAGGTTTTAAAAAAGGAAGGTTTTCTTTTAATGTCAGGGGCGGCAGATGTGAATCTTGTGAAGGCCAGGGGCAGATAAAGATTGAGATGCAATTTATGAGCGATATCTGGGTTACTTGCGATGTCTGCCACGGAAAACGCTACAATGCCCAAACTCTGGAGGTTGTATATCGGGGTAAAAATATCGCAGAAATTTTAGATATGACTGTGGATGAAGCATTGGGGTTCTTCCACGCACACTCCCAAATTGAACAGAAACTTGAAACATTGTCGTTGGTCGGTCTTGGGTACATGGAGCTGGGACAGCCCGCAACAACCCTCTCAGGAGGAGAAGCGCAAAGGGTAAAGCTGGCAACGGAGCTTTCCAAAAGGGCAACTGGCAGAACAGTTTACATCTTGGATGAACCGACCACAGGACTTCATTTTGCCGATGTTGAGAAATTAATGCGGGTGTTGAAACTACTTGTTCAAAAAGGTAATTCAGTTTTTGTAATAGAGCATAATTTGGATGTCATTAGAAACAGCGATTGGGTTATCGATTTGGGACCCGAGGGGGGAGATGCCGGAGGAAAAATTGTAACAACAGGAAAACCAAGCGATATAGCCAAAGTTAAGGCTTCATATACAGGAGAATATTTGAGATAATTTCAGTTATACTAATTACATGAAGTTTTGGAAGTTTCTCGTTTTTCTTTTGCTTTCTGCTTTTTATTTTTTACCATCTTCCGTATCGGCGCAGGATGAATTTTTTGTTGATGCAAATGTAATCTACAGCGTTCAGGAATCCGGAAAAACGCTAGTCACACACAATGTCACCTTGGAAAATAACTTTTCCAATTTATATGCCACCACCTATACGCTCGGCCTTGAAAACATTGACGCGACCAATGTTAAAGCAGAAAGCGACAAAGGGGTGGTATTCCCCACTGAAATTTCAAAAGATGAAGATATAACTAATATAAAGGTAACTTTTCCTGATTCGAGCGTTGGAAAAGGAACCCAAAGACATTTTACTATTACCTATGAAAATTCCAGCTTTGCCGTAAGGACAGGTGAGGTCTGGGAAATTTCAATTCCAAGACTGGGAGATCAGACTAATTTCAGAAACTATCAATTAATACTCAAAATACCAAAAAGTTTTGGGCTTGAGGCCTATATTTCGCCAAAACCTGATTCAAGTGAGCTGGGAGAGTCGGGATATGTTTATTCTTTTGGACGAAATAGTTTGATACAAACAGGGGTCAGTGCCGGCTATGGACAATTTCAAATTTTTTCTTTTAACCTTTTGTACCATCTGGAAAACCCTCTTTCCAGACCCTCAAGTACTCAAATCGCACTTCCCCCCGATACCGCTTTTCAAAAGGTTTACATACAAAAAATTGATCCCAAACCGACAAATGTCAGCGTGGATTCGGATGGAAACTGGCTTGCAACATATGATCTTGACCCAAGACAAAGAATCGACATTGCAGTCTCCGGAGCCGTTCAAATTTTTGCAAGTTACAGATCTTTTCCAAAAGCAACAAATCAGGAACTTAATGACAGCTTAAAAGAAGATGAATACTGGCAGGTGAGTGATCCAAAAATCCAAGAATTGGCCAGAGAGCTTAAAACACCCAAAGCCATATATGATTATGTTTCGCAAACCTTAAAATACGACTTCAGCCGTGTTCAGCCCAATGTACAAAGGTTGGGTGCGGTAAAAGCATTACAAAATCCAACCCAGGCGATATGCATGGAGTTTACGGACCTTTTCATTGCCATTGCCAGGGCTGCAGGCATTCCCGCCCGTGAAGTAAACGGATTTGCCTATACGGAAAATCCCGAACTCCAACCACTTAGCTTAGTGGCGGATGTTTTGCACGCATGGCCGGAATATTACGATAAAGAAAAGGGTATTTGGATTCCGGTTGATCCAACTTGGGGATCAACTACGGGAGGTGTTGACTTTTTCAACAAACTCGACCTCAGGCATTTTGCATTCGTAATACACGGAAAAAGTTCAACCCTGCCTTACCCTCCGGGATCATATAAACTCGGGCCAAATCCACAAAAAGATGTTTTTGTTTCTTTCGGTCAACTTCCTTCTGCCCGAATTAGCGTCCCGGCCGTTTCCATTAAACCCTACAGAGTTCTGCCGTTTTTCAGTTCGATCTATACGGTGACGGTATCAAACCCCGGACCGGTAGCTCTTTATTCGGTATACCCGACAATTTACTACGACTCTTCTGAAAAAACCAGAGATGTCATAGAGGTACTGCCTCCGTACTCGAATAAGCAAATTCAAATCACTCTTCCCCACAGTTTTCTCGGAAAAGATATGCCGAATGTAATCAAGGTACAAGTTAATTCCAGTCAGGCAGAAATAATGACAAACAAAAAGCAGATTGTCGTCGACAGCCTGCTGGTGGTCACCGCCTTTTTGATATTTATTACTGTTTTTATTCTTGTTAAGGTCAAAAAAATTAAAATATTTTCCATATTTGCTAAAATAGGAGCTTCTAGAAACAAAAACGATGCAAAATCTATTGACCAGACTCCCCAAAATAAGAATAACATCTAAGATTTATCTGGATCTTCCCGAAAGTCCCGGAGTTTATATATATTTCAAAAATAATTTACCGATTTATGTTGGAAAGGCTATTAACTTAAAAAGGCGGATCTCTTCATATTTTGCCTTTAACCTTGAACCAAAAACAAAAAGGCTGATGGATGACGCAGAATATATTTCTTATATCAAAGTTTCAAGTGAATTTGAAGCGCTTCTCCTGGAGGCAAAACTTATTAAATTATATCTGCCTAAATACAATATTATTGCCAAGGATGACAAACACCCTTTGTATATCCAAATAACGGATGAAGAATATCCCCGTGTCATAACCGCCCGAAAATCAGATTTGAAAAATATCCCGGATCTTGCAACATACGGTCCTTTTCCGTCTTCGGGCAACGTTAAGGGGGTTTTAAAAATGCTAAGGCGTATTTTCCCGTACTCCGAACACAAAATCGGAAAAAGGGCATGCCTTTATTCACAAATAGGACTTTGTGATCCGTGTCCCAATAGGATAGAGGAAATAAAAAATGAGGTTTTAAAATTAAAGAATAAGAAACAGTACCACAAAAATATAAGAAATATTAGATCGCTTTTGAACGGAAATATTAACTCTCTCAAAAAAGATTTGGAGAAAGAAATGAAGAATTTTTCAGTCCACCAGAATTTTGAAGAGGCAGCGGCAGTGCGCAACAAAATACAAAAATTGGAATACATCACAAATTCCAAAACCCCAGTTGATCACTACATCGAAAATCCGAACTTATATGAAGATATCAGAAATAAAGAGTTAGCCGACTTTAAAAAGATCCTGGATTTACATGGGATGTTTGTGAATTCTTTAAAAAGGATTGAATGTTTTGATGTTGCCCACCTTTCCGGTTCAAATGCTACGGCTTCCATGGTTACCTTCATTGAAGGCACCGCCGAAAAAAGTTTGTATCGTCACTTCCGGATCATTCAAAAAAGGGGCAACGACGATTACGAATCGATGCTGGAGGTGTCAAGAAGACGAAAGAAACACCTGTCCGATTGGGGTAGGCCCGACTTAATAGTAGTTGACGGAGGAAAAGGGCAACTCTCGGTCTTTTTGAAAGAGTTTGAAAAAGACAAAATACCCGTTGTTGGTCTGGCAAAAAGATTTGAAACACTCATCATACCGATTAAAAATTCGGGAAAGGTCAACGTTAAAGAATATAGATTCCCGAAAGGCCCTACATTAAACCTGATGCAGAGGATCCGCGACGAAGCTCATCGATTTGCACAATTATATCATCACAGGCTTTTTTCCAGGTCATTATTTGAAAGCTAAAACTACATATCATATACTTAACTTATGATACGACATGCTTTGAAACACTTTCTCATAAACGCCGTATCTTTATATCTTATTTCATTGGCGGTTTCGGGGATGGTGTTTGCTAACGGAACAAACACGGTTCTTTTAACGGGAGTTGCTTTAACTTTGGCATCTCTTATTGTAAAACCCATCATTAACATTCTTCTTCTGCCTATAAACTTAATAACATTTGGTCTTTTTAGGTGGGTGGGGTACGCGATCACTCTCTATATTGTTACTTTGGTTGTACCCGGATTTAAAATTGTGGACTTTGCCTTTAAGGGTTTTTCCTCTTATTGGATATCAATCCCGCAGATTTCTCTGGGCGGGGTAGTAGCCTTCATTGCGTTTTCATTTATTATTTCTATAATATCTTCGTTCATTGATTGGTTACTAAAATAAGAGTGGGGTGTTATAATTAGATCTGAAATGAAGCAAGTTTTAACCATTGTACAGATAGTCGTATCGGTAGCATTGATTGGTTTGGTGTTAATTCAAGCCAGAGGAACCGGTTTTGGCAGGTCAAGTGGTATAGGAGGTGCCTCTTTTACAAGAAGGGGGTTGGAAAAACTGGTTTTCCGATTAACTTTTGTGGTTGTCTTTTTGTTTATTGCCGTATCTATCCTGCAGCTCGTTTTTTAATCATTAATGTTAAATCTCCGCTATATTTTTAGGTTAATTGGAGCATTTTTCTCCAGATTCAAAATTTTAATTTTTCTGGGAATAGGCTTGGGTGTTGTTTTCTTCTTTTTATTAAATTTCTTACTTCCTGCCATTGGGTTAAATCAAACGGTAAGAATCGGGGAAACAGGCAGATATGTCGTGAGCAGTTTACCCGCCCCAATTTTAAGATTAATAGGTGACGGTTTGACAAAAATTGACTCTGACGGAAGCATTATTCCGGACCTGGCATCTTCATGGGAAACAACAGACAAAGGAAAAACCTGGATATTTACATTAAAAGACAATATTTATTGGCAAGACGGGGAAAAACTGACAAGTAAAAATATTAATTATCAATTCTCCGACGTAACAATTGAGCAGCCGGATGACAAAACGATTATATTTAAACTCCAAAATGCCTATTCTGCTTTTCCTGCTGTGGTTTCGCGCCCGACTTTCAAATCCGGCCTTTTGGGAACAGGCGAGTGGAAAGTTTCCAAAATTTCACTGAATGGCTCCATTGTTGAGCAGATAGATCTTGTTTCAAAAGATAAAGAAAAAATGGTTTATAAATTTTATCCCACCGAGGAACGTACCAAGACCGCTTTTGAGCTTGGACAGGTGGACAAACTTGAGGATTTGTTTAGCATTTCACCTTTTGATGCCTGGCCGAAAGTTAAAATAGAGAGCGTCACAGATACCAGCGAATTCGTGGCTGTGTTTTTCAACACAAAGGACAATACTTTGCAGGAAAAAAATCTGCGCCAGGCTTTGTCTTACGCAATAGATAAAACAAAACTCGGCGGAGTACGCGCTACAAGTCCCATTTCAATGGATTCATGGGCCTATAACCCCCAGGTTAAACCATATGATTACGATCCGGATAAAGCCAAACAGATGATTGATGATTATAAAAAGACAAATAAACTTGATGAGATTTCAATAAATTTATCAACTCCACCACTGCTTTTAAGTAAGGCCGAACTGATAGCAAACGATTGGCGGGCGGTGGGTTTAAACATAAACCTGCAGGTTATTACTACCGTACCTACTGATTTTCAGGCTTTTTTGGCAATTTTTGACATACCGGACGACCCTGACCAATATTCCATTTGGCATTCGACCCAAACATCGGCCAACATTACGCAGTACCAAGATCCCAGAGTTGATAAACTTTTAGAGGACGGGAGAAGTCAAATTGACCTGGAATCACGAAGGAAAATTTATTTGGATTTTCAAAGATTTTTGGTGGAGGATTCTCCGGCTGCGTTTCTATACTATCCGACAATTTATTCGATCTCCAGAAAATAGTTATATACCAAGCTCAGTCCGGATTAGATTTTTAAGCTGATTTGGATCTCCCGAAAGCGTAACTTTTTTACCGTTAATATAAAAAGTGGGGGTTTCACTTAATCTCACTGTGTTTCCGTCATTCGTGTCTCTTTGCACAATATCCTTTACTTTTTGAGAACCCATGTCCGAAAGAAATTGATCCGTGTTCAACTCCAAATTCTTGGCATATTCAACAAAAAGACTTGTCGGGTCGGATGACTTTACCCAATCGTTTTGGGTCGCATATACTTTTTCCTGCATCTCCCAATATTTACCCTGAATTCCGGCTGCTTCTACCGCATATGATGAAATGGAACCGTTTTTGTGTTGAGGCAGGGGATAGTTTCTGAAAACATAATTCACTTTCCCTGGAAATTCGGTTAAAACTTGTTTGACAAAAGGGGCGTAAACGGCACAAGCGGGACACTCGTAATCCCCGAATTCAACCAGAGTAACGGTAGCTGAAGAACTTGCGGCAAGATATGCTCCGTCGATAAAACCCGACGTTTCATAAACACCTGTTGGAACCAGAATTGAGGAATTAACAGCAGCAGAATTTGTCTGTGGAGAACTTCCACCACCCATAAGAAATATTCCTCCCACAATAACGGCAAGGGTAGCCAGAGCTACTGTTATGAAGACTTTATTTCTTTGAAAAAACTCCTTCATTTTTGAGTAGAGTAAATTATAACAGGTGGCCCACCACTCGGCAATCAACCCTGCCTCGTGGTAAAATATAGATGTTCTCCGTAAAATTAGACAGTAATACTGAAAGGGGGATCGGAGGAACGGTGTGGTTAGATCGCCTGTTCTTGCTGAATGATGCCCTTTGACATTATAATTAATCTAGATGCCAAATGCACTTTGTGAAATTTGTGGTAGGAATTTTTATGCAAAACCTAGCCACCAAAAAATGGGGTGGGGTAAATATTGCTCAGCGTTTTGTAGAAGTAAGGCACAATGTAACGGTAAGGTTGTTGTTTGCTATATTTGTGGTAAAAAAACATACAGATCGCTTACCAGACAGAAGAACTCGGTTAGTGGAAAGTTTTTCTGTAGTAAATCATGTCAAACCAAGTGGAGAAATGGATATTTTATCGGGGAAAAACATCCAAATTGGATGGGTGGAATTAGTGTCTATAGAGAAATATTAAAAGGACTGGGAAAAGTTCCAGTTTGTGAACGATGCGGATTGACAGATGAGAGAATTTTGAGCGTTCATCATTTGGATCACAACAGACGAAACAACAAAGAATCGAATTTAGTCTGGGTTTGTTATAATTGTCATTTCTTGATTCACCACGATAAAAATACTGAAGAAAGTTAGGTGAGATTATTTTAGAGACATAGTTTTAAATTATACATGGTGGTTGTAGCTCAGTTGGTTAGAGCGTCCCCCTGTGGAGGGGAAGGTCGGGAGTTCAAATCTCCTCAACCACCCAAGAGGAGGTAGGGGTAGTAGATAATTGCCTAATTAGCTCGAAAGATTGGCTCAATTTAGTGGTTCTAAATTTGTTATTTTCAAAAATCACATTTTCGGGGTAAATAGAACCAGTAAGCAACTTCCTTTGATTCAAGGTTCCCTCTTTCCACGCCTTATCTAGATTCCACAAGAAGTTATTCATAAATTTAGTAACGATTTTAATATCTATTTTTTGCAGGTGAGCTTCGTTATTGTTTGATTTAGCTACAATTATCCTATCTTCGATTAAGTCCATCTGCTCTCTAAATATCTCGTCTGAATATACACCTGATAGATTCTTTGATACCAGTCTTTTCCTTACCGTATAGAGAGCTTCTAGGTCATCTTGAATTTTCTTTTGGTTACTTATAAGGTGTGAATATCTGCTTTCCCACTTCTCGGCCACCATTTCACTAAATAGTGGTGTAAAGTCTTTGCTTGGTTGAATTTCTCTCAGATATTCTAAAAATAGATTTTCAAAATAATCTTTCTGATAAGACTTACAGAAGTGTTTTCCAATACAATAATAATACGGGTAGTGTCCACCTCTGCCTCTAGAGAATGAGCCTGTCATTTTTAGTCCACAAATTCCACAAATAACATGTCCTCTCAACGGAAAGTTTTCATTTAATTTTGTGTATTTAATTCCCCCTGTAAACGATCTCTTATCGATAATCGCTTGCACCTTATAGAAGGTTTCTTCACTAATCATTGGCTGATGATTTCCGATCCTATCAACATTAAATTTTTGACTTACTACATAGCCACAATAAAACTTATCTCGAAACAGTCTTTGAGCATGTTGGCTTCTAACGGGGTTTTTCCGATTTCCAATTTTTACAAGTATGCCTAACTTATTCATATAAGTTGCCATTGTTTCTAGAGAATATGCTCCTGTAGACATTTCATCCCACGACTTTTTAACAAGATCAAATTGTTCTGGGTCTGGCTCGATTATCTGTTTTTCGTTTCGTTCAATGTTAATATAACCCAAAGCTGCCTTACCATTAGCCCATCCCGATTCCAACCTTTTTCTCATACCATCACGGCTTCTTAATCCTTTTGTGGCGTTATCCAATTTCGCACTGGCAGCCAGAAGTGTTTCAAGAAATTCTCCTGTAGGACTGTCCTCTGTGGGTTCGGTTACAGATATTATTCTTATGCCGTAATCAGCCAACCGTTTTTTGATAGCTAGATAGTCAAAGGTTTCCCTACTAATTCTGTCTATCTTGTATATAAACACAGCGGAAATTTCGTTTTTGTTTTTGCGGGAATCCTCAAGAAGTAGGATTAGCTCTGGCCTGTTGATATTTTTAGCACTTACACCTTCTTCTCTGTAGACTTTTTCTACCACATAACCTCTATGATCAGCTTCTTTTCTGCAATACTCCTCCTGATTATCAAGACTGTAGTTGGAAACCTGTTCTTCTGAGCTTACTCGAATATAAATATAGGCTTTTTTAGTCACTTCCATATTATGTTTCTTTATCTCCTGCTTTGTCAAAGGTGTTTTGGTTATATTTAGTCTCAAATAATTGAAAACCTACTTCGATAATTTGATTAAAGGATGTAATAATTTCTAATAGTCTCTGGTCGGACAACGAATCGGCACATTCACCTAAGATTTTCCTCGCTTTTTCTATGGTCATGTTTTGTTTTCACTAAAAACCTCTTGGGCTAACAAAAATGCATCTACCCCACCATCCGACTCACTATTTATTTCTGATGTGGGACTAATAAGGATTTTTCTTTTATCAAAACTGTCTGCTTCTTGCGTAATCAAGCCTGAAGTTTCAAGCATTGGAATAATCCATTGGCGAAGCTGCCAATCGGGTAAAAATCTTCCATAAACTTCGAAGTGCTTCTTCATTATCTCTTGCCTGCTTAGACCTCTCTTAACTGCACTGTAGGCACCCAGAATGACATCTTTATAGAGGTTGAGCACATATGGTGGAAGATTGAGTTCTTGTGACTCAGATATACTTATCCAAATTTTAAACGCTTCTTTTATATCGTCATCATTGGCCACAATTGCGTCCCCGTCTTTTTCTCTAAACCATAAGTTAAGAAGGGCTAAAACTTTGATTAAACTTATGACTCTGGCTATATCTCTTTGGTGCCTAGGTTTGGTTTGTTTGATGCCCTTAAAAAACTCTTCTTCAACTAATTTAGAATTGCCGATTTTTATTTCTTGTATATTGGCTTCTTTTATTGCCAAAATTCTATCTTTCAGAAGTTTGCGATCTGGGTCTCGCTCTGTTATTTCTTTGTAGCCTTTACTGTCCGCCTCTTTCTTTATCTTCTCAAAAATAGCCTCTCTAATCTTTTCATTATTGATTTCGGGGGATAACAATAAAAATCTTGTGGCTTCTTGTTCGTCTAGTCTTAAACCTGCGGTGCAAAATATAACAGCAGGAAATCCTTTAATAGCTACAGTCTTAGTTCTATTTCCGCCTTTCTGGTTTTTATCTGTAATCTTTGCCTTGATTATTTTTTCGTCGTGCGAAAGAAGCGATCTTGTGCGTTCAAGTAATTGTATGTTTGGCTGATCTAGAAAGATAATAATCTTTCGGGATAAATCTACTTTAATTGTATTTGTTGCTTTATCGTATTCCCCTTGTTCGTGATAGAAAGCAGTAGGAGAACAGTTACCCAACTTAATCACATCTTCATCGGGAAACAACTTTACTATTTCAAGAGGAATGAAACTTTTACCTGTGGAGCTGGGTGCATTGAAACTTATATTTAGCTGAGAATCCTCTGTAAATGCTGACAACTGGGCTAAAAAAGTAATTATTTTATTGGTTTCATCTCGCTTAATGGTAAGCCCTAGTATTTTTGTCAACTCATCACAGGTAATGGGCTTAAAATTTGAGGTATCAATCAACTTTTTTACTTCTTCCTTCTCAACTTGAGTTTCAACTCCAAACTCGTCCTCCATAAGCTCCTTAAAATCTCTCGGTGAATCCTCATTTGGAACGAACATATGCCTCCTTTGCTAGTCGCTCTCGTTCCTTTAACTTTTCGAAAAAGAATGTCCGAGCCAACATTCTTCTTTTTGGATCCTTTTCTCTAAATGAAGCTATATACCAATCAACCTCATCATCAATTACCTTGATAAGTTTTCCTATATTTTGTAGTAGATTTAATTTTCTTTCGTTATAATTCTCCATATTTATTCTCTTTCATACAGCCTTGCCTTTAATGCTTTTAATTGGTTAAAGTAACCAAGTGCATCTATTTTTAGTTCTCTTTTCCAAAAAGACTCCACGACATCTTCAAGCCCTTCCTCTCTCTTGAAAAGAAACTCTGCCTTATGAGGATCCGTGCGATCAATGACGACAATTGGAAACCAGATAGAGATTACGGCAGCCAAAGCCAAATCCGAAGTTTTGTAATAGTCATCAAGTTTAATGTTTTCTTGAGTCATAATAATTTAATCTATCTACATTTTCTCTAAAGACTGGTTAGATGTCACAGTGTGACGGTAAGAAATATAAACCTAAATAATTGAAGAGAGAAAGTGATAATAAGATAGCGGAGGAGTTAGATAAGATTTCTGAAGCTAATTTTTAGTTTTGATTTCCAGTTTGAGTAAGATATTTCAACTGATACTGTGCCTGTCCGCCCCATTTATCAGCTCTAATTGTTTCTACTTGGAATCCTGTATTTTTAATTCTCTTCTGAATCCTTGATTTAAGTTGTTTGCAGGCCTTAGAAGAAATATCATTTCCAATTTGAATTATCGTCTTTGGCTCAAAGTCTTTAGCCAGAAATTTCAGGAAAGCCACTTCAGTTTTTCCAAATTTACGACTTTTGACTAATTCATTAAGCAGTTTTCTTATCGCTGGTTTAGATGGAGGTTTTATGTTGTTACTTATTTTGGGAGAAGTGGGCTGACTATATCTGTCGTAGATTTCGTTAAATCTTGATTGCATGATTGTTATTACATATTTAGTCGGAGGCTTTGTCGGTTCGGGTAGCTCGATAATCGGATTTGCATCACTGGAAGGCATTTTGCTAATCTTGTTGCGAACTTCATCCAATATCTCAACTAGGTTTTGCCTTAATTCAATTGCTTTCCATTCAACCAATTTGATAAGTAATTTTCTCTGGGTTTCAGCAGGTGGGGTGTTATCATCTGTATGTGATGAAGTGCGAATAGAAAAATCGATTTTGTTTTTATCTCCGTCTGGAGAATACAGTCGCTCTTTCTTTATTTCTTGTAAAACCCACCAAATTTCATTGCTAAATTTTTCTTCAGGAATCATTGTAATTTTAATATACTTAGTAAACAGGATCTTATAAAAATACCCGTTTATCACGGGTAGCCTTTGTCTATTTTATCACTTTAACTTAATCAAAAGGTATTTATTGAAGTTCACACTGTTTTTGGTAATAATCGTCACTTACTACAATTTCTTTTATCATTTGTTTCTGATGGTCATCAATAATTTTACTGCACGGATTGTTTGACGATTCGTCTTTGCAAAGTTCTACAAGACCTACAAATTTTTGAGATACAATATAATTGTTGATTGATTTAATTATCTGCAATTGGGGATTGAGATCTTCATCATATTTTATACGAAGGTCAATTGATTTATTTGTCTCATCTCCCTGGAAACGAGAAAATTCCCACTCACCAAAAAAGGCTTCAACCTCTTTATCAATACACGATAGATTATCTTTCCCATTCAATAAATCGAGATACTGCCTAACGTGTGTTATCTCGTGCACTAAAAGAAGTGCATTAACTATGTCATCTGAATAGCTATAATCTTTATCAACATAAATGGGGAAATAGTTATCTTTAATTTCTTCACCATTAAATTCAAAATATCCCTCAACCTTCTGTGATGCCCTCACATCACTCTCAACTATTTTTATGCAGTTAGTTAATTGCGAGGGAAAAGTGTTTAAACCTGGACTCTTCTCCCACACTTCATACCTTTCAGCTATTAAACTTAAGGCTCTATCATATTGTGGTTTGTTTTCAAGCCTAGTAGTTCTTGTGCAAGATGCTGTTTTAGATTTTTCAGTATTTGTATTTTGAATCTCACTACTTTTTTTGGAAAAGGATCCGATTTTATCCCCAATAAAATTTTTAAGGTTAAAAAAACGAAATGCTCCTATGGCTACAATCAAAATAATTCCAAAAAATAGTGTAATTCTTAAAACCTTATTTTTTTGATGCTTGCCAAAGATCTTGTCCATAAGCCAAAGTGTTTATTAGGTAAAAATACTGGTGGATATTTCTTTTATTATTTTCTCACCTGTTAAAAGTTTGTTTCTAAGCTCTATTTGTCTGTCGTTACTCATTATTTCATCCATACCGACATAACTATCCAACCTTGCGTTGTTATATTCTTCCAGATTGGTGAGAAATTCCCTCCAGATTTTTAGGACATTACGATATTTTTTGTTAGCATCTTGATATTTTCCTATTATCTTCAAAACTTCATTTCTATTTTCTTGAAGTCCTTTAATTTCTTTTTCCATAACCTCAAGACTTTCCTTATAAAGTTCGTCATCCTTTTTCTTCTCCAGATGTTTTAAATCCGCGTCTCTTGAGTCTGTAATCATTTTTAGATTTTTCTTATAAAGCTTATTTGTCTGATAGGTAAGTATAGAAATGGGTGTAAATTCAAATAACCAAAAATAAACCGCCATTACTATAAGTGCGAAAAAGAATGAGGATAAGAAATCTAGCATCAAAAGTATTATATACCAAAACAATATAGTGAGTTGGGGTGTGGGGTATTTTAAATATGTATATAATGGTGTTATGAAAAATACGACTACGGTTAAAAAACAGCAAATTTATGATGAATATCAAGAATATCTTAAAGAGCTACTTAAAAAATCGATTGCAAAGAATCCAGTAGAGTCGCTTTATAACACTCTTCAAGTGTCGGGTATGCATTATGGACATTGGGATCCAGCAGATGAAATGTATGATTTCTTTGATGATTTTAACAAGTTGTTAGCAAGTGAGAGTAAGAAAAACCCATCCTCAAAACGAGTTTATAGAATAGGTTTGTTGATGTATTCTCACGCACTTGAAATGGCGTTGCCTTGGAGCTTCCTAGCCAACCTTCTTCATATCTTGTGTGGCCGACCATATAATGTAAGTCCGTTTTTAGATCTTGCCCGAAGAAAGAAAGGGTCATTACATTCAATACCCCCTTCTACTAAACAAAAAATAGGCAGGGTAATAGAACTAGCCAAGGAAGCGAAAGAAGATGAACTAATCAAAATTATTAACGATTTTCATAGCGACAAGATACGCAATAGTTTTTACCATTCAGATTATTGCTTAACTGACTCTGAATTTAGATATTCTGACGGCGGTATCGCATCGTCATTACCTTTAGAAAAAGTTCAAGAACTTATCACTAAATGTTTTGCTTTTTATGAGGCTTTTTTCAATGTCCACGGATGGTCAAAATCCTTTTACAAGGCCGTTAAAAGTTATCACAAATGGCCAAACTACGAATTATTTGAAATTCTTAAAAACGAAAAGGAGGTGTATGGCTTTAAGGTTCACTTCTCAAACGGACAGGTGGCTAAGTTCACACGAGAGACAGACAAAGTTGAAGCCATAAATCTTAGTTTTGACGATGATGGTAGCATCAATTTCTTTGTAGGTAATTTAGATAAGCTTACCAAGCAATGGATGCTTAATGGAAAGCCGTTTGAAGATTAGATTCAATCATTCCTTTATATCGTTGTCTTCTGTATTTGAGATTTAAACATACTCTACATCCAACCTTCATGTTTCCTATGTAAAGGACTCCCTTCCTTTTATTGCAAACTGGACACAAAAACCACAACCTTGATCCACCAAATCTAGTTTTTGAAGTATCTATCAGGATTTGTTTTCCTCCTAACTCCAAATGAGATTTTATAAATTGAAGTTTAAACTCTTCTTTAGCCTTACGCACAAGACTGTTTATACTTACATTTTGGACGCTTTCCACAATTTCTCCTAAATCATAAGGGTTTATCATTTTGATTATTAGACTGAACAACTTGGTTCTGGCCAACAATTGCGGTCTGGGTTTTGATGTTTACAGAAATTGGGGGAGTTTTAAGCATTCTTAGCATCTGTAGAGAGGTTTGATAATGCCTCTCAGCCCTATCAAGCTCTTTACTCATTACATTCAGATAACCGACTCCCGTGTCCGTTACAGAACCTTTATCCAAATACGAGTTGATCTTTCTTTGTATTCCCAAAATTCTCACGAAATTAAGTGCCACAATTTCAGCCATAGATTTTTCACTTACAGTTTTACAGTCATATTCCTTCTGTAAATTCTTAAAAAATTCTAATGCGAAAGTTATATGAAGATCAGGAACTGAATTTAGTAGCAAAATACCTTTATCAAATTCAAATAAAGTCATTGCTTTATACAAATAATTTTCAGGTTGCACGCCTTTGGCATTGGAGTTTTTGAGGATCTTATGCTCTTCTTCTACTTTACCTAGAACATATTCAGCTCCAAAACCAGAATCCAATTGCTGAACAATTTCTTTCATCTCATCAATAGATTTGGGCTTGGTGATTTTGTTGTCAGGCATAGATATAAGCAGGAAAGGCGTGTCTTAACACTTCCATTTGTTCTATAATTGGTTCTAAGAAGTTATTATTAACGACCCCAAAGTATTTCAAATCGTCTGTTTATGTTTACCTTTACAAAATCCACTAAATGATATCTTCTTTATTTTTTGCCTCAAAATACTATTTTGGTATAATGAAAGTGTTGTATGAAACTAAGGAAGATAATCCTACAAGGCTTTGCGGTTCTGTTATTACTCATTGTTAGTGGTTTTTTCTTTGCTAAACCCGTATCCGCCCATTGTGATACTCTGGACGGCCCTGTGATAAATGCCGCCAGAAAAGCAATGGAAAAAGATAATGTTAACTACATTCTTATTTGGGTTAAACCAGAAAATGAAGACGAAATAAGAAAAGCATTGAAAAGAGCAAAAGATAAGAAAAAGAAAGCCAAAACCAAAGAAGAGATGGACAAGGCTGAAATAGAACTATTTGAAATTTTGGTGAGAATACACAGGGAAGGGGAGGGAGCTAAATATGAGGGGGTTAAGCCTGTCGGCTCCATTGAACCTGAAATAGCTCTCGCCGATAAAGCAGTTGAAACAAAAAAGTTGGATGAAGTTTTAGATCATATAGAATCCCCCGAGAATAGAGAAATTGTTTTACATCTTTTCCACAAAGTCGAAGAAAAATCGCATTATAATGTAGACGATGTTCCTGCCGGAAGAGAGTTTATTGAAGCATACGTAGTTTTCATACACGCTGTTGAAAAAGCCATGAAAGGTGAAGTTCTTCACAAAGAGCACTTACACAACCATTAAACAAGAAGTTTATGATGATGGTTGATCTGACCAGCCTTCTTTTCCCTGAGTAAATTCCCGTCCGTCCGGAGAAACACATTTTCTTATTCCGGTTCTTTCATAATACTGTTCCGATGACAATTGGCCTCCGTCATGTCCGATTGCCTTGGTGCAATCTTCATAAGTTGCCACCCATTCGTACTTTTGTTCTATCGTTGGTGCTAAATCTCCGCCGGGTAGAAGTTCCGGATCAAAATTGCTTTCGGGGCATCCACGGCTGCAGTCTATTGAAACTCCATTATTAAGAAGAATGTCAGCAATTTGCCAGGTATTTATCGATTGTGACATCTCATAAATTGAACTCCTTTGAATATCTTTCCCTTTAATTCCCCTTTTTATAAAGAGCGCAAAATTAAGAGCAGGTTCATATTTAACAAAACCGTAATATTTAAGATCTCCCGTAATTGCCATTTGGGTTGCTGTCTGAGAAATCCTGTACTTGATTACGGGTGAAAACTTTTTGGGCGCCGCAAATGCATTCTGGATTATAAAAAACAGTCCGACAATCAAAGCCAACACTACAACTGCAAAGCGGGTGGTGCCGGATATCCTTGGTTTTGCCATAGACAATTTAATTATACCGCTTTATTTAAGAACATTTTGTTATAATGATTAAAGATGGGGGGTGAATTACTATTAAAAAAATAACACTAGCTCTACTATCAGCATTTTTGCTAATAACGACAGTTACTTTCGTTTCTGCAAAATCCGAAGTGAGTGTAGCCAAGAGTGCAATTAAAGACGCCACAGCCTTCGGAAGACAATTGGGGAGCTCCGTAGATAAACTTGAGGAACTTGAAGGTAAGATCAAAAATCCGCAAGCCAAAGAAGCACTCCAAATGGCAGCACAAACGACAGAGCAAGTCGAAGCAACTGCTGAAAGTGCCCTTAACGAAATGTCCGGAAGACCTGGATTTTTGAAATTTATAATCGGACCCGATTATAAAAATGCGGGCGAAGTCAGAAGCGAAATTGTAAAGCTGCGCAACGAAATTCGACAATTGACCAGAGTGGGCGAAGGTCTAACTGGATCTGACAAGACCGCCATAGATCTGTCAATTACTGCTTTGCAAGAGGATCTGACAGTTATCGAGACCAAGCTTAGTGATGCTTTGGGGGGAATAAGCCTATTTGGATGGCTTAGTAAGCTTTTGACAGGATTTGCGACACCTACGACGTTGGCAACCCCAACTCCGTCGGCGTCAGCTACACCTGTTTCAACTGCAAGCCCGATACCAACAGCATCGCCGGAAGCAGAGTAATTTTTGAAAACATAGTAAAATATTTTCTGTTTATGTTTTTTGTGGAAAACTTTTAAAAAACTTTCCACATAAAAGTCTATTGATATTTATATAAGATTCTCTATATACTTAGACATACGTATGCCAAACAAAGAAGATTCTGCCACAAGACATAGGATGGTAGTTGAGGAAATTGAAATACCGGAAAAATCTGCTGACTCTCAGTCAGTTGAACCCCAAGAAGCCGCGCCCGTAGAGCAGCCAAAATCCGATATTCTGGATGAGGGAGCTAAAGTTTCTTCTCAGGAAATTATTGAAGAACAAAAACCAATTGAGGAAAAAGTTGTTCGGCCAATTCAAAACGAACCGAGAAAAACAAAAGGAGACGGTTCTCCTGTGCTTTGGATTTTAATTCCCGGAATTTTTATTCTGGGGGGAATTTTAGGCGGGGTAGTCTTTTATCAAAAGGGTGTGGGCTCTCTGGATGTAGTGGAGTCTCCGACACCTATAGCCTCGACTGCTCCCGTAATTTTACCCACCGCCAGCCCTTCAGCTAGTATTGATATATCAAAATTTGATCTTGCTGTTTTAAACGGTTCAGGAATTGCAGGTGAGGCCGGTAAAGTCAAGGATTTACTCACCAAGGCGGGTTTTAATGTAACCTCAACCGCAAACGCAGCTACATATGATTACACTGAAACCATAATCAAAGCGAAGTCGACAGTTGGTGCCTCTGTGATTCAAAAAATTAAAGATGCTCTCAAAAAGAATTATCTGATAGGTGACGAGCAGACTTTGAGTTCTTCAGCCACCACCGACATACAAATAATTGTCGGGTCTTCAAAAGCGGAGTGAGTGACACCTTTGGAGCGGGTAGGGGGAATCGAACCCCCGTCAAAAGCTTGGAAAGCTCCTATTCTACCATTGAACCATACCCGCGAGGACATCGATATTATATCAAATTTTTAATTTTATGTCGGAGTGCCCGGACTCGAACCGGGGACCTCCACGTCCCAAACGTGGCGCTCTACCATCTGAGCCACACTCCGATTGTGCCGAGGGCGGGACTCGGACCCGCATGAGTTATGCACTCGAGGGCTCTTAAGGCCCTTGCGTATACCATTTCGCCACCTCGGCTCGTGCATATTTTACCATGGAGAAAGTTATTTCGCAGCCGCGGCTTCTAAAAATTTAACAAAAAGCGGGTGGGGGGAAAGAGCTCGGCTTATATATTCAGGGTGGTACTGTGTTCCCACAAAAAATTTATGACCCTTCAGTTCAATCGCTTCAACCAAATTTCCGTCGGGAGATGTGCCTGAAATTACAAAGCCAGCTTTTTCAAACCGCTCACGATATTTATTATTAAACTCATATCTGTGCCTGTGCCTTTCGTTCAATACGAGATTTTTACGGTAAATTTTCTCCAATAAGGTGCCTTTTTTAATTTTTAAAGGCCAGGCACCAAGTCTTATGGTTCCGCCAAATCTTTTGCTTTTTATGAGTTCCTTTTGATAATCCATTGCGTGAATTACCGGATGCTTTGTACCATCTCCGGCCTCCTCCGTGTTAGCGTCCTTAAATCCAAGAACGTGTCTGGCAAATTCGATAGTTGCCATTTGCATCCCGAAACAAAGACCCAAATAAGGGATTCCCTTTTCTCTGGCATATTTGATAGCCCTGACTTTTCCTTCAATCCCACGTTTTCCCCAACCCTGAGGAACCAAGACTGCGTCCATCCCATCAAGGTTCATGTTAACGTCTTCCGAATCAATCCAGTTTAATTTAATACCGATTCCGGTTTTGGCAGAGGCGTGTTTTAATGCCTCAACAACGCTCACATAGCTATCCTGAAGAATATAATCGCCGCTTCTTTGATATTTGCCCACAATTCCTATTTGAACGGTTTTCTCCTTCTTTTTATCTACATTCTGAACCATCTCCTTCCACTTTTGTAAATCAGACTTGCCGATCTTTAGGCTCAACTTTTTCAAAATTTTCAGATCCAGTTTCTCTTTCTTAAGGAATAACGGCACTTTATAAACGGAATCCAAATCGGGATTACTGATAATATTTTCAACCGGAAGTCCCGACGCGAGAGCAATTTTTTCCTTTCTTTTATCATCAACCGGCTTTTCGGCTCTGCCAACTACAAAGTCGGGCATTATGCCCAATGAATTTAATGTGGAAATTGACTGTTGAAGAGGTTTACTTTTCAACTCTCCAATATTTCCCGGTGCGGGAAGGTAGCCTACATGTACAAGAACAACATCTTTCGGCGCCTGAAGTTTTAATCTGCGGTAAGCTTCAAAAAAAAGAAGCCCTTCATATTCACCAACTGTACCGCCAAGTTCAACTATAACAATATCGGCCTTACCCGCCTCACCGGCTTTACGCCATCTGTTTACGATCTCAGGCGGAATATGATGGTATGGCTCAACACATTTTCCTTCGTATTCTAATGCCCTCTCTTTATCTAAAACCCACTTGTAAACCTGGCCATTGGTCATGTAATTGGCTTTTGAAAGGCTAACACCCAGAAATCTTTCATAATGTCCGAGATCCTGGTCGGTTTCCAATCCATCTTGAGTCACAAAGACTTCACCATGTTCCAGAGGGTTCATAGTTCCTGCATCGATATTTAGATACATATCGCACTTCATTATGGTAACCTTGTAGCCTCTTGATTGGAGAAGAAGACCGAGAGAGGCGGCGGTAATGCCTTTGCCAAGGCCTGAAAGGACTCCGCCGGAAACGAGAATATACTTCACCTTGGAACTACTTATACATAAAATGAGGAGGGAGTGTCAAGAACAAAAATGGTGCGCCTGGGAAGAATATGAAATTGTGAAATTTCATATATCTTACTTCGCTTTGTAACTCAAATAAATTTTCGTTAGTCGCGAAGAGCGTTATCGAACTCCCTTGTGCGTCCAGCAAGAATCGAACTTGCAACCTTCCGTTCCGAAGACGGACGCTCTATCCAATTGAGCTATGGACGCATGGTTCTGGTACAATTATACCTGAAATGTTAACCATAGACGAACAAATTAAGGAAATACAGGAAGTTTTAAGAAAAACTCCACATCACAAGGCCACAAACGGGTTTATTGGTGCAATGAGAGCCAAAATTGCAAGACTCAAGGATAGGGAAATTGAACAGTCGGGGAAACGCGGTGGAGGCGGCGGAGGATACCAGGTTAAAAAACAAGGTGATGCCACGGTTGTTATTGTGGGACCCCCTTCTGCAGGTAAATCAACTCTTATTAATCAGATGACCAACGCCGAAAGCAAGGTCGCGCCGTATGCTTTCACTACCGTTACCGTAATCCCGGGCATGCTCAAATACAACGAAGCCTATATCCAAATACTTGATATTCCCGGGCTTATTGAGGGAGCAAAAGAAGGCAAAGGAAGAGGACGTGAGGTTTTATCAGTTGCAAGAGGGGCAGATCTTCTTTTAATAATGACCGATGTCAAAAGGGTTGATGCTTTTTCCGGAATGATGGATGAGCTCTTGGGTGCCGGAATTAGAATCAATGAAAATCCTCCAAAGGTTTTGATTGATAAAAAAACCAGTGGGGGGTTGGATATATTTTCCAATATTAAACAGAGTATAGATAAAGAAACTATAAAAGAAATTGCCCGTGAATACGGAATAAAAAATGGCACAATCACCCTTCAGGAAAAAATAACTCTTGAGCGCCTTTTTGATGCCTTTTCGGAAAATAGAGTTTATGTTCCTGCAATTTTTGTAATTAATAAAGTTGATGAAAAACCTGATTACAAAGAAGTAATAGACGGCGAATATGTGGCAATAAGCGCCGACAGGGGTGAAGGAGTTTCAGAGCTGATACAGGAGATCTGGAAAGCGCTCAGGTTTATTACCGTTTACCTGGTAAAGCCCGAGGAGGATTTGGGTATGGGAAATCCAATTGTTATGAAAGAAGGGGAAACCTTGAAAGATGTTGCTCTAAAAATTGGCCCCGATTTTACCGAAAGTAAAAAGCTTGTTAAAATTTGGGGAGGCGGCGCAAAATTTGCCGGACAGGAAGTTTCCTTTGATACAAAAGTAAAAGAAGGGATGCAGGTTAGATTTATATAATATGGAATTTTTCGAATTAATTGATAGCGGTGATGGTGGGCGCCTTGAGCGTTATGGAGAATACTTACTTGACAGACCTGACCCCCAAATTATTTGGAAAAAATCACTTTCGCTTCCTGAATGGGAAAAGTGCGATGCCTATTTTAAAAGAATTAGTGAGGACAAAGGCGAGTGGGTCATCAAAACTAAAATCCCCGAAAGTTGGGGACTTGAATACAACGGGGTTAAGTTTTTAGCAAAGCTTTCTCCTTTTAAGCACACCGGAGTTTTTCCTGAACAAGCTCCTCAGTGGGACTACATCTATAAAAAAATAAAGGATGAGAGTAGAGACGTAAACGTGTTGAATATATTTGCGTACACCGGAATTGCTTCACTTTTTGCTGCCAAGGCCGGAGCTAAAGTAACTCATGTTGATTCCAGTAAGCCCGCAATAACCTGGGCCAATGAAAATAGAGCCTTAAATGGGATGAGTGATTCACCTATCAGATGGATTATCGACGACGCTATCAAATTTACAAGTCGGGAGATTAAAAGGGGAGCTAAATATGATGCAATCATCATGGATCCGCCGGCTTATGGACACGGGCCCGCCGGTGAGGTTTGGGATTTTAATAAAGATTTCCCGACACTCCTGTCAAACTGCAAACAAATTTTATCATACAGTCCGCTTTTTGTTCTGGCAAACGCCTATGCCATCTCATCCTCATCAATCACACTGGCAAACACTCTCAATGACTATTTTGGAAGTCTTGGAGGACAAATTGAAAATGGGGAACTAACTTTAAAAGAAAAATCCGCGGGCAGACTTCTTTCCACCGGAATTTGGGCAAGGTGGAGTAAATAGTTGTGAGTGAGCCACAGTTACGTCGTTTCGAACCAAATTATATCTCAGTTAATAGATATTGTGAAAGATTGGCAAAGAATGTTTAACCCAAACTACAGCTACAACTTAAAAATAGTCTCATATGATATACTATCGGCAATATGAAAATTTGGGGAGACCAAAAAGATCTGGATCTGCTTTTGGTAAACGCTCCACTCTCGGATTATTCGAAGCCACATCCCGAATATACTGTTTTTCAACCACCAATTGGGTTATCCACACTTGCATCTTATCTTGGAAGAAGGGGCTTTAAAGTAGCTGTTTGGGATGACGATACCGATAAGGTCTCGCCGCAAGGTATAGTGGAGGGTATTCTGGGTATCAAACCAAGGTGGGTCGGTTTTAACACCTTTACTTCTGGTTTTGAAATACTAGACGACATTCTGGAAAGGATCAACCATGTCTCTCCTGAGACAAAGGTAATGTTGGGTGGTATTCATGCAACAGTTGCAGGTGAAGACTTTTTGAATACAGATCGACCTAATCAAATAATTGTTAGAAGTGATGGTGAATTAAAAGTGGAAGCCCTTCTTAATAGAAATAATCTTGCTGATATCCCCGGAATTAGCTATATTTTTGGGAATGAAGTCAGGATTAACAAAGAAAACGATCAATGGCTGGTACAAGAGATTGACAATCCGCTTTTTTCTCTAGACAGAAGATTCGTTCCATATGATCCCACACTTGGAAATTTATCGCCTGATGGTAAAAGAAGGGCGTTTATTGCCTCATCACGGGGGTGTCCTTATGAATGTACATATTGTTCTTCATCAAGACTAGCAAGAGAAAATACCGCTGTAAGATTCAGATCTCCCCAGAGCGTTGTTAATGAAGTAAAAGAAATAATTTCAACTGGAGTTCTAGACATTAAATTTAATGATGAGTTGGTTTGGGCGTCCGAAGGAAGAATTAAGCAAATTTTGGGTGGAGTGCTTCAAATGGGATTTGGAAGGGAAATGGGTTTACAAATTAGGGGTAATGGTAGAGCGAACATTATCGCAAATTGTAGCGATGAAACAATTAGCTTGATGGCCGATGCGGGTGTGAGAAGAGTTGGTTTTGGAGTTGAACAAGGTACAAAAGAAGGCATGAGCAAATTAAAAAAACACCTAACCCCAGAGGAGGTAATAAATGCAACATCGAGACTAGCCGAAAAGGGTATACCTGCTCTTGCTAATTTTATGTTTAATATTCCAGGCGAGGATGAAAGAGAAGAAAAGGCAACAGTAGCACTAGCCAAGGAATTAATTTATATTGGAAGAAAATATGATGTTCCTATCGAAATTGACGGGTATCCATACCGTCCATATCCGGGAACAGAAATGTATGAAAATTTGATTAGAGTGGGTTACAAAAAAGAAGACCTGACAAAAGTTGTGCAAACTGAAGGTGTGACTGGGGGTGGGAGTCATCTCCAAGTGGAACCTTACGTTCACTTGTCTGCCGTCAGTCTGGAAAGGGAGAGAGAACATAGATATATGTTCGATAGTTTAACTGAGATGTCAAATGAAGAATTACACAAATTAGACAATAAGTATAACGTCAGTATCTGTTTAGAAAGAAATAGGACACTCGGGGCCGAGAGAGGTGAATAGTATTTATTTACTTGTAGTATTCACTATTTAGAAACGGAACAAGAGCAAAAATGATTGCTTGAGAGAAAACTCCAGCTCTTTTAACTTTACCCTTTGTCAATAATCCAACTGTACCTTCCTTTTCTCCACTATCTTCTCTTTTGAATACTAAAGCGTCGGCCTGTCCTTGTTCCATGCCACCCTTAATTAGCTCAGCTATTTTTTGCGGAAGTCTAAACTCAATAGTCTTTGAGAGTCCTAATTTATCATTTTGATCAACTATAGCAACCCAACCAAATGACCACAGGCCGTCATCTCTAAATTCGACACCTGATTCAAGTCCGACGCCATAACTCGCACCAGAATAAGTACTCAAAGCGTTTTTTGCCCTATTTATAGCACCATTTTTAGTGTCGGTATTTGTTTTTGGTTGTGAGTCGACACCAGAAGAAATATCCACACCAACAACTTCAGCGTCAGGATAAAAATCCTTGACTACGGAACCAACAGCATCAATCTTTATTTTGTTTTTAGTTCCTACAGCAAAAGTTGGTGTTTTCATTTTTAGTGAGTATTGTTTTTCAGTGTACTAGAAACCAGTCTCAATTGAAAGTATTTTACAATCCCAGCGAAATTACCCAATATGCTTGCAAAAGAAACATTTGGTGGAAGTGGATATGAACCAGTAAAACTTCTCATAAACCGTAATGTGTTTTGACCTATTCTATAAAAGATCTGGAAGAAACTTCTTATATCACCAAATTCAAAAAGAAACTTGAGATGGATAGCTGTATCACTAATGCCATAGGAAAACATTTTATTTTTTAAAGAGGAAAACGTTTTTGGATGTTCATGAGCGTTAACAGCTGTTGGATCATAAATGGCAGTAAATCCATTTCTGAGTACTTTATACGTAATATCCAAATCTCCCCCTGCGCCATCGACAAAAGCCCCGGGCCCAAATCTCTCATCGTGAAACCCAATTTTTTCAAGTACTTTTCTGGGCATTACATGATTAGAACCTGCTGTACAAAGATTAACTGGAACACCTCTAAGTCTGAATTTATTAAAGAAGTCTTTTCCTAAAATAAGTTTTCGATCGCCTTTATTTAGAGCACCCTTTTTCTCCCAACGAGTTTGAACATCTGATTCTATATTGAACAATTTAACTTTACCGGAAACATAGCCAACCTTATCAGATGTGAAATTTGACTTTAAAGTTTTAAGCCAGTCTGGACTCAAAATGATATTGTCCTGGTCAACAAAGGCAACGTATTTGGAAGATGTATTTTTTAGGGCATAATTTAATGCTGCCATTTTTCCTACTCCATCTGTTCTCAGGTATGTAACAGGATATTCCGAACAGAGTTTTTTAACATCAGAAGTTGAACACCCGTCGTCTACAACAACAACTCCGTAGTCTTTATTGTCAAAATACTTGTTAGTTTCCAATGAATCCAACAGCCTTTTAATAATATGCGTGTTTTCAAGTTTAACTGGAACAAAAATCAAAGTATCATTCATATAAATTACCTTTCTTCGTGCAATTTATCCAGAAATATCTTTAATTGTTCTTGTAGATAAACCAGCGGTTTTGTTCCATCTAATCGAACTAATGGAACATCCGCTTCTATGGTGCTTAAGTATTGTTCATATTGAAACAACATTTTATCAGTGTGAGTCATCCATAAATTGCGTTCGTCGAATGGCCTCCCGTTTATTTTAGCCCTTTCTCTTGAAATTTCCGGTGGTACGTCGATAAAAATGTAATAGTCTGGTTTAAAAATTGTTTTCCCTATATTTTTTTCCACCCACCCCTTTACTTTAAAGCCTGAACCATCTTGCCTGATCTCTTCCATTGTTGTATAAAAAACCAGAGTTGATAAGTAACCTCTATCCATGAGTATGGTTCCAGAACAATCCTTCGTTTTCGCAAATTTTATTTCATCGTTCTGCATGAAATATTCTGGTATGGGATTTTGTAGATCGCGTGGAACAGATCTCACTACACAGACACAATTATTATTCGAGGCTGTTGAATCAACAAGAGACGTCTTTCCACTACAAGAAAGGCCTTCAAATATGACTAATTTTTGACGGTGGTTTTCTACACCCATTTTATAAAAACTATGGGTATTTTAGCATAAGTGGGTAAAAACTCAATATTTTTAATTTTCTCAAAAAACATACAATTTTGGTATATATTTGGTATATAATTTCAGACTGAGATGGAATTTTTAAAAATATTTTCCTCAACGGAACGGGCAATAAAGGCTCAACTTTCAGATCTAGATAAAAAACTTGCTGAGAACTCTAGAGAATTGGGAAAGCTGGGTCATGATGGCGACATGATCGATGATCCGTTTATGTTTCAGTTGCACGAGGAACGTAATCAGCTATTAAAACAAAAGGGTGAGCTTGGAAGCAGTCTTTCTTGTGGTGTTGTTACTAGTGAAACCCTAAATAGACAGGATACAGTTTCGCTTGGACATAGAGTCAAAGTTGATGTAACTTATCCAAATAACGAAACTGAGATTATCGATATTACTCTTGGCTCAAAGTTCGATCAGAAATACCATAACAAAGATGAGGATGAACAAATAGTTTCGAACGATAGTCCTTTGGGAAAAGCCTTATTCGGCAAAAAGATCGGGGACGAAGCTGAATACGAGGGTGGGGATGGTAAAAAGGGCAAGATAAAAGTTTTAGGAATATTAACATCTCGATTTACAAAATAGATTATTATTTCAATCACCCTTTATTTTTACTAATCTAAGAGTCCGAATCCACTTGGGGTGCTGCCATTTTTAACAAGATCTTGAAATTAAACTTCCTCAAAAATCGTGTGAGCCCAGATGGATTCGAACCATCGACCTTTTCCTTAAGAGGGAATTGCTCTACCGCTGAGCTATGGGCCCTTAATAACACTTCGGAGATATCCGCCTATTCTAGCAAAAAATGATTGTATTTGCATTTTATCGGCTTTAACAATCAAACCTTCTATTGTAAAGCTATTGGTAATCCTTTTATTGTCCTTGTTTGCAAGGTAAACCGACTTAATCAAAATCCCTCTATTTTGCTCGGTAGAAGCTCTAAAAATCATCAAGCCGGTCCTTGTTGGTTCAATATCGAAAAGCAAATTGTTCTTGAAGATTAAACTACCATCATCACTTACCACTTTTGTGTTATTTGCACCCCAAATGGATTGACCTGTATTTTTAGCCAACACCATCCCCACAAAATCTGATTCCTTAAGAAGAATTGGCTGTGCCAAGGCTCCAAGAATTTGACCGCTTTCAATTTGGGTCGGATCCCCTGCAATCTTTGGAATATTTTTATAAATTTCGAAATATGGATAAAACAATCCGTCACTTTTTTTCCACGAGAACTCTGAAAATGGGGGGTTGGGATAATTTAATATAAAGGGAGTCACCGCAACAATACGCTTATCGTTCCAGATATTTTTAAAGGCGTAATCATACATTCCGCCAATTTTCTCAGAATCAACTTTTTCATTTGACCACCCGGTTTCGGTAATAAAAATCGGTAAATCTTTATAAATTCCAAGCGATCTTAGATAGTTTAACTCCCAATTGAAGGTATTGACGGTTCCACGTCCTGTGTCGGTGACCTGCCCGGAAAAATCCGGGTTGGGATATGAGTGAGACGTCCATCCATCAAGATGGTCAAAAAGATTCGGTTCGGAATTCATCATCCTATCAATGAATACAGCTTCATCCATAGTATCTTTCGTATTTTTAGCAGAAGCATCAAATCCCGCCGGCAATACAAAAAAGTCTCCTGAAGCCTGATGTAGTTTTTCGGCAAAATTCAATAAATAAGTTGAGTAAGAAGCGGGATCAATTTTTCCACCCCATTCTTTGGAATGATTTGGTTCATTACCGATAATTACATATCTGTTTTGGACAACCCAATTAAGTGAATTTAAAAAGGCGATCCAGTTGTTTATTTCTGCATCATTTGGAATTTGCCAGTTGTCACCATCCACTTTTGTTGCAATTCTAACAATGGGAATTAAATGAAGCCTTCTCATCTGATCGAATGTCTGTTGCCATCGATCATGATTACGCTCAGCCTCGGTTATAACAAAAGTTACATAACCCCAGTCTCCTTCGGTAGAATTAACTAACAAAGATGCATCTTTAAGTTCGTTTTCATTATTAATATGGATACCAAATTTATTGTTAGGAACAGCCGTAGGGTTTTTTTCAGCTAAAACCCAGGAATGTGTGCTAAAAAATATAATAGAGGATAAAATAATTGCAAAAAACTTTTTCATAGATTACATTGTAACAATTATTTGACAAACTCTGAAACTATAATAGAATAGAGTCCCATGGCAAAAGAAGCAACCAAGTCCCCACACAAAAAAGAATTTTACATAAAATGCGCCGAACTTTTTAAGATCATGTCGAATCCCAAAAGACTTGAAATTCTAAATATAATCAAGGACAGGGAGGTAACAGTAAATGAAATTTCAAAAATTCTGGGAACCAGAAAATCGAACACCTCTCAACACCTTGCGTATTTGAGATACACGGGAATCGTGACTGCTAAAAGAAATGGCAAAAATATTTTTTACAAATTGGTGGATCCAAAAATTATTGACTCGTGTAAGATTCTCAGTGAAATCAAAATCAACAAATACCTCTAAAACTCCAAAGTGCCCTTAGAAAGAATCGAACTTTCATTTCACCCTTAGAAGGGGCGCGCTCTATCCGTTGAGCTATAAGGGCTTGGAGCGGCGGACGAGAATTGGACTCGCTACTTTCTCCTTGGCAAGGAGACGTTCTACCGATGAACTACCGCCGCAAGTATTTTCTACAGGCTTAATTCTACAACAAACGGGTTTAAAACTCTAGCTGGAACAACTTACTTTCTTCCGGATACAATGATGCAGTGTTAATGGAAATTCTTTTTTAAAGAAGAGCTTTTAGAAGTGCCTCACGAATATTTTTGCCGGCAAACCAGCTTTTAAGGAAAACTATCGCATGTTTATTTTTGTTCAACTCCTGAAGATAATACTTGTCCACATGTCCGCCTTTTTTAAACAAGATGTTCGCAAGTTCTTTTATTGAAAATTTGGTATAGATAGTTTAATTATACCATCTTCGTAGAACTATATGTGCTGAGACCAGGAGTCGAACCTGGATAGCTTGTTCTTCAGACAAGTGCCTTGACCACCTTGGCTATCTCAGCATGAACAAAGTGAGTGCGGAGAAAACGTTCTGCACGAAGTGCGGGTTGTTATCTCGGCACACTCTACTTCAGTGGTCGCTGAGGGATTCGAACCCCCGACCTTCTCGATGTAAACGAGACGCTCTAACCAACTGAGCCAAGCGACCTTGTGTGCACTCGGAGAGACTCGAACTCTCACGCCTTTCGGCATAGCTCCTTAGGCTACCGCGTATACCAATTCCGCCACGAGTGCTTGCCAACTCCCGAGTGCCAAGGGCGGGACTTGAACCCGCACGCTCTTTCGAGCACACGCTCCTGAAGCGTGCCTGTCTACCAATTTCAGCACCTCGGCAAACTTAGCTCGCCAATTATACCAGGATTCAAGATCGCTTAGCAATTCATTGTGTGCGTGAATTGAACGCTGGTATATCGTTTTTCTTGAAACGTCGTATCAAGATCTCCACAAACTTGACAGATTGTCTACACTTGTGGCATCCTGATTTGGTGGAAAGGTCTATATTAAATAGGGAAGAGAGCTTCGGATTCTGGAAAAATATCATTTTTGTAGCCGTATTTTTTGTCATCACGCCTGTTACGATTGGAGTCAGCCTATTCTCACTTTTTTCGTTAAAGAAAAATGAGGTTGTTGAGAAAAAATTTAACACCACAAATTTAATCGTTTCACCCAAATCCGGAGTTAGTGTCTACGCGTCACTTCCCGGAAACGTTCCTACTGTTTCGTCCTCAATTGAGTACGCCGATGCCAGACCCCAAATTATCAAAAATTATCTTGAATCATACAATTCTCCACTTACTCCCTACGCAAATCTGATCGTAGAAACAGCCGACGAATATTCCATAGATTTCCGTTTAATAACAGCCATATCCCAACAAGAAAGCAATCTCTGTAAAATCATTCCACCCGGATCTTACAACTGTTGGGGTTGGGGAATAACCAGTGTGGGTTCGTTGGGTTTTGACTCGTTTGCCGACGGAATAGAAACTGTTTCAAAAGGTCTCCGCCAAAACTATTTGAACAAAGGTTATTCAACAGTTGATGAAATTATGTCCAAATATACACCCCAAAGTAATGGCTCCTGGGCGTATGGCGTAAATTCTTTCATGGACCAAATGGAGTAACTTTACAATCCTGCGTTCGTAGAATGAGGATTAACTATATTCATATATATCCCCAAACTTGACAATCCTATAATCTCATGCTATAGTATTCCTACATTCCGAGGCTTAGGCATGGAAACATGACTTCGGCGTTGGGATTATATTTGGGGGGTACCGTAAGGTATCCCCCTTCTTTTTTACTATGCCGTTAATCATGAGAAAAATAACTACAATCTTGGTAGCCTTAATCGTACTGATCCTTTCAAGTGCGAGGAGAACCTATGCTCAAACCGTTTCAGTTCAGTCTGCAATACTCAATAGCGGAACCGACGATACCGGTTTTGATTATCGTGTAGAAAACTTAAGAAAATTTTTGATAAAGTACAACTCTCCTTTAGTTGATTATGCCGATGAATTTGTAGCCTATGCTGATGAAAATGACATCGATTATAGACTCGTTCCCGCAATTACCGGTGTTGAATCAACATTTGGAAAACGTATTCCGAAAGACTCCTACAACGCCTATGGTTGGGCCAATGGAAATTATAAATTTAGCTCATGGGAGGACTCTATCGGGCATGTTTCCGAAACCTTGAAAAGAGCCTATATTGACCGTGGTGTTGTCTCAATTTACCAAATCGCAAAAGTTTATGCGCCCCCTTCAAACACGTGGGGTAGAAATGTTACGTTCTTCGTGTCAAAAATAGACACACTACCACTCGATTTTGATATAATCTAACCGATGAGCCGGGGTGGTGAAACGGTATACACGCTAGGTTTAGGACCTAGTGCCCCTTAAAGGCGTGCAGGTTCAATTCCTGTCCCCGGCACATAAATAATTAATTGTGCTAATATAAGCTATGGAGATTGACAAGCTTCATATTCAAAAAAACCGCCGATCCTCCGCAAAAAACATATTCTTTATGATAATTCCCATCATGG
>Ga0209210_1000105_pt1 | contig 103317 bp, 93 predicted proteins | sample RifGroA1_FD_183991 | JGI IMG/M metagenome (GOLD analysis project Ga0209210, IMG submission 183991) | Contaminated groundwater microbial communities from Rifle, Colorado, USA - Rifle Groundwater A1 (SPAdes) (version 2) | ecosystem: Environmental > Aquatic > Deep subsurface > Groundwater >...
TTTCCGCGACGTCTGTGGAGCCCGTCACGGTTCCCCCCTTAGCATAGATGGTGCCCGCGGTAGCGCCGACGCAACCGCCATCGTCATCAACGCAGAGCCAGCCATTGGGAATATTGGCATTGGCGGCGGCCCCGGCTTTGGAAATGGTTAAAAGCTGGGTGGGCGTCGTCGTCCCGATGCCGACGTTGCCGTTTAATAAAAATATAGTTGAAGTCGCGGTTAAAGAATTTCCGGCGGAAGCAAAATATGGTATTTGACCGGCGGTGCCGGCGCTGGCAGTGCCAACGCCGCTAAAGACGCCCGAGCCGCCGCGAGTGTCAATCCAACCAATGGTAGACATTCGCACTCTCGTATTGGTATCAGAGAAGTCGCCTCGATATCGAATCTGAGCGGAGGTGTTGGTTCGGACGGAAAAGGATGCGCCATCATTAGCATTTGTAGCGCCCTCGGCGTTCGAGATTGTAACGCCCGGAGCCGTATCTGTCGTCGCCAAATCGGTGAGAAGTGCACTAACGCCACCACCGGCCCCGTTACTGATTCTCCAGCCCCCAACAGCAATGACATTAATACCAGTAGGGACTTGCAGTGTTACGGTCACGGCAGCAGTACCAGGATTGGTGGCATCATAACTGTTGATTGGCACCTTCCGCTGGAACATGTCGCCGTCCTGCACGAAGGCCACAATCGCCGCTGACTCTCGAAGGATAGAGCCGATACGCCTTTTTTTATCATAATTAGCGGGCATCGTGGGCGCGGTGCTGGTGCTGAACAACGCGTCAACAACGCCTGTATCGCTTCGTTTGATAAGCCAGACATGGTAAGTCGTGTTGGCAATAGTTCCCGTGTCTAAGCCGCCTTGATTAGTGCCCACCGCCCAAGCCGCGTCAAGTCGCTTTATAAGCGTGGAGGCAAGCGTCATATCCGCCGTGTTGTCGTCGTTTCTGGCTGTGCCTGCGGCGATATCAATATCATTTGTAGCATCCGTACCGTTATTTGACAGAACTAACCCGGAAATATATCCCATGGGATTGGCGCTACCTGCCGTCGTTTGTGAAGTCCCATCGGGAAAAATGAAACCGCCACTGCCGGAATAGATGCCACCAGCCACAGCGAACAAAGCGCCATTACCGGGCGTCGTCGTCCCGATGCCGACATTGCCGGAGTTATCAATCCTCATTCTTTCCAGATTGTTAGTTTGGAAAGTCATCGCGGTGTTGGCGGAGTTGGTGATGTTAAACTGGCCGGAGTTGCTTATGATATTTCCGCTTAACAAATCAAGAGATGAGGTGCCGACAGTTAATTTCCCGAAAATATTGGTGGAAGTGGATATGTTGAAGCCGTAGCCTAAATTTGAAAGCGATGTGGTTGTCGCCACTCCGACACTTCCGCCGACAGTCGCGAGGAAAACCGAAGAAGTGGCGGTAAGAGTGCCGCCAAAGCGCCCTGCGCCATTAACATCCAATAATGCTCCGGGGCTCGCCGTCCCAATCCCCACATTCCCATTCCCGTCAATCGTCAATCTCGCGTTGGTTCCGACAGCCGTGGAAGAAGCGATTTTGAATTTGTTGGCGTCGGCGGTGTCTATGCCCATGGTCCAGGCGCTATCGCCGCTTCCGGTGGTAAATCCAAGAGCGGGGGTTGTTGATTTGAAAAGAGTTAAAAGATTATTGGGTGTCGTCGTCCCGATGCCGACGAGACCGGAAGAATTTATATACAATTTTGAATTTGCGCCTCCATCAACAACTGAAAAAGTAGAGCCCATAATCTCCGCAGGTATTGCAGCGCCCGCCGTATCATTTAATGCCGACAATTGAATCCCCGTGGTATCAATTTGGGCGGCGCGAAACACATAATTCTTATCAGAATCAATCCTAATATGAACAACTCCTGTGGGTGTAACAGTCTCCCATCCAAGTCCAATCCCAACTCTGCCCCCATTGGCTCTTTCCATTCTCATAAGTTGCCAATTCCCATTATCACCAACGGCAAAATTAATACGATCAAGTGTAGTACCAACTCCAGTCGTGGAACGCAAGGTTAATGTGCTATTTGCCATATTTCCTCCAGCAATAACTGGCATAATAGCCGTTCCAGTAATTTCTAATTGTTGGCTCGGCGTTGTCGTCCCTATGCCGACGTTGCCGCTGTCTGTAATTCTCATTGCCTCCGTTAAAGCGCCGCTTCTTAAAGTTGAAAAAGCTAAATCGCCTTTTCCGGTGGTCCAGTTTTGGGTGAGGATTCCCGTTATGGCGGCAGTAGAAGTTGAAGAACCAAGAATCTCCGAGGTTCTGAAGGTTAATCTTGAAGCGGTGGAGGTGGCGGAGGCTAAGTTGGTTAAATAAAGCTGGTCGGCGGTAGCGCCGGAAGAAGTGTTGGTCACTTCTAATTTTGTTTGAGGAGAAGTCGTCCCGATGCCGACGTTGCCTTCTATTATCATTCCATTTGACGGAGCCGCCACTCCATAGTTCTGACCTACCGAAATTCCGCCAGAAACACTTAATTTAGACCCAGGTGTCGTCGTCCCGATGCCGACGTTGCCTGAGAGACCCTTAATAAACATATTAGTCACAAGGGAGGTACCATCGCGTTTACTTCTGAATAAAGTATTACCAGCAAGTCCGCTCGCATAAAGATTATCAAAAATCAGTTCTGAAGAAGCCCCATTGTAACTTATTATTGAGGCATCATCATTTATTGAACCAAGGCGTAATGTCGAAGTATATGGTGACCCAGAGTATTCAACAAACAATGTCGCGTCGGCGTTTTTTATATGAAGTGCGTATGTAGGATTAGTCGTCCCGATCCCCACATTCCCCGCGCTGTTGGCGAATAGAATTGAGCCGGTAGCGCTAGTGATATTCAAAGCCGGAATCGGCCCGGCGGCATTTGAAACATTAACTGAAAGAATGGCGGAAGGAGAAGTGGAAGCGATGCCGACGTTGCCGGCGTTTGTTATCCTGACCCTTTCTCCGACTACTTCAGAATTTCGTGTCCAAAACGACAAGTAGGCTTTATCACCGCTACCAGCTTGCGTTATACCCGACTTGATATATGCAAGCTCTTTTCCTCCTGCGAGATTATCCAGATTAAAATTTATATAAGGTCCGCTATCAAGACCCACGGAAATATCAACCGTAGAAAGTCTTAACGCCTCAACTGAACCAGCGGAATTTTTATATACCTCAAGAGGAGCCTGTGGCCCCGTCGTCCCGATCCCAACATTCCCATTCCCGTCAATCGTTAATCTAGAATTTACTCCGAGCGAAGTCGAGGAGGCGATTTTGAATTTGTTTTGGTCGGCGGTGTCAATTCCCATGGTCCAAGCGCTGTCGCCGCTTCCGGTGGTGAATCCTAAAGCGGGGGTTGTTGATTTAAATAAAGATAAAAGATTATTCGGACTCGTCGTCCCGATGCCGACGTTGCCGGAGGAATCAATCCTTATTCTTTCCAAATTGTTTGTTGAAAATGTGAGGGCGGTATTAGCGGAATTGGTGATGTTGAATTGTCCGGAATCGGAAATAATGTTGCCGGAAAGCAAAGATAAAGTTCCGGTGCCAACGCTTAATTTTCCAAAAATATATGTGCTGGTGGCGATGTTGGCGCCGTAGCCGGTTGGAACGGTGGTGGTGGCCAAAAGCAATTGGCCGTTTCCGGTGAGGCGCATTTTTTCAAGCAGACCTCCCGAGCCGACGGTGGAAAAAATCAGGTTGGCCAGAAAACCTCCAGGATCAGTGGAAGTGGCATGCTCAACCTGGGAAGCTATCCGGGCCATGTTCTGGCCACTTCCAGTTACGTCCTGGCCGTAGAAAAGAATGCCGACGCCCAGGCCGTCATTGGCCGTACCAGTAGTAAAATGGGATAATCTTAATTCGTCAACGACGGTGTTGTTATTAGTATCGCGGTCGGCCACTTCCAGCTGGTAAGAGGCGGTTAAGATGTCGTTTCCGACAATGACTTTGCCGTTGTCCAAGGTCAAACTGGTGGTGGCGCCGGTCGCCAGACCGAATTTATCGTTTCCGATTCTGAATATTCCCGTGTCGGTGTCGCTTGAAAAACTCAAAGAAGGGCTCGAGACGCTGCCATCGGGCAAAAGAATGGCGCTGCCGAAACTTAAGCCGCCCGTGCCGCCAAAAAGATTGCCGGAAATAGTCAGATTGGTGGTGGAAGCGTTGACCATTGTGGTTTTTTGGGAAACCGGGTTTACGGAAAATATCGTGGTGCTGGTAGAAACATCAAGCACTTGGAAAAGATTGGCGGTCAGTCCCGTGTTGCCCTGAACGGTCAAGACCGGATTAGTGGTTGAAGCCGTCTCGTTGAAAAATCGCGCCGCCTGGTTGAATTCAAATCTTTTTGAAGAAGTGGCGGCATTCCATTTTATGACGGCGTTTGGGGGAACTTGGCCGCGGAAAAAAATGAGCTCGGCGTTCTCTTGGTCAACGCTGGCATTATCAGAATTGATGGTGAAGGTCGCCGATTCGGTGCCGCCGATGGTGGTTGAAGCGCCGGAGATGTTGTTGGCGTTGATGGTGTCAATATACGCCGTACCCCAATAGAAAGAAGCGGAGCCAAGGTTGTATTGATTATTGACATTAGGAACCAAACTGGAGTTGACCGATGAATTTACGGTTAAAGTGTCCGCGCTTGAAGCGCCCAAAACTGTGGAAGCGCCGGAAACATAAAGATTCCTCCCGACAAAAACATCGCCGCTGGTTTGGATGGCGCCGCTCGTGGTGGTGGCAATTCCCACGCCGAGACCGCCGGAGAGGAACTGGTTGCCATAGATAAAAGTTGAAGTGGCAACATTGAATCCGAAGCCGGAAGGAATGGTGGTGGTGGCGATAACCACTTTTCCGCTTTCATCAATTCTCATTCTTTCCGAGGAATTGGTGGCGAAAATTAAGGGGTTTGAACCGGTGGTGGAAGCGGTGAGAGTTCCGTTGTTCCAGATTAAAGGAGTTTGAACCGAAGTTGAAAAAGCGGATTGATTGCCCCAGAGATTATTTGAAACAGTGAGATAGGTTGATGAGGCGTTGGTGATGGTTCCATTGGTTCCCCAAAAAGTTGGCAAGGTGGCGTAAGTGGTTGAGGCATTGATAATAACGCCATTGTTAATCCAAGTGGTGTTTGAAACCGTTAGGTAAGTTGAAGAAGCGTTGGGCAGAGTGGCGATGCCTCCGGAGGTGGTAAACGAACCATTAACAGTTAAATTGTTTAAAGTGGAATCGCCGGCGACGTTAAGCGTGCCGCCAAGGGTAACGTTGCCGGTTAATTGGCTGGCACCGGAAACGGAGAGAGTGTTGAATTCGCCGCCGCTTTTAACCGTGAGATGGCCATTGATGGTGGCGTCGCTTGATAAGCTAAGAGAAGTAGCCGAGAGACGGTCAAACCCTGATTGGACTTGGGGAGCAATGGAATACGTGGTCAGGGTGGCTGGTTGTCCTTGGACGACGATGGTTGATATGGGATGAGTCGGAACCAGTTTAGCCAAGGACATTAAAGAATCAATAGTTTCAAGAAGCGTTTTCTTTTGGAGTGAGAGATCGGCTTTGACTAAGGCGATCTGGTCTACTAAAACGTTTTCCAAAGCAATGAGGCGATTTTCCAACAAGGTAAAATCACTCTCCTTCACTAAAGTTTCGGAGGGTAAACCTTCGGTTGCTAAAGCTTCGGAGGGCAGACCGCCCAACGCGTCCAGCGCCAACGCCTCTTCGTGGGTATCTATTCGCACGAATGATTCTTGTGGCTTGGCGATTTTAGAAGGACCGGACTTCAAGGGGCCGATGGCAAATTCAGAAAAAGCTGATGGTTTGAAAATAGAGAGACCTTTTGATAAATTCAGAGCCAGCCAATCGGAGAAATCGGGAATGTCGGCTGGAAAATTGCGAAAAACATTGGAAAAAATATTGGCTTGATATTTTGAAACTTTTTCAGCCCGCGGCTGTTCCGCCTTGGGCGGAAAATCTTTAAATTTCAAAATATCAATATCGACAAAACTAACCATTGTTAAAAATAAAACCACAACCAGTCCGGAAGCGACTGCGAATCTTAGTCTTGACTTTTGACGTAAACTTTTTGAAATTTCCGGTTGCTTCGTGGCTTTTTCAAAAGCCAAAAGATCGTTGAATTGAAACTGATTTCTAACTTTGTCTAAAACGCTTTCTTTTTCTTCTTTAACGGCAAGGCGCCGAGCTATGAAAAAATTATTTTTGAGCTGTTTTTCCCGTTCGGTAAGAAATGGTTTTTTTAAGCTTTCAATTACCGACACCTTGGATTCAATCTTTTCCAGCCGCTCGGCCAATTCTTTGTCTAAAACCAATTTGGTTTTAAGATTTTCTAGTTCCGATTTTTCATCATGTTTAATTTTGTCAATTCTACTATCGACATCGGATGTCGATAGTATTAAGCGCCCGACAGATTTCTGATACTCCTCAATCCACTCATTCGTTGTCACCCAGTTGCGGCCGAGCTTAACAGCCCGCAATTTTCCCCTTCGCACCAGCACGTTCATGTAATCGCGCGAAGTACTTAAAATTTCTGCTGCTAATGAAAGAGGAATATATTCTAACTTGGTATTTGGTATTTGGTATTTGGTATTTGGCATTTCTTGCATATATCGTATTTCCGATCAATTGATCGGATATCAGATCACTATCTAATTATATCAAATTGACTTGCGAATTTTGCTTAAAATAAGTAAAAATTCCGGTCGCTGAAAGCGATCGGAAAGGAGCAATCTAATTTCCTCCCTAATAAGGGAGGGTTAGGGTGGGTTTTTACAGCAAAAAATCCCCGATATCACTAAAGATATATGACTAAAAATTTAATCAACCCCTCTTATTCTCCCCTTATCAGGGGAGAAACTACAATCCCTCCCTGATAAGGGAGGGTTAGGGCGGGTTTTCATTCAACCGTCACGCTTTTTGCCAAATTTCGCGGCTTATCAACGTCGCAACCGCGCAGCGTTCCCATATAATAAGCAAATAACTGCAAAGGGATAACCGAAAGAATTGGCGTTAGTATTTCAATAGTTTTGGGGATATAAAGCCAATTTTTGGCGATATAACTAATTTTATCATTTCCTTCCGTTGTTATGGCAATGATATTGCCACGCCTTGCTTTAATCTCTTCCAGATTAGATATCATCTTTTCATAAACACTATCTTCTGGCACTATAGCGACTGTTGGAAAGTTTTCATCTATCATGGCGATAGGCCCGTGTTTCATTTCGCCGGCGCCATATCCTTCGGCGTGTATATAAGAAATTTCTTTGAGTTTCAAAGCTCCCTCAAAAGCTACTGGAAAATTATACTTTCTTCCAATGTAAAGAAAATTATTAAAATTTTTATATTCCTCCGCAATATTTTTAATTTGATCGCTCTGCTTTAAAATTTGTTTGATCATTTTAGGAAGCACTTCAATCTCTTCGGCAATTTGCTTACCCATCTTGGGAGAAATCGTGCCGCGTTCACGACCAAGAAAAAGAGCTATAAGCGCTAATATAATTAATTGCGAAGTAAATGCCTTGGTTGAAGCGACGCCTATTTCCGGCCCGGCATGATTATAAACGCCGGCATCGGTTTCCCGCGCTATTGTTGAACCAACAACGTTCACTACTCCGAGCGTTAGCATGTCATTTTTAGATCCGGTCATACCATTAATGCTTTTTCCCTTAGCTCTTCTCAAAACTGCCAAAGTATCGGCTGTTTCCCCTGACTGGGAGACGGCTACCATGGCTAAATTACGCTTCTCAGGAAAAAAATTTCTGTAGCGCAGTTCTGATGCCAATTCTGCCTCGCAAGGAATGCCGCACAATTCTTCTATCATCAGTTTTCCAACAACCCCGGCAAGATAAGCCGTACCGCAGCCGGTTATTATCAGCCGTTCAATGGATTTTAACTGTTCTCTTACGCTTTCAAGTCCGCCCAACTTGGCAAGGCTATTATTTTTTATAATACGCCCTCGTAAACTGTTTGCCAGCGACTCGGGTTGCTCAAAAATTTCTTTCAACATAAAATGCGGGAAACCGGATTTCTGCGCGTCATCTAAATTAAAATCTAATTTCTCTTTCCGTTCCGCAACTTTTAAGATTTGAGGCCTTTTTGAGCTGTTAAATTTTTGAACTTTTAAACTTTGCAATTTAACGTCATCTTTTGTGATAATCGCTATTTCTCCATCATTAAGATATATCACGTCGCGCGTTCTACCTAAAATAGCCGAGGCATCCGAAGCAACTATGTTTTCATCTTTACCCACCCCTATAACCAGAGGGCTTGAATTACGGGCAGCAAATATTTTATTCGGGCGGGATTTAATAATCACAGCCAAACCATAAGTTCCTTTGATTTTTTTCAGGGCCCGCGAGAAAGCTTCATCACCATATCGCAGATTTTCCTCAATTAGATGCGCCAAAACCTCCGTGTCTGTGTCAGATTTAAATATATGCCCGCGTAAAATAAGCCCCTCTTTTAAGAGTTTATAATTCTCAATAATGCCATTGTGGCAAACAAAAACGCGGCCATCGCAGTCAGTATGCGGATGAGCATTTTTCTCGCTTGGCTCTCCGTGTGTCGCCCATCGGGTATGCGCAATGCCAAGATTGCCTCCTAAATCCCAGGATAATTTTTTTTGAAGTTCGACAACGCGGCCTTTTGCCTTGACCAGATGAACCCTATTGCTGTCTAAAACAGCAATACCAGCGGAATCATAGCCACGATATTCAAGTCTTTTTAAACCTTCGATCAAAATGGGAGCGGCTTTTTTATTTCCTATGTACCCAACAATCCCGCACATAATATTATCTATAACACAAAATCCCGCTCCGCAGTTGCGGGGCTGAATTTTAATTCAAAATTTATAAAACTATATTGATTAATCTATTTGGCACAAAAATAATTTTTTTAATTTTAGCGGTGCCAATGTATTTTTTAATCGATCCCCGTCCCAAAACTAATTTTTCAATTTCAGGACGTTCCAATTTTATTGATACGCGAACCTTGTCGCGCATCTTGCCGTTAATTTGAATTACTAATTCATACTCATCTGTTTCAATCAGCTTGAGGCCATACTTCGGCCAGGGTTCTAAATGAATAGATTTATAACTTTTAGGTTGTTGTCCCGATTCGCTTCGCGAATCGCGGATCCTCGATTTTTTGCTAACAAAAAATCGGGACCAAATTTCTTCCGTAAAATGCGGCGCGAAAGGCGCTAGAAGTTTCAAAAACAATTGACAATTGACAATTGACAATTGACTCTGTTTTTCCATTGCATTAAACAAAATCATGAGGGCGCTGATAGCCGTATTAAAGTGAAGATTTTCTACATCATCCCCCACTTTTTTAATTGTCTGGTGCAATAATTGTTGGTATTTGGTATTTGATATTTGCCCGCCCGCAACGACTTCGTCGTAGCGAAGTCGGGCGGGGTATTTGGTATTTGGAGATTCAAAATTTAAAAACTTAAGCCAAATCCGATCTAAAAATCTTTTTATTCCTAAAATTCCCTTTGGGTTCCATGGACCGCCGTTACTATATTCGCCCATAAAACAAAAATACATTTTAACGGTATCGGCGCCGTATTTTTTAACCAATTCATCGGGATCAACAACATTACCGCGCGATTTGGACATTTTTTGGCCATCTGGGCCTAAAATCATACCTTGGTGCCGCAATACCGTGAACGGTTCGTTAAAATGAATAAAACCGAGTTTACGTAAAACTTTTATGAAAAATCTTGAATAAAGCAAGTGAAGAACCGTGTGTTCGGCGCCGCCGATGTACATATTTACCGGAAACCATGCTAATAACTTTTGTTTAGAAGCGAATTCTTTTTTATTTCTCGAATCAACATAACGTAAAAAATACCACGACGAATCAACAAATGTATCCATCGTGTCGGTTTCTCTTATCGCCCTGCTTTGGCATTTCGGGCATTTGGTATTCACAAAATTCTTTACTCTTGCCAATGGCGATTTACCACCGGCAACCGGCTTAAAGTTTTTAAGCGGTGGCAATTTTACCGGTAGCTTTTCTTCGGGAACCGTCACGACACCACACTTTTTGCAGTAAATTATCGGGATGGGGGCGCCCCAATAACGCTGGCGGGAAATAATCCAATCGCGAAGACGATATTGAGTTTTTACTTTTCCCTCAATAAATTCGGTAATTTCTTTTTTAGCCGCTTCCGATTCCATGCCATTGAACTTACCGGAATTAACAAGAAGCCCGGTACCGGTAAATACCGCTTTGCCTTCAAGCATTTCAAGAGCGCGCTGGTGCGTGTCAGGTGTAAGAAAGTTTTTAAGTTCACTCTCGGTTAGCCATAGTATTTCGTGTATATCAGTCTCCGCATCGCTGATTGCTTCTCGCTTGCCGTTTTCTAAATGGAAAAGAAGAGTATGCGCATGGGCGAACCGATTTACTTTCTTTGGAACGTGATAAAATTTTCCGTGTATCAGACCGAAATCAGAAATCAATTTAAGATGTAAAAACCCGGTTTCTTCTCTTATTTCCATTTTAGCGGCCTCTTCAGCCGTTTGTCCCGCTTCAATGCCGCCGGTAATGAACGTGCCCCAGGCGACTTTCTTCCACTTTAAGGCCATATATTTTTCTTCCTTCCAATGCTTTACAATGGCAATAATTGCGTTCCGCTCGTCAAAAGGAACGCCTTCTTTTATTTTACCGGGTTCGGTGGTCTGGAAGTATAGCGGTTCGATAACGGTTCGTATCGGCAAATTAAATTTTTTGGCAAACTCAAAGTCGCGTTCATCATGCGCCGGCACGGCCATAATAGCGCCCGTTCCGTAGCTCATTAAAACATAATCAGAAACCCAAATGGGAATTTTTTCATTACTGACCGGATTAACAGCAAAAGCGCCTGTGAAAACACCGGTTTTTTCTTTCTCAAGCGACATCCGCTCAAGTTCGGTTTTTAAATGGGCGTTAGCAACATAATGGCGGACTTTTTCCTTCTGCTCTTTTGCGGTTATTTGCTCAACCAAAGGATGTTCGGGGGAAAGCACCACGTAGGTCGCGCCGAAAAGAGTGTCCGGTCGAGTAGTAAAAACCTCTATTGAAGTCCGACTTCGGGGATTTTTGAAGTCGGACTTCGGCAAATTAAACTTAACAATCGCTCCTTTTGATTTCCCTATCCAGTTTTTCTGCATCAGTTTAGTGTGTTCCGGCCAATCAAGATTTTCCAAATCGTCGATCAAATCATCGGCATAATCGGTTATCTTAAAAAGCCATTGTTCTATTTCCTTTTGAATAACCAAGGTATCAGGATGCCGATCGCAATAGCCATTAACCACCTGTTCGTTAGCCAAAATGGTTTGATCTTTAGGACACCAGTTCGCTAAAGCCCTTTTTTTGTATGCTAGCCCCGCTTTAAACATTTTAAGAAACATCCATTGGGTCCATTTGTAGTAATCAGGGTCGGCGGTGATAACTTCGCGAGACCAATCGTAAATATTGCCCATAGACTTAAGCTGTTTTCTCATATTAGCAATATTTTTATAGGTCCAGGTTTTAGGGTGGATTTTTCTTTTTATCGCCGCGTTTTCCGCGGGAAGACCGAAAGCGTCAAATCCGATGGGACTTAAAACGTTAAATCCCTGCATTTTCTTAAGACGCGCGAAAACATCGGCCGGCGCAAAATTGTACCAATGGCCCATGTGAATATCGCCGGATGGATACGGGAACATTACGAGATGGTAGAAATTTTTTTTGCTTTTTACTTTATCTTTGACTTTGTAAATCCCTGATTTTTCCCAGATTTTCCGCCATTTTTGTTCTATCTTTTTGGCTTCATACATGCTGTTTATTGTAATTTAAAAAACCCCTTTAATCAATCACTCTCCCATCTTCACCAGCCGGCGATCGCTGGCAAATGAAGATTACAATAAATTAAAAATCTTTTTAAGATGTAACTCGTTGTCCATCGTTTCTGCCAAGATTAGTCTGACATAAGAACGGACATTAAAATACTCCGTGATAAAATCAATCTCGTCGCTACATTCAAATGGTAAAACAAAAACACTCTTTTGAAATTTATAAAAGCCCAAATTATTAAGACACTCGCGAATTGCTTCTCGCGCTTTTTTATGTTTTTCTGGAATATCAAAAACCACTATTCGCCATTTTTTATCCCAGATCTTTGGTTTTTTTATATTCATTTCGTCTATTTTAAATTCAATAGATTTTGTTTTTCCTGATTGGGTTATAGTAATTTTTGTCGCGCCATCTATACTCTCTTTAATATCAATAAGTTTACTTTCATACAAACTTTTAATAGCCCTGTTTAGAGCTTGTTGATTTATTTTATTCCATTCGCGCCCTATTTGTTTTAAAATCCAAATTTGCTGGCGAGGATTATATGAAAGACCAATAGCTGCAATGCCATGAAATAAAAGTAATATTTTTTTCTGTACAGGCCCTAATCGTTCCATTATAATCAGTATATCATCACCAGCTGGCGATAGCAAGCAAATGAAGACGAAGAGTTAAAAACTTACTAAAAATTAATATTGAAAAGTTTTTTGGCATTTTCGGTTATCTGTCTCACGACGTTTTCAAAACTCAAATTTTTCCATTCGGCGATTTTGTGAGCCACAAATTCCACATAATCTGGTTCGTTGCGTCTGCCCCGATGTGGTACGGGCGCTGCAAACGGCGCATCAGTTTCAATCAGAATTTTATCCATCGGGACTAATTCAACGATTTCTTTATATTCATCGGCAAATGTTATCGGACCGGCAAAACCGATATAAAATCCCAAATCAATAAATTTTTTGGCGGTTTCTTTCGAGCCGGCGAAGAAGTGGGAAACACCATTACCGGCAACATGTGACATATGACATGTGACAAGAATATCTAACGCGTCTTCATAAGCATCTTGGCTTCCGGCAGATGGACGGCAATGAAGAATCAGCGGCTTGTTTAATTCTTGTGCCAATTCAATCTGTTTTATAAAAACTTCTTTTTGCTTTAACTTTGCCTCAATATCGGGAGTTCGAAAGTAATCAAGCCCGCATTCTCCTATTGCCACAACATTTTCAGTTTTCGCCAGTTCTCTATATTTAGAAATATCAAAATTTTCTTTCAAAGTATCATTTGGATGTAAACCAACAGAAACCCACATTAAACCCGGATATTGTTTTGAAAGTTCAACCGCCTTCTTGGACTCTTCAAAATCCGTCCCGACATTTACAACCTTAATGCCGGCTTCTTTAAGCCGGTCAATGATTTTTTCACGATCGTCATCAAATTGCGAAAATTGAAGATGACAATGAGAATCAAACAATTTCATGAAAGACGCGGAAAAAGAATAACAGATTTTTTATCTTCAACAGCTTTAGAAATTTTTTCCGAAGTTTCCGGCAAAAACGGCTCAACCAATCGTCCGATTTCAAAAACTAAAGACAAAAGCGCGCTAATAATATTTTTATACTCTTGAGAATTGGCATCCAAAGTCCATGGTTTTTTGTCATCTATATATTTATCTCCCGCTGAAACAAGCTGCCAGATGGCACTAAGCGCGTCGTTAAATTTAAAATCTTTTATAAATTTATCCGCATTGCTTTCAACATCTTTGATTATTTCGGTAAATAATTTTGACTCAATTTTAACATCGGATTTCTCGGCCAGCGTTAAAACTCGGGAAACAAAATTGCCCAGTCCTTTTGCGAGATCGCCGTTATACCGTTCTTCAAATTTTTCGTAAGTAAAATCGCCGTCGCCGGTTGGCGGGATTTCACGAAGCAGATAATAACGCAGAGCGTCGGTGCCGTATTTTTTAACCACTTCAAATGGATCAATAACGTTACCGACTGTTTTTGACATTTTTTCGCCGCCGACGGTTATAAATCCGTGGACAAAAATGGTCTTAGGAAGCGGCAAGCCGGCAGAGAGAAGCATTCCGGGCCAGATGGCGACATGGAAACGCAAAATATCCTTGCCGATAACATGAACATCGGCCGGCCACCAGCGTTGAAATTTCGATATATCAACATTTTGATCACTGCCATAGCCTAAAGCGGTAATATAGTTTGAAAGCGCATCGCACCAGACATACATCGTGTGAGTCTCGTCGCCGGGAACCGGGACGCCCCAGCTCAAGTCCTTTCTCGGACGCGAGAAACTCACATCCTCAAGCCCTTCTTTTAGGAGCGACAAAATTTCATTCTTTCTTGTTTCGGGAACAATCCTTAATTCATTATTCTTTCCGCCAGAGGCGGATCCGCCTTGGGCGGAAATTCTTGATTCAATTTCTCTGCTATACTTAGATAATCTGAAAAAATAATTTTCTTCCTCAATCACTTCCGGCTCTTTTTTGTGGTCGCGGCATTTTCCATTTGTTAAATCTTTTTCGGTGATAAACGCCTCATGGCCGACGCAATAAAGACCGCGATATTTTTTCTTATAAATATCGCCCGATTTTTCAAGCTCCCGCCACAGTTTTTGCGCGCCCGGCCAATGCCCTTTTTGGTCCGAGGTGCGGATAAAATCGTCATTTGAAATACTCAGCGCCTCTATAAGTTTTTTAAACTCGGCGGCGTTTTTGTCAGCCCATTCTTGCGGCGTTTTGCCAGCATTTTCCGCGGCCTGGACGATTTTAACGCCGTGTTCGTCGGTACCGGTCAAAAAGAAAACATCCTCGCCTTTTAAACGATGATAACGAGCCAAAACATCCGCCTGAATAAATTCCAAAGCATGGCCGATGTGCGGCGGAGCATTAACATAAGGAATGGCTGTTGTTATGTAGAATTTTTTCTGTTCCATAAATGAAGTGAAAGATAAATTCCGGCAGCCATGGCGCCCAAAAGATCAATGAATAAATCGCTCATGGTATCAACATAAATTGCGAGAATCGCCCATTCTTGATGCAATACAAAAATTTTATTCCAATATATAAAAACAAATTCATACCATTCCCACAAGACCCCCATTACTAGGGCGCCAAAAATAAAAATAAGCAATTTCATCCACCAGGCGGTTTTTGTCTGATGATATTTGCCGGTTGAATTAAAAAGCGTTCTTAAAAAAAACACCGCGTAAAACCCTCCGGAGAAATGGAGGATATTGGCCAGCCACCAGCCTAATAATGAATCGCCAAATATATAAGCCAATGTGTAAGCTAAAAAAACAATACAGCCGCCTAAAACTAATAGACCAACGGTTTTTTTCATCTGTTTTAAATAGATAAATGATTGGCCGGTTTCCGTTTTGACAAGTCCTCAAAAAATTCATCAACCACAGCCGCAAGCGGCACGGCCAAAAGTATTCCTAAAATGCCGCCGAGTTTGGCGCCGACCAAAATTGCCAAAATAACCGCCACCGGATTAAGACCGACTAATTTTTTTATAAGAAGAGGCACCAACACGTGGTTTTCCAACTGCTGGGCGGCAACAAAAAATATCAGCGTCCAAAGGCCTAAAATCGGCGATTGTGATAAAGCCAGAAGCGTTGACACCGCGCCGGCCACAATGGGGCCGACAAAGGGCACAATCTCTAGAATCCCGACCGTGATAGCGGCCAGAAAGGCGTATTTTACTCCTAAAATCCAAAGTCCGATCCCAACTATCGCCGCCATAATAAAACTTAAAAGCACTTGGGCTTGGAGCCAGCGGCCCATTTTTTTCTGAGCTCTTATCCAAAGACCGTGGGCATAAGCCTCAAATTGAGGCGGCATCACCGATCCTAAAAAGTCGTCTAAAGCGCCTCTTGATAAAGACAAATAAAAAGAAATTACCAAAACAATAATAAAAGATATTATCCCGCCAAAAATTGAAGAGGCGTAAGAAAGAAGAGATGTAAAACTCGGTATTTGTACTGTTAATTGATCCAATAAATCCCGAACATTTGCCGAAAGACCGGGAAGAAAGGTTATTGTGCCGGCCGCTTCTTCAATTTTGCCGAAATAATCCGGATAATTTTGGGTAAAATCGCGGAACTGGTCTAAAATAAGAGGCAAAATAATGTAAATAACGGCCGCAAAAACGACGAAAAATAAAATATAAATTACAATAAGAGACAAAAGGCGCGGCAATTTCTTACTTTCGGCAAACTGCAAAATCGGTTCCAGCGCCGAAGCAATAATGATGGCAAAAATTAAAACGCCGATAATATCGCGCACCATATAAAGCAAGGCTGCTAAAATTCCAATCCCCAAAATCCAAAAAATGGTTTTGGGCGAGATTTCTATAATAGTTCGACTGGATGAGGCCATGATAATTCCAATTGTACTATATTTTTAAAAGATTGACAAGCGGCTTTGCGTCTTTTATGGGACCAATAATCGCCAAGTTTAATTTTTCCGGCCGGAAAATATCATTGGCGACTTCCAAGATATCATCTGCGGTTACGGCTCTGATCTTTTTTATTATATCTTCCGGTTTTAAAATTTCATTTTTTAAAATTTCCTGAAAACCGTAGAAGCTGGCAAGTTCATCCGACGTTTCAATGCCTAAAATTAACCCTCCCTCCAGATGTTCTTTTGCCTTAGTCAGCTCTTCTTTGCTAACTTTTATTTCTTTTATCTTTTTATATTCTTTCAGAATGGCCCCGATTACTTCTTTTATGCGGCGATTGTCAATGCCGGCCCAAGTAGCTAAATTGCCGGTGTCAGTCGATTCGTCCGAAAGAGTTCTTACGTAATAAGCCGCACCCATTTTACCTCGAAGTAATCTGAAAAGCCGTGAGGACATGCCGCCGCCTAAAATTGTCGCTAAAACATCGGCGGCATAGCGACGCTTGTCAAAAATATTATAAGACCTCACCCCAAGAGCAATGTGGGTTTGGTCGGTGTTTTTGTAAAAAACTTTGACTTTAGGATTTTTTTGGGATTCTTGGGTCGTAATTTTATCTTTTCCATTAATGCCACTGATTGATTTAAAAAGATTTTTTATTTTTTTAACAACTTCATTTGATTCTATCATCCCCGAAATAACAACAATGATTTTTGGAGCCACATAATGATGTTGATGATATTTAACAAAATCCTTGCGCATAAGTCGGGTAATAATTTCTTTTTTCCCGGCAGTGTCCCAACCGGCCGGTTGGTCGCCATATAATAAGCTTATCCAAATATCATCGGAAAGTTTTCTTGGCGGGTTATCTTCATACATATTTATTTCTTCAATGATCACCCCTCTTTCTTTATCAATTTCTTTCTGATCAAATTTAGGATTTAAAGTAATATCTGAAACAATGTCTAAAAGCAAATCCAGATGTTTGTAATTAGATTTAGAATAATATCCGGTGTATTCCTGACTAGTAAAAGCGTTTTGATAACCGCCAATGCGATCAAGCGGCTCGGCAATATCAAGTGGCGTTAGACGTTTTTTAGTGCCCTTGAAAGTCATATGCTCCAGAAAATGGGAAATGCCGTTTATTTCTTTTGTTTCATATTTACTGCCGGTAGCCACCAACACCAAAACCGTGACGGTTTTGGTGTTTTTCATCGGCACGGTAATGATTCTTAAGCCATTTGGCAATGTGGTTTTTTTATACATAATTTAATCTTCAAGTTGCTTTTTAAAATAATCAGCAAGTTCTTTAATCGCGATTCTTTCTTGTTTCATGGTGTCACGATCGCGCACGGTAATGGTATCGTCTTCCAAACTTTGAAAATCAACCGTTACGCAATACGGCGTTCCAATTTCGTCTTGTCTTCTGTAGCGCTTTCCGACGTTTCCGTTGTCATCAAACTCGCACATAAAATTTTGTCTTAAATCTTCAAAAATTCCCTTCGCTTTTTCAACAAGTTGTGGTTTATTGGCCAAAAGAGGAAACACGGCTACCTTAACCGGCGCCAATCTTTTATCAAATTTTAAAACAACTCTTTTTTCTCCGTTTATTTCTTCCTCGTTATAAGCTTTGTCCAAAAACATTAAAAATATCCTGTTTAGCCCCGCCGACGTTTCCATGATGTGAGGAATGAATCTTTCTTTGGTTTCCCCGTCAAAATAACTTAAATCCACTCCGGAAAATTTTGAATGCTGCGACAAATCCCAATCGCCGCGGGCGTGTATGCCTTCAACCTCTTTAAACCCGCCGAGCAATTTGAAATTATATTCAATGTCATAGGCCTCGGACGCGTAATGGGCGAGTTTTTCATGCTTATACCACTTTAAATCGTCTTTAGTCAGTCCGTATTCCAAATACCAATTCCATCGTATATCTTTCCACATATCATATTTTTCTTTCATATCTTTAGGATGGAGAAAATACTGCATCTCCATTTGTTCAAATTCTCGGGTCCTAAAAATAAACTGCCGCGCCACGACTTCGTTGCGAAACGCTTTGCCGATTTGCGCAATTCCAAATGGCAGTTTAACCCGCGTGGAATCAAGCGTGTTTTTATATTCCAAATAAATGCCGCCGCAGGTTTCCGGCCGCAGATACACGACGTTTTCTTCGCTTAACGCTTCCGTCGGCGAACCCAAATTAGATTTCACCATTAGGGAAAATCTTTTTGCCGGAGTGATATCTTTAGCGCCGCAGCTTTGGCAAGCGAGTTTTCCTAATTCCCTTAATTTATTAAGTTCTACATTTATAAAATCAAGCGGCGCTTTATCCGCGCTGATACCATAAAGCTCAAGGACTTGGTCGGCTCTCATCCGCGCTTTGCATTTCCGGCAATCAATTTGCGGATCATCAAAACTGCCGACATGGCCGGAAGCTACCCAGGTCGTCGGATGCATGAAAATGGCGCTGTCCAATCCAACCATATCATCGCGCAACTGGACCATGTGTTCCCACCAGGCATCTCTTATATTATTTTTAAGCAGAGTCCCATAATGGCCATAATCATAAACGGCTGCGAATCCGCCGTAAATTTCAGACGATGGAAAAACAAACCCCCGCCTTTTGGCGAGCGAAACGATTTTTTCCATCAAATTTTCTCTTGTCATAGATTTCTAAATAACATATTTATTGAAATCCAGCAAATACTAAGGCTGGACGCGGCTTTTTAGAATCCCGACCCCAGAATCGTCCGGGAGGTCGGTTTTTATTTCCGGCGCCGCTATTGAAATATCGTTTCCGGTAAAATTATCCGCGCCGGTTAAATTTGAAGTGTTTAAAATCGGCGCAATTTGGCCGACTTTGACAATCGAGGGCATTAGAGCCAGTTGAAAAATTACTTCATAGGGATCTAAAAGAATTCCGGTTCCGGCCTGGATTTTTCCGACATTCCACGCAAGTTCGTTGGTTCTTTCATTATACTCCAAGGTTGCCGCTCCGGCTCCGGCTTTTTTATCAAGCCACTTTACCCCTTCCGGCAAAGTTGTTTTCACCGTCACATTATCAATATCGTTTGAATAGTTGGTTATCTGCCAATGAATAGTATAGGTTGTTGTCTGATTAACTTTTGGTGGGATGGGCCCCGAGTTTTTTAGAAACGAATCATAATAATAGCCCCTGGATTTAAGTTCGGCTTTGGTATTAACTTTCAAAGCCAAATCGCTGGTTATTAATAGTGATTTAACCGCCAAAGACGGCGGCGCGCTTGGGGTTTCCATTGTCGCCGAAATTTGAAGAAGCTGATTTTTGTCTCTGAAAGTTCTCATAATATACCGGGGTTTGACGTTAATTTGAAAATCAACCTCGCCGGATTCATTGGGCTCCAAGCTCTTAAAAGACGAGTTGTTAGCCGCGTTCCAGGTAATAATATTGGTTAAACCGTTAAAAAAACCGCCGGTTTTTAAACTAGAAAAATCATACATCAGGCCGTCCAATTTAACTTTCAAAACCACATCGTTTAAGGAAATGCCGGCATTATTGCCATAGCGTATTTTAAATTGAAGAAAATCGCCGGGATTCGCGCTAACGGTCTCTTCATTATTGACAGAAATATCCAATTTTAAAGGCAGGGCGGTTAGATTAATTTCCGACGAACTTTCGCTGAATTTGTAAAACTTCCCTTCTTGATTTATGCCGATAGCCAGATTAAAGGAAAGATTGTCGGCACTTCTTAAAACGCCGGAAATAACAATATTGCCTTCTTCATTGGAATTTAAATCGCCCAAATTCCAGACGTTGTTGTTTTTGGCCGGCACCTGATCTGAAGAAATAAAATTAAAGTTCTGAGGATAACCAGCTTCAATTGAAACGTCCTTAAAAACCTTATCGGTATTGTTTTTGTAATGAATGGTAAAAATAGTTCTGGCACTGGGCAAAACCGTTTCCGGCATTTTCAAATCAATTGACAGCGCCGAACCGTTAACGGCCACCTCCTTTACGGCCTCGTTTTCAAAAGTTGAAGAGGTGTTTTGGGGCTTATAACTTAAAATTGCCTCCAGTTTTTCAATGCTTTTATCCGGCCCGATAAAAGCAAAGTTCACTTCTTGTTTTCCACCGCCGCCGATGCCGATGTTGCCCAAATCAACGCTTTGAACAACCTTGCCTCCGGCCACGACCGAGTCCTGCGGATAACGAACCACTAAGCTGGCATTTTGAAGAATTTGATTTGTGTTGTTCCAGTAAGAAATAGTGTAGGTTGTCGGTTCTCCGGAAGCGGCTTGCTGGGGCCCCGAAATATTAAAGTCAACCCGTGATTTTTTGAATGAAGTCAGCCAGAAATAAAAACCTAAGCCGCTTAAAACGACGATAATAAGAAAAACGGCGCTTGAAATAATTAAAAATTTTTTCTGCCTCGGGCTGAAAAAACGAATTGCCTGGGTAAGCGACGGGCCTTCCAACTCCGGCGGCGCCTGAGGCGTGATTTCTACCATACTTATTATTATAGCACTTCAAAATCGCTTAAGTAATATCTGGCGCGCTCAAAATTATCCCCAAATCCCATTATCTCAACAAAACCCGATTTGAACTCCCTTAAAAAATCATCGGCGGCGCCGGTTTTGACATCGTTTGCTTTTAAAAAATTTTCAAAAATAAAATTCCAAAGTTTATCGTCTTTCTGGGGTTCTTTAAGCATCAAATAAGCAAACTCGGACATTTTGGTAAAAAGCGCGATTTGATTCGGTCCCGCGCCGCTTTTTAACAGCGAACCATGAGACAGGGCGGTTGTGATAAAAAGATTGCCGCCTTTTTTGCTCATCAGCTCAACCCAAGCAAAATTAAACGGTTCTAAATGGCCGGTAAGCTTGGCGTTGATTTTCCGGACGCTTCCGGCAACCGCCCGCACTTTGCCGAAATCCTCGGTATATAAATGATAAGCCCGATCGGCTTCAAAAATATTTTCCCTTTTTAAAATTATCGCGTTAGTTTGATAGGTAGTCATAAAAAAATCCTATAGGATAATTATCCTATAGGATCGATCAAATAACAATAATTTTAACTGTTTTCTATTTTTTCTGATCCGGAATTTTTGGCTTTAATTTTTTGGTAAAAACTTTCAACTTTTTCCTGCGTCAGTTTGTGAACAATCGCCGGCTTTTTGCCAAAAGCCATAAAAATGACCTCGTCAATACTGTTTGCCGAGTAAATATGGAATGAGCCATTGCGAATCGCTTTCATTACTTCTTCATTAAGCACTAAGTTGTTGAAATTAAGGCGAGGAATTATCACGCCTTGATTACCAGTAAGTCCTTGGGTTTTACATACCTTAAACCAACATTCTACTTTTGCAGTTATACCGCCAACCGGTTGTTCCAAACCCGTCAGGCGCATTGAACCGGTAATAGCTATCCCCTGGTCGATCCCTAAACCCGACAAGCTGGAAATAATAGTAAGAAGTTCGGCAGTCAACGCGCTGTCGCCTTCAATCGGGCCATAAGATTGTTCAAATGATAGAACTATAGAGAGCGCCAAAGGAATATTTTGGGCATATTGACCGCCTAAATAACCGGCAATGATTTCATCGGCTTGGGCAAAAATCGGCCCGCTCATTCCTTTTACTTTTCTCTTAATATTAATGAGCCCTGCCCTGCCACAAAATGTGCGAGCAATAATACATATGGGAGAACCGAACGATAATTCTCCTAATTCTCTTACCGCCAGACCATTAATTTGTCCAATTTTTTTCCCATCGGTATCTATGATGATTGTTCCATCTTCTATGTATTCCAATATTCTATCTTCGGCTAAATTAATTCTCTTTCTTTTAGCTTCAATTGCCTGAACAACGTGTGCGCCAGTTACAACTGCGCTATTTGACTCTTTTGCCCAGTAATTTGCTTCAATAAGTAATTCTTTAATTTTTCCGAACTGGGTGGAAATTTTTCTTTGGTCGTCGGCTAATCTTATGCCATATTCAATGACTTTCGCCACACCGCTTTTATCGAATGGCAAAAGACTCTCTTTCCCACAACACATAGCAATAAATCCCGCGTATGATTCAAAACTACTTTGATTGGCTTTTATTTCCGATTCAAATTCGGCTTTGACCTTGAACAGTTTTGAAAAATCATCATCATGAGTAGTGAGTAAATAATAAATCCAAGGATCTCCAATAAGAATGACTTTGATATCCAAAGGAATGGTTTCTGGTTTCAATCCGCCTACAGAGAATGATCCTATGTGGTCAGCAAAGTCCTCAATTGCTAAACCAGTTTTTAAAACGTTCTTTATTTTAACCCAGTTATGCCAGCCGTAGGGGCCGGAAAACAATTCTGACGCATATAAAATTAGAAATCCACCGTTAGCTTGGGCAAGAGAACCCGCTCGAATCATTGTATGGTCGGTAAAATAAAAACCTTGGGCCACTTTTTTATCTATTTTGCCCACTAAATTTAAGAAAGTATGATTGGTTTCTATAACAATCGGCGCCCCATCGGTTCCGCTATTATCAACAAAAACATTTACTTTAAACGGCAAAGAAAGATCTTCCCTATCTTCGCCGTTATGCCGCATCATCATAGCCATCATTGGATTTTCATTCTGTTCCCGTGGTTTTAACAGATTATATTGTTTAAGCAAAAAGCCCTTTAAGTGTTTAACAAAAGTTTTTATTTTATCATCGGACGTGTCCCCCAAATCTCCAAAAACGCCTTCTAAAATTACGTTCACCCACCGTAGTTCCATTTCTTTAATTTTCTGATCGTATAAATCATTAATTAACTTTAAAGATTCCTTAACAAGTCTCCCGAAAGATCTTGATGCGCGATTTAACACTTGCTTCTGCTTTTCCGGCAAAGTATTAAATTCTTTCGTCGGCATTGGTTGGCTAAAATCAATTAAAGACAGTGGCATCCATTCTAAATTATTATTTTTATCCTTGCCAAAATATAAGCTCCTTTTTTCAGCTTCTTTCTTCATTGCATCAAATAAATTCCGCCTCTTATTGGTGATTAATTGTTCGATCTCGGCAATGTTCTTCGCGTAATTATCACCCTGAAAGAAACTGGGAATCTGCTCCGCAGCAGAAGTAAAAATCATTTCTAATCTCTTTTTGAATATCTCGCCTTGTCCCTTCTCCATAATTAAGAGTATTGGTTGAGTTTTATCGGTAAAATTGTGTACGTAACAATAATCCTTAGGTTTAAATTCTGTTTTATGCAGATCAATAAATTGTCTTACGTGCCTCCTAACAACCGAATCTTGGCCGCTGCCGGCGACCCCAACGGCAAAAATATTATGTCCCGGCGCTCTGACTTTAAGGCCGAAATTAAACGCGCTAATTGCTCTTTCTTGGCCGATAAAATCCTTAAGCGGTTCAACGGCGGTAGTATTTTCAAAATCAAGATTATCGGGATTCAGATGAAATAATTTATCAACCGTGACTTCAAAATCCGCTTTTTCCATCGCTCTCCCCCTGATTGAATATTCAATTGTAAATGAACGCGTGTTTTTAATAAATCACGCTTTAATAAACAAGTCAATTTATAGTTTTTACGATTTCTATTATTTAATGCCGAATACCGATCCAAACATCTTCATTTTCCATTTTAAAATGGCGGTCAATAAGCAATCCGTCCTTGACCACGCCGACAAACTCAATTTTTTTGGCGCCGACTTCAGAAATTAAAGTTTTTTGCAATTTTGAAACAATTTTTTTAAGATCTGCGCCCCCTTTAATATAAACCATTATCGCGTCTTTGGGCGTTAATCCTCCGTCTTTTCTCATTCCCTGGATCTGCCGCGCCAAATCTCTGATTAATCCCTCTTCTCTCAGTTCAGCGGTGATTTTTGTATCCAGTTCAAACTTATCACCAAAAATAATTTCTTTGATATTTACTTCGTCTTTAATTAATTCCAGAAGTTCATTTGGAATTTGTGCTTTGGGCTTTGTTTGGGATTTGGGATTTGGGATTTGGAATTTCTGAAGCGGTTGTCTCACTTTAATCCCCGCTTCGGCTCTTAAGGCCAATCCCTTGGCGGCCGTATTCCGAACCGCCGCCATTTGTTCTTCAAGTTTTACATTAATATATTTAGTATTGGCTTTCGGATAATCTTCCAAGTGAACGCTTTCCTTGTTTCCGGCATTGTGCCATAAGTATTCGGCCAGAAACGGCGTGAAAGGCGCGATAAGCTTGGATAGTTCTTCAATTACATTTTTAAGAACAGCCGAAACCGCGTTTAATTCTTTGCCGGAAAATCTGTCGCGCGAGCGCCTTAACCACCATCGCGATAGGTCGTCGATAAATTCGTCAATAGGACGAGCCGCTTGTGTCACCTCGTATTTTTCCAAATTTTTTCTTGTTTCTTTTATAGTTTGATGCAATCGCGACAAAATCCATTGATCCAGCGAGGCCATTGAAGTCCAACTTCGATAATAATTATAGAAGTCGGACTTCGATACTTTTGAATAAGTTTTATAAAAAATCAGAACGTTGGAAAGAGTCAAAACAAACCGCCTTAACTTGTCTTCAACATCGCGAATGGAAAAATGTTTTGGCTCTCCCGGCGGATTGATGGTAAAAAAATACCAGCGCAGGGCGTCTATGCCGTATTTATCAATCACTTCCCAGGGGTCAATAATATTGCCTTTTGACTTACTCATCTTCTCGCCTTTTTCGTCCAGAATGTGGCCGAGAGAAATTACATTTTTATACGCCGGCCCCTTGCCCATCAGGGCGCCCACGGCATGAAGCGTGTAAAACCAGCCGCGCGTCTGGTCAACGCCTTCGGAAATAAAATCGGCCGGATATTCTAGTTTTTTATTGAACGGATAGTGAAATTGCGCGAAAGGCATCGCGCCGGAATCAAACCAAACATCAATCACCTCTTTGACGCGTTTCATCGACTCGCCGCATTTGCCGCATTTAAGCGGCAGTTCATCAACATACGGCCGATGTAAATCCAAGTTGCCTTCATTATTATAGGGCCAATTATGGCCCGTTATTTCAAGAATTGAACCTGTAATACCATCGATAGTATATTTTTTCCCAAGATTAAACGTTTCTTCGTTTTTATAACCTTGATAAGCGCTCACGGCCGCGATTATGGGATTGGCGTGGCTGATTATTAAAATGGTTTTGTTTTCATATTTTTTATCAACCATTTTCAGAAAATCAATCATTCTCTTCTGGACGTCTTTAAGATTTTCACCGCTGGGCGGCCTGATTGAATATTGATTTGTTTTGTCCCCAAAAAGCGAATGCCAATCTTCATGAGTGCGGCCGTTATAGGCGCCGAAGTCATGTTCGCGAAGCTGTTTGTCATAGGTTATTTTTTTATTCAGAGCGCCGGCAATAATTTGCGCGGTTTCTTTGGTCCGTAACAAGTCGGAAGAAAATATCAAGTCAATGTTTTTTTTCTTAAACCATGGAATCAGTTTTTCAATCTCTTTAGCGCCTTTAATTGTCAGTGGATATTTTTTCTTTTCCGGATAAGAAGAAACAATTTTCTGCCGATTATTTTCTGCCTCGCCGTGGCGCAGGAAAATATATTTATTTAATTTTTTTGGCGAAAGCTCGTCAAACGCCGAAAGCGAGCCGACGGCTATTTGGGCGCCGCCCCGCTTCGCGGGATCTGGCGAAGCCAGACAATCTTTACAGCGCCATATCGGCAAGGGAGTCCCCCAATAACGCTCGCGAGAAAAAGCCCAGTCCTTTACTTCTTTGAGCCACTCTCCAAACCGGCCGTTTTTGATGTGAGACGGCACCCAGTTAATTTTCCTGTTGTTGGCGACAAGCTTTTTTTTAAGTTTCTCCATCCGGATAAACCAGGATGTCTTGGCGTAATATAAAAGAGGACTCGCACAGCGCCAGCAGAAAGGATAATCATGCTGGTATTTTTTAACCCTTAAAAGGTTACCGGAATTTTTAAGATGCTGAATAATCAGATTTTCCGCACGTTGTGACTTCACGGCCAAATTTTTCAGCCCGGCGCCGAAATCTTCAATAAACTTTCCCTCAAGATTTACGGTGTGAATTTTGGAAAGTCCGGCGAAATTGCCAAGATTGAAATCGTCCACGCCGTACATCGGGGCGATATGGACGATACCCGTCCCTTCTTCGGTGTTAACAAAACCGGCTGGATAAATTTTATATGATTTATCGTTTTTTAACTGTCTGATATCAAAAAGAGATTCGTAATTCAAACCAATCAAGTCTTTTCCACTAACCGTTTTTAACACTTTTTGAGAAAACTCTTCTAAAACATCTTTTTTAAGATTTTGAGCCAATATTAAAGTTTCGTTATTTACTTTAACAAAATCATATTTAATATCGCGCCCGACGGCTAAAGCCACATTGCCTGGCAAGGTCCAGGGCGTAGTGGTCCAAGACAAAATAAAAGTATTCTTGCTATTTTTTAATTTAAATTTAAGATAAACCGAATTTTCCAAGACATTTTCATAGCCCTGCGCCACTTCGTGGCTTGAAAGGGCTGTGCCGCAGCGGGCGCAATAGGGCACGACTTTAAAGTCCTCGTACAAAAGATTTTGTTTCCAAATTCGGGCTATAATCTGCCACACCGATTCAATGTAATGCGGCTCGTAAGTAATGTAGGGATTTTTCAAATCAAGCCAGAACCCTATCCGCTCAGTGAGTTTGTCCCATTCTTCCTTGTAGCGCCAGACGGTTTCTTGGGCTTTTTGGTTAAATTTGCCGACGCCGTATTTTTCAATTTCCTTTTTGTTTTTCAGGCCCAATTCTTTTTCCACCTGAAGTTCAACCGGCAAACCGTGAGTGTCCCAGCCGGCTTTACGGCCGACATAAAAACCAGTCATCGTCTTGTAACGGCAAATTATGTCTTTATAAACCCGTGATAACACGTGATGGATTCCAGGCCGGCCGTTAGCCGACGGCGGGCCTTCGTAAAAAATAAACTTGGAGGCGGGTTGCCTCAATTTCAAGCTCTTTTCAAAAACCCGCTCCCGCTTCCAAAATTCCAATATTTTTTCTTCAGTTTTCGGATTAAAGAGTTCGGCCATAATTTTCACATCTTATCAGGCGCCTTGATTCCCATCAAGTTTAATGTGTTCGCTAAAACTATTTTAGTTGCCATAACTAAAGCTAAACGCGCGGATGTTAAGTTTTTATCTTCGGTAATTACTCGCTCTTTTTCGTAAAAATTGTGAAACTCACACGCTAACTCCAGCGCGTATCGCGGCAAATGATGAACTTCATATGTTTTTGCAATATCGCTTAAAATTTCCGGATATTCAATAAGTTTTCTTATCAAGTTTAAATCGTTTTCAGTAAATAATTTATAATTTGTAATTTGTAATTTTGATTTTGTTTGGGATTTGGGTTTTGAAATTTGAGCTTTACGCAATATTGAGCACAATCTTGCGTACGCGTATTGCACATAATAAACCGGATTTTTTTGAGACCGCTCTTTGGCGAGCGCCATGTCAAAATCCATATGGGTATCGTTTGAGTACATTAAAAAGAAAAAACGGGCGGCGTCTAAGCCAACTTTGTACACTAATTCTTCAAATGTTATAAAAGTGCCGGCTCGTTTTGAAACTTTTGCTTTTTTACCGCCGGAAACAAGGCGAACAAACTGAATAAGCACTATTTTTAACCGTTCTAAATCAATCCCCAGTATTTTTAAAGCTCCCATCAAACGTGAAACATCTCCGTGATGGTCGGCTCCCCAGACGTTTATCACTTTATCAAATTTTCTTACTTCAAATTTATTAAGGTGGTAAAGAATATCTGACATAAAATATGTTTCATCGCCGTTGCTTTTTATTAAAACCCGGTCTTTGGTATCACCCAACTCTAATGTTTTCATCCAAGTCGCGCCGTCTTTTTCGTAAATCAATTCCTTTTGCATTAAATCTTTCATAACTTTTTCGTAGTTATTTTTTTTATACAAAGATTTTTCAGAAAACCAAATATTAAAATTTATTCCGAACTTTTTTATAATCGGTTTTATATATGTATTTAAAATCAAATCAACCGCTTCCTGCCCGGCTTCTTCAACGCTTAAATTTTCATCTATCTGCTTTGCTAAATCGTTTATGTAATTGCCTTTGTATAAGTTGTCTAATTCGGTTTTTTCCAAGTTTAACGTTTTACCCTGCGCCAATTTAATTGACCTTCCAAGGGCCAAAATTTGGCCGCCCCTATCATTCACGTAGAACTCGCGCGTAATCTTATGTCCTTGTGTTTCCAAAATATTCGCCAGGACGTCGCCATAAAATCCGCCTCGCCCATTGCCGATAGTCGGCGGCCCGGTGGGATTGCTGGAAATAAATTCAACCTGAATTTTCTTGCCCTGAGCTTGTTGAAGGGTAGAAAATCCGTATTTATTTTTTTTCTTTAAAATTTCTTTAAGCTGATGTTTTAGGCATTCTTCAGATAAAAAGAAATTTATAAAACCGTTTTTGGCCTCTATTTTAGAAAACTCCGGCGATTTCAGTTTTTTTGCCAATTCATCGGCTATCGCAGACGATGATTTATGAAAAACCTTGGCAAGAGAAAAAGCAACGCTTGAAGTATAATCACCATGTTCTTTGTTTTCCGGAATTTCAACCAAAATTTCGCCCTTGAAATTGGGTGCTATTTTTCTCGTTATATCGGCTATCATGGTTTTAATCAGTTCTATCATTAATATAATCTTAACTAAATTTGGGAAAAATTAGAAGTATCTGATATATTTAAACCGTGGCTACTTTTGCCGAAAACCGAAAAGTGTATTTTGACTATGAAATCCTTGAAAAATTCGAGGCTGGTTTGGTGTTGTCCGGCGCCGAGGTAAAATCAATAAGAAGCGGCCGGATGAATTTGGCCGGATCTTATGTGCGATTTATCGGCGGCGGACTGCAACTGGTGGGCGCCGCTGTCGCGCCTTATCAGCCGAAAAACCAGCCGCCCGATTACGATCAAAGCCGCTCGCGAAAACTGCTTGTAAAAAAATCAGAAATTCGTTATCTAACCGGAAAAATACAAGAAAGGGGTTTGACTTTGGTACCCTTAAGGGTGTATAATAAGGGACGCAGAATCAAGATTGAAATTGGCTTGGCCCGCGGTAAAAAGCAATACGATAAGCGCGCTTCTATAGCTCAAAAAGAAACGCAAAGAAAAATTGAAAGAGCGATAAAAAAAGAAATGTAATGGGGATGACGGGCTTCGATAGAATTTGAAAATTAAATATGCAGGCCGAGGATGTCTTGTAACCTTGAAATTCCGTCCCGCTCAGCGGGATGCGACAATCCACGAGACAAAGCAGAAAATAACTGCCAAAACAAATTTAACTCCTGCTTTCGCTTTTGCTTAAGCAGCACCGGACGTTTGATGCCTAATAAAACGAAACCGGTGTCAACCATTGGGCTTTAATCCGGAAATTCTTCGATTCGGATAGAACTAAAAGAAGAAATTGAGAATCCCCCGTTTTGGCCGCTTCAAGGAGGGTTTTCAAAAATTCAAACGGCCTAACGCCTGTAGAAATATTTAATTGCTAAATTCTAGATGCGAGTTCAACTCTCGCCATCTCCATCAAAGTAAAATTAATAAAATTAAAATTTTTTCGTTTGATAAAAAAATTTAAAGTCAACAATCAAATAACGGCGCCGGAACTGCGGGTGGCTGATGAAAAAGGAGAACAAATCGGCATTATGAATCGGGAAGAAGCGCTGAAGTTAGCCCAAGAAAAAAACCTTGATTTAATCGAGGTGGCGCCGATAGCTAAGCCGCCGGTCGCCCGGATAATGGACTACGGAAAATATCTTTACCGGGAAGAAAAGGATAAAAGAAAGCAAAAGGCCAGGCAAAAGAAAGATATTCTTAAAATAGTGAGAATTAGTTTAAATACCGGCTTAAACGATTTAAAAATCAAGGCGGAAAAAACCGATGATTTTTTAAAAGATGGTTTCAAAGTTCAGGTTGAATTACTTCTTAAGGGCCGCACCAAATATCATAAAACTTTTTCTGATTTGGGTAAGCGGAAAATTGAGGATTTTTTAAAATTAATAACCGAACCAATGAAAGTTATTTCTGAATTAAAAAGACAGCCCAAGGGATTCGGCATAACCATAATAAAACAATAAGATGGTAAAACTTAAAACTAATAAATCCATATTGAGCCGCTTAAAAATTACTTCGCGCGGCAAATTAATAAGACGACCATCGGGCCAGTCGCATTTTAACACTAAGGACGCGGGAAGAAAGACGCGGTTAAAACATCGCGTCCTCGCGGTCAAAAAGTCAGATATAAAACCTTTTAAACAATTTTTACCGTATAACAAATAAAATATGGCCAGAGTAAAGCGCGGAATTATAGCCGCAAAAAGAAGAAGAAAAATACTGAAATATACCAAGGGCTTCAAGTGGGGGCGCAAGTCAAAAGAGCGCGCCGCCAAAGAAGCCCTGCTTCACGCGTGGACTCACGCTTTTCGCGACCGCCGCGTTAAAAAACGGACGGCGAGAGGCCTTTGGCAAATCCGTCTTAATGCCGCCGTCCGCCCCGAAGGATTAAACTACAGCAAATTCATGCATGGCCTAAAAAAAGCCAAAATTGAATTAGACCGAAAGGTTTTATCGGAAATCGCCATGAAACACCCGGAAATTTTTAAAGAAATAGTTACTAAAGTTAAATAAAAGACTTTGTACAAAAAACGGCTTTAAAAGGCGTTTTTTGTTTATAAATTTGACAGATTTTTTAAAATATGGTATCATACAATCGTCAATCTGACGGCAATTACGCTGTCAGAAAACCCCCAAGCCGCATTGTCGGCAGGAGGAAAACCATGTGGGAGTGGGAAAATCGCAAGAATCAGGTCGAAATCGCTGAACTTATCAGGAGAGACATCGCACGGATAGGTACAGGTACGATCAGGGTCTCCGTGCGTCCGGCCGACGATGGCGGTGTAAACATTAACTATAACGGTATCGTCGTCGCGGAGGGCCTCAACACCTTGGAGGCCTTCATGACACTGGCTGGAATGATGAAGAACGGCCCGCAGAACATTCACATCGTAATGCCTACCGTCTCCGAGAACTTTGCCCACCACTACCTCACCGGCTATCGCGCCACCAAGTAACCCGGGCGCTATCGCTCCCGGCGTGTGTTCGAAGAGATTCGAGTGCCGCCGGGAGATTTTTCTTTTTGAAGCAATAATAATTTCTTTGAAACGCCGCGGTTGTAGCCGCCGGTTTTTCCGTCGGAACGGATAACGCGATGGCATGGAATATCGGGGTTGAAATTTTTATTTAAAATATTACCGACCGCGCGCCAAGCGCGCGGCCGTCCGGCCAAAACCGCGACTTCTTTGTAAGTCGCGGTTTTCCCTTTCGGAATTTTTTTAACAATCTCAAAAACTTTTCTTGCAAAACTTGTTATTTCAGCAGCTTGAGCATTTCTGGCCATGGTCGAGTATTAATAATGTCAGATTTTTTCGCCCAGCCACGACGCGCTTGAGCAATGCCGAATTCCAAATAATAGAAACTGTTTTTAGAATGCGCATCAGTATCAATTGCCAGTTTCACTCCGGCTTTGACCGCTTTCCTTATATATTCGTCTTTCAAGTCCAACCGATAAGGATCGGCGTCAATTTCTAAAACCGTTCTGGTTTTTTTAGCAACCTTAATAATCTCTTCTACGTCAACATCGTAGGGCTCGCGTTTTTGGATCAAGCGGCCAGTTGGATGAAATAAAATATCGGCATATTTGTTTTGCATCGCTTTTATAATCCGTGCAGTCTGTTCGATGCGCGACAGATTAAAATGGGAATGAACCGCAATACCAACAACATCCAATTTCGCTAAAACTTCATCTTTGATATCTAGTGAGCCATCTTTCATTATATTAACTTCCGCACCTTTAAGAATTTTTATTTTGGTCCCGCCGATACGGGACTGGATTTTATCAATTTCCATCATTTGCTTTAATAATTTCTTTTCATCAAGTCCGCCGGTCATGGCTAAACTTTTGGTGTGGTCGGTAATAACAATATACTCCAAGCCCGCGTCAGACGCGGCTTGCGCCATTTCTTCAATTGAATTTTCCCCGTCGGTCCAATTCGTTGTAACTTGTAAATCCCCTTTTATGTCTCCGTAACTGATAAGTTTAGGGAGTTTATTTTTTAATACTGCTTGAATTTCTCCCGAATCATTTCTAATTTCTGGCGGAGGAGTTGACATGCCAAGCGCCTTATAAATTTCTTCTTCTGTTCTTCCGGCAATAAGTTTTTTACCCCGCCATAAACCATATTCATTGAGTTTATATCCCTTCTTTTCGGCAAGAACCCTTAAGGTTATATTATGCCTTTTGTCGCCGGTAAAATATTGCAAAGCGGCGCCAAAACTTTTATCAGGAACCACTCTTAAATCGGCATCCATCCCGTTTTTTAGCCGAACCATTGTTTTGGTCGGGCCAGTTGAATAAATGTGCGCCACCTCGGGCATATTAACAAAAAATTCCGTAACTTTGGCCGACTTTTTAGAAGTTATTAAAAAATCCAGATCGCCGATTGTTTCCTGCATTCTTCGAAGCGACCCGGCAACTTCAACCCTGTCAACTTCCTTGAGATTACGCAGTTGATTTTCAATGGCTCGCGCCGCCACTAAAACGACGCCAAGCAAAAACCGGCCGCCCGATTTTTTCAAAAACTCGATTCCTTTTAAAATTTTTTCCTCGGTTTTTTTTCCGAACCCGAGAATTTTTGCGATTTTTCCCGATTTAGCCACCCTTTCAAGTTCGCTCAAATTTTTAACGCCAAGCTTTTTATAAAGCGTGTAAATCATTTTCGGACCGACACCCTCAATAGCTGATAGTTCTCCGATTTTAACCGGGAAAGATTTTTTTAATTTCTCGTAATATTTCAGGCGTCCGGTCTTAATAAACTCTTTAATCTTTTCCGCGATAGAAATGCCGACGCCCGGAATGTCTTCCACCGCTTTTAAACCACCTTTTTTATAAATTTCTGATATTTCCTCTTCCAAATTTTCAACTGAATAGGCTGCTTTTTCGTAAGCCTGCGGCTTGAATGGGACGTTCTTTATTTCCAAATACTTCCCTATTTCGTAAAGAATTTTGGAAATTTCCTGATTGCTAACCATAAAAATATTTATTTTTCCGATTTCCCGCCGTGATCTAATTCAATTACGGTGCTGTAAAGAGAAATTTGAATTATCATCCCAATAAGAGAAAGAATGCCCACCGCTAAAAACAGGGTCTGAAATCCGAATTGTTTAGCCACAATCCCTCCTAAAGCGGCAGCGCCGGCGGCAGCGAGAGAAACACTGACATTTTCAAAAGTCCAGTCGGTGCCTTCTTTTGTTTTATCAATATGGCGCGTGAAAATCGCATACCATCCCGGATTAGCCAGCGAACCCCCTATACCCAAAATCGCTTGCGCCATGTAAAGATGAACCGGAGTTTTTACAAAAATATAGATGAATGGCACCAAGCTGATCAAAAGCGAGCCGAAAACCATCAAAAAAAAGTCGTCTTTTTCGCCTTTGCGCTTGTCTATATAGCGGGCAATGGGCATTTGAAGCGCCGCCCTTATTAATAAGTTAATGGTGGCGGCAAATCCGACGGTCGTTACCGTCGCGCCGGCTATTTGCCCCGTAATAAAAACCGCAAAAATGGGACCAATCAAACCGAAAGCGGAAAAAAATAAAACATCCCCTAAAACAAGAGTCCTAATAATTTTATTTATAAATTTCAAAAACATAATATGTATTATATCACTTTTTATGTCCCCTCGGAAGGAATCGAACCCTCATTGCGAGATCCGGAATCTCGCGTCCTGTCCATTGAACGACGAGGGGAGTTAAATTAAACAATATTATACCAAATTTCAAGCACTGCTCCTAAAACCGCAAATGATCCGATGGCGTAATAAGTAAAGTTTGGCAGATTAATTTCGTAAGCCGGTTTTATTTCCGACGTTTTGGATTTTTTATGAATCAATAAAACCACAACCGTCTGAAAACCAAAAAACAGTGCCCCAACGATACTAATAACGGCAACCAAATCTCTTATGCCAAATATAAACAATCCCAGAGGAACCACTCCGGTAAGTAACCACGCGGCCCATTTGTTTAATCCTAAATCATACCAAAGCGTCTCTTTGATATAAATGCCGTAGCTTAGCGAAGCTTGAGAAACCGCCAAAAGCCCCAAAAGCGATCCGATTATAAGAATTATTTTAGAATTTAAGGCTTGGGCAAAACCGAATATGGCATCCGGCGAGGTTAAGGAGCCGGAAACGCCTAAAACGATGACAATAAAAATCAAATAAAGAACCGGCGAAATAAGGGTGCCATAAAATATCGCGCGCTTCAATTTGAGTTTTTCTGTCCCCAAAATATCTTCCATTTCGGGTATCACATAAAACCCCGAGATTGCGAAAAGAATCACGCCGTAAGGCAAAAGAAGGTTGGTAAAATTTAATCCTCTAAAATTATCAGGGTTTATATGGATAAAATTAAATACCAAAAGCGCCACGATAAGAGAGGCCACCGAAAGACCAAAAAATAGTTCCACTCTCCCAAATAAACGCGGTTTTGACAAAATTACCAAAAACCAAATTACAAAAAATATAATTGAACCTGTAAACGCATCCAGACTGAAAAGAGAGGCGAGAAAACGGCCGGCTAAAATCATATAAACCAAAAGAACGCCAACGCCGCCCAAAAGCGTTGAAAAGGCCGCAAATAATTTCCACTTGCGTCCGAGATATTCCTCGGCATAACTGACAAAGCGTTTTTTACCGCTTGTACGTAAAGCGATTTCACCGATAATAAGTTGAATCAATAAAACAACAGCAAGGAGAATTATAAGTTCTAAAAATCCAACGATAAAGCCGGCTTTAAAAAAAGCATATGGCAAACTAAAAATGCCGGCGCCGATAGTGGTGCCGACAAGCGAAAAAACAGCTAACCAAAAATTTTTATTAAAACTACTCTCTGCCGTAGCCATTGCTTCTATTGTGTTTAAGTTTATTATTTCTGATCCGTTCTTTGACCACAACAAGTTTTTCTTTTCTTATTAATTTTAAAAGTTTTTGCAAAAGACGTTTAGGATTAGAATCATAGACGATCTTGCCGGGGCCCCGATGAGATCTTCCAACAATCTCGCGAATCATGTCGGCGGTGCCCCCGGTGCCTTCAAGAATCCCGATCGGCTTGGCATCTTCAAAGGCAATGGTAAATTCATTAAGAGTCCCCATCCGGCCGCAAACCACAATTATGGCATCGGCGCTGCGAGTTAAAAGCAAATTGCGACCGGAATAATCAAAGCCGGTGTAAATAATTAAATCAAAATTATCGGTTGGCAAACGATAGGTTTTAACATGCGCTTTTTCTGTTGCCGCCGGAGAAAGCCCAATAGAAATCCCGCCCTCTTCTTTCGCCCCTAGAGCCACCCAATAAGGCACGCCCGTGGTAGCGCCGGTTAAAACAACGCCGTTATTTCGGACGATTTCTTTTCCTATTTCCCTAGCCGCCTCTAAAGCGCCTTTATTGCAATGATCGGTTTCTGCCGCGCCCGAAACAGCAATTTTATACTTCATATGCGCATAGCGTTTCACTTCGGACTCTTTTAATAAATGATTTTTTCTAACCATCTTGTTTAATTATTATTTTTTTTAAATCATTGAACCAATTTATTCTAACCAATTAAACGTTCAAAAGCAAACTTTTATTAATGGAAATAGGGTTTTCGTATGTAATAAAAAGTAAAGGAAATCGCGAAATAATTCGGTTTTAAAGCCAAAAATAGGCAATATGAAAATAGGAAATAATTAATTATTATGGGTAATTTTTAATTTTATTTTCAAAAGACTTGCGGGGTCTTGACACGATTTATAATTTTACATTAAATTCGGCGCCTGTGGATAACTCCAACATCTCGCGAAGCGAGAGTCGGCGTCCGCCCTGCGTCGGACTTAATAACAGCTTCTTAACAACCTTTAAACATTCTATTAACAATATATAAACATTGTAATTAATTTCTCTTAGCGTGTTTTTTCGCCCGCCCATGTTATTTCTTAGAAACATGCCGCTTCATTCCGGCGGTGAAGCGCATTCACTCTCGCTCTGCGACTCGCCTGCGGCGAGACCAATATCGCTTGAGATAAATCTCACGGCGATACTAGCTCGGGCAGACTCAATTATCTATAAGCCAAAATATATTTGTTCTCGAGCGGGTTATGAGCGCGAAGTGGGCATGGTGTCTCGTGAAGCGAGACGAGCGAGCGCGAGTCTCTGAGCGCGCCTCGCTGGGGCGCGCGAGGAAAGCGAGAGAATAAATATATTTTGGCGATAGAAGCGCGCGAGCCCCGTACAACAACAAGTTGTATACGGGGCGAGGAAAATGATTTATTTATTATTTTTTCTTACCATGGCAGTAAACGCAATCCGCCAGCCGGCGGATAAAATTTAGCCATGGTAGCCACTTTTGAGTCAATCTTTGTATTGACTATTTATTGGCTATACGGACTCAGTATTACTGTCAGCGCCATTGAGCCGGTTTAAAACCCGATTTTTTTCAATTTCTTCCATTTTCCTTATGGGCAAAATTATGTAAGGCGATTCCGTCGGTGTAAAATGATAATTCTCGGTAAAAATTTCATTATTTTTCAACGTTTTTCTATTTACATCTTGGGGAACCGGCATCAGGTCAATAAGTTCTTTTTGAAGATCTTTTATCAATTCGTTTGGCGCCGGAGTTTTTGCTAATTGCTTTGAAATTTTGGTTATTTGCCCATTATTTTTAGATGATAAAATCAAAGCTGTTTTTTTTCCCGATTCCATGGCTTCAATTAAAAATTTATTTGACATTTTATTTTTTAATTTCGGATGATTTGGATCGGCAAAATTATTAACATATTCAATCATCCACTCTTTAGTGGTGACATAATAATTGCCGAGTTTTTGACCTTTCAATTTACCCCGCCTAATCATTAATCCTAAATGATCGCGCGTGTAACCATACGATTCAGAAGCGGTCTTTAAAGATAGATATTTTAATGGCTCCGATTTATCCATTTAAATATAATTTTTAATTTTTTAAATTTGTTATTGAATAATGAAAAACATTTTGATATCTCAAAAAAATGGCTGAAAACAGCAAAATTTATCATCGCAGACGCGATATGAAATCATAATAGTATAGTATTTATTATAGCAAAAAATAATCATTTCTTACTATAAAATCTGTGGACAACTTTAAAAGCCGACTTCAAATTGGCGCTTAACCTCTTTGAACGAACCTAAAGATTTTATGGTAAAATTCGGGGCACTTCCCGTTACCGTTGTTTCAACGGCTGCTCCGTTTACAAATATTGGCGAGGGGATCGATTGTCCTTTTCTAATCTGATACAATTGCCATTCGACGCCCGAGTCGGCAGCATAAATTGCAACTAAAGAATCATTAATGTCGCCAGAGAGTTTAAGCTGAACTATTACAATATCAACAATTAAGACAGCGGTTAATAAAACGAATGCCAATATAATCATCGTAAAAAGAAGGGTGATTCCGGTTTCTTTATCGTTTTTAATAATTCTCATATTTATTTTATGATTGGAGAAATCTTTGGCTAACCGTGGTTTGAATTTTGTAATTAGCTGTTTGGTTTCCAACCTGACTGCTTATGCCGATAGTTATTGTAACTCGAGGTTCAAGGCCGTCGTTTAACGGTTCGCCGCTTACATAAAAATGCATATAATTAATCGTGATTTCAGAGCCGGTTATCGGCGCATAGGACGCTCCCCCGTTAGAGGATCTTTCGATGGCGTTGTTATTAATTCTGTAAATCACCGATTCGCCGATGGCATTGGTAAAAGAAAACGAACTGTCGCCGCCGCTAAAATTGTTTCCGGTTCTTATTTCTCTATTTATTGATTCAATAGCAAAACGGATATTGTCTCCGGCGTTGCGCAAAGCAATAATGCGGCGTTCAATTAAAATCGAGGTGCTAAAAGCGCCGAAAATTATAACAATAACCAAACCAAAAATACCGAGCGCTACCAAAAGTTCTAAAAGCGTCACTCCCCCCTCATTATTGTGCCGGCCGAATCGAGAATTCATAATATTTTATCTCCAGTTGAATAAATGATCTTCGGCAGAACTGGCATAAGTAACGTTTCTTCTTTGCCAGGTAACGGTTGAAACGATTCTCATTTCAAAACTTGATAAATTAGTTATGGAAATTTTTCTTTTATAAGAAGCTGTGGTTCCCGAATCGTAATTGTAAAAACCGGAGCCGGAGTTATATAAAAGAGGAGAATCGGCATAAACCGAAAGAGAATTTTGGTTATAAGTAATTTGATAATCTCCGTCGGCAAGGCCATTATTCCACGATAAATTACTAAGCCAATTATTATCGCGAAGATTGCGGACAAGTTCTATTCCCTCCTGAGCCAAATTGGCCGCCGTTAACCTATCCTGAATATTGGAAACATAAAAAAGAGAGTTTGAGATAAGCGTTAAAGCGGACACCAAGCCTACTGCAATAATAGAAACTGCCACCATAGTTTCTATCAATGTAAAACCGACCATGCCCTTATTAAATCGTGTTTTTTTATTTTTGGCTTGCTTCATAAAATTTATTATAAAGAAATCAAGCCGCTTTTATTAATGTTAATCGTTTTGGTGGAAAATCTGTTGCTTAAAACAATGCTGGCGGTTGTTTGATCGGGGATAAAAACAACGCTTGGTTGCGGGGGGGTGTAAACGATGTCAGAAAGACCATTGCTCAAACTGCTTATTATTATTCCGGCGTCAAGATTGATGGTTTCAAAATCCTCCGAGCCATCGATTGACCTTATAAAATCTCTATCGGAACAATTAAGCGAAGCCGCTGTGTCGGCAAATATCGTATAACTGGATGAGTTGGGGCTATAAAAGTGAATCCCCCAGCCGCAAGGGACTCCCGAAATTCTAAAGTTTTTTGAAGAAAGGGCGTAATTCTGCACCCGACGCAAATCTAAAGATAATTTTTGGGCCGATCTAAAAAGAGCCGAGTTTTGCCGCTGGGAACTAATATTAAAAGTGACAATGCCCGCCATAAGCATGATAATCGCCAAAACAACTAAAATTTCAATTAATGAAAAACCGTTTTTCATAAAAATTAATTGGGTTATAAAAAGAAAATTATTGCCGTCGAAGCACTGAGAAAGGGGGCTAAGGCGATCTTATCTTTCAATGTTTTCTTTCCCAGTATTAATAAAATTATAGCATAAACCGCTCCTAATATAAAACTTAGGGTAAAAGCGAAAAAAGCCAATTCTGGTTCTAAAAACAGGCCGATTAAAAATGCGAGTTTGGCGTCGCCGAGGCCCATCGCCCGGCCTTTCGAAAAATAAAAAATGGAAAAGAAAAATAAAAAAGCGATAATGGCAACCGAGAGCGGCCAGAGAAATATTGCGATATTTTGATATTTTAATATTTCGAATAAATTAAAAATCAAAACAACAGCAATCGCTGGATAGATAATTTTATCAGGAATAATTTTCCATTTAAAATCATAAATTGCGATAACTAAAAAGGCGGAGAGAATGAAAATATAGTAAATAAAATTCCAAATTCCAAAACCCAAATTCCAAACAAAAACCCAAATCAGGCCGGATAAAATTTCAACGGCTGGATATTGCCAGGAAATTTTTTTGCGGCAATGGCGGCATTGACCTTTTAGTAGAAAAAAACTTAAAAGCGGCACTAAATCATGCCATTTTAAAATCGTCTTACATCGGGGGCAAAAAGAGCGGCCAAACCTGATTGAGTCGCCGCTCTTTAAGCGATAAATAACTACATTAAGAAAACTCCCGAAAACTAAACCAAAAAGAAATGCCAAATAAAACATTGTTTCAATATTTCAATATTCCGAGATTTACTGAGCAATATCATAACAAGCCCTGCCCGCCACTCCGCCACATCCTGCCGCGTCAGCGCCGGTAAAACCGTTGGTATAAGCCGAAGTGTAGGGGCAAGAACTGCCCGTTGTTGAATTACAATCCCGATCCTGATTTAGGAGCAAGCTGCTGGTATCTTCAAAACTAGCCCCGAAATGATAAGACTGGGGGCCTAATGCGCCGGCTGGCGTATATTCGGCATACCAATAACAATTATCGGAATTACCGGTACAGCTCGTCCCCGTTGGAGCCAATGGGTCAAGCGGCCACACCGGTATTTGGCCGGCCGTAACCATATCGCTGATTAACGTGGGATATTTTCCGTTCTTTCCATAATAATCCTCGGTAGCCGTCTGAAGATTTCTAATATCGGCAATTCTTTTGGTGTCTCTGGCTCTTTTTCTGGCGCTGGTTAAATTAATCACTAAAATTGACGCCAAAAGCCCGATAATGCCAATGACCACCAGAAGTTCCAGCAAAGTGAAACCGTCTTCAGACTTTTTTGATTTTATAAACATAATAATTAATTAATTTTAATTTATAATAAATCGACCTTAGAATGCGTTAACTAAATTATATATCGGCAAAAGAATCGCTGCAACCAATATGCCAACGCCGATTCCCAAAACTACGATTAAAATCGGTTCAATCAAGTTAACTAAATTGTCAAAAGCTCGATTGACTTCTTCGGTAAAAAAAACCGACACTTGTTTTAAAATAGAATCAAGTTTTCCGGTTTGCTCGCCGATGGAAATCATCTGGGTAACCATCGGTAAAACTTCCGGATACTTTCCAAAAACCGAGCTGATATTGCCGCCTCTTCTCACCGATTCGTTGGCTTCAAGAATAATGCGCTTATAGACCGCATTGCCGACCACGTCGGCGGTTATTTCAAGCGATTGTGAAATCGCGATGCCCGATGAGGTCAGTGTTGACAGGGTTTCTGAAAAACGCGTAAGGTATATTTTTTTTAAGAGTTCGCCGAAAATCGGAAATCTGATTTTAAATTCGTCAAAAGCGTACCGCCATTCCACGGATTTTTTAATTGAATGCCAGATGAAATAGCCAAGCGGAATTAAAATAGCAGCTATAAGCCAACCCCATTTCCTGACAAAACTTGATGAGCCGATTAAGAGCCGGGTCGTAAAAGGCAATTTTTGCCCGGATTCGGCTAAAATAGCGGTTAAATTGGGGATAACCCAGATAAGCATCACAATTCCAACCGCAAAAAAGGCGGCCACGATAAAAGCCGGGTAAATCATCGCGCCCCTGGCTTTGGAATTTAGAAGAAACTGCCGACTGATATAGTCCGAAAGGTAAGTCAACGTTTCTTCCAAACGGCCGGAAATTTCCCCCGACCTTATCATTTGGACATAAAAATTTGAAAAAACCTTGGGATATTTTGACAACGCCCGAGAAAGAATCATCCCGGCATCAACGTCGCTCGCAACGGAATTAATGATGCCAGCAAAGCGAGGATTGCCGACCTGTCTAGCCATAACCCTTAAAGATTGCACTAAGGGAACCTTGGCCTGAATTAGAACCGCCAGTTGTTTCGTAAAAAGAACTATTTCCTGATTTTTTATTTTATTTAGAAACGCCAAAATCTGGCTTAAAAATTCATTAAGAGTTATTGCTTCCACTTCTTCAAACGGCTTTACTTCAATGATAATTAATCTTTGATTTTGTAAAAAAGAAATCGCCGCTTCAATTGAAGAGGTTTCAATGAAATCGGATTCCAACTTGCCCTCTTGGGTCCTGGCCGTATATTGAAACTTCGGCATATTATTTATTATACCCTATCATGGTTTGGAGTTCTATTGGGTTTAAAGCGTAAGCCATGGCAACTTCCGCCGCGACTTCGCCGCGGCGAACCAGTTCAGCCAAACTTCGATTCAAAGAAATCATACCGGACTCAAGCGAAGTTTCGATAACAAGGTCTATCTGATGCGCCTTATTTTCCCGTATAAGATTGGAAATCGCGCCGTTTACAAACATAATTTCCGCCGCCGGCAAGCGGCCGCCGGATATTCTTGGCAAAAGCCGCTGAGAAATTGTCGCCGAAAGAGTGTTGGCCAGCTGAAGCCGGATTTGGTTTTGCTGCTGCGATGGAAAAACATCAATAATCCGGTCAACGGTTTGTGAAGCGCTGTTGGTGTGAAGCGAAGAAAAAACCAAGTGCCCCGTTTCCGCGGCCGTTAGAGCCGCGGAAATAGTCTCCGGATCGCGCATTTCCCCAATCATAATAATATTCGGGTCTTCTCTAAGAAGAGAGCTTAAGGCATTATGAAAATTTTTAGTGTCGCGGCCAACTTCTCTTTGGTTTACCAAGGACTTATTGCCGATGAAAAGATACTCAATCGGATCTTCAATGGTAATGATGTGTTCGGATCTTGAACGATTGATTTCATCAATTAAAGAAGCGAGCGTCGTGGACTTGCCATGGCCGGATGGTCCGGTCACTAAAACGAATCCCTGTTCCAGTTTGGTAAGACGATGAAAAATCGATGGCAAATTAAGTTCCTCCAAAGTATTGATCCTTGAAGGAATAATCCTTAAAGCGGTGCTGATAAATCCTTTTTCAAAAAAAACGTTAATTCTAAAACGTGCCTTATCTCTGAAACTATAAGAGAAATCCATTTCTTTCCTTAAAAGAAATTCGTCTTTATGATCGCCCAAAAGCAAGTATGCCAAATCCTTGGCGTGCTCCGGAGTCAAGACCGAAAATTCATTAAGAGGCAGAAGCGCGCCGTCAACTCTCGCGGTTGGTTTATAACCAACGCTTAAATGCAAATCGGAAGCGTTAATGCTTAACGTGTTTAAAAGTAAGTCCTCTAATTCTTGTTGTATTGTTGGCATAATATTAATTATTTTGTTTGTTCGTTTACGCTCACCACCTGTGCTAATTCATCAAAACCGACAATCCCTTCCAAGACCTTTAAAATGCCGTCTTGAAGTAAGGTAACCATTCCCTGTCTTTTGGCCTCTGATAGAATTTTTGATTCGGTCGGCCCCGAAATAATAATTTCTTCAAGGCTCGGGGTCATTTCCAAAACCTCAAAAACCGCGATCCGCCCCCTGGTCCCTTTATTGCCGCATTTCGGACAGCCCTGGGGCTTAAAAATTTTTATTTCTTCTTTTTTAATTTTAGGGCGAAATTCTTCCGGCATTTCTTCTATTGATTTTAAAATGTTGTTTCTTATCGGTTCCGGCGCCGTTATTTCCTTTTTGCAATCGGGGCACAATCTTTTGACTAACCGCTGGGCTAAGGCCACGTTGAGAGCCGACGGAATCAAATACGGCGCCACTCCCATGTTGATAAGCCGGGGAATAACGCCGATGGCGTCGTTAGTGTGAAGCGTCGACAAAACCAGGTGTCCCGTTAAAGCGGCCTGAGTCGCTAAACCGGCCGTTTCTGAATCCCTCATTTCTCCGACCACGATTATATTAGGATCTTGACGCAAAATTTGCCTCAACCCGTTGGCAAAAGTATAACCGAGTTCCGGCCTGATTTGCGATTGATTGACACCGTCGACATAATACTCAACCGGATCTTCCAAACTCACTATATTTACCCCTTCCGTGTTTAAAATTTGCAGAATTCCATAAATAGTGGTTGATTTTCCGGAACCGGTTGGACCGGTCATTAAAATCATTCCGAATGGTTTTCTAATACCCCTTTCGATAACTTCCAGGTTCCGTCCGACAATCCCGAGTTCCGGCAGTGTTTTAAGGCCAATCGTCGGATCCAAAATTCTCATGGTTGCTTTTTCGCCTCTGGCAGTCGGCAAAATTGCCACCCGAAGGTCTATTTCTCTTTCGCCGACGACGGTGGTAAACCGGCCGTCTTGCGGCCGGCGCGTTTCATCAATTTGAAGATTGCTGAGAATTTTTATCCGGGAAATCACAGCTGGTGCGATTTCCACCGGCAAAATAACAACGGTTTGAAGAGTGCCGTCCAGACGAAACCTGACCCGGAGTTTATTCATCGTCGGCTCAATGTGAATATCGGAGGCCTTTGACTCAACGCCGTGCTTTAAAATCGTTTCCATCATCCGGATTATCGGCGCCTCTTCCCCTTTGCTTTTTGGCGCCGCTTGGGGCATCGCCAATTTTTCTTCCGCCAGTTCTTTTCTCAAGCTTTCAAGCGCCTGACCCACTTCTTCTCCCAGGCCGGCGTACTGCTTCATCAATTTTGACCAATCATCCTCGCTGATTTTAAAAACCCGGGCCGCGAGGCCGTTGCGCGAAGCTAAAAAATTAAGCGCTTCCTGCGCTCTCACGTCTTCAGGGTCAACCAATCCAACGTCCAAAGTATTGCCGGAAAGCGACACCGGTATCATTTTGTAATGTTTTGCGGCGTCTTCTGAAATCAGAATCAAAACATCCGGCGGTATTTTTCGTTCCCTGTCGATTTGTAGCTTATCCGCCATATTTATTTTTAATATGGAACAAACGGATTAATTCGCCCGAGCGAATCGGCAATGATCGGCAAGTTGCCGTAGCTTTTAAGCGATTTATAAAAAGGACTATCAAATAAATCCACCGAGAGATCTTGAATTTTTATTATTTTTTTATCAAGCGGCGTCAAAGGAGGCGGCGGAGGAAGATTCGGCCTCCCAAAAGAAAATCCTAATCCCTGGTAAAAGAAAAAATAATAGCCGGCGGCTAAAATTATTAAAAGAAATAAACCGATTAAATACGGTAAAAATGATTTTTTGGGTTCTTGGGGCCTGAATGCCCCGAAAGTTCCGGAAGACGTTTGAGGAATGTTAACCATGGTGTTTTATTTAAAATAAGTGTCAATTGTCAAACTAAAATCTAAATTATTTGGGTTGGCGCCGCCCTGGCCGGGCGCGATTCCGGTAAAAGAAATCCTGCTGACATCAAATATTCTCAAACTCTTTTCTAAAGCCTTAAGATACTTAAAAAGCGCCGGATAAGAACCCTTTAACTTAACGTTCATTTCCAAAATGTTTAATCCCCCCGCTTTGAAACTTTTGGGCTTAAAATCAACGCTGACGAAATTTAAACCGGTTTCCGACGCCATCGCTTCAAGGTTTATCAAGAGCTCTGGAGCATTTTGCCCTTTGGGTATTGCCGCGTCAAAAATAGCGACATCGTTAGATCGGGCGTTATATTGATCAATCAATTTTTCAATACTTGCCGTAAGTTTCTGCCGCTCCGAAAGATTTTCCCGGCTTTGTTTTTTTAAATCAAGCGCCATTTGGATGTCGCCCCAAAGAGGCATTAAAACCCAAAAAATTACGGCGATAGCGGTTAAAAACAAAATCAACGGAAGAATTAAATATTTAAAAATATTCGGCATTATTGTTATTACTTTTTCACAAATAATTGAGGATCAACCGTCATCTGAAGTTCAAAATCCAATCCGCTGGTGCTAAAACTTATTCCCTTTACGTCAAGACCCTTAATGTCTTTATTTTCGCGAAAAGCCACCATTTGTTTGGCCAAAGAAGTGTAATTCTGGGCCACTCCCTTAAGCTGAATCAGGTTTTTTTCGCGATCAATGTCAACCTTAGTGAAAACCACCCTTGAATGTGCAAGAGAACCGATTAAATTAAAAATATCTGAAAAATAAGCGTGGTTTTTTACCAGGTCTTTAAAAGTATTTAAAGAATCATTAAGGCCACCTATGGCAGTCTCATCATCAACGCTGACTTTTGCCGCCTCCATTTTAATTTCATTGCCTATGTTAATAATATTTTTTTGAATTTCGGCCAAATAGACCTTTAAAGAAATGAAACCGCCGACACTTAAAAACAATAAAATAACAGAAACCCACAACGGCCAGCGCCAGGTCGGCAGTACTGCGGAAATTTTTAGTTTTTGCGGCGTAATTTCCACCATGCTTTTATTGTAATGCTCTCAGGGCCAAGCCGACGGCGATGGTAAATTCATGGCCCGTTTCTTTAATTATTGATTTTAAACTGTCGGGATAAGCTATCCGGCTAAACGGATCGCCGGGAGCCGTTTCTAATTTCAATTTATTTCGTAAATAATCCACAAATCCCGGCATTTTGGCGGCCCCGCCGTAAACAATCAATTTCTCAATCTTTTTTTTTGTTTTGGAAAAATAAAGGTCAATTATGCCGCTTATAGCTCCCGAAATAACGTCCAAAACCGGTATGATGACGCTCGCAATTTGAGTGTTGTTGTCCATAATTTTAAGGCCAATCTGTTTTTTTAATTCTTCGGCCCGGCGCCAATTTATGCTAAGATTATTCGCTAAAACCCTTGTTAAATCCTCTCCGGAGGTCTCAATAGAATGGCTGATTCTAAGATAGCCCTCGTCAACAATACTGATTGTGGTGTCGCGGGAACCCATGTCAATTAAAACTATAGGGGTCGGGTCGTTGCCGATTAAAGCGCGAGCCGCCGAAATTGTTTCCAATTCCGCCGCCAAGGGCTTGAGTCCCGCTCCCCTGCCGATTTCAAGATATTCATTGATTAATTCCCTGGGAATGGCAATAAGTAAAATTAAAATTTTTCCTTCATTGCCGGTTCCGATTAAAAACCAGTCAATAACTACGCTGTCAATGGGAACGGGGATGTATTTTTTGGCTTCAAATTGAACGGCGCTTGCAATTTCCGATTCGGGCATCGGCGGCAGTTCCATTACTGTTAAAAAACTTGAAAATATCGGCATTGACATATTGACTTCCTGGGCGGTTATTCCGGTTTCTTTTAAAAGCCTTTTCAACATCAAAGCCGCCTCGCCGCCAAAGGCCTTTTGGGTTTTTTGGACATTTAAATCCTGAAGGGAGCTTGCCGCGGCTAAAGCGTAATTCTGCAAAATGCCGTAATTTTCCAGTTTTGGCCGGCCGTTTTTATTTGAAAGTTCAACAACTTTAATCGATAAAGTGCCAATATCCACCCCAAGATAGGTATCGGGCTTTGCCCCGAAACCGAATATGTTAAATGACGTTACCATAGACAAATCATAAATTTAATTTTATTATACCATAAAAATTTTGCTTTAAAGACATGAAGTTATACACAATTAGAACCTTTTTGCTTGACCTTGTTTTTCCGAAGCGCTGTCTTGGCTGCCAAAAAGAGTTAAAGGTGAAAGACGCTTTTTTTATTTGCGGCGCCTGTTTTGAAAAAATCGCCTTAAACTCGGGAATCCGCTGCCATATTTGCGGATTAAGGAATAAAAAAGGAACCTGTCGCCGCTGCCGAAAAAAAACGCCTCTTACCGGGTTATTTGCCGCCGGCCCGTATCAAGACCAAATCCTTAAAGAGATGATTCATCGTTTTAAATATCAATCAATTGAATCTTTAAAAAAGCCGCTCGCCCAATTAATAATCAACTATTTGGAAAAAGAATTGCTGAATAATAAACTAAAAAATTACGTTCTAACGCCCATCCCCTTAAGTTTAAGAAGAAAAATCAACCGCGGTTTCAACCAGAGCGAACTTTTAGCTGTGGAAATTTCCAAATATTTAAATTTGCCGGTTGTTAATCTTTTAAAAAGGAAAAAATTTACCGCGCCGCAAGCCGATATATCCGACTGGCAAAAGCGGAAAGAAAATATTTCCGGCGCCTTTGAAATGATTGATTCTAAGAACCAATCAGGGCGATATAAGAAAGTGATTTTAGTGGATGACGTGGCAACAAGCGGAGCCACGCTCGAAGAAGCGGCGCGCGTCTTAAAAGAAGCCGGAATAAAAGAAGTTTATGGACTTGTCGTCGCTCGCGGTTAGCGAGGGATGATTTCTTTCCAATTTGGAAGCGCTAAAGGAAGAATGTTTATAACCACCGATTGGGGACCGGCAGTTCCGCCGGGACCGGCGCAAGCCATGGTGTAGGTGACGCTTGGCGGCGGCAACGGAATAACAACTTCGCTGCCGTTTAAGGGTTTACTGCCGCTCCAGCCGCCGGAAGCGGTGCAGGAATTGGTGTAAGTTGATGACCAGCTTAACGTTGAGGATTGCCCTTCAAAAATAGATGTGGGACTGCCGGAAAAATTAAGAGTGGGCGGACAAGCCGGAATTGTTACGTTAAGAGTGTTAGAACGATTGGTCCCGGCGCCGTTATAGGCCTCTATCTGATATCTTTCGGTCGTATTGGGAGCGGCAGTAGTGTCGTTAAAATTCAAAGCGGTATACGGCTGGTAAGGACTAATGTCAACCCGCGCCGAGCCCCTTAAAATTCTATAGGCCTGGGCACCGGTGGAGGCCGTCCAGCTAAGCGGAACGGAATTGCAGGCAACCGAGCCGCCTAAACTTAGGTTAAAATCGCCGGGCGGTTGAATAACATTAACCGAAGTTGAATTTTCTGCCGAACCGCCGGAACCGGTGCATTTTATAATATAAATCGTGTAAAGCGTCGGGGAAACCACCCTGGAACCAGAAGTTGGCACGCTGCCGAGGTTATTGTCGGGAGGCGTCCCGCCCGGTTGTTCATACAGATTACAACTACTGGCATTAGAGCTAGACCAGGAAAGCGTTGATGATTGGCCGCGGTTTATAGTTGAAGGATTGGCAGATATTGAAACTGAAGGTGGGGATGGAGGAGGCGGGGGGGGTGGTGGAGGCGGAGGCGGTGAACAAGCGCCTCCCCATTCCGGATGGCCAAAATCTTTTGTTTGAGTACAATTACCAAAATCATCCCAATGAGTACAGACGCCGCAAGAAGCTGGTGTTATAAACCCGCTCTCAAAATTATTAGAAATAACGGGAATAGCGACTACTTCAGCGCTTATAAAATCATTTGATGGAAAAATAAAAATTCCAGAACCGATAATGGCCAATAAAACGACTATTACCAATAATAAACCAAAAAAACGAAAATTTTTATTTATCAGTCCCGGTAATGCGTCTGCCCATTTCAGAAATTCTTTCTTCAATCTCCGCTTCGCTCGGAAAGGGGCCCAATGGAATAAATTTAAGATATTCTTCATATTTTATTTTGCTCTTTTTAAAATCGCCAAGTTTTTCATAAACCAAGGCCAGATTTAAATTAAGAATTGACTTAAATTGACTATAAGCGTTTTCTGCCTGTTTTGGATTATTCCCCGGATAAGCGCTCCAAAAATAATCAGCATTAATCTTGTTAGTTTTTTCTTCGGCAGATAAGAATGCTTCTTTAGCTTTATTATACTCCCCGAGGTTTAAATAGGCGATGCCCAAACTTGTCCACAACCAGGGATTGCGGTCTTTTTCTAGCGGAATATTTTTAAAAGATTTTAAAATTGTTTCCTTGGCATCTTGAAATTTTTTAAGCTTCACTTGAATCCACGCTAAATCGTTATAGCCGGCCCATTGGCTTGGAATAAGTTTTATAAATTTAAAAAAATCGGATTCGGCCTCTCTAAAATTACCCCGATAACCAAGAATCAACCCCCTGACATAATAAGAATTGGGAATTTCCGGACGAAGCTTTAATTCTTTATTTATTTCATCAAGGGCACTGTTAAAATCCCCTTTTAAAAAATAAATTCGGCTAATTTGATAATGAGCCAATTGGATATCGGGCTTTAAATTAAACGCTGATTCATAAGATTTTTTAGCCCTGTCAAGATTGTAAGCCCCGCCGTTAAAATAATAATTGCCGATTTGCATCGCCAAATCAGAGTCATTTTTATCAAGTAAGATAGCCAGATTGGCGATGCGATATTTTTGCCAGACAAAATTTGCCAAAGCGTCCTGTTTTGCAGTAAAAACCAAAATTATCGTTATCACGACTAAAAACCAAACCGCCCAAAAGTTTTCGGTGATTGTTTCCGAAAAATTTTTTGTTTTTTTTATTTTAACCAATGCGTATTCCCCTGCGCATCAATTTCTGCCATCAGCGTGTAATCGGTTAAGCTGTAAACTTGAACTTGATTCAACCACTTATTGGCGACATAAAGGCGATTGTTTTCGGGGTCGGTTTTGAGTGATGTCGGATTGGCGGCGTAAGGCAAGTTAATCGTCGCGATAATTTTGTCCAACACCGCGTCAACCACTGTAATTTGGCCATAGCGATGCGCCAAGAAAATTTTATTGGTTTTTTCGTCGGGGTAAATAGTTGTCGCCTGCGGCGCGGATACGCCTTTAAGCGATTCATTAATATCAACGGTCGTTATTTTTTTCAGCGAACTGTTTAAAACCGACAATTTATTTTTTCCGGAATTTAAGAGATATATTTTTTTAACCCAAGGCGCGACTACCATTTCATTATAAGAATCATCTAAATTTGTTTGTCCAACCACTTTTAAATTTGCAGAGTCAATCGCGCTTAATGATTTTTTATCGGAACCCAAAACATAGATTCGGGAATTGGTTTTATCAAACAAAACCCTGCCGATATCAATTTTCAAAGAATTTTCAACCGCGTCGGAATTACCGTCAATAACAGCCAAAGATTTATTATCAATATTTACAAATATTTTATCTCGTTCCTGATCCGCGCCGACAATTGTTGGTCTTCCCTTAATATCAATTGTTTTTATAACCTCGTCTTTTTTCGCGTCAACGACAATGATAGAACTATCGGTCGCTAGATAAATCTTTTTTGCCGAATACAACGCTGTGCCGGAAATAATATTTTCTTTGATGGGAATTTTTTTCATAACCGATATGATACCAAGATGTGTTGGGTTTAAATGCCACAGTTCTTTTATTCCTTTATTTATGATATATGTTCCGCCTTTAGGATCGGCTGTAAAAATCGTTGAATATGGCCCGCCACCCAAAGTTAATTCGCCATTTAATTTAAGGATTTCCGGCTCAAAAGCTAAATAAGAATTGGAAAAATCATTTAAAACATAGAATGTTTTTGAGCCTCCGACGGTTACATTGTTCGGCCAGTTTAATTTTGTTTCAACAATTTCCGGTTTTTTATAAATAAATTTTTCTTTACCATTTTTTATGGTCAGCATAAACCCGCCGGCGCGGCTTAAGGCGTATACCGTGGAGGTCTTTTCGGAAAACTTAAAGTCCGATAGCGGATAGCCGATGGGAATATTTTTAACAACTTTTCCATCCATATCCAAAACCGTTATTTCATTGACTCGGCTTTGGCTGTAGACGTAAATCCGCCCGTTTTTTTCGTCAGCCAGCGCTTTTTGCGGATAAAGCAATGGCGAAAGCGACATTTTTTTGGTTGATAAATCTTTGGTGTCAAAAACAAACACCGTGTGATCATTCGGATTGGCTATATATAATTTTTGTTGATTTAAGGTCATTTCTCCGGTTCCTTTCGGCGCGGCAATATTATCTAAAACCTTGCCGGCGCCGGTATCTATAACCCAAAGTTTATTATCGCCTTGGCTGATTAAGTATAACCTTTGAATGTCGGCGTCAAAAGCCGCCGGAAAAGAAGCGTAAGGATTCGGGCCGACTTTTAAAGATTTTGAAACTTTAAAAGTTTCACCATCAATCACGATCAAATCATTGCCATTCGTGTCCGCTAAGTAAAGCAAGTTGCTCTTTTCGTCCAAAACACCCCCGTTAATATCTAAATCGATTTTAATCGTGGATAAAATTTTATAATTTTCCGTATCAATGATGTTTATATCCCGGCTCCCCCTATTGTAAACAAACAGTCGCCCCGTTTTGTCATTTAAAAACAAAAATCGGGGCATCGCGCCAACATCAATTGCCGCTTCTTGTTTATCGCCGATGTAAATATAAACTATATTTTGATTCAGATCGGCAACATAAATTTTTCCATCACTGCCGGAAATAATTTCAACATCATTGCTAAACGACGCATTTTGAAGCGACAATTTTCCCGATGAAGCGTCATAAATCCCTAATTTTTGAAAAGCCGAAATATAAGCAGTGTTTTCATCGACACTAAAAGAGATTTTTGAAGGATAAAAGTTAACCGCCGATTTTTGATATATATTAGCGAACCAGTACCAGCCGCCAAAAGCCGCCAGCGTTAAAAAAATTATTATAATAACGATTCTAACCCAAAAATTTTTGAAAAAATCCATATAGCTTTATGCTTTAATTTCTTCTTTTAAAAGCCAAAATAAATTTTTAAATGATATTTGATATTGGGGCCTCAAATCGGTATAAAAACCGCTCGCGGAAAAAAGATAGGTGTATCGCTTGTCGTTTTTGTCATTATTTGTTTGAGACCTAAAAACTAAATCAACGGTGTCGCCCTGAACGGTGTGAAGATAATTTAAATCGCGGCTGCCCAATAAAGAAGCGTGGTTTTTGCCGTTTCCGTTATGAATCGCTTTTATCAATTTTAATTCCTCAATTTCATAGTTTCGGCTTTTGTCTTCAACAAAATCAATTATCCCTATGGAAACCAAATGGTGGGTTCTGGTCCATTCAAGATTCAGATCAACCCGCCCATCAGCCGAAATCGCTTGCTCGGGAATAGAAACCAATTCAACCGATTCTTTCATCCGGGGGTGAACGCTGCCGAAAAATTTAAAGGAGTTGCGATTTTTATAAAACAAATTAATACTCTTGTTGCCATCTTGGAGAATAATAAACGGCAAAATTGAAGCGGCGGTGCCAAAAAACCAAGACAAAACAAACCCCGCGAAAGCAAACGCCAAAAACCGCGTTGCCGGAAAAACCGTAAACAAAGTTTTAGCAACGGGCGACCACCCCCTTTCTTGGACTTTAAGAATCAGATGATTGTTTTTGCCGGATTTTACGCCTTTAAAACTAAGTAAAACATTCTGCCGGTAACGCAGCCGGATGCCGTTTGATTCTTCTAAAAAAGATTTTCCGAATATTTTCTCGGGTTCGGCTTTTTTGCCGTTGATTGAAATTTGTTCCGGCAAAATCGCTTTTTCAATTTTGTTTTTTTCAAGAGAATAAAATTTTTCATATTTGTTATCAACCAAAATTTCCCTGTTTTTTTCATGGGTAACTCTAAAAACTTTTAAATGATCAATGAAGCTTTCTTCGGGATCGCGTTCCTGCATTTGAAATTTTATTTCGCCGGTTTCGCTTATTTTCGGATTGGTTTTGATTTTATATAAATCGGGACCGCAAAACCCGCTTTCATAACGGATTTTTGATTTTATCAAACTGGGGCTATAGTTGTCGTTCGCGGAAAACAAAATATCATTTTCAAAAATATATTCTTTACCATTCCAAACGGCCAAAAACGGCGTTGAGCCGCCGCCGCCGCCGCCGCCGCCCGGCATATCAGCCCATGCTTGATTGTCTATATCATCAAAAAACGACTGATCGTCGGCTGATTTTTTAAACCCGAGCAGGTGTTTCGCTTTTTTAACTCCTTTATTTAAAACTGAAAAAAACATAAAGGGTAGTAATAAAAACAAAAATGACACTATTAAAACCGAAAAGCGCAAAAATCTAAATATTTTTTTGAACATATTTATATGATACTAATAATACGATACTAATATACTAATTTATAGAATACCATAATATCATAATTTACTAAAATATTTTTCCACAGATCCGCCGGCGGCATTGAGGAGTGCTTCCAAAAATAAAAAGATAAAAATCGCCGGCAAATCCGGTTTTTTTACATCTTTTATTTTTAAAATATTATGAAACGCAACAAACAATTTTTTTGACGCGCGCCAAAAAGTTACGTCAAACGCCAGCGGCGGATTACCTCTAAAATATTTGTCATTGCAATATTGTTTGCATCGGCCCTGGCGGAAAAGTTTTTTAATGTATCCGAAAAAATTCAAATCGCAATGATGCGTGACAAACATCGGGATACAGAGAATTTTTTCTTTTTGCTTGGCAATTATTCTGTATCTTAATTCAACGCTGGCAAGGGCCGAAATATTTTCGTCAAAACCGCCTGTTTTTTCCAAGATATCTTTTTTATACGAAACATTGGCGGAAAAAGCCGCCGAAGAAAAGAAATTGTCAATAATCTTTTCTTTATTAAAGGAATCGGCCAGGGTGTTTATTAAATAAGCCATCTTTTGAAAAAATCTATTCTCGCCGTCCGGCGGCTTGAAATATCCCCCCACACCAACCACCTCTGGGTATCTCCTGTAGCCGTCCAAAAGCGTCACCATCCAGTTTTTGGGAACAACGCAATCGTCGTCGGTAAAAAAGACGATTTCGCCCCTCGCCCGTTTTATTCCAAAATTTTTAGCTGCCGCTGATCCGCCGTGTTTAATTTTAAAATACCGTATTTCCGGACTTGCTACTTGCTGCTTGTACCTTGCTACTATTTCTTCGGTATTGTCGATTGAGCCGTCGTCGATAATTAGAACTTCATAATTATCCGTGGGCAACGTCTGATTAACAACAGAGGATAGTGTTTTTAAAAGAGAGCCCGAACGATTATAAGTAGGAATAACGACAGAATACATAATTATTCACCTAATTTATTTTTCATATAAACCATTCCCAATTTATGGCTTAAAAACTGCAATAGGGTCAAAAATTTTTGCGGCCGATAAAATAATCGCCTTATAAGTATCGGGAAAGTATCGTAATTTTCCGGATTACCGGCGTTAATTTTATCCAACGCTTCTTTATTAAATTTCAGAAAAAGATAAAAATTGGCGCCGCGTTTGAAAAATAATTTCATAAGTCCCCATAAATCTATATTTTTAATATGCTCAACGTGAAATGGCACATATAGAAGTTTTAAGCCGGCATTGAGAATCCTGAAAGACAAATCCGAGTCCTCGCTTCCCGGCCAATAATAATCTTCTCTGAAACCGCTCATTTGTTCCAAAATATCCCTTTTTATGGACAGATTGGCCGTATTGCCAGCAAAGTTGCCTAATCCCCGTTCGGGATCGTTGCTTAAAATCTCGCAGTTAAATAATGTCCACGCCGGAAAATAATCAATACAAAAATGAATATAGTGTATATATCTTGCCAAATAACTCTTTCTTAATGTTTCTTTTGGTTCTATAAGCCACCCCCCAACTCCCACAATATTGGGATATCTTTTATAACCATCAAGCAAGGTTTCCATCCAATTCGACGGAACAACACAATCGTCGTCGGTGAAAAAGATAATTTCACCTTTAGATTCTTTAATTCCCTTGTTTCTGGCTTTGGCGGGGCCACCATGTTCAATCTTAAAATATCTTATTTCCGGTTTTGCTTGCCCGCCAAAGCCTTGGCGAAGGCGGGAAATTTGAGATTTTGTATCATCCGTCGAATCGTCATCAATAACAATAATTTCATAATTAAAGGCTGGGATAGTTTGATTTATAGTAGAATTAAGAGCTTTGATTAAGGATTGGCAACGATTAAATGTCGGGATGATGATGGAATATTTTATCTTATTAGTATTATTCGTATTATTAGTATGTATTCGCGTATTTGTATCGCAACATTTGAACGGCCGAATCTTGGTTGTAAAAATTCTTTCTTCGCCTGTCTTTTTTTTAACGATTTCAAAATTATCTGACGCATTAAGTAGAATTTTAGGAATATTACTGAATTGATTAATATATTTAGCATAAAACCGGCCGCAAAAAACGCAAAGCAAGGCCAAAAAATGAAAATGAAGAGGTAAAAATTTGTTACCATTTAACGCATAATTCACCGTTTGCTCCAAAAGATTTATGAGATTAACATTGTAGTAAGAACTATTTCTTAAATCGGGATGTTTTTTTATCATATAATGATATCCGCGGCCCCGATTAAAGAATTTTTTAATAAAAGTTCGCGCGTTAAAATTTTTAAAATGATTGACCATAAAAGGAACATACAAAAGATAATAGCCGCGGTTTTGGATATTTTTTTTTAATTCCCAATCCACGCCACCGACGAAATAAAGCTTTTCATCAAATCCACTTACTTCTTCCAAAACAGATTTTTTATAAGCCATGTTTGCAGTATTACCCGCAAGGTTATATCCAAAAATGTTTGATTTAATTTCGGTATCCATCATGCCAATATTATTTTGCCGATCAAAATAATCTAAATATCTTTGAAAATATTTATCCGCCAATGATTTATTTGCCGGCTGGTACCAACCTCCCACACCTGCGACACCTGGGTACCTCTCAAATCCATCAAGCAAGGTTTCCATCCAATTCGGCGGAACAACACAATCGTCGTCGGTGAAAAAGATAATTTCACCTTTAGATTCTTTAATTCCCTTATTGCGTGCTTTAGCGGGGCCGCCATTCTGTTGGTAAAAATATTTGACATTCGGATGCTTTTTTTGGAATTCCGAAACAACTTCCCTTGTGTCGTCAGCAGATCCGTCGTCAACAACAAGGATTTCGTAATTAGAGGCCGAGATGGTTTGATTTATAGTAGAATTAAGAGCTTTAATTAAGGATTGGCAACGATTAAACGTTGGGATAATAACAGAATAATTGGGGCCTCTGTTTTTAAATCTTAAAATCTCTCTGGCGGCGCGCTCGCCGTCTTTACCATCAACAAATGAAAATAATTTCCCTCGCCATTCTCGTCGCCGTTCTTCAAAAAATTCCTGTTCCGCGATTTCTAAGGCCGATTCCAATTTATCCGGCGAATCAACAACCGGCCCAATTCGTTTCCTCTCTCTTTTTATAACCTGTTCTATGCTGTTTTCTTGAGTTTGTAGTTCTCCCGTTTCTTCCGCGGCTATGGGAACGTCCAAAATTACTAAAGATTTCTCCGCCAAAAGAGCGTCAAAAGCTGCGCCGCCGCTATCACTGATAACGATATCGGCAATTTTCAGCATCGGTAAAATATCGGCAGAATCGTCATAAGTTGCAAAGCCATTATTTTTGTAAAACAAAACTTGTCCCGAATCATGCCAAACCGTGCGAGGATGAAATTTAACCAAAATATTGTACTTGTTCCTTAGTGCTGAAAAAATCTCTCTGTATTTTTCAAGCGAAGAAAGCGCGCCGTGCGTCGGCAAATACAATAGTGTTTTTTTTCGCGGATCCATTTTGCTTTTCAGTTCTCCTGCGTCCGCGCCGTCAATTTTGCCGTTAAACCAATCGTCGAATTTAGGGAAGCCGATTTCCACGCATTGAGTTAATGCTCTAAAATGTTGCGCTGAATACGGACCTTGTGCAAGAATTAAATCAAAATATCTGTTCCAATCGCCGAATTCAAAAGCGTCCTTGCTCTGGCCGTACTGAACCCGAACTTTTTTAATTGATTTTATCAGCGGCGATGTGATAATGCCATTGGCAGTTGTGGCTACTAAAATATTATATTTTTCAAAAAAATTATTTCTGGGATTACGATCTTTTTCAAAATCAAAAAACCTCCAAGGAATTTTTTCTTTTTCTATCAGATCAATTAGCCCTCCGAGACGCTTGGATTGTATTTCTGGCGGTTCATCGTACGAATATGGTTCGCCGACAATAAATTCCGCATCGGAAAGATGTTTTATGATATTTTTAAAAACATAAAAATGATACGGCACCTGCGCGATAAAACCGATGTCGGCGTTATTATTTGGACAGTCCTTCATAAAAAAGGTATATAATTAATCTTAATGATACGGAGCATAATCTCAATAATGTTAACACGGCGCGATAATAGTTTTTGGAGCTTATTTAAATTGGATTATTCGCCTAATATTTATATTAAAAAAATCCTGACGAACATAGATACCGCATGTCTTAAATATAGCCAGTATTTTTCCAAAAAATCAATGGAGGGGCTCCAAATCAAACAAATCAGAAATCTATTAATATTTTCGTACAACAATGTCATTTTTTGGAAAGAAAAATTTGAAAATGCAAATTTCAACCCTAATGTTGATTTTAACAAATTGGAAGATATTCAAAAAATTACAACAATATCAAAAACCGAACTCCAAATGGCTTTTCCTAAATTGTGCTCTGTAAAAAACGTGTCGGAAAAAAATTCTTATTTGAAAAGTACATCAGGATCAACCGGAATACCATTTAAATTTCATGGCGATATTGGAATGCTAAACAGAAGATTGGCAATTCGCAATCGATTTTTAGACTGGTATTGCGGTAAGCCCAGACAGATTATAAAAATAATGAAATCAAACCATCCGGGTTTGGAATCCGAAGGAATATTATTTAGTTACACAAGTCCGAGGGAGCTGGAGCAAAAAAAATTTGATTTATATCCCTTGATTGCTTCTATGCCTGTAATTTTGGAAAGTTTATCTTCTTTTCTTATTCACTTAGCCAAGCTCATAAAAAATGACCGCATAAATCACAATATTAAGGCTGTTATCGCGGCAGCCGAGCCATTGTCTCCGGAAGAATCAAAGTTTATAAAGCAATCCCTCGGATGCCCGGTATTCCGTTCTTATGGAACAAAAGAAAATATGACAATCGCTCAAGAATGCGAGTTTGGAAATTTTCATATAAATAGCGAGTGGCTATATTTGGAAATTGTTGATGAACGTGGTTATCAATTGCCCCATGGTCATACTGGCAATATTGCCATTACAATGTTTGAAAATAAAATCATGCCGTTTATTCGTTATCTTGTTGGAGATCAAGGAAAAATAATTCCGGGACCTTGCGCATGCGGCCGAACTTTACCGATTCTAACTTTCAAAGGACGGCTTAAAGAAATAATAATTCTGCCTAATGGAAAGCAGAGTCATTTTCTTGAAATCGGGCCTGCGATTTGGCAGTTCACGGATAAAATAAAACAGTATCAGGTTGTTCAAGAAACTGAAGATAAAATAGTTTTTAATATAGTTTCAGAATCTGAAGATTTTTTTAAAAAAGATATAAAGGACAAAATAATTCATGATGCTAAAAATATTCTCGGAAAAGACACAGATATATCGATATCGATACTGAAAGAAATACCGATCGGACCCGATGGTAAAAAAAGAACATTTGTATCCCGTTTGGAATAATCAGAAATTAATAATATTTTTCCTTATATAAGAACCGACCCAACTTAGATTTTTATTACTCGCAATCCCCATTTTCGTTAGCGGATATATAAATGAATGAAATTTTTTCCTTTCTGCCACTTGCTTATATATCATTTCGTATCCATCAATAACCTTTTCTATATTAAAATTGTCTTTCACATAATCCCGGCAAATATTTTTATTAATGCCGGAAATTTTTTTTACCGCTTCGGTCATTTCTTCGACATTACTAACGACAAATCCTGTTTCCCCGTCTTTAATAACCTCGGCAATCGCGCCGTGATTGTAGCCGATTACGGGCGTCCCGCAAGCCATCGCCTCAACCATTGTTAAATTAAATGGCTCCTCCCATTCAACGGGCACAAGCAAAGCAATGGCCCCTTGATAAAGCTTTATCTTTGTTTCAAAATCCACCGGGCCAAGATATTTTATTTTTTTTCCATCAATATGGGGCTCGACTTTTTCATGAAAATATTTTTTATCCCAAATATCGCCGGCAATAATCAGAGGCAATCCGGTTTGCCGAGAAACTTTTATTGCCACATCCTGGCCTTTATCGGGAAGTATCCTGGCAATCGCTAGTAAAAATTCCCGTCTGCCTTTTCCTATTTGATATTCATTTATGTCAATACCATTATTGATAATCTTATCAACCTGATAACCGCCCTTAACGTAGCCATCTGTCTGTTTTTTAGTCAGGGCAACGGTAAATGTCAGATATGGAATTGATGAATCCATAAACCTTTTTCTTTCCCGAACTTGTTTTATATATTCAAACGGCAATCGTAAAGTAAGCACGTTTGGCCTGTATTTATCGTAAAATAACGGCCGCGACATATGGTTATGGATAATATCAAAATCAGAATCGTTAACCAAGTCAAAAATTTTTTCGTAATAATTGGTAAAAAAATCTTTTTTAGGTTCGCGAATTCTATCAACTGTTAGGTTATTTATTATCGGTATGAGCCGACCGCAAATTTTACTGTTTTTGCTCCAAGCAACATAAGATTCATACCCTCTTTTCGTTAGAAACTTATCCAAAAGCCAGACGGAATGAATCATCCCGGCTGTGTGTAATTTTTTATCAATCGGCCCGATATTTGTCGGAGGCAAAATATGGAGTATCTTCATATGAATAATATAATCATAAACTCTGATTTTTATCCAAAAAATTTCAGACAAAAATGAAAAGCCCCATCCCGAGTTGGAATGGGGCCGGCGGTTCTCCTGCCCACGGTTAACTTAGCGCATCTCGCTCTTGAGAATTGCTACAGCGTCATCAACGCTGTCAACGTTGCAAAGACTCATGAGCACAATGTGCTGCTCGGGAACTGCGGGCGGCAAACCATGTTCCTTCATCCATTGGTTTTCGACCGTGTAGGCCTCAGCTTCATCGCCGTTGTCGCACAGGGGCTGGCGAGTCCGATTGCGCACCTGGAGGAAATGCACCAACTCGTGAACGAGGTCGCTCTGGCTCCTGATGTTCTGCGGATTGAAACTCGTGCTCAGATAGAGCTTATTTTCCTTCACGTCGTAGCCGCCAAGAATTTCATAATCGGACTTCTCGGCGTTTGCACCCATCACCTTGACCTTCAGTTCGGCCGATGTCATCTGCATGATCTCTGGCAAGTCCGCCGTAGATGGCACGGGGTAGCCGGTTACGCTGCTGATCCATACAACCAGAGCAAACGCGAGCTCGTTCATGACATCCTCCTTTTGGCGGATTTACCGCCGGTTTTTTGGGATTTTTGGCTTTTTTGTTCCAGAACTTCACTCGTGCCTCAATTGTACCATAAAAATAACAATTTGACAAGGGATGAAAAATAAGATATAATTATGGTATAAAAATAGGTTTGGTTCTCGAATAACTAAAAACCCCGAAAATGGCTCAAGAGAGCCGAGGAGGAATCCCATGAAGCGAGCCAACTTCCTGATTGGAGTTCTGATCGCGGTTGCGGTCGGCCTGGCTCTGTCGGGCTGCGCCACCACCTACAACGAAATGAAGGCGGTCTTGCCGCCTGAAAAACAAGAGGTGATGGCCACCGTAGACGCTTTCTACGCGGCCAAAACCCTTGCTGAGTTTATGGTTGTTACCACCAAAGATGTTGTTTTGAAGTCGTCGTACATCGGCGGGTCGCACACCGCTGAAAGCTACTGGCGACAATATACCGCAAAGAAGAGTGCGGACAAATCCTCAAGAATCCGCACGATGCGGAATCTGAATGTGGAGATATCGGGCAATACCGCCGAGGTCTCCTACATTGTAGACGTCATCAAGCGTGGCGTCGGCGACCGCGACTGGTCGGGTTCAGTCTCCTATCTTTTCAAACTCCGCCGAGAAGGTGGGGTTTGGAAAATTTACTATTACGATCAGTAACACCACCAAACGGCGGAACCAAAGCCCCGTCCCGCACTGCGGGACGGGGTATTTTCATTTTTGTTAAAAAACTCTTTAAGCCCGCGGGCTTAAAGAGTTTTGAAATTTTATGACGCGGCTTCTCGGCCTTTTATGACCGCCCTGTCAATTGTTCTTCCCATCCAACGGCCGCCAATATAAATGAAAGCCGCCGCTCCCGTCATTTCAATAATTTGCTTTGAGGTCCAAATTTGCCCCTTGCCATCACGATTGGTTTGGCTAATAGAAAAATTTGAAAGTTTATCGGCGTCATTAAATACCGCCATTAACACATACATGTTTTCAATCGAACTCTGGGACTGGCCGATAATATAATCAATTTTTTTCTTATAAATTTCTCTATATTCCCACTCCAGGGCAACGCCTTCCAAAAATTGGATCGTCGTTACCGGCCCGCCAAATTTTGAAATCAAGTCGTCGGACTTAAGAAGGTTAATTCCGTCTTTAAGCCAAACGCGGATATTGGCGCTGAATTCTTTCCAAACAATCTCTTCAGAAAAAAATTTATTTCCAAATTTCTGATTATCAAAAGTGGCGCATCCGGGAAGAATAAAAACAACCGCCATTATCAATGCTCCGATTTTCCTCATTTTCAAGCCCTCCCTAAGAAAATTAAAGTACTATATGTTTGCGGTATACGCCAATAAAAGAATTCTGTCAACTTTAAAATTTTATTTACAAACCGCCGTTTTTTATGTAAAATAGCGGCATTCTTGGAGAGTTGGCCGAGCGGCTTAAGGCAGCGGTTTGCTAAACCGCGGGGGTCTAAAAAACCCCGCACAGGTTCGAATCCTGTACTCTCCGCCAGCATGAATTTGCGAAACAAAAAAATTTTATTGGTAGGACTCGGAATTTTGGGAGGGGGCGAGGCGCTCGCTAAGTTTCTTCTTGCCCAAAAATCTAAACTGACCATCACCGATTTAAGAAAGCGGAAAATTTTGGAACCTGTTATTAAAAGATTGGGAAATAATAAAATTGAATTTGTTTTGGGAAAGCACCGCGAAGCGGATTTTAAGAAAAATGACATTATCGTTTTTAATCCGGCCGTCAGTATTTTCAGCCGTTGGGCGAAACTGGCAAAAAGATATAAGAAACCGATAGAAAATGATCTGACATTGTTTTTGAAAATTCTCAAAACCAAAAATCCAAATGCCGATTACATCGCCGTAACGGGCACGCGAGGCAAAACCACCACCTCTTTCTGGATAAATCACTTTTTAGAAAAATCTGTTTTGGGCGGCAATATACCGGGCAAAGGATTTTTCACTATTTTGGAAAACAAAGAATGGCCATTTGTTTTGGAATTATCATCTTTTGAACTGGAATTTTTAAAAAGAAGCGCCAAGCCACCGAAAGTCGCGGTTATAATGAATTTGTACAACGACCACTTGAATCGCTACGGCAACTTTAATAAATATTTGGAACAAAAAGCTAAAATCTTTCTTAATCAGACGAAAAATGACTATTTAATTCTAAACGCGGATAACGAATACACGAAAGAATTTTTAGAAAAAAAACCAAAACCAAAAATTTATTATTTGTCATTGAAAAAATTGCCGGCTAATAAAAGTGGTTTGTACTTTATCGGTAATAAAATTTATTTTAATAATGATTCTCAAAAAAAACTAGTTCATGAGATTAAAAATCTGGCGAGCCATCAGAAATACAATCTTTTAGCCGCTCTTTTAGGGGCCCATCTTTACGGAAAGCCGTGGAAAGAATTGATAAAAAAAATAAAATCTCTGCCCCAGCCATCTTTCAGACAAGAACTTGTTTTTAAAGGAAAAAATCTTGAAATAATAAATGATTCGGCCTCAACAAGCCCCGACGCGACAATCGCGGCGCTTGAGAGATTTGGCGGGAAAGATGAATTGACCTTAATAACCGGCGGGGCGGATAAATGCTTGGATTTTTCCGGTCTGGCTAAAAAAATAAAAACTTGCGTAAAGCCGGAAAATCTTCTTCTACTAGAAGGCAACGCCACATTAAAACTTATTAATGAACTTAATAAAAATAATTATTGTAAACCGAAAGATATTCGAATTTTCAATTCGCTTAACGCAATCCTTACCGGCGTGGCTAAGGAATCTCATTGGGGTACTGTAATTTTTTCTCCTGCCGCTGCCAGTTTTGAAAAATTTAAAAACGAATTTGACAGAGGAAGACAGTTTAATAAAATAATCAATCGAGTTTTTAATCAGGAGCATGGAAAAATCAAACGTTCTCCGCTTGAAAACGCTTACCTGAAAATACACGAAAAAGAGTCCGAGGGGCTTGAAGATTGGGAAATCGCGAAACAGATAGTCGAAGTTTTAGATGATCCAAATTGGATTGATCCTGATTTAGCGAAAGAATGTCTCTATTCAATCGTTCACGAAATTTCTTACCCGGACGAAGAAACAAAAAAGAGTGTAATTTTAATGGCGGAAGAAAAAGCACGAAACGTTTTCCCGGAATTGTCTGAAATTGATGAGGTGCACATGGATCAAATTGAATACGCGTATAATAAATGGAGACAAGAAAAACAAGCTCAGAATAAGTGAAGTGACGCAAAGCTATTAATTTGAGTTCGGCTCTGTTCAGATAGCCCGAAAAGCCTTATAATACTCGGGGAAATGGAAGGTTGGCAGAGCGGTCTAATGCGCCGCACTTGAAATGCGGTTGGGGAGAAATCCCCTCGGAGGTTCGAATCCTCCACCTTCCGTTTTAATTGGGAACCATGACCGCTTGAAAAATAGCGGTTTTAAAATTAAAACAACCATTATGTTCAAATATTATGTTCAAAATTAAAATGACCGTTATGAGCCGATCGGTTGATAACAGTCATTTGTTATGATAATATCAAAAACGATGAGAGAATTAGGACCAATGCAAAAGAAAATTTTATTACTCTTAGTGGGTGGGTTAACCTTGTCATTGACACACCGACCGGATGTTTATTTTAGAGTGGTAAAAAAGATTGCCAAAGAGTGGAAGAAAATAAACGAACTAAGCCTTAGAAGGTCAATCAAAAGACTATATCAATCTAAGTTGATTGATTATAAAGAAAACAAAGACGGTACTGTCAAACTTGTTTTAAGTGAAAACGGGAAAAATAAAATTTTGAAATATAATTTAGATAAAATAGAGATTAAAAAGCCGATAAGATGGGACAAGTTGTGGCGTTTAGTGATTTTTGATATCCCCGAAGATAAAAGTCCCGGGAGAAAAGCGCTGGCGGCTAAACTAAAAGAGCTTGGATTTTATCCGATGCAGAAAAGCGTATTTATTCATCCATACGAATGTAAAGCTGAAATTGATTTCATTACCGAAATATTTGAACTCGCGCCTTATGTGAGATTTTTAAAGGTGAAGAGCGTAGATACAGAACTAGATCTAAAAAACAAATTTAATTTACTGTAAATTGACCATTATCAGCCGATCGGATGATAATAGTCAATTTAGTTTGCTAAATTTAAATTTTTGTTGTAAAATTTTCGGGTTATGGCAGAACAAAAAAATAATAACTTAATCCCCCGGCCGCCCGTTGTTGTCGTGATGGGCCACGTTGACCATGGCAAAACCAAACTCTTAGACTATATCAGGAAAACCAGCGTCGCCGAAGGCGAAGCCGGCGGCATCACCCAGCATATCGGCGCTTATGAAATTATCCATAAAAACAAAAAGATTACTTTCCTAGACACGCCGGGACATGAAGCGTTTTCAAAACTGCGAGCGCGCGGTGCTAAAGCCGCAGACATCGCCGTTTTGGTTGTGGCCGCCGATGACGGCGTAAAGCCCCAGACACTGGAAGCGCTGGAACATATAAAGAGCGCGGAGCTTCCTTTTATTGTCGCTATCAATAAAATTGATAAGCCCGAATCCAGCCCGGAGCGTGTTAAAAAAGAACTGGCCGAGCACGATGTTCTGGTTGAATCGTGGGGCGGCAAAATTCCTTCGGTTGAAATCGCGGCCAAGCCGGGAACCAATGTTGGAGAACTTTTGGATTTAATAGAGCTTTTGGCCGATCTTGGCGAGTTAAAGGGAAACCCCGATAAATCCGCTGAAGGCGTTGTTATTGAAACAAATTTGGATTCGCGCCGCGGTTTTGTCGCTTCGCTTTTAATACTGGACGGCACCATGGAAACCGGCGATTACATATTAAGCGGCACAGCGACGGGAAAAATAAAAATCCTGGAGAACTTTTTAGGAAACCCCATTAAAAAAGCGGCATTTTCTTCGCCGGTTCTTGTTGTCGGTTTTAACGAACTGCCCTTAATCGGCGATAAATTCATTACAGAAAAAATCCCCTTCACCGTTACGCTCAAGGTCGCTAAAAAAATCGGGGAACTGATAGAAAAATCGGTTGAGTCAACCGAGGAAAAATCAAATTACGTTCATTTGATAATAAAAGGCGATGTTCAAAGTTCGGTTGAAGCGTTAAAAGAAAGTTTTGAAAAAATGCAATTCTCCCCCTTCGGGGGATCCCCCGAAGGGGGAGAAAACGCCGCGATAAAAGTTTTAAAAGCCGAGGTTGGCAATGTTATTGAAAGCGATTTTAAAACGGCGATTATTGGCGACGCTTTAATAATCGCCTTTAATGTTAAAATCGAAACGGCAATTTTTGGAACCGAAAAAGAAAAAATTCCGGTGATTTCCGGAAACATAATCTATGATGTTTTAGACAAAGCCGAGGCGATTATCAAAGAAAAATTAAAGCCAAAAACAACGCGGGAGGAAACCGGGCGTTTGCAAGTTCTCGCGATTTTCCGGCAGGAAAAAAACCGCCAAGTTGTCGGAGGTAAAGTAATTTCGGGAGAAATCGTCAAGGGATCAAGGTTTGAAATCATAAGAAATGATATAATAATGGGACAAGGGCGAATTGCCGGCCTGCAATCGGAAAAAAAGGAGGTGGGTAAAATTGAAGCGGGAAAAGAAGCTGGCCTTGAAATTGACTTCGGAGATCCAAAAATCGCCATCGGCGATATCCTCATGCTTTTTAGAAAACTGCCATGACTAAAGAAAGAGCGCTTAAGTTCGACGAACTTATTAAAAAAGAGCTTGGAAAAATCTTATTTGAATTTTTAGAAACCGAACCCGGAATTTTGGTAACCATCACTCGCGTTATCACCGCGCCGAACTTATTTGAAAGTGAAATTTATATCAGCGTTTATCCGTCGGATTTTGCTAAAAAAATATTGGAAAAATTGAATAAATCAATCTGGAAAATCCAGCAGGAATTAAATAAAAATTTTAAAGTCAGGCCGGTGCCGAAAATAATTTTTAAACACGACAAGAATCCGGAAGAGGCTTCAGAAGTAGAGAAGTTAATCAAAAAAGTACAGAAGAGATAACATGCGTAATTTAAATTTTAAAGAAATAGAAAAAATAATCAAAAAAGCCAAGCGGATTTTGGTAGCAACTCATCAGGGACCCGACGGCGACGCTATTGGTTCTTTAACGGCTCTGGGCTTTTATCTGAAGAAAATAAAAAAACCGCATTATCTTTTGTGTGTTTCCGGCGTTCCGGAATCGCTTAAATTTATTCCTGGCGCGCCGCGGATAAAATCAAAACACCCGAAAATTGCTTACGATTTGATTATCGGCCTCGATTACGGGACAAAGAGCCAGTTGGGGCTTGAAGGTTATTTTAAAAAACACCCCAAAACGCCGCTTTTGGTTTTTGACCATCATTTGTTTGCCGACCAGGATGCCGACTTCGGTATTATCGGTCCCGAAAGCTCCGCCACCTGCGAATTGTTATACGATTATTTCAAGGCTATGGGATTTAAAATTGATAAAAAAATCGCTGAGGCATTGGCAGTCGGAATTTTAACCGACACGGGATTTTTCAAATATGTAAAAGTTAAAAAACCACTTGAAGTTATTGTTGATTTAATGCGCTTCGGTGTAAGGCCTGATAAAATTGATAACATTGTAAACGGCCGAGTAAAAATAGCCGCGATAAAGCTTTCCGGTAAGATTTTAAATCGCGCCAAACACGCAGTTAAGGGTGATTTTGTTTATTCGTGGTTGAAAAGGAAAGAATTAAATATTCATCATTTAATGATTGACGATGTCGGAAATATTGTTATTGAATGGTTGAGAAATTTAAAAGAGGGCCGTTTCGCGCTTCTTCTGATTAAAGAGAGCAGAAATAGAATCCGCGGAAGATTAAGAAGCCGGTCCGATAAAAATTACAACGTTGCGCGGCTTGCGATGAAAATTGACGGCGGCGGCCATAAATTCGCGGCTGGTTTTAGATTCAAAGGCACGATTGACGGAGCGCTAAAAGCCGTGGCAAAATATGCGAGTAAAAAATAGGGCGTGGTAGCCAAGTGGCAAGGCAAGGGTCTGCAAAACCCTTATACGCGGGTTCGATTCCCGCCCACGCCTTGGGGCGAGTGGTGGAATGGTAGACACGAAGGACTTAAAATCCTTTGAGGGTAATACCTCGTGCGAGTTCGACTCTCGCCTCGCCCATTAATCAAGAATTATTACTTCCGCTTCTTGGATGCCAAATTTTTTGGCTAATCGCCTTTCGGGAAACCAAATATCAATTTTGTCATCATGTTTTTTTGCCATCCGGTCTTCAACGGTAAAGACCTTGTCCCCGAAAATTTCCGGAATTTGAACTTTAGTCCCGAAGGCTAAAAAGTTTGCGGCAATCACGCCGTCGCGCGTCCGCGTGCCAAGAGCCGTGATAAACGGCGTTGAGTCGGTTTGGTCGGGCGTTGAAGAATAAGCCGTCAGAACCACCTTCGCAATTTTCAGCGCAGGAATGTTTACCGTCATAATTGAGTCGCCGGCCATGAGATAAAAGCCTGCGGCTTCAGGCCTATTCATAAAAGAAAGAATGTCATTTACGGTCCAAGCGTTGGCAACCTCCTGAACGGGCCCATTTAGAGCCAAAATCAGCACAATTATCACAAATTTTGATGTTTTACTCATATTTAGGTTAAACAAAAGATCCCCGCCTTAGCAGAGATCCTTGTTGTACCTTTAATGCTACCCTAACCAGCCAATTTGGTCAAGTTTTTAAAATAGAAAGGACTGGCCGGTGATTAACCGGAAAAAAAAGAAAATAACCGGTAAAATAAGGTTAAATCCGAAAAAAATAAAAAGTAAAATCAGAATAAAGCCATATCGCTCAAGCCAAACCTCAATGTCTCGCCAAGAATAAGGGAATAGGGCGAATAAAATTTTTGAGCCGTCAAGTGGTGGAATCGGAATTAGATTAAAAATCGCCAAAAGAAGATTTATCCATACAATAATCGCCAAAAAAAGCCCGAGCGCCGGCAAAAAAGAAATACTAAAAAATCTTATTACGAGACCAAAAATAATCGCCAAAACAATGTTGGCAGCGGGGCCGGCTAAAGCCACCAAGGCCGGCCCCCATTTTTTATTTTTTAAGTTATTTGGATTAAAGGGCACCGGTTTGGCCCAGCCGATTATTATAACCGGCGCCCCGAAAAGCGCCGGCAACGCCAAAATGAGCGGCAGAAGTATTGAGCCGAAAGGATCAAGGTGCGGCAAAGGATTTAAAGTTAAGCGGCCGGCCGCTTCGGCGGTACTGTCGCCCTGAGCCTTGGCCGAAAATCCGTGGCTTACCTCGTGAATAATCGCCGAAAACAGCAAAACTAATAAAGCAAAAATAAAAAATAAAATTGATTCCATTTGCTTAAATTTAAAATTTATGGTAGAAAAAAGAAACTATGTCTAAAATTTGCGAGATTTGCGGCAAGAGCTCAATGCTTCTTACGCCGCGAAACAAACTCCGCGGTAAGTATAACCCCGCCGCTAAAAAAAGAAAATATCCCAATCTTCAATGGGTACTTTTAGCTTCTGAAAAAACAAGAATAAAGGCCTGCACCAAGTGCATCAAGGCAATGGCTAAACCCAAGAAATAAAACGGGGTGTAGTATAGTGGTAGTACGCATGCATGGGGTGCATGTAGTCCGAGTTCGATTCTCGGCACCCCGAAGGGAGCAAACCAAAAATCCCCCGCCGTGGCGGGGGATTTTTGGCGGCTTGGAAAGTCATCTTAAAGATAAATTTGGCATTTCGCCAAGTGGGTGTCCGCAACCCGCAATCCAAGGATCGGGGCAATGTAGGACTCCCGAATATATTTAATTAGCCCAAAATCTTACAAAACAACTCTCCATAGCCACTTTAATTGTATCACAGAAGTCCGACTTCAAAAATCCCCGAAGTCGGACTTCGGGGTAAATTTTAGATAAAATCTCAAAACATAATATCCTCTTCCGCTCTTTTGTAATCAAAAATTTCTTCAGGAGAAAACCAATAAGACAATTCATGCGCCGATTCTTCCGATGTTTCCGAAGCGTGGATGAGGTTATGAACCGCGCGCTGATTTTTGTTTGCTAAAGCCGCCGAGTCAACTGAAAAATCGCCGCGGATGGTGCCCATTTCTGCTAAAGCCGGAATGGAATTACCCACCAGTTTTCTCACCATCTCAACGGCATGAATACCCTCAACCACTATTTTGACACTCGGCCCGGAAGTCATAAAATCCAAAATCCAGCCGCGCACCGACTTGCCGATTTTCATCGGATCGTCGGTCCCCATTTCTTCTTTGGCGTCCCAGCCGTATTTGGCGTAGGTCGCCAAAGATTTTTCGCCCAAGCGCTTCACCCATGCCTGGTCTTTGGGATAATGCTCGTCAATTTGCTTTCGCGTCGGGCTTATCATTGAAAGCGCTATTATCTTAAGGCCGCGTTTTTCAATTCGAGAAATTACTTCTCCAATAAGCCCTCTTTTTACCCCGTCAGGTTTAATTAAAATGACGGTGCGTTCCTGTTTGGCTTGGCCCGCCGAAGCTTTAGCGTAGGCGGCGATTTTTTTAACCATAATAAAGACAATTTATCACAAAAAATATTTATTGACAATAAATTTTTATTGGATTAAATTAAGTTTATTATTTTTGGCCTTTAAAATAAAATTGGGGGGGTAAAAAATGAGTGCTGGCAGTGGACCGGTTAGCGGATTTGGAGCTGAAGTGAGAAAAATTTTTGTTGTTTGTCCGATCAGGCGTCCTCATGTTGAATTTTTAAGACGTATATTACAGACTGTCTTTCAAACTCTCTTTGGTATTGAAGATCGATGGACAAAAACTCAAAATGCCATTAAAGCTTGTGTTGCTAAACTGGAAAAAGAAGGACATGAAGTTTATTGGCCCGCAAGAGATAACCCCTATCAAAATACCGACAAAATTGGAATTCAAATAATCACCTTTAATCGCCAGAAAATGCTTTGGGCCAACGAAATTCACATCTGGTACGATAAGGGCAGTGTGGGTTCGATGTTTGATATTGGAATGTTCTTCGCCTTAGTGCGCAGTAATTTTAAAAAATTTGTAATTATCAACCGCAATAAAATCAAGCCGACGCCCCACAAGAGCTTCGAAAACGTCGTTTTGACCTTGGCAAAAGAATTTGATAATCCCGTAGCCAATGCCTTTAAAGAAATATGAGAAAGGCGGAATAAATAGTTAAAACTCTGAACAATCACCTGAAATAAGGGTGATTTTATTTTTCTTTGTAGATGTTGGTTGTGAAGCCGTCGCTTAAAACTCTGATGTCGCCGTTTTGGTCGGTGCGGAAAATATTTGCATTGATCATTTTTAGCCGGCTTAAAGTTGCTTCAGTTGGATGACCGTAGCGATTTTTTGCGCCGACTTCAATAACCGCCGCCTTTGGCGAGACAAACTTTAAAAATAACAGCGAAGAAGAATATTTTGAGCCGTGATGACCGGCTTTTAAAATATCCGACTCTAAATTTTCGCCGTATGCCAAGAGTTGATTTTCTATTTTTGAAGTGGCATCGCCCATAAATATTACAGAAAAATCTTTTCCGCCAGAGGCGGATCCGCCTTTGGCGGAAAATATCAATTTCCCAACAATTGACGCATCATTGACGTCGTTGCCTCTTACTCCGAATCCTTCGCTGTTTTTATTAAAAACTTTCTCACCGCCATCCACTCCCGCCAAAATATCAAATTCAAGATTCTCATCAAAATGAATCGCCTGACCGGCTTCGGCGATAATAATTGGAACATTTTTTTCCAGAGTTATTTTTAAAAATTCGGAATAAACCTCGGTTTTTAATTCGACGCCGCTTAAAATAACCGCGCCGACATTATATCTTTTTAAGACCTCGACAAGGCCGGCGACATGATCGGCGTGAGGATGGGTCAACAAGACAATATCAATTCTTTTTTCAAGCATTGGCAGGTATTTGCCTAATTTTTGGAGAACTCTATTGTTAGGGCCGCCATCAATAAGCATTGTTTGATTTTCCGGCGTAATTACGAGAATGGCGTCTCCCTGGCCGACATCCAAAAAATCAATCTCTAAAAACCGGTCGGTATTTTTGCTTAAGAATAAAAATCCGGAAATTATAATTACGGAGACAAAAAATATCAGTAAAATTTTTATTAATTTATATTTCATAGGGACGCAAACGGAATCATCGCTAAAGTTTTAATAAGCCACGCTTGATAAGAAAGAAATAAATAAGCCGGCGAAATTAAAATCGCCCCCAGTTTTAAGGACACAAAGCCCGCAAGACCTCCTAAAAACCCGAAAAGCATTGTCATGGGTATCGCCGGTAAAATTAAAACGTTGGCCAAAACCGCCACCGAAGAAAAAACGCCGAATACAAAAAAGATAACCGGAAAAGTGGCGATTTGAGCCGAAACCGTAGCCGTTAAATTGTCGCGGAAAGATAAAAAATTAGGAAGTTTGGAAAACCGCTCCTGAAAATAAGGCGCGATATATATCAGTCCCATGGTTGCTAAAAATGAAAGCTCGAAACCGACATCGTAGCGCAAAAGCCGCGGATTTATAAAAAGCATTATTGCGGCGGCCAAAACAACGGCGTTGGTGACGTCATAAAATCGACCCTCGCGCCGGCTTATCATTAAAAGCCCGCCCATGATCGCCGCCCGCACCGCCGAGGCCTCGGCGCCGGTCATCAAAGTAAAAAGTAAAATAACGGCGGCAACCAGCCAAAAAATCAACCGCCGAGGCAGAAGCAGATATCCCAAAAAATTTAAAATCATGACGCTGATAATAGAAATATTGTAACCGGAAATTGCCACAATGTGGCTGGTGCCAGTTTTCTTGAGAGCCGAAGTTAAATCCTCCGGCAAAGCGCGCTTGGCGCCGACAAGAAGCGCGGATAAAAGCGACGCTTGGGGCTCGGGAAGAATCTTATTAATTTTCTCAACAAAAGACGCCTTTACGGTCAGAAGATAAAAAAGCAGATTTTTATCGCCCCGTCTTATAAATTCAATTTGAGGGTGCTTTACTATGAAATAAATATCGTCTTTCGCCAGATAATTTTTGTAATCAAAATCCGCGTCGCCGATTTGGGATTCCGGCTCAAGAACCGTGCCTGTAATTTTTAAAATGTCGCCGTAAAAATATTCGGGATATAAATCGGTTTTAACAAGAACGCGGCCGATTCTCTCATTTTCTAAAACATATTGGGAAAAATTAAGCCGCTTGTCGGATTCAGAAGCGACTTGGCCGTAAAAAATAATCTTTTTCCCGGCAAAATCCCGATTGACCGCGTTGGCGCTTTTGGAAACTTCGGCGCTTCTAAAAAGACCGAGTGATAAAAACAGAATCATCGTCCCAAAGGCGACTTTTGGCAAAAAATCACCGCACTCTTTATTTAGAAAGGATTTTATTAAGACAAGAGTTCCGAAAACAAAAACTCCCCCGATGACCATCGGGGGAGTTTTTGTGAATGAATGCAAAGCTATGCCTCCGATAATGCTCAGAAGAATTAAAAGAAAAATTTTACTTTTTGTCATCCTTTTCTTTGTCTTTTTTGCGCCGCAAAAACGCCGGCATGTCCCATTCTTCCCCGTCGTCAATAATTTCAACATTGACAGCTGGTTTCCTTGGCATTAAATTCTCCAAATTTCTATGATTGCCGGCGGCAATGATTACCGGATTGCCGTTGCCATTATTCCTGCCACTGCCAAAACCGGTGGCAATGACCGTTACTTTGACTTCGCCTTTTTTAAGGCGATTGTCGCAGGTGGCGCCAAAAATTACTTTGGCCTCGGAATCGATGGATTCGGTGATTGTTTTAGCAGCTTCATTAACATCGTTCATGCTCAAATCGGCTCCGCCCGACACATTAAACAAGACCCCGCGCGCCCCATTTATAGAAATATCTAAAAGCGGAGAATTAATCGCCGATTTAGCCGCGGCCGTCGCCCTGTCTTCGCCATTGGCCCGGCCAATTCCCATTAAAGCCGGCCCGGCCTCAGACATGATGGTTTTAATGTCGGCAAAGTCAACATTGACAATGCCCGGAAATGTTATTAAATCGGCAATCCCCTGGACTCCCTGACGCAAGATGTCGTCAACGATGCTGAAGGCCTCGACAAGCGAAGTGTTTTTATCAATCAAACTTAAAACCTTGTCATTAGGAATGGTAATCAAGGTGTCAACCCTGTCGCGCAGCGAAACCAGCGCCTCCTCGGCGATGGCAATGCGTTTTTTTCCTTCAAAAGAAAATGGCTTGGTAACCACCGCCAGGGTCAACGCGCCGACATCACGGGCAACGTCGGCAATGATTTGCGAGGCGCCGGAACCGGTGCCGCCGCCAAGGCCGCAGGTTATAAAAATCAAGTCGGCGCCCTTTAAAGCGTCCTGGATTTCGTTTCGATTTTCTTCGGCCGCCTGCCGGCCAATATCCGGATTCATGCCAGCGCCAAGCCCCTTGGTCAAATTTTTCCCGATATGGACTTTAACATTGGCTTTGGCATGATTAAGGTCTTGAGCGTCGGTATTAACCGCGACAAAATCAACGCCTTTGATTTGGGAATTAAACATCCGGGTGACGGCATTGCCGCCACCGCCGCCAACACCGACAACTTTTATGCGGGCAAAGGTTTCTATTTCAGGTTTTACATGAGGCATATGGCAAAAATTTCTAAATCCTAATTTCTAAAAAATAATAGCGATAATAATATATCACTTTTTAAAATAAAAAGGCAAATTTAAAAATTAAGGGATAAAGGTGTTTTTAAACCAGGACATAAAGCCCGATGAGGCATCGGCAATCGGCGCTCTTTCTAAAATATTTTCATCAAAAGCCCAGACAATCAAACCCAAGGCTGTTGAGAAAAGCGGGTCTTGAACAATTTCTTCCGGCCCCAAAATACTCTGAGCCACCCCCCTGGCGCAGGGCAGCCCCAATTCTTTTTTTGCCAATTTATCAATTCTTGGCACTTTAGAGCCGCCGCCGGTTAAAACCACGCCGCCCGGAAGCATGGCGGCCCGACCGACTTTCTTCAGTTCTTTTTGGACCATTTCAAAAATTTCTGAAAATCTGGCTTCGCAAATCGCGGCCACTTCCCGCCTTAATATTGAATTTTCCCCTCCGAGTTTCTTTAAATCCACAATATCCCTTGAACTGGTGCTTTCGGCCAAAGCCGAACCGTGTAATCTTTTAACTTTTTCAGCCGTGTCAACGTCGACTTGAAGGCCATAAACCAAATCATGGGTAACGTGAGACGAACCAAATCCGACAACCGATGCGTGAAAAATATCTCCTTCTTCAAAAATAACCAGGCCCGTGGTGCTGCCGCCGATGTCCAAAACCAAAGTCCCCAATTCTTTTTGCCTGGGGCCGAGAACCGCATAAGCCGCCGCCAGGGGCGTCAAAACCAATTCTTTTATTTTGATTCCGGCCAAATTAACGGCTTTTCTAAGATTTTTTAAGGCCGGAGAGCCGCCTTCAATTATCAAAGTGTCAACTTCAAGCTTGATTCCGGTCATCCCCAGGGGATCTTTTATACCTTCTTCGCCGTCAACGGCCCACCCTCTGGCCAAATTATGCAGAATTTCGCGATTGGGGTTTCCGGGAATTGCTTCGGCCTGAAGCAAAGCCCGCTGGATATCTTCTCTTGATATTTCCCTGTCGGCGCGAGACACAATAACCACCCCCTTTGATGGTCTTACAAAAATATGATTTCCTCCAACGCCGACAACCGCTTCATTATGCTTAATGCCGGCGTGATTTATGGCTTTTTGAAACGATTCGCGAATCGCCGAAGCCGCTTCTTCAATATCAACCACGATGCCGCGGCGGACTCCCCGTGAAACAGACTCGCCCCAGCCGATAATTTGCGGCACTTCTTGCGTTTTTTTCTTTGAAGCCACAATGGTCTGAACCGACGTGGTGCCGATATCCAAACCAATAATTATATCTTCACGCGACATGTTTTAATATTTTAGTTTCTAATTGTTCCATTTTTCTGGCTTTAGCAGCCGATTTTTCATGATCGTATCCCAGCAAATGAAGCAGGCTGTGAATCAAAATCGCGCGTAAATAATTTCTATCAGAAATTTTGCCAGCATTTATTACTATCTCTCCCAAGCTTAGCATGTTTTTATTGAACCTTGCAAGCCCCGCTCCGATGGCTGGCGAACGGCTGTTTAAGCCAAAAGAAAGCTCGTCGGGAATTTCGTTTTTTTTGCGCCAAATTTTGTTCAACCTTTTAATCTCTTCTTTACTCACAACTAAAACAGCCAATTCCACCGGCTGTTTTAGTTTAATAAAGTCCAGAGCTCGCAAAATTACATTTTCAATAAATTTTTTTGGTGTTTTTTGCGGCGTCTTGTTATAAACCAATATCTCATGTTTCATAATTTAAGTTCTTCCTCAATAATCCTTTTTACCGCGTCGCCGCCGGCGCGACCCTTAACCTCACTCATTACAGAACCCATTGTCTTCCCAAAATCTTTCATCGTAACTTCTCCCATCTCTAAAATTTTCTTTTTAATTACAGATCTTAACTCTTCTTCGGGCATTTCTTCCGGAACGTATTTTTTAAGAATTGTAAGTTCGGCGGCTTCCTTTTCGGCCAAATCTTTCCTGCCTCCGGTTTCGTATTGCGATATGGACTCTTTGCGTTTCTTAATTTCTCCCAATATAGCGGAAGTGATTTCATCATCCGAAAGTTCCGACAATTTTTCTAATTCTTCCGTGGGCCTTCCTTCTTTTGAGAGTTTTGTCCTTTTTTCTAACTCCTTGTTTTTGATAACGCTATTTAAAAAACGCAGAGTATTAATTACTGCGGTATCTCCACTTTTTAGAGCATCTTTCAATTTTTCGTTTATTCTTTCTTTTAAGCCCATATTTTTTATCTTCTGAATTTTTTCTCCGGCGGCAATTTTCCTAATTTATAAAGTTTTTCTCTTTCTTTCTGCATCTTCTGCCGCCTTAAGGCGCCCAATTTTTTCTGCCGCTTTGTCAGTTCGGGAACATAAAATCGGCCGCGGCGAGCCCGAATCAGAACCCCGCTTTGCTGAACCCGCTTTGAAAAGCGCCTCAGAAGGCTTTGGGTTGTTTCTCTTTCTCTTTTTTTTACTTCAACAGGCATATACTGAAAATTTCTAATTTTTAATTTCTAATTTCTAATTTCTAAAATGGCATTGATTTGCCGGCTAATAAATGAAGATGCAGATGGTCAACTTCCATCCCCGCATCTTTTCCGACATTGAAAATCAGGCGATAGCCGCTTTGAGAAACACCAATTTTTTCGGCAATCCCCCGAGCTTTCAAAATCATCTCCCCGACAACTTCTTTATCCTCTGCCGTCAGTATGTTAACCGGACCCAAGTGCTTTTTGGGAATTATCAATAAATGAATCTGCGCCTTCGGCCTTATGTCCTTAAAAATTAAGAATTTTTCATCTTCTAAAACAATATCCGACGGTATTTCATGACTGACGATTTTACAAAATATACAATTATTCATTGTTATTAGTCAACTGGGGAGCTCTCGGCGCAATTTTTTTAAGGCGTTTTCTAACCTCGTCAATAATTTTTTTCCAAGGAATGGTTTCCTGAACTCCCGACTGCATTTCTCTTAAAATTGCCGTACCGTCAAGAGATTCCTTCTGGCCGATAATTAATGCCAAATCGGCCCCTAAGCGGTCGGCAACCCGTAGCTGCGCCTTAATGGAATCCCTGCCGAATGACTCGGAAACATAAATGCCATTTTTTCTGAATTCCTCAAAAATCTTTAAGCTTTTTTTCTTCGCCAGGTCGCCCAGTTGGACCAAAAAAACCCGCGTTTTTGGTTTTGTCAGGCTGATTTTTACCTCCTGCCTTTGCATTTCTATTATCACCCTCTCAATTCCGAGCGACCCTCCCATTGCTGGCGTTGATTTTCCTCCGAGCTGGCTGACCAGATAATCGTAACGGCCCCCGGCGGCCAAAGCGGTCTGAGAGCCCGCCGTATTTTCAGAAACAATTTCAAAAACCGTACGGGTGTAATAATCAAGTCCCCGAACCAAATAAGGATTTAAATTATAAGGCAGACCGAGTTCGTCCAAAAATTCCAAAACTAATTTAAAATGGTCGTGGCAGGCCTTATCCAAATAATCAACGGAGTTCGGCGCCGCGGCTTTTAAGGCCGCACACTCTTCTTCTTTGCAGTCAAGCATCCGAAGCGGATTTTCTTTAAATCTCACCTTGCAATTCTTGCAGAGTTTGGGAACTTTGCTGCGATAATACATCTTGAGTTCTTCGCGAAATTTCGGCCAGCAATTTTTATCGCCTATGCTGTTTATCTGGATTGAAAGATTTTTTAAACCCAGTTCGATTAAAATTGAATAAATCAACTGAATAACTTGAGCATCTAAAATTGCGTCTTCTTCCCCAAAAACGTCAAAATCCGCCTGGTGAAACTCGCGATAACGGCCGGCCTGGGGCGATTCATGGCGAAACACGGGGCCGTAGTGGAAAAATTTTATCGGCTGCGGCTGATTGGCAAAGCCGTTTTCCAAATAAGCCCTTACGGCGCCGGCCGTGAGTTCCGGCCTTAGGGCCAAAAAGTCGCCGCCTTTGGTTTTTAGAGTGTACATCTCATGCTCAATAACGTCGGTGTTAAGACCCATTCCTTTTTTAAACAAGTCGGCATATTCCAAAATTGGCGTTTCGATAACGTCAAAACCGTAATAAACCGCCAGTTCCTTGCTGACTTTGAAAAATTTTCCCCAGTACTTTTGGACACCCGGAAGAACATCGTTCATTCCTTTTGGCGCCTGAAAGGCTTTTGATTTTGGTCTTCGTGACATGTTTTAATAAGTTGGCGCTTTAAAAATATCGGCGCGGTCAAGCGGCCAGGCCCGCAGCCACACCCGGCCGACAATATCGCTTTTTGGTAAAGTGCCCCAGCGCCGTGAATCGGAAGAGGCCGGGCGGTTATCTCCCAAAACAAAGAGTTCGTCTTTATTAAGCTTCTTTTTAATGCTTCCTTCGGTGATTAAATCATTTTGAAGATAATATTCAGAAATTAAAATCCCGTCCGGATTCTTATCATTATAAACCATTATCTTGCCGTTTTTTATCTCAATGGTTTCGTTGGAAAGACCGATAACTCTTTTAATGTAATACTTGGAGGTGTCAAGCGGATAGCGGAAAACAATCACTTCGCCCCTTTCAACCGGCTTAAAATAATAACTTACTTCGTCAATCAGCAAATATTCTCCGTCTTCAAAATTCGGCTCCATCGAGGCTCCTTGGACAAAAAACGGCTGGACCAAGAAGTACCTGATAACCCCAGCCAAAACAAGGGCGATAAGCGCCGTTTTAACAAGATCCCAAAAAAATGTAAAAAATGACTTTAAAGATTGCATGTTTTATGTTATTTTACATTATAAAATGGATAAAATCAAATTAATCGTCGGTTTGGGCAATCCCGGCAAAGAATATGAGCGCACCAGGCACAACGTCGGCTTTTTATTCATTGATATTTTAGAGAGCAATTTAAAAAATAAAAAAATTATTTTAGCCAAAACTCAAACATTTATGAATAAATCGGGGACGGCCGTTTTGGCTTTGATAAAATCTCACAAAATAAAACCCGAAAATGTTTTGGTAGTCCACGACGACATTGACATTTCATGGGGAAAATTTAAATTTTCTTTCGGCCGCTCTTCAGCGGGTCATAAAGGAGTTGAATCAATTATTAAAACTCTCAAAACCAAAAATTTCTGGCGGCTAAGGATTGGTATTCATCCAATACAAAATACAAAATACAAAATACAAAATACAAAAATAAAAGCAGATAAAATTATATTAAAAAAATTCACGCCCACAGAATTAAATGTTTTAAATAAAACTATTAAAAAAGCCGTCTCCGAATTGGAAACGGCTCTTAGTTATTGATAAAATTACTTCTTCAAAATCTTGCGTTGAATTTCGCGCAAATCAATCCCAAGTTTTTCTTTTATTTCATCGGTCGCAACGTCTATTTTTAAAGCGTAGGAACGAACAATGCCCTTTCCTCTCCCATCAATGTATCCCAAAGTAATTCCGACAAGTTCCGGCTTGCCGTCCCGAAAAGCGACGATGGGCGACCCGGAATCTCCCGGCAACACAATTTCGGAAATCCCAAAACTGTTATCATCTTTTTTATATTCACCATTGTTATTTTCGTCTCTATAAAGAATTGAAAGAGTTGTAACGTGTCCAGAACGGGCGATTTCGTACTCGCCTCCAGGTCGGCCATTCATAAAAATAAAATTGCCTATTTTTAATTCGCCGCTCCTGCCCATTTCAAATGGGAAGTTTGAAACAGTTTTCACTTTTTCGACCGCTTCCGCCGGAATCTCAAATAAGCTGAAATCTTTTTCTCTGTTCCTATAAATTTCTTTCAATTCCACTGGCTTATCATTAATAACCATAACCACATTGTGTTTAAAGATTTCAACTTTTACCGACTCTGGAAAATTAGATAAAAACATTTCTTTTAACACTTCCGGGTCATTTGTGTGTGACGATATTAATACGTATTTGCCGATAATAATCGCCGGCGCTGTAACTGGAGGACCAACAATGTTATTTTCATACTTTTCCGACTTGACGTTGAAAACAACGAGCGAGACGGCATCCGTTTTGTAATTCAAAAAAGTGTCTAGATCTTTTTGCTTAATCAAAACGTTGTTTTTGTCATACTTACCGTCAATGCCCAATAGTCGATTTGTTTGGTCGCGTTCTTTTTTCTCTTTTTTCAATCCGGATTGGAGAGTATCCACCTTTTTTTGCAAATCGATAATTTGTTGAAAATGAAGATTTTGCACTTCAACCAGCTCCACAAATCGCGAGTCGCTTTGTTTAGAAACAATATCCACCGCCTCCTCAACCGACTCGGCATATTTTTCGGTTTTGAGAATCTGCCGGGCGGTCGTAAGCATGGTTAAAGTCACAAGCAGTAATAAAATCAAGAGAAAAAGCGACCGATTCTCTTTTATTTTCATTTCCGTTACCTCCGTTAAATTTTCAAACAGCTTATTAATAGCTTATTCTTATATAGACTAAATTAAAAACCGATCTTGTGTCAAACCAAATTTAAAACCCCTTTATCGGGGTTTTGATGGACCATCTCCTGTAACGGGGGCCGGATGAAAAACGCCCAGCCCGCCTTCGCTTTTTTGCGTTCCTTGTCCGTTAATCCCTTCTCTTTGTTCTTTATTTTTTTCGCCCTTGATTTTGCCGCCCAAGAAAAGTTGTGTCTGCTTCTTTTGAGCATTAAATTCCGCATCTTTGAATTGTTCTTTCAATTTATCACTGGCCCCCATCAAATAATAACGGGGTTCAGAAATACCCGGACTACGAAGAAGTAAATAGATTCCTTCCTCGGCGGCCTCGCCATAAAGCACCAGGTGTCCCGGGTGTCCTTCCGGGATCATGCCTTGTAATTCTTCGTACGTGACGATTTTTGGTTTTGACAAAAGACTTTTTTCCAAATACTTTATTTTGGCATTCGTTTCTTTAATAACATAATTTATTTTATCGTTCGTTTTATTAAAAGCGTTTAATGTAAACCAGACCATGACGCCAATTGTTATTAATGCGGTTAATTTGAAAATTAGGGAGTGATTCGACCAGATAGAAACAATCCCCAAAATGAAAGCAATTGCCAAAGCGGCTAGAAAGTATGGATTAATATTCACAAGATAGAAGCTTGCGTCCATATAATTACTCATGGCCCGCCCCCTGTAACAACGCGAAGCGGAACATATTTATCATCCGGTTTTCCTAAAAGTTTTCCGCCTTTTAAATTAAAATTTGCTATAGTAATTTCGTCTCTGACGTTTTTCAGAAAAACTCTTTTTTTAACGATTTTTACTACATTACTGCCGTCAACCATAAAGATTTTTGCGTCAACCGGCACATTGGTAAGCGAAGAAGCGTTTCGATAAAGATGTACATTCACGGTATATCTGCCATCGGGAGTACCATCGCCAAATATTACTTCGCGCATTCTGCCCGTGGGATTATTATTAAGCCCAGTAATATCCTTAAGAAGAGCAAGGGTTGACCCCCTCGTTCTTGAATATCCCACAGGTAAAGGATCATCTGGGGATTTTGCCCACAAGTCAACATCAATGTCTTTTTTATCCGGCCACTCAATTGTGATCATAATATCGCCCCATATCTTTATTTGATTTTCTTCTTTCTTTTTAGGTATTTGCGAAACTAAAGTAGCCAAGAAAAAAAGTACAATAAATGTAATGGCTATATTCCAACCAACATCGCGCATAGGTGTATCAGATAGATTATTGTTGGACTCGAAATCATTCATGATATAGAACTCCTGTGTTAACCGCCTCACTCACCAGTTGCACCGCACCGGGACGGAGAATCCATTTTAAATTTACATCCAGCCATAATGCCGCACATATTCCAACAATAGTTGTGTCAATGGCAATCATTAAGCCGCCGGATATGTTTTGCACGAATGTCGCCAATAGGCCAATGTCCTTAAGACCGGTCATCACCTCAAGAGCTATTCGAAAGCCGATAACAGTACCCAACAAACCCAAGGTCGTAAGCCAATCTGTCGTTGAACCAAAAATGGATAATTTGCTGGCAATGGTCATTTGAAAATTTCCTACAAACACTGATTTGTCCTCCGGAAGCACTCTTTGGTAGTTCCGAATAAATTCGGACACGCGCGAATTTGTAGACTGGAGCCATTCGTCGGCATTTTTTTTATTGCTGCCAGAATCTATTAATTCGCGGTATTTCTTTACTATATTGAGCTCGCGAGAAATTTGAAAAATTCGAATAATTATTGTACATAGACCCAAAATCCCAAGTCCGGAAATAATTCGTGAAATATAGAGGACGTCAAATTTCAAAATGGTATCTATGTGTCCTCCTTGATATATCCAAACCACTAATATAATACAAACGGCATTAAAGATAAGAGCGCGTAAAAACATTACAAAATTGGTATTGCTATACTTTGCCGGAATACTCATAGCCAATCCCCCATTTATTGAATTATCAACGTACTTAAATTGAGCCTACCCTAACAAAAAACCCAGAGTGCGTCAAGAACGGGGTTAGAAAATAAAAAACCCCATATGGGGCAATTTACGGAATCGGAAAGGGAATTTTTTTCGACACTTCTGGTCTTATAAAAGTTGAGGAGTTAACTAATTTTAATTTTTTCACCAGATGGTCTTTACCGCGGCGGAATTTAATGGCAATCTCATCTCCAAGAAAAAACGATGTATTCAGCTCTTCCAAAAATTCATTGGCGTCTTTAATAATAATGTTGGGATTTTCTGGGCCGGGCCCGTAACTTAAAAGCAGGTCTCCTTTTTTAAGATTTCCATATGCCGGAGAACCCGGCATAACATTAACCACAATAACTCCATCTTCTATTATTCTTTCTCCTAATTCTATTTTTTTCCTCATTTCAGGAGTAAGTTGCCAGGAATTAACTATACCGAATCCCATAAAACCATGTTCTACCTCTCCAACACTTAATGGAAACAATAATTTATTTAAAATTTCAACAGGAATCGCCATACAGATTGGATTTGAACTGGTGGTGATTAAATCTACTATTCCAATAACTTCTCCTCTGCTATTAATAATCGGGCCGCCTGAATTACCCGGATTACAAATGGCATCCGTCGCCAAAAAACCAGTTGTGAGACCCAGAATATAAACCTTTGTTTTAATTAAATTACCATTGAGCCAAAAAAACTTGAGCCCCAAAGGATTGCCCAATACATAAACTTTATCGCCGACTTTTTCCAAACCCTTACCGAGAACGGCGGAATGCGACCATTTAACGTCTTCGTCAAATTTCAAAACCGCTAAGTCAAATCTTTGATCCCATCCTAATTTTTTAACCCTATAAATCTTTTTTTCATTATTAAACGAAATATAAAATAAATTCTTTTTTTCAACAACGTGATTTGCAGTTACTAGGTAATATTCGTCAGCCTTTTTAATGACAAACCCACTTCCCACGCCGATACCGCCCGGTTTCGATTTATTTCCAAGAATTTCTTCCAAATCTTCTGAAATAATGAAAAAAGTATATTTTAATGCGTCTTCATAAAGTTCATAAGATGATTTTTCTTTAGGAATTAATCTATAAAATCCAAAATTATAAATCAAATATGTAAAAATCGACAAAAATAAGATTATCAATAAACTACACAAAAGTTTATTTCTGCGCCACATTTTACATCCCCTTTTTAAGTTTTAAAACAACTCTTTCTTTTGTTGTAAAACACTATAATATATTAACATATTTGTCAAAATCAAATGAATTCTGTATAGTCTTTAAATTATGTCAGATGAAAAAATCAAAATTATAAAAAAATCTTCGCTGGATTATCCGAGAGTTCTTAAAGAGATTCACAATGCTCCGAAGCAATTGTATGTCCGGGGGCAGTTGCCGAAAAATCACGACTTGAATTTCGCGATTGTCGGCACCAGAAGCGCTTCGGATTACGGCAAGACCTTGGCTTTTAAAATTGCCAAAGAATTGTCGGAATTGGGATTTAATATCATTAGCGGCTTAGCCGTCGGCATAGACACCCGAGCCCACTTGGGAGCGCTTGAAGGAAAAGGAAAAACCGTGGCCGTTTTGGGTTCGGCTATAGACGATGCTTCCATTTACCCTTCTGAAAATTTAAAACTGGTCAATAAAATAATAAATTCCGGCGGAGCGGTGATAAGCGAATACGGACCGGGGACTAAATCGGAAATTTGGTTTTTTCCCGAACGAAACCGGATTATCGCCGGCCTCTCGCGTGGCGTTTTAGTTGTTGAAGCGCCGGAAAAATCCGGCGCTCTTATTACCGCGCGCATCGCTTTAGAACAAAACCGGGAGGTTTTCGCCGTTCCCGGATCGATTTTTGCAAAAAATTCCATAGGCGCCAATAATTTGATAAAAAACGGCGCCAAATTGGTTTCCTCGGTTGAGGATATCCTTGAAGAATTAAATTTAACGAACTTAAAACCCGAAGCAATGTCCACCCCTGGCGAAAAAAACGACTTGAGCAAAGAAGAAGCGCTGATTTTAAAAACAATTGAAACAGAGCCGCTTCACGCTGATAAAATTTCAGAAATTACCAAAATGCCGGTGAATCAGATATTATCAACAATTTCAATACTGGAAATTCACGGTATAATAAAAAACATCGGCGGAAAATTCACCGTAATCAAATGAAATTAGTAATAGTAGAATCTCCAACAAAAGCTAAAACTATCTCCCAATTTCTTGGGAGCGGTTTTAAAGTTGAATCGTCGTATGGGCACGTGCGCGATTTGCCGGAAAAAAAATTAGGCGTTGACACAGAAAAAAATTTTGAACCCCAATATGTAATTTTGCCAAAAGCCAAAAAAAGAGTCGCCGAATTAAAATCCGCGGCAAAAAAATCGGAAAAAGTGATACTGGCAACTGATACGGATCGCGAAGGCGAAGCAATTTCTTGGCATCTTATCAATGCTCTCGGCCTAGAAAAAAAGCCTTATGAAAGAATTGTTTTCCACGAAATCACCAAGTCGGCAATTGAAGCGGCTTTAGCCGCGCCCCGAGAAATTGACATGCGCCTTGTAGACGCCCAGCAGGCACGGCGGATTCTTGATCGTCTGGTTGGTTATAAACTCTCCCCTTTCTTATGGAAAAAAGTCGCCCGCGGACTTTCGGCCGGCCGGGTGCAATCGGTCGCCGTCCGCCTTGTTGTCGAGCGCGAAAGAGAGGTTTTAAGTTTCAAGCCGGAAGAATTTCATACAATTTTAGCCAAATTCTTAAAAAATACTTTTGATTTTTCCGCCCAGCTTATAAAAATCGGAAAAGATAAACTTGAAAAGTTTTCTATTAGAACAGATGCAGAGGCGCAGAAGATAGTCGCTGACTTAAAAAATTCCGATTGGAATGTGGAAAGTGTTGTTAAAAAAGAAATGCGGCGACAGCCGCTCGCGCCGTTTACCACTTCAACGCTTCAGCAAACGGCTTTCTCAAAATTCGGCTTCGGCGCCAAACAGACGATGGTAATCGCCCAACAGTTATATGAAACCGGCTTTATCACTTACATGAGAACCGATTCGTTTAATCTTTCGGGAGAATCCATCGCAGCCGCTTTTAAAGAAATAGAAAAAATATTTGGCAAAAAATATCTTTTAGCAAACCCCAGAATTTTTAAAACCAAATCAAAATCGGCCCAAGAAGCGCACGAAGCCGTTCGTCCAACCGAGCCTGACAGAAATCCAGATTCTTTGAAAGACAAACTGACGCCTCAACAATTTAAGCTTTATGATTTAATCTGGAGAAGATTTTTAGCCACTCAAATGCCAACGGCCATTTTTGAAGCAACTGCTGCCGATATTTCCACAGAGGGTAAATCCAAAGAAAATTACATCTTCCGGGCGACCGGCAATGTTTTAAAATTTGATGGCTTCCTTAAAGTTTATCCGATGAAAACCGCCGAAACGGAATTGCCAGAGCTTCTAGAAAATGAAGAACTGAAACTTAAAGAATTAAAATCGGAACAGCATTTTACCGAACCGCCGGCGAGATATAACGAAGCCAGTTTAATCAAAGCGCTTGAGGAACACGGCATCGGCCGGCCCTCCACTTACGCGCCGACAATGGCGACCATTCAGGCGCGGCGCTATGTTTTAAAAGACGAACAGAAACGGCTGAGACCGACCGATATCGGAATTTTGGTTAATGATTTATTGGTTAAGCATTTTCCGAAAGTCGTTGACATAGAGTTTACGGCCCGGATGGAAGAAGACCTTGATGACATTGCCGATGGGAAAAAGAAATGGCAGCCGGTAATAAAAGAATTTTGGGTGCCATTTAAAGAAAATCTTGATAAAAAATCGGAAGAGTTGAGTAAAGAAAAAATTGCCATCGAAAAAACAGAATTAAAATGTCCTCTATGTGAAAAGGATTTAATAATAAGAATGAGCCGCTACGGAAAATTTTATGCTTGCACAGGATTTCCGGCCTGCAAGTACACCGCGCCGCTTGATCCGAAAGAAAGGGGTGAGCAGGAAGAGCTCGGCCCCTGCTCGAAATGCGAAACCGGCCGCATCGTCAGAAGACGGACAAAAAAAGGCCGGACTTTTTGGGGCTGTTCCAATTGGCCAAAGTGCGACTGGGCCAGTTGGCAGAATCCCATTGTCAAAGAAGAAACCCAAAAAGAATAATCAAATTTTGTTTTGTCCGCATAACGTATCTCGAGAGATATTGTGCGGTCAATTTTAAAATCCCCGCAAGGGGATTTTTTGAATTTTTCTTATTTATTTTTTGAGCGGCACCAAATCTTTTAAAAGAAAAACCCTTATTATTATGGGATTGTTTTCATCTTTATTACTAAATAATCTGAAAGCGATTAACTCCTTGCCGTTGTATTTGGCTTCGCTCCTGATATAGTCACCAGTTATCCATTTCCCATTTTCGGTTTTTAGCATTGCATTTCTAGAAACTAAGAATTTGTTGGACTCTTCAGGTTTGTTAATTTTAAATAAAATTTTAGCAAATAATTCTAATTTATAACCATTGCCATTATCGGGAAACCAGATGCTCATCATAATTCTATGCTTATTAAGATCTTCATGAAATCGTCTTACGATTCCATAATTTTTGTCTTTTCTTTCATCTATTACCGGCCAATTTTCGGCCTGTTCCATAATCGCAATATAATCTTCCTGAATTTGAACCAGTTTTTCCGCCGACCAAGCTCTGTTAATCTTAAGGGAAACAATAATAAATATAAGCAGTATAAAGCAAATAAAAAAGACGCGAGTAAAAAAGATGGCAAGGAGATTAAAAGAAATAACCTTTGGTGGGCGTCTAGAGCACAGATAAGAAATTAAAACGCCGGTGCCAAATCCGACTAAGCCAACTAAAAGTGCGGGTTTAAAAACAAAAAGTTTATTATCTAATAATCGAGGAATAATAGTAAGAATAATTGTAGACGCAAGTCCAAAATATAATCCAAACCAAATTCTTTTGCTCATTTATTACCCCCTTCTTTGTTAACGAACTAAAAAACGAAAAATATGCTTTCAAGATTAAAACAATATCATTGTATTGTCAAATAGTTGTTTTGGCGCGCCTATCAGGATCAAAAATAGCAGAATCCGCAAAAAAATCCCCCTCCGTAAATCGCATAACCCGTATAACCGCATAAGACATCTCGAGAGATCTTATGCGGTCAATTTCAAAATCCCCGCGAGGGGATTTTTGATTTGAAACTTAATAATAAAAATGTCTTGAGGCCAGTGTTTCGCCCGACCTTAGGATTTGTTTTGCCGGCGGGTTGCCTGGTATTAACAATTCTGTTTCTTTAATCGTAACAATCCTCACTGTGAAAACTCGTTTGCCGTCAACCCGATCTTCGGGGAAAAATTTTATTTCGTTCGGTTCGACAAAATTTGTCCACTTACCATCTTCGTTTTTTATATTCCAAATCGCATTTGTGAATATGTATTTTTTATTCTTGATGTCAAATTCAATATTGTCGCCATAAGCGAAATTTTCCAAGTCCCAATAAAGCTCGGAATTGAAATTTCCTAGACTTTTGAATTGGCCGCGATATTTATGAACAAAAGTAATGAGTTTTAGGGGCGACGAAGAAATAATTATGTCGACTGTATCCCAATTATCCCGATCAATGATAAATTTTCCGAAATCTGAGTTTTTATTTTCCGCCGGCCAAGCTTTTTCCACTTTACTTAACAAAAATCCACTAAGCACTAAAATCACAACAACAAAAAACATCCAGTACCACGCGGTCTTAACCGTGGCTTTGACGCCAGCCGAACTGAACGATAGTGATATGGCAAATACGATTAGTCCGGACAGGACGGCTGGCATAAAAAATTCTTTGCTTTGTTGCCATCGTATCGAGCCGATTAACAAAGCTAATATTAATCCGCCGGCAAAAGAACTTAAAATAAGTTTTTTTGATATACTCATTTATCCCTCTTTTCTTTGTTAACGAACTAAAAAACGCAAAATGTGCTTTCAAGATTAAAATAAAATCATCATCTTGTCAAATAGTAATTTTTGGAGTTAAACTATAAATCTAAATAAATGCTTGAAAAAATCTTAACTTATTTTGAAAAATCTGAAGAAAGAGCCCTGATCAAGGCGGCTTACGATTTGGCTTGGCGCGCCCATCGCGATCAAAAACGAGAATCAGGCGAGCCCTACATTCAACACCCTCTTAACGTTGCCCTGATGCTCACCAAAATGAATCTTGACGCCGAAACGGTCGCTGCCGCGCTTCTGCATGACGTTGTAGAAGACACCCCGCAAAGCATAGAAAGTATAGAAAAACAAGCCGGAAAAACCGTTGCGTTTCTCGTAAGCGGCGTTACGAAATTGGACAAAATAAAATACAGCGGCGTCGAAAGAAAGGCGGAAAATTTAAGAAAAATGTTCCTTGCGATGGCGCAGGACATCCGGGTGGTTTTAATAAAACTTGCCGATCGCTATCATAATATGCAGACCTTGGGCGCCAAACCGGAAGAAGACCAAAAAAAAATCGCCCTGGAAACTTTGGAAATTTACGCGCCCATCGCCCATCGCCTCGGCATGGGCGAACTCAAAGGCCAGCTTGAGGACTTGGCCTTCAAATATCTTTATCCTGAAGAATTTAACCGGCTTGAAGATGAGGTTGAAGAAAGGTATGAGGCGCATAGAAAATATATTAAAAAACTGGAGCCGATTCTTTTAGAAACCTTGAAAAAAGAAGGTGTTGCGCCGATTGAAATCAACGCCCGCGGCAAGCATTTTTACAGCTTGTATAAAAAATTGCTTCGTCATCAGATGAATTTTGACAAAATCCACGACCTTGTCGCCGCCCGCATTATCCTTAAATCGGTGGAAGATTGCTATCTCGCGCTCGGCGTGATCCATCAGGCCTGGAAACCTGTGCCGGGGCTGATCAAGGATTATATCGCGATGCCCAAGCCCAACGGCTATCAGAGTTTGCACACTTCCGTTTTCGGTCCCGACGGAAAAATAACCGAAATCCAAATTCGGACTCCCGAAATGCATTTAAGAGCCGAAAACGGCATTGCCGCCCATTGGGCATATAAAGAAACGCAATATCGCAGCCAGGGTTTTCAAATAAATCAAAAAGAGCTGGCTTGGATTGAACAATTGAGAGAGTGGCAAAAAGCCGTGCGAGGCAGCGATGAATTTTTCGAGTCCCTTAGAATTGATTTTTTCAAAGACAGGATTTTCGTTCTGACTCCCTTGGGCGACGTTTTGGATTTGCCCGACGGTGCGACACCTGTTGATTTTGCTTACCAAATTCATTCAACCGTCGGGCATGAATGCGCCGGAGCCAAAATAAACGGGAAAATCGCCCCGCTTGATGCTAAATTGGAATCCGGTGATTTAGTTGAAATTTTATCCCAAAAAGGAAAAGGGCCTTCGTCAGACTGGCTTAATTTCGTAAAAACAAATTTGGCAAAAGAGAGGATCAGAAACGCTTTAAAGAGTAAAAATGCAAAACTCATTATTAAAATAAAAAAGCCGGCAGTAGAATTTAAAATCACGGTCCGCGACCGAATTGGGATTTTAAAAGATGTCTCAAACGCGATTTCTTCAAAAAAAATAAATATTATTTCCCTAAATACCGACACAAAAAACAAAAATTTCCCGGTTTTAAATGTCACCTTGAACTTGAAAGACAAAAATAAGCTCCAAAGTGTTGTCTTGGGGCTTAAGAAAATAAAAGGGGTGGAAGAAGTGAATTATAAAACTTAGTATTTAGTATCTTGTATTTAGTATCTTATCTAAAATCGCGTTTAATTCTTCGGGAGAATAAAATTCTATCAAAATCCGGCCGCGATTGCCGGATTTGGCCAGTTTGACGCGCGTGCCTAAAAATTCTTCAAGGCGGGATTCCAACGCTTTTGATTCCGGATCAAGCGCGTTTTCTTTTATTTTTTTGACGACCCCTTTAACCTGGCGACCCAAGCTTTCAGCGGCCCGCACCGAAAGATTTTTAGAAATAATTTCATTCATGAGGGCCAACTGCTGGTTATCATTTTCAATCGCCAGTATGGCGCGTCCATGGCCCTCGGAAATTTTTCCGGATTCAATCGCTTTTTGAATTTCAATCGGAAGCCCCAGAAGGCGCAGAGTGTTGGCCACCGATTCCCGCGATTGCCCGACTTTAAAAGCGGTCTCTTTTTGAGACAATCCGAACTTTTTCATTAATTCGTCGTAGCCGCGGGCTTTTTCAATCGCGTTTAAATCGGCTCTTTGAATGTTTTCAATAAGGGCCAGCTCCAATTTATTTCTGTCTTCAACCTTTGGCTTGATAATGGCTGGCACAAATTGAAAGCCAGCCAATTTAGCCGCCTTAAGCCGTCTTTCGCCCGCTATAAGTTCGTAAAAAACTTTGATGCCGGAGGGGTTTTCGTCTTCAAATTTTGAAATAATAAGTGGCTGCAGAATCCCATGTTCTCTGATAGAGCTAGCTAAGGACTGGAGTTCGATTTCATCAAAGTCACGGCGCGGCTGATGGGGATTCTCTTTGATTTTATCAACTTCAATTAAAAAAATACTCTCTTTAGTTTTTGGGGCATCGCCCAAAACCGCCGCTTCTGATTTTACCGGCATTGTCTTTGGTATTAACGATTCTAGTCCCTTACCTAAACCTGATAACTTCATGGTTTTTATCTAAATTTATAATTTCCTGCGCCAGTTCCCGATAAGCGCTGCCGCCTAAAGAATGCGGATCAAATTGTAAGATGGTTTTGCCAAAACTGGGCGCTTCGGCAAGCGAAACGGCGCGGGGAATAATGGCGGAAAAAACATAGCCCGGAAAATTTCTTCTTACTTCCTTAACAACTTCCCGGCAGAGTTTTTGCCGACGATCGTACATTGTAAGAAGGGCCCCTTTGACTTTCAGGTCACGCCCTAAATTATTACGTATTAATTCAATTGTTTCAAGAAGCTGCCCCAATCCTTCAAGCGCGTAATACTCGCACTGGATCGGAATAATCACTTCCTCGGCCGCAACCAACCCGTTTAAAGTCAAAAGTCCCAGCGACGGCGGCGAATCAATAATAATATAATCATAATTGGTGCGGATTTTTCTTAAAATGTTATAAAGACGCCATTCACGGCGTTCAAGATTAACTAATTCCACCGCGGCACCCGCCAAGGCGGGCGCCGCCGGCAAAAGATCATAACCGAAAAGACCGGTTTTCTTGATAATTTCTTCCGGCCCGACAAAGTCAGTTAAACAATGGTAAATGTGTTTTTCAAGTTTTCGCCAATCGGCGCCAAGCCCAACCGTGGCATTAGCCTGCGGGTCAAGATCAACCAATAAAACATATTTCCCCAGCGCCGCAAGATAAGCGCCTAAATTAACAGCCGTAGTGCTTTTTCCGGTTCCTCCTTTTTGATTGGCAATTGAAATAATTCGCGCCATAGAATGTAGATATATCTTTACTATACGCCAATTTTGTGGCAATATCAATAACGTTTTTGGGCGAGTGGTGGAATGGCAGACACGCACGACTCAAAATCGTGTGCCGCAAGGCATGGGAGTTCGACTCTCCCCTCGCCCACCAATTCAGTTGCCAAAATTATCCCGATGTGGTAATTTTTAGCCAAACATTTTGTTCGTTAAAATTTTTCAAAAAGAGAGGAAATAATGGCGCCAAAATCTCCTTATGATTATGATTATTATGCGCATTTAGTGCCTCCGCCTGGGATGAAAGAATGCCCTGGTTGTTCAAGCTATATATGGGAAAAGGCAGAAAAATGCCCCCATTGCGGCTATACTTTGGAAATAGAACGGATAGAATTTGAAAAGAAAAAGCCGATATTGGCAGTTTTTGGATTTTCAACTGCAGTTTTGGTTACTTTAACTTGGGGACTTCATCTTTTTAGTGGTAGTAAGCATCTTCAAATAGTTTTTGGACTATTGGCTATAATTTCCTATCTCTTTTATGAATATATACTCCACAGAAAATAAGGAATAAAAATGGCGGACATGCATTGGGCGTTAAATTTAAGCATCCTGCGCATTCCTCTATTATCAATACTCGCCATTGGCTTCGTCATTTTGTTTTTAATATTCATTTCCGGCGGCGGTAAGAATAATAATAAAAAGAAAAACGGAGGTGAAAAATCATGAATTTTCCGCCGAAACTCTCAACGCGGATGGATCTTATGGAAAGATTTATTGTCAAAGGTGGAGTTATCATTCACGATCCGGATACAACTTGGATTAGCCCGATACTGTCTCAAATTGGCAAGGGAACTGTCATTTATCCAAATACTTATCTTGTTGCAAATGACACGGATAGTTTTATCGGGAGAGATTGCCAAATTGGACCGAATGCGTTTTTACGCGAATGGTTTATAGTAGAGAATAATGTAAAAATCGGCTTTGGCGCCGAAGTTGTTCGTTCGAAAATCGGCGAAGGAACAAAAATTCCTCATTTCTGCCATGTCGGAGACGCGATTATTGGCCGCGGCTGCAATATTGCCGCCGGCGTCATTTTTTGCAACTTCGACGGTGCAACAAAAAACACAACTATCGTTGAGGACGACGTTTTTATTGGTTCAGGAACAATGTTGATTCCTTCAGCAAAAAGGGGGCTTCGCCTTGGCAAGTGTTGTTTTATTGCCGCACTTTCCCGAATTAATAGGGATGTGCCCCCGGGGGTATTGGTTATAATGAAAAATGAGGAGCAATACATAAAAAAGGGCAGGAGAGTTGTAAAAGAAAACGGCAAGTGGAAAATAATTTCCCACGCGGAATATTACGCTGATTTCATGAACGGCAGACAGCCTCCTCCTGACGGTGTCTAATAAGGCAAACCCCCGACTTGCGTCGGGGTTTTAGATTTTCGCTACTTAATCAAATCGATTTTCAGTAACGTGCCGCTTAATTTCTTCCAAAAGCATTTTTTCTGCCTCCATATCCATTTCTTTAAGTTTCGCCCACAAACCGGTGCAATACTGACAGCCTTCGGCGTTTTTTATATACTCTTCATACCGCCAGATGCTGTCGGCATTTTCCGATAGCTGCTGAATTAAATCGTGATTGTGATTTTTCATGTTATTATTTTTTAATTATAATTTTTTAAATTATGGTTTGTGAATCAAGCCGCCCGTGTAAATAACAACTAAAGCCAAAGTTATCGTGGTAATGTCGCTCATTAAAATGTCAAAAGTAAATTCCGGGCGAAAGAAAACCAAAACGGCGCTGATTAAAAAAAGAATCGACCATGCCAAAACAAAATATTCGCCAAAATGCTTGCTTCTGACCCTAAGATTTCTTTTTCTAACCTCTTTTAAGATAACATAAATACCGACCGAACCAAGATACGGTTCCGACAAAGCGTCAAAAATTTTGACCAAAATATCACGATATCCGCCACCGCTTATGAAAAACAGGTAAACGGCCGAAAAAAAGTATAACGAAGTAAAAAAACCGACGGCGTAATAAAGAAAATCCACCGCGCTTTCAGCCAAGGCCTTGATAATTGTTTTCTTAAAACTAAAATTTCCGTTTCCCGAGCCATTCTCCGGGCTTCTCAAATATTCAATTATATTTAGCCACCAACTCATTTGATTTGTTTTAGCGCGGCTTTAACTTTTGCCTCAACGCCCTTAATGTCTTTCGGAATTTCCTGCAAGACTTTTCTTGCGTCGCGTTCTTTGTATCCTAAACCTACCAACGCGTCTATCGCCTCTGCCATTTCAGCCGAATCGCTTCCTTTAACGGGCGTGATTTTTTTGGCCAATTTGTTTTTAAGTTCCAATATCAGCCGCTGGGCCGTCTTTTTTCCCACTCCGGACACTTTGGTAAAAAAGGTCTCATCTTCGGAAACAATTGCCTGCTTTAAACTCGCCACCGGCGCCACCTCCAGAATACCGAGCGCCGATTTGGGCCCTATGCCCGAAATAGAAATAAGGGTTTCGAAAAAATCCAACTCCTCCTTGTCCAAAAATCCGTACAAGTCCAATGCGTCCTCTCGGACATAAAGATGAGTCCAAACGCCGATATTTTGTTCGACGTCGGGTATTTTTTTTAAAATTCCCTCATGGGAAAAAACTCGATAGCCGACGCCGCCCGTGTTAATCACAAAAAACTTCTCATTTTTATCTATAATTTTCCCTTCTAAATAGGAAATCATGTTGATTTAATTATAGCTGAAATTTGCCAAATTTGAAAACAGAGTATATTATAGTTAAAAGATAAGAAAATAAAATTCATTTTCTTATCTTCGAAATATGCCAATAACAAATTCAGCAAAAAAGGCCTTAAGGCAAAATAAGCGGCGTCATGAGAGAAATTTAAAGCAATCCCGCCACTTAAAGAGTGAAATTAAAGCCCTAAAAAAACTTTTAGCCGTAAAAGACAAAAAAGCGGCGACAGCTCACCTTTCAAAAGTTTATAAGGCCTTGGACAAAGCCGTTAAAACCAATTTAATCAAAAAAAACACCGCCTCGCGGCTGAAATCCCGCTTAACAAAAGCGGTAAATAAACTATAACTCTGAAATCAAAAGAGAGAGCGCGGTTTTTTCATTCAGATCGGTTGTCTTAAAGGCCAAGTCCAAATCAATAATTTTAGATAAAATCACATTTAGTTCGGCGGCAGAAAAATATTCGGCCGATTCTTTAATTTTTCCTAAAACAAAGGGGTGAAGTTTTAATTCCGATAACTTGGAGCTCAACTTAAAACGCAGGATGTTTCTAACCTGCCAAGCCAAAAGGCCTAATAATTCAGTCGGCTTTTCGCCGCCATCTAGGGCTTTATGAAGCGCCGATAACGCTTTTATTTTATTTTTTTTCGCCAGAGCGTCGGTCAACTCAAAAATATTATGTTCCCGGCTCCCCATAATTAATTCTTCAACCTGGGATTTGACGATAACTTTAATTTTTCTCCCTTCAGGGGATCCGCCTTGGGCGGAAAAATCGGCTAATTTTTTAATTTCGTTACTAAGCCGCCAAAGATCGAGGCCGCAATTTGAAACTAAAAAATCCATGGCGTCGCCGGCGATTTCAACACCCATCGCATTAAGCGACTTTTTGACCCAATTTTTAATTTCATATTCTTTAAGAAGCTTGAAATTCTGGACTTGATTTGGCTTCCCCGTTAAATATTCAAAAAGTTTGCCCCCGCCCGTGTCGCTAAAAGAAACGGCAATTAAAATTGTGTCCTCCCTTTTGTTGAAATCTTTTGTTTTTAAGAATTCTAAAATCATCTCACTATCGGCGCGGAAAATATTTTTTACGATAACTAATTTTTTTTCGGGAATAAAAGAATCGGATTTAATGGCGTCATAAAAATCGTTGATGTTATTTTCAGCAAAATCCAATTTAATCAAATTTAACCCGCTCGGATTTTTAATTTTATATCCATTTACTATTTCCTGTAATTTTTGTCCGATTCTATAAGAATCTTGACCGTAAAGAAAGATTATCATATTTTTTGGCAAATTGGGCAAAAGTGAGCCGAGCGGCTGTTAATTTTGATTCGTTTGATAATGCCGCCGCATTTTCTGGAACATTTTTCGCCTTCGCGCTGATACACTAAACGGACCTCTCCGTAGCCGCCTTTTTTGCCGGATGTGTCGCGGTAATCGGAAGTTGATGTGCCGCGTAATTTCACTGCTTTTTTAAGAATTTTTTTAATCGCTTCAAAAATTGCTTTTAATTCTTTTTCACCCAAACTCTCAGTTTTTTTGAGCGGATGAATTTTTGCCGTAAAAAGAATGTCGTCGGCGTAAATGTTGCCGATCCCAGAAATAATGCTTTGGTCCATTAAAACTTTCTTAATTACTCCCCGTTTCTTGGTTATTAAATTCTTAAATTTTTTAAAATCAAAATCCGGTTTCAATGGATCTGGCCCGATATTTTTTACATCTTCCAAATTTTTAAAATCTCTTTCATTAGCGACCAAAACCTTGGCAAATTTTCTCAAGTCTGAAAGCGCCAACATGTTTTTATTAGATAACCAAAACATTACATGAATATATCCATTAACCTTTTCGGTTAATAATCCCTTTTTATCTGACGCAACCCAATTATTATTCTTTAATTGCCACCTCCCCACAAGCAAATGGCCTGTCATTTTTTGATGAATCAGTATTTTTTTGCCGCCCGATAAATCAAAAATTATATTTTTTCCGAGCCGCCAAACTTTCATTATTTTTTCGCCTTTAACGGCTTTCTTAAAACCATCGAAGCCGCCGGGCGAGCGCTTAAATTGCTTGGGCCAATCGGTCCAAATGTCGGCTATAGTCAATCCTTTAACTTTTTTATTTAAATCGTCAACGATTGTTTGTACTTCAGGTAGTTCGGGCATGTTAATTATTGCTTTAATATTCTTTCTATTAACTTATGGGCATTTCCATGGGTTAATAATCCTAAATACGACTGAAAGCATTCGCGCGATTGAGACGCTAATAATTTCTTTATCATACGACGTTTCGTCGTAGTGCGCAAAACCCAATGATCTGGAAAATTGACCCAACCCAAAAAATCAACTCCCGATGATAGGGTTTTGATAAAAACTTTGTCAGAATGCAAATGTAATTTTAACTTTTTTCCGAGAAAGTTTGCGAATAGAGAAATTAAGTTCTCAATCCTACTCTTTTGATCTGACAAGACAACAAAATCATCGGCATATCTAATATAATATTTCACTTTCATTTTATGCTTTATAAACTGATCGAATTCGTTCATATAAATATTCACTAAGAGTTGCGAAGTAAGATTGCCGAGAGGCAAACCTATTCCAGGTTTTGTGGAAAAACTTTCTATAATTTCTTTGAACAGCCGGGTAATTTGCTTATCCGGAATATACGAATTCAAAATATCTAACAGAATTTTTTGATCGATACTTGCAAAGAATTTCTTAATATCACATTTCAAAATCCAGCAAGTTTTTGTATCGTTCCTACTCACTTTGCGGGTAAATTCGCGAAATCTATTAAGCGCTTTATGCGTTCCTTTCTTAATCCGGCAGGAAAAAGAATCGGCAATAAATGTCTTGTCGAAAAAAGGATAAAGTACACGATAGATCGCATGATGTAAAAGCCGATCTCTAACGCTTGCCTTGTGGATGTTTCTTGGTTTAGGATCAGAGATGTTAAAAGATTGATATCCGCCGTGTTTATAATTACCAGAATTTAAATCTTCATGGAGAACAAAAAGATTGTCCATCAGCTTTAGGGAAAATTCTTGAACATCCGATTTATTTCTCTTCCCTCGAATAAATTCCTTCCACGCTTCAAGCAGATTATCAATACAAATAATATCTTCAAAACCATGTCGCAATTTAATTTTCATAATAATACTCTTAAGACCCCCCCCCAACCGGGTTATACCACTTATTGAAAAAATTAAAAATCTCTATTTAATTTGGTTTCAATATTATCAGATACTGCCCAAAACACATCGACATTCCCTCGGTCAGAAAATAGATACGCTTTTTGTGGAAATTATAGAAGCGCTCGCAACCGCTAGTTTTCTTGCACGAGAAGAAAAATTGCCATATGTTCGTATGTCGATAAGAAAAGTTGATACACTAAAGGTATTCTTAATAATGCTCTGGGAAACTAAATCCATTGATAACAAAAAATATATAACTTTATCAGAGAAAATAGACGAGATAGGTAAAATGCTCGGAGGTTGGAATGGCCAATTACAGAAACAAAACTCTCCCAATATATAGAGGGAGAGAAATAAAGAGAATTTCGAGGAACGACGAACACCCAGCGGTTGTCAGCATTCCAGAAGTTGTCGGGGTTGCCATAGTTGCTGTTCAGCCACCGCTTGTCGTTGTCGCGATCGACACCGAACACCTTTGGGTTGCCGTCCGAATCGGTAACGTACAGAATGCCGTCTATGCCACTATCCTTTGAATACTCTCGGGACTGTATCGAATTCGTGATCTAAAATCACCTAGCACCCTATACCAAGTATCTTCATTTTTTAAGTTTACATGCACCACTCTATCTCAAACCGTAGTCAAAGATACTCTCGATGCATGGATACTAATTTCGGTAGCGAAAAGCCGTAGCCGTCCGCGTATTCACCTACTTTCAAAATAATCATAACATAAAAAAAATAATTAAAAAAGTGCCGTCCCGCAACTTCGGGACGGCACCAAGCCGTTCCAAGGGCTAAATCCCAAGGGTCAAAGAAGACCAAAGGGATCAAGACCCAAGGACAACTACTTGCGAGGAACGACGAACACCCAGCGGCTGCCAGCATCCCAGAAGCCGTCGGGGCTGCCAAAGTCGCAGTACAGCCACCGCTCGTCGCCGTCGCGATCGACACCGAACACCCCTGGGTCGCCGTCCGAATCGGTGATAGGATCCATGGAGATTCGGAGCCACTCACCGTAGGGCTGGTCTGGATACCGCAGGCGCAGGGCGGGACCAACTTCCGCTGGGCAGAGCTCCAGGCCGAGCTCGATGGCTCGGTCGTAGATCTGCTTTCTGATGGCGCCTTTCTTAAAGCCCAGCTCGGCGACGGTCATCACGATCAGGTCGAGTTGGGTTTCTGTCTCGCTGACCTTCACCTTGTTGAGGATCTGGTCGGCGTAGTCGCCGATGTGGCAGCCGTTGGCCTTCAGGGCATTGCGGTATTCGCCGGGCGATGTGTTTCTGCCGAGAACGATCGTCTTCCAGATAGCGAAGGACTTCTCCACCACCTTGACGACGAGCTCTCCAGACAGGAAGCGTTGCACGCCTTCCATACCGCCGAGCTTGTTGGCGATTGCTTCGATCTGACCAAGGTTCAGTTCTCCGTACTTCATGGCTTCCTCCTCTCCGGCTACTTGCCGGAAAGCTTCCCTCTACCCGAGGTTATAGGGACCGATGCCAGAGGACCATCGCAATGATAGTCATAGCTATAAATCACCGAATAAATCAGGGGCTTATAGCTACGGCTATCTCTCGTAAATAGGTTATTTAATGAATTAAAAAGAGCTTAAATCTTGATTAGAGTATAGCATAAATAGCATTATACGTCAAGCATTTCGTTTTGGGAAAACTCTTAACTCTCCCCAATTATTGCCTATTTTGGCTTCGGCGGCGATCGGTACACTCAATTTTATTACGCTTTCCATTATTTTAACAATCTCTGGAGCGATTTTTTTAACCAAATCTTCTTTAACCTCAAAAAGGAGTTCGTCGTGGACTTGAAGAAGCATTTTCACATTATTATTTAAATTTTCTTTCTGAATCCAATTATCAACTCCTATCATCGCTTTTTTCATAATATCGGCTTCAAGCCCCTGAATCGGCATGTTTATGGCGATACGTTCGGCCTGGGCGCGGAGCATCGGATTCGGAGATTTGAGTTCGGGCAAATAGCGGCGCCGCCCGAATAATGTCATCGTATAGCCCCTTTGCTTTGCTTCTTCCTGGAGTTTCTTTATGTATTGGGCAACGCCGGAAAAATCTTTCAGATACTCGGCGATAAATTCTTTCGCCTTCTCTTTGCTGATTCCGGCCGACTCGGAAAAACTCTGCGCGCCCATGCCGTAGATAATCCCAAAATTGAGCGCTTTGGCGGAAAATCGCATTTCGGACGTCACCTTATCCATGGGAACATTGTTTATTTCCGACGCCGTAAACTTATGAATGTCCAATCCTTTTTTAAATGCCTCCATCATCTTTTTGTCATTTGCTAAAGCGGCAATGATCCTTAAGTGAATCTGCGAGTAATCAACTGAAAGAAATTTGTATCCTTTTTCGGCAATAAACGCTTTTCTTACCTCGTCGCCCCAAGTACCGCGCGCCGGAATATTTTGCATATTCGGGTCATGGCTGGACAGGCGGCCTGATGCCGTCCCTGTTTGATTAAAAGTCGTATGAACGCGGTTATTATTATCAACAAACTTCGGCAAGGTCTCGGTGTAAGTTGACTTGAGCTTGGCCAGTTCCCGGTATTTTAGAATAAAATCAATAATCTTATGCTGGGACCGCAATTTTTCAAGTTCTGCCGCTCCGGTTGAGAGCGCGCCGCCGGAAGTTTTTTTAAAGCGGCCGCCGGCCCGCGTACCGGGAATTTTTAATTTAACGAATAAAATCTCGCTAAGCTGCTGCGGGCTGTTGATATTGAATTTTTCGCCGGCCAATTTATAAATTTTATTTTGGAGCTTCTCCAATTCTTTCCCGAGATAAACATTCAATTTATTTATTTTTTTAACATCCAGTTTTATTCCGGCGGTCTCCATTTTCGCTAAAATCGGAATAAGCGGCATTTCAATTTCTTCAAAAACTTTTTTGGTTTCGGTTTCAATCAGCCGGTTTTTAAAAATCGGCGCTAACTTTGAAATAGCCTCATCTTTCGGCAAAACCGCGCCAAATTCTCTCAAACTTAATTTTTCCAAACTGTAGTCGTGCTCGCCCGGATTAAGAATATAAGCGGCAATCATAACGTCAAAATCGCTACTGCTAATAACTACTCTTTTTCCTCTTGGAGTTTTAATGAAAGATTTAAAATCATAGCCGACTCGGTCCTCAATGTTGATACTCGGAGACATTGCCAAAGTCCCTTGCTTGCCCCGCCCCTCAGCTGAAGAGCGGGGTTTCAGGCGGTTAATCAAACTGACAAATCCCAGATTTTGGAAGAGTTCAATTATTTTATTTTTATCAAATTTTCCGAACTCGCTTTTTTTAAGATCAAACTTAATCGGCACGTTTTGTTTTATAGTGGCCAGTTTTTTTGAAAAAAACGCAGTATCTTTTCCGGCTTTTAATTTTTCTAAAACACCAGCGCTTACATTTTCTGCCTTACCTTTTTCTATTGCCCCGTACAATTTTTCAATGGTTCCGAATTTATTAAGTAAAATAATGGCTGTTTTTTCGCCGATGCCTTTAACACCGGGAATATTATCCGATGGATCGCCCTTAAGGCCTTTGAAATCAATGAGTTGTTCCGGTTTTAGCCCTTCAAAACGCTCGGCGATTTTTTTATCGTCATAAATAATTTGTTCTTTGGACGCGCTTGGGGGCGAATAGAGCACCGATACGTTTTTTCCGACAAGCTGGAGATTATCCATATCGCCGGTAAGTATCAGAACTTCGATGTCTTTTCCGCTTTTGGCGGAAAGGTGTTTTGAAATTGTCCCGATGACATCATCGGCTTCAAATCCCGATTTTTCAAAAATGGGGATATTGAAAGCGGTTAAAATTTCTTTAACCCTGGGAATCTGGGCATACAAATCATCCGGCGCTTTTACGCGGGTTGCTTTGTATTCTTTATACTCTTCGTGGCGGAATGTGGCTCCCGGCGCGTCAAAAGCGGCGACAATATAGTCCGGCTTAAAATTAGAAATGGTTTTTATCAAAATTGAGGTAAATCCGTAAACCGCGTTTACCAACTCGCCGCTTTTGGTTGTTAAAGGCGGCAGAGCGTGATAAGCGCGATGTATTAGGGCGTGGGAATCAATTAAAATAAGTTTTTTCATGTGATTAGAAACAATAAATAAATTATTTTCCGAAGCTTATGAAAGCGTTTTAGCATGGTTTCCGCCAAAGGCGGAATAAAACGCTTTCATCGGACAGCGAGGGAGCTGCTGGGCGACCGAGAGCGCGAGGAAAATGAATTATTTATTGTTTATTTATTATAATTTTTCTTTTATTTTTTCCTAAATTTTCAAATTTTATTTTGATAATGCCTCGCGGAAGAATTTTCTTAATTTTGTCCGCCCATTCAATTACGATCAAATTTTTCGGATTTTTAATGACATCTTTAAAACCGAGCTCCAGTAGTTCTTCCGGATTTTTTAGCCGGTAAGCATCAACGTGATAGAAATTTTGGAAGTTTCCCGAGGATAACGGAAACTCTTTTAAAATCACAAAAGTTGGGCTTAAAACATTTTCCCTGACGCCAAATCCCTTGGCCAACCCTTGAATGAATGTTGTTTTTCCAGAACCTAAGTTGCCTTCAAGAGTAATAATAAGAGCTTTATTTAAAGTCGGTTTTTTCCCTAAAGCCGCCACCAGATTAAAACCAACTTTTTTAGTCTCTTTAGCGGATTTAGTGTTAATCTCTATTGGTCTCATAACGACTAAATCGTAGCAAATAAACAAAAATTAAAAAAGTAATACTATGTGAACGATCGTTTTTATAGTATTAGTTGAAAAAAATAAATAGCACCGCCGAAGCAGCGCTTACAAAAATGCTTTATCCCGTCTAGGGCCGTTGCCTATCCAACTCTTTTAATTCGTCATAAATCTTAGGAACAAGAGACCCGACAATTTTGCTCGCAACTAAAGCGTCTCCCACATCTGAACATTTGAAAGACTCATGCGCCATGTTGATAGCTTTAATTGCCCGATTCAAAATCTCTTTTTCTCTAACTATCCGTTCATGATCCGTTGCCATTTCATACCCCCCCCTGATTGTGGTTGTAAAAGAAAAATTGAGTATCTATAAAGTACCGCACAATTAACATCTTGTCAACTCAAATTGACTGTTATCGGCCGATCGGTTGATAACAGTCAATTTTAATTTTCAAAAAGTTTAAAAGTTTTTAAACTTATCCACAGATTTATTTGACCTTACCTTTAAGATTTCTATATATTGCCAGCGGTGGGGACAATTTTTCTTGTAAATTACCGGCTTAAATTAGAGAATTAAACTGAGAGCAAAGAAATATA
>Ga0209210_1000106_pt1 | contig 103291 bp, 108 predicted proteins | sample RifGroA1_FD_183991 | JGI IMG/M metagenome (GOLD analysis project Ga0209210, IMG submission 183991) | Contaminated groundwater microbial communities from Rifle, Colorado, USA - Rifle Groundwater A1 (SPAdes) (version 2) | ecosystem: Environmental > Aquatic > Deep subsurface > Groundwater >...
CCACAGCAACCATCACATGTACTCCTGCCACCTCCTGTGGAGACAATACCTGCAACGGCTCAGAAACTATCCTTACTTGTCCAGCAGATTGCAAGGGGAGGTATCAGCAGTTCTAGGGGTGGGGACGAAAGTGACATAACACGAGAACGCCTCTCGCACGAGAGGCGTTCTCGTGTTAGAATATCAGGCATGGCTATTGAACTAAAGGATATTGAGCACCTTGCTGGGCTCGCTCGAATCGCAGTTTCAGATAATGAGAAAAAAACACTTCAGCATGATTTGGAGGATATTTTGGCCTATGTGTCGCAAATATCAAACGAAGGGTACGATATTGGCATGCCAGAAGTTGGAGAACCTCGCAATGTAATGCGCGCAGATGATGAACCACATGAGTCAGGAATGTTTACTGAGGACATTCTTGCGCAAGCACCTGTTCGAGATGGTAATCGAGTATTCGTAAAGAAAATATTGTAAGTTATGGATGCTAAAAATCTTACTATCAAGCAAGCACACGAGCTACTCATTAGTAAAAAAATGAGCGTGCTTGAACTTGTGGAAGCAGTACTCAAAGTAGCAGATGGAGCGCGCGACCTTAATGCGTATCTTGAAATTTTTGATGATGTGCGAGAGCAGGTTGAAGTTGCACAGAAAATGATAGATGATGGACGCTCAACAATGATGACAGGCATTCCTATCGCCATGAAGGATAATATTTTGATCAAGGGCAAAATAGCGAGTGCGTCTTCAAAAATGCTTGAGAATTACACAGCAACATATGATGCGTTCGTGACAAAAAAACTTCGTGATGCTGGAGCTGTATTCATTGGCCGTACAAACATGGACGAGTTTGCAATGGGGGGCTCGACAGAGAATTCTGCTTTTGGTGTAACAAAAAACCCACATGACAAAACACGTGTGCCAGGTGGCTCATCAGGCGGTTCTGCAGCAGCGCTGGCTTCTGGTTCTGCGCTTGGGGCGCTTGGTACAGACACTGGAGGTTCTATTCGCCAACCAGCAGCTTTTTGTGGAGTGGTTGGACTCAAGCCAACATACGGCAGTGTGTCACGCTCTGGAATTATTGCAATGGCGAGCTCGCTGGACCAAGCCGGCCCATTTGCGAAAACAGTCGAAGATGCAGAAATTATTTTTGATTGCATAAAAGGGTATGATCCAATGGATAGCACATCTGAACCAGCAGGCGAATCACCAGATTTCGTGTCGTCGGACGAACGTCTTGGACGCAACCCTGACAATCTTGCTAAAAAAGAACCTAAGAAACCGAAGGTAATTGGTGTACCAACAGAGTTTGTGAATGCAAAAGGAGTTGATCCGCGTGTTTTGAAAAATTTTGAGGAGTCAATCGAGAAGATGAAAAAGTTAGGGTATGAAGTAAAGGAAATTAACCTAGCTTCCCTCAAGCAAGGTCTGTCTATTTACTATATTTTGATGCCTGCTGAAGTTTCTTCAAATCTCGCGCGCTTTGATGGTGTGCGTTATGGATACCATGCAAACGGCGCAAACTTACTTGATGATTATATGCGCTCTCGTGGCGAGGGGTTTGGTGGCGAAGTACGCCGTCGCATTCTCCTCGGCACCTACGTGCTTTCTTCTGGCTACTACGACGCGTATTACAGCAAAGCTGTTGCTGCTCGAGAGGTCATCAAGAAAACACTGGAAGTGGCATTTCGAGATGTTGATATTATTGCAACACCTACCACCCCCACACCAGCATTCAGAATCGGTGAAAAGTCGAGTGACCCATTACAGATGTACCTTGCAGATATTTTTACTGTACCAGTGAATATTGCTGGAGTCCCAGCTATTTCAATACCGTCTGGTTTTGTTGAAGAAGGGGATGCTCTACTCCCGCTAGGGATTCAATTCATTGCGCCACATTTTGGCGAGGATGCACTTTTTGCAACAGGGAAGGACTTTGAAAAAATGCTTGGAGATAATAATATTTAACGTATGGCAGAACACGCACCAGCTCCAAAGGATACAATGTTTCGCGATGCAGCGATTGTTGTCACAGCGCTTGTTTTGATGTATGTGAGTACCAACATTACACCAGTCAGTCTCGAGACTGTAGTTTCAGGGGAAATGATGTCCAACGTGCTTTCATTTTTTGGTATTGATGCTAGGTTAACTACTGCTCAAAATATCGTGCTTTCTTTGCAAAATACATTTGCAGTGCTCGGTATAGTATTTCTAGCGGGTGCTTTTTGGGCGACATTAAAAATTCGTGAAGTCCACCATGCAGAGCATGAAAAATACGAACCTGTTCATCACGAAAAGACTGTCGAAAAACAGGCAATCGCCCAGTGGCAGGTGATATTGGACCACGTAAACTCAGAAAACCCTGCCGAATGGAAGCTGGCAATTCTAGAGGCAGATAACATTCTTAATGAGGTTCTTGATGATCAAGGATATCTTGGAACGACAGTTGCCGACAAATTGAAAACAATGAGCTCTACCAGGATATCGTCATATAATGAGGTGTGGGATGCGCACAGACTTCGCAATCAGATCGCACACGGTGGCGCTATTGATATGGAGCTTACTCAAAAAATGGCACGAAACGCTGTGTCGCAGTTCGGAAACGCCTTTAAGGAGCTTGGATATCTGTAGGGTAGAATATTGAAATGAGAATACAGAATGCAGAATGTTTAAACAGAAGTGGATACGGCGGCTATTGCAAAATTTAACATAAATGTTATTATACAAATTCATATAGCGGGGTAGAGAAGCGGTATCTCATCAGGCTCATAACCTGAAGACGCCCGTTCGATTCGGGCCCCCGCAACACGAAAATTACAAAAATGCCGGCAATTGTCGGCATTTTTGTAATCGTCGTAATTTAGGCTAGAATAAGATAATGTCGGCGTAGCTCAGTTGGTTAGAGCATGGCACTCATAAAGCCAAGGTCGGTGGTTCGATCCCACCCGTCGACACCAGAAAAACTCATTGATGAGTTTTTCTGGTGTCGAAATTCAAATCAAATACATGATTTGTTCTGGTGGGATAAGTCCCTGTGTCCAAGACACGATTCAGCTGAATCGCCGTCGACACCCGCAGGTTTGTTTTGCGGACAGTTTCCTGTTAGAATGCGCATGTGAGAAAAATTTGCGGTCGTAGCTCAGCTGGTTAGAGCGCCCGCCTGTCACGCGGGAGGTCGTGGGTTCAAGTCCCATCGACCGCGCAAATACAAAAATTACCTAACGCTGCTGCGCTGGGTAATTTTTGTATTTAGGATTGAAAAAATGGGCTAAATAGTGTATCGTGTCGAAGTGTCAGTGAGCCGATGTAGGTGTTTTGGTAGGTCTGCAAGAAGACAATAACTGTCTGTGATGTGCGAATAAAAATAAGCCGATGTAGCTCAGTTGGTAGAGTGCGTCCTTGGTAAGGACGAGGTCTCCGGTTCAATCCCGGACATCGGCTCCAAATAAGATTTAGTTTAATTAACGACCACATTCTAGATTTGCTATTGGTCTGCGTGCTGTGTATAATTTAGCGTATGTCTAATCTAAAAATGCCAAGGGGTGAGTGCCAGAATTGTGGTGGGGAGCCCGCACGTGCAGGGTATAAATATTGTAGTAATGTTTGTCAGCTTGCGTACCAGCATAAATCGTATATTATAGACTGGAAGGCTGGAACGGTTAGCGGGTTATCTAGTCTTGGGACAGTGTCCACTCATATCAAACGCTACTTGCGAGAAAAGTATGGGAATAGATGTGTCATTTGTAGTTGGGCGCAGGTTAATGTTAAGACAGGTCAGGTTCCTCTTGTTGCAGATCATATTGATGGGAAATGGCGCAATAATACTGAAAGTAACCTGCGTCTAATATGTCCAAATTGTGATGCAATTTCCCCAACGTATGCCGCATTAAATAAAGGTAATGGACGGATTAATCGCGTGCAGAGCCGAAGATCGCAGGAAGCTCGTTTGTTAGTAAAAAAGAAGGTGTAAGCCGACCTAGCTCAATTGGTAGAGCAACGGTATCGTAAACCGTAGGTTCCGGGTTCAATTCCCGGGGTTGGCTCAAAGAAAAAGAACGAGGCAAAGTTTGCCTCGTTCTTGTTTTGATCACAATGAATGAATTTTTTTTAGTCCCTCTCTCAACATTATGAAATGAGGGTGAAGCATTATCTTCGGTGTTACTTCATCTATTGTGAATTCATGCGCAATTAAAACAGCATCACTGTCCTCCTCTTTGGTTGGTCCAGTATTCAAATTCGAAAAGTCGTCTACAAACCCTCCAAAAACATGATAGTAGTGGGGGTTTTTGTTTCTCGATAATATCCTCATTAAGAAGACCACAGAATTTTGATCAAGCTGTATGCCAGTTTCCTCGCCAACTTCGCGCACGAATGCATTCATCGGCAGTTCGTTATTTTCGGTTTTTATAGTCCCCCCAGGAATCCTCCATTTCGGATCCTTATGCTGAATGTTTTTAACAAGAATGATTTTTCCTGTTTGTACACTCAACACAATTCCTAACGCTACACCATCGTTTTGATTGATTCCTTGGTTTTTATGGTTCAAAATAAACCTCCACATTCATTTTAAAAAACATTAATCAAATATTGCTGACTTAAAAGTAACTAATTCTAATTCTTAACTTTTTTAATTATAGCAATAATAATACTGTTTGTCAACAGTATTGCAGAATGATATACTCAGCTTAATGATTTTAACAAAAGAAGAAATGCGTGCAAAAATAAATGATCTCGAGGCTAGTATGTCCGATGTTGATTTTTGGACGGACAAGACTAAGGCACAGGCTGTTATAAAGGAAATTGCAGAGCTTAAAGAAAAAATTGCCGGTGTCGGCAAATATGATCGCGGTAATGCAGTAATGACTATTTTCTCCGGCGCAGGCGGGGATGACTCGGAAGATTTTTCTGGAATGCTCCTTCGTATGTACTTGAAGTTTTTTGAAAAGCAAAATTTTGAAGCAAAGCTTCTTCACGAAAATAAGAACGACCATGGTGGATATCGCAATATCACACTCGAAATCCATGGGAAAAATGCATACGGAATGCTAAAAAATGAATCAGGTGTCCACCGTCTTGTTCGTATTTCGCCATTCAACGCAAAGAAGCTTCGGCATACATCGTTTTCAATGGTTGAAGTTATTCCAGATTTCAGGGATAGCGGAAGTGATGAGATGGTTATTCCTGCTGATGATATAAAGATTGAGTTTAGTCGTTCGTCTGGTCCTGGTGGGCAAAATGTAAACAAGCGCGAGACTGCAGTGCGTGTGGTACACGTTCCCACAGGAATAGCCGTGCATGTCGAAACCGAGCGCTCTCAGGAGCAAAATCGTGAAAAGGCAATTCAGATACTAAAAGGAAAACTCTTTAAAAAACAGGACGATGAAAGAAAGGCAACTGAGAGTGGCATGTATATCAGTAAGACTACAGAAATAGAATGGGGGAATCAAATTCGCTCATATGTACTTCACCCGTACAAGATGGTGAAGGATCATCGTACTAATGTAGAGACATCAAACGTTGACGCAGTGTTAGAAGATGGCGAGATAATGCAATTCATTGAAGCAGAACGTGATTTATAATATACTTAACCGATGATTTACTTCGACAATGTTTCAAAATCCTACCAAGATGGCACTGTAGCGCTAAATGGTGTAACACTTTCAATAAAACAAGGAGAGTTTGTTTCAATTGTTGGGCATTCAGGTGCCGGCAAGACGACTCTCGTGAAGCTACTTTTGGGCGAAGACAATCCAACGACTGGAAGTGTGTCCTTCGACTCTGTTAATATTAAAAAAATTAAGGCAAAAGATATGCCAGAGCTTCGTCGTCGTATAGGTGTTATTTTCCAAGATTTTCGCCTCCTTCCCAACAAGACCGCGTATGAAAACGTGGCATTTGCAATGGAGGTCGCAGGTAAAGCAGACGAGGAAATTGCATCAGATGTCCCTCATGTACTAGAACTTGTTGATCTCACAAAAAAAATGTGGAACTTTCCTCGACAGCTTTCTGGAGGCGAGTTGCAACGTGTCGCTATTGCGCGCGCTATTGTGAATCAGCCAGACTTGATTATTGCCGATGAACCAACAGGGAACCTTGATCCAATCAACACTTACGAAATCGTACAAATTTTAAAGAAAATTAATGATATGGGGACAACGGTTATCTTAACGACTCACAATAAGGGCGTAGTAGAGGCTCTTGGGAAACGCGTTATTACAATGGACCACGGTAGAATCATTCGTGACGATTCGACTGGCAAATATGCACTTTAGGAATTAGTGTGACACGTGATACAATATGTATAACATTATGTTTTGGACAACTATCAAACGAATTATAAAAGCAGGATTCATAAGTTTTTGGAGAAACGGCAGTGTCTCGCTTTCTGCTGTATTTGTAATGATAGTCGCGCTTTTTATGATTGCTTCTACGCTTTTAATCACGGCATTCCTCGGTACCGCACTCAAAGATCTTCAGGACAAGATCGATATTAATATTTATGTGGACGAAAAAGCCACAGAACCCGCAATTTTGAGTCTAAAGGAAAAAATTGAAATTCTTCCAGAGGTTAAATCAGTTTCATATATTTCACGAGAGCAAGCTCTAGAGAATTTTCGAATTCGTCACGAAAACGACCATCGCATCATCCAGGCACTTGATGAAATAGGAGACAATCCATTGCCAGCAACACTTACGATAAAGGCAAAGGAGCCATCGCAATATGAAGGTATTTCAAATTTTCTTTCAAATAAATCCGAGCTTTCAGCAGGGAGTACGCTTTCGATAGTAAGCAAAGTAAACTACAATGACAACAAAGTAGCTATTGACCGTCTTTCAAAAATTATTATCGGGGTGAAAAAGCTTGGCGGCATTATCACGGCTATGATGATTGGTATTTCTATACTAATTACATTTAACACTATTCGCCTTGCTATCTTTATTGCTCGTGATGAAATAGGGGTGATGCGCCTTGTGGGTGGTAGTAATGAATACGTGCGCGGACCGTTTGTTGTTGAGGGAATCTTGTATGGACTCGTTGCTGCATTTTTGACACTCATTTTATTTTATCCTGTCACTTACTGGCTCAAAAATACGACACAGGTATTTTATGGTGGTGTCGACCTGCTGCACTATTTTGTTGCAAACTTCGTGCAAATATTCGTTATTATAATTCTTTCTGGGATAGCGCTTGGCGCAGTTTCCAGCTATCTCGCGGTTCGAAAATATTTAACATCAAAATAACGTTCACTTATGAAAAAGAAAACACGCAAGTATATTTTTGTGGTAGGTGGCGTGATTTCTGGAGTCGGCAAAGGGATAACAACTTCCTCTATTGGCAAGATATTGCAGTCTCATGGGTATAGGGTAACGGCAATGAAGATTGACCCATATGTGAACGTGGACGCTGGCACGATGAACCCGACTGAGCACGGCGAAGTGTTTGTGCTCAAAGACGGCGACGAGACGGATCAGGACATGGGTAATTATGAGCGCTTTCTTGAGACCTCTCTCTCGCGTGATAATTACATGACGACTGGGCGTGTGTACCTCTCGGTCATTGAAAAAGAGCGGGCACTCGCATACAAGGGTAAGTGCGTGCAGGTTGTGCCACATATTCCATACGAGGTGATTAACCGTATAAATAACGCGGTAGACAAGGCAAATGCCGAGATTGTCGTTATTGAGGTCGGAGGTACTGTAGGCGAGTACGAGAATATTCTTTTTCTCGAAACGGCTCGAATGCTTAAAATCAAAAACCCAGATGATGTACTTTTCGCCATTGTGAGTTATTTGCCTACTCCTTCAAAGGTAGGGGAGATGAAAACAAAGCCTACACAGCATGCAGTACGTGCTCTCAATAGTGCCGGGATTCAACCAGATTTTATTATTGCGCGTAGCGATATTGCGCTAGATAATAAGCGCAAAGAAAAACTCGCGCTTTTTTGCAATGTACTTCCTGAAAGCGTAATATCTGCTCCCGATGTAGATAGTATCTATGACGTTCCAGTGAACTTTGAAAAAGATAAGCTTGGTGAAAAAATTTTGAAGCGTCTAAATCTAAAATCACGCGGCACGACAGCTGTATGGAAAGAATGGGAAGCATTTGCGCGTAAGGCAAATAAAGTGAAAGATGAGGTGCGTATTGCTGTAGTTGGAAAATATTTTGATACTGGTGATTATGTTCTCTCAGACTCATATTTGTCGGTTATCGAAGCACTCAAATATTCAGCCATTCACCAAGGTAAAAAAGCAAAACTCGTATGGCTCAGTGCAGATACTTTTGAAGGAAAGAACCCACCACTTGCAGAGCTTATTGGGTTTGATGGCATACTTATTCCAGGAGGCTTTGGTTCGCGAGGTGTAGAAGGGAAGATTAATGTTATTCGTTTTGCACGAGAGCACAAGATTCCATACTTTGGTATTTGTTATGGTATGCAGCTAGCCGTCATTGAGTATGCGAGAAACGTACTTGGTTTCAATGACGCAACTTCACGCGAGATTGACCCAAAATCAAAACATATAGTCATTGATATTATGGAAGGACAAAAAGAAAATATTAAAAGTGGTAATCTTGGTGGGAGCATGCGTCTAGGAGCATACGAAGCAGTGCTCAAAAAAGGAACAATAGCGCGCAACGTATATGGCGAAGACAGGATCGTTGAGCGACACAGGCATCGCTTTGAAGTGAACCCAGAATACATTGAAGCCCTTGAGTCAAAGGGGCTCGTATTCTCAGGCAGATCACCGGATGGTAGACTCATGGAAATTGCCGAGCTACCAGCAAGCGTACATCCCTTCTTCCTTGGCGCGCAGTTTCATCCAGAGTTTGAGGCGCGTCCTCTAGCAACACATAAACTTTTTTCCGCGTTTATAAAAGCGGCCATTGTTCGTAATAAAAAGGTTAAATAGTTTTCGTAGGGATGTTTAAGAAAAAATAGCGATCATGAAAAAGATACTTATTATAGTTGCCACAATAATTATAACCATCAATTTTATTGTATCATGGAGACTCGCTGGGAAGGAAAAATTGGTAGTAGTAACAAATTTTGCAGAGTGTTACGCAACAGGAAGCCTTATTATGGAAAGCTACCCGCGTCAGTGTCGGTATGACGGAAAAACATTTACCGAAAACATTGGCAACGAGTTGGAAAAAGCGAACATTATTCGTCTGGATAGCCCACGCCCAAACCAAATTATACAAAGTCCGTTACTTATTAAGGGGCAGGCGCGTGGAAACTGGTTCTTCGAAGCGAGTTTCCCAGTATTTCTTGTAAATTGGGACGGGCTCATTATTGCGCAAGGAATAGCACAGGCAAAAAGTGATTGGATGACTACAGATTTTGTGCCATTTGAAGCAACCATCGCATTCGTTGTAGATAAAGATGTGTATAGCACCAGAGGCTCGCTCATTCTTAAGAAGGACAATCCATCAGGACTTCCAGAGCATGATGACGCAATGGAGATTCCTATAGTATTTCAAAAATAGTAATTATGCCTGATAAATATACAGCTGTGTGGGTGTCGCATTCGTCAATGGGGGACTTTATCAAGTGCCCTCGTTCATACTACCTGCACAATATGTACAAGGATCCGCGTACTGGGCATAAAGTTTCTATTGTGAGTCCGCATATGTCGCTCGGTATTGCAGTGCATGAGGTTCTAGAAGGGCTAGCGGATTTTCCGGCAGACACGCGGATGGATAGAGACCTCCTCGCGCTTTATGAGGCAGAATGGAAAAAAGTTTCTGGAAAGAAAGGCGGCTTTTCTGGTGATGAGGAAGAAGCAGAATTTAAAATTCGCGGAAAAGTTATGCTTGAAAAAGTGACTTGCGATCCGCGTTTTCTCGTGAATAAATGCATCAAGCTTCCACAGGACAAAATGCCATGCAACTTTTATTTGAGCGAAGAACACAATATTATTTTGAATGGGCTTGTTGACTGGATTGAGTATTTGCCACAGACTGATTCGCTCCATATTATAGATTTTAAAACAGGGAAGAATGAGGAGAAGGACGGCTCGCTCCAACTTCCAATCTATCTACTACTTTGCGACGCGCTTCACAAAAAACGCAAAGTGACAAAGGCGAGCTACTGGTATTTGGAAAGCGACAAACTTATTGAGAAGAAATTACCAGATATAGACATTGCTCGACAGGAAGTGCTTGACGTTGCCTTGAAGGTGAAGGATGCGCGCGATACCGCAAAGAGGGATGGTGTAGAAAAAGCTTTTGTTTGCCCACATGGAGCGTATGATATTACCACGAAGACTGGCGGGTGTAGTAGCTGTCGCCCATATGAATTTATTCTTGCTGGTGATTCAGCTGTAGAATTTGTCGGCGTCGGTGGCTTTAGTCAGGATATGTATGTGCTAAAAAGAGTGTAAGAAATTTTATGGAAAAAATGCATATCAATGAAAGGGGATCTCACACGACGGTTATCGAAGGGTCCAAAGATATTTTAAAACTTCTAAAAAAAGCTGGAGTAGAGGTCTCCCCAGGTGTTATCGAGGGGAATGTTAAGGCAAAGGGGAAAAGCGTAAAATTGAAAAAGTTCAATAACGAAACTTTTGAAATGGTCGTGGTAGTAAACAGCAGCAAGCAGACTTTCAAGGTGTACGGCAACAACCAAGATGGTATTAGTAGTGCTATACGAGGACTGAAAGCTGACGGATGGAATGTTCTTGATACGATGGATTTATCTAGCGGAGCTTAATTTAAGTATAAAAATAAATATGGAACGCCTATATATACGTATGTAGAAGAGACCACTCATTTTTTACTGCTTGAAAAAACATGGATTTTGCGGTATGGTAGCAATATTCTGATGAATATTGCGAGATCGTCTAATGGTAGGACATCGCCCTCTGGAGGCGGTTATCTTGGTTCGAATCCAGGTCTCGCAGCCGATTTTAAGTTTTTTGCGCGACCAGTAGGTCATTATGGTGAATGAGAAGCGTTCCTTTACAAAAAAGCTAAAAATCGCGTCGCAGTGTCGCGCATAGCGACACAAGACGTGAACTAATTAGCCCGCCATAGCAATGGAGACAATAAAAAAGTTGAGACAGGCTCAGTGACTAAAAATCCACAGTGAGTTATTTTTTTCTGAGGTCTTCGTCCAAGAGTCTGCGGTCAAGCGACTGCGTCCAGGACGTGAACCTGCTGGTTCAAAATCTACTTATTCAAAAGCAAATAATTCGTCTACGTCGCTAATAACCGTGAAAAATTGTGTTTTTAGGCAGATTTTCACGGTTATGGTTGCAAAAGAGTGAAAATTCCCGTAGGACGAATAAAGAATTGCAAGTTGATACTTATGTTATACTACCTCAAATAAACATGAAAAAAGATTATAAAGAGTGGCACTCGAAGAAATCAGAAATTAGTGAAATCAAAAAGAGCCCCTTCTTTCACGAGCGCGAAATTTGGTTTTGTTACCTTGGTTCGAATATAGGTTTTGAGCAAGACGGAGGGGAGGAATTTTTGAGACCTGTTGTTGTTTTTCGTAAGTTCAACAACGAAATCTTTTGGGCGATTCCACTTACAAAGTCAAAAAAGAAGCTAAACAAAAAGACGGAGTGTTATTATTACTCATTTTCATTCATACCTGAGGTTACGAGCCTCGCGATATTGTCACAAATTCGTTTAGTTGACGCAAAGAGACTAAGTCGTCACATTGGTACAATGCCCGAAGAAAGCTTTGATGAACTAAAGAAAAAACTCAAAGCATTAATACCTTGAGTTTCTCTTTTTCCTCTACCTTGCGGCAGAGTCGGGCCGAAGCCGTTTGTAAGTAAAATATACACTACTTACGAAAGAATTGCAAATTTTTCAAGCTGAGTTATCCACAGGCAAGGAAATGAATGAGTATTTTTAGGCAACAAAAACCGCATTCTAAAATGCTACTTTTGTTAGAGGTGGTGGTCTCACGCAATAACTTATGAAGGCACTTTTGCATAATAACTATGAAAATTATGTTTCTAGGCACATTTTCATAGTTATGCTAACGAAAACATGAAAATTTCTAAGCACCCCTTTTTTGAAGTTTTAAATACAAAAGGTGGTGGAAGAAATTCTTTTGCCAACAGCCTCACTTAATTTTCTTAGATTGATAGTGGACTTTTTGTAATAAAAATTTATTAGGGGTATACTTTGAGTTACCAACACGGCTTATAATTTTATGCAAAAAATCGAAGATTTAACCACCAGAATAACGGCTTTCAGGGATGCGAGAGACTGGAAGCAATTCCATAACCCAAAAGACTGTGCAATTTCGCTTGCGCTTGAAGCGGCAGAAGTACTAGAGCATTTTCAGTGGAAAAACAAGGAGGAAATGGAAGTTTATGCAAAAACAAACAAAGAAGAAATAAGCGAAGAGTTAGCTGATGTTTTGTATTGGGTTCTTTTGATGAGTAAGGATCTTGACATCGATGTATTAGAGGCTCTACATAAAAAAATGAAGAAGAATGAAGATAAGTATCCAGTTGAAAAAGCAAAGGGCAAACATACTAAGTATACTGAACTATAAAATATGTCAGAAATTAAAACTTTTCAATTTGATAAAGATAAATTTGAACAAATAAGAAGTTACAAGTTTGGTAGAAACTGGCCTGTCGTGTATGTTATCGAAGACGGGAAGGAGCTCTATATTGGGGAGACCACAAGTGTGTATTCGAGAAGTAAACAACACCATGAAAATCCAGATAGGGCAAAACTTAATAGAATTCATATCATTACAGATGATGAATATAATAAATCTGCAACATTAGATATTGAATCTCTGCTAATTCAATATATCTCTGCCGAAGGCACATTTAAAATTCAAAACGGTAATGATGGGCTAAGAAATCATAATTATTTTGATAAGGAAAAATATAGAGCAAAATTTGAATCTACGTGGGAGAAGCTGAAAGAGATGGCGCTTGTGAAGCAGGATTTGGTCCAGATAAAAAATAGCGACTTATTTAAGTATTCTCCATACAAGGCCCTGACCGAAGACCAACTGATGGTTGTAAAATGTATTTCTAAAAATTTGGAGGCAAACAAGGAAAAGACTTATATAATCAATGGCAAGCCAGGGACTGGAAAAACAATCCTCGCTGTTTACCTAATTAAGTATTTGAAAGAAAATAAAAAAACGAAACACCTAAATGTTGCATTAGTTGTTCCAATGACGTCGCTAAGGAAAACCATTAGAAAAGTATTTTCCAAAGTTGCTGGATTGAAGTCTAGTATGGTTGTCGGACCTAATGAAGTAGTAAATAAGAATTACGATATTCTGATAGTTGATGAGGCTCACAGGTTAAAACAGAGAAAGAATATCGCCAACTATAGGTCATTCGACATCACAAATAAAAAACTCGGTTTTGATAATTCAGGCACGGAACTAGACTGGATAATGAAATCCTCGAAACAACAGATTTTTTTCTATGATAAGAATCAAACAATAAGACCAACGGACGTAAGGCCTGATAAATTTAACAAACTTGGTGCTATTCATTACGACTTAGTCAGTCAGCAAAGAATAAGCGCAGGGGAGGAATACATTAATTTTATTGATGACCTATTTGATCTTAAGGACCTCAGAAAATATACTTTCCCAGATTATGATTTTCAAATTTATGATGATATTCATAAAATGGTTGAGGATATAAAGAACAAGGATGCAGAAATGAAACTTTGTAGAATGGTTGCTGGTTACGCTTGGCCGTGGAATTCAAAGAAAAATATAAATAATCACGATATAGAAATTGATGGATTGAAGATGTTTTGGAATAGTACGAACCAAGATTGGGTAAATTCAAAAAATGCTATAAATGAAGTTGGTTGCATCCATACTGTGCAGGGCTATGATCTAAATTACATTGGTGTAATAATTGGGCCTGAAATCTCATATGATGAAGGGAATAGAAAATTGATAGTTAATCCTGATAACTATTTAGATGCAAATGGATGGAAAGGCATCAATGATCCTGATGAACTCGAAAGATACATTATAAATATTTACAAAACGCTCCTAACCCGAGGCATAAAAGGTGCTTATGTTTATATTGTGGATAAAAAGCTAGCCAAGTATTTCAGAGATAATATTAAATTAAATAGACAAATAAGTAACACCGCAGCAAAAGAAAAAATTGTTTCTCCATATGCCATAGAAATGATCAGCGTGCCACTTCTCGGTATGGCTCCATGTGGCGCTCCGTTTAATGCAGAAGAAAACACTGATGAAATGATCCTTGTTCCAAAAAGTAAAATTCAGCGTGGCATAGAGTATTTCATTCTGCGTGCTACAGGAGACTCTATGAATAAAGTTGGAATAAATGATGGTGACCTAGTACTCTGTAAGCAAAAATTAACTGCACATGAAAATGACAAAGTTGTTGCCTTAATTGGAGACAGAGTGACGATTAAGGAATTTCATCGAGATGGAGCACAGATTGTGCTTAGACCCAGATCTACAAATCCGGAGCATCGAGATATTTATCCTGATGAAGATGTTCAAGTTCAAGGTATAGTATTGGAAGTAATAAACAGATTTGAGTATGAAGAATAAATAATATTGAATCTAAAAAATAATTATGGAAAAACTTTCTTATTCAAAAAAACTTTATTACAAGGCCGGCGTAAAACTCTTGATTTTTCCGATCCTAGCAATGATTTTAGGAATTAGTTTTTTTGTTTATGGTATTGATAACGCGATCGCACTTGGTGTTCCGTTGGCTGGACTTGTTGGTTTTGGTCTCGGGTTTATCCTCTTCCCACTAAGTGAGCGAGTCCAAACAATATTTGATAAAAAAATTGACCACATCTATTCAAAATATGCAGACCCGATTATAGATGATAGAGATGCAGCAAAACGAGGAATAGACGGAGAAAGCATTGTCTTTGGCTGGCTTAATGAAATTCTTACTGATAAATCGTGGTCAATATATAAAAATGTAGAATTTACAGCAGGCGACAAAAATAAATTTGACATAGATGCCATAGTGGTCGGCCCGAAAGGAATTTTTGTATTTGAGATAAAGAATTTGTCATATGACTTTTTCTTTACTTCACATGACTGTGATGTGGTGGTGGGTGAACAAATTCGACCATGCTCTCAAAAAGACCCGCGAATACAGATTGCTCAAAATGCAGAGATATTAGAAAAGAAACTGAAGGCAAGTGGCTTTAATGGAGTAAAAACGAAGCGCGCAGTTGTGTTTGCTCGACCAGAATCCATTCGGTTTCTCGGGAGCACTACAGTCTTTTTGATAGATAATAAGGAAACTTTAAAGAGGTATATGCTCGAACAGTATGATGACCTGAGGTTTACGCCTGAGTTTTGTGAAAAAGTAAAAGAGGCAATTTTGTCATAATTTGACAATTAAAAGACTGACGCGTGGGAATCCTACAATGACAGCTAAATTTGCTGAGTTAGAAATTAATGAGGATTAAACAAAAGCATGATTTATCATGCTTTTGAAGTTTGTAATTTTATCTAAAAAGGTTCCAGCTTTGTCCCAAACTCCCAGCCAAGAAATAGTATCGCATAGTGTTTATCGAGGCATGATACTGAGACGCAAGACATTACCTAAACATAGGATTTGTATTCGTGGTCTTTGCTGCTCACTAATATCTAGAGTATAATTTGGTTGTTATCAGTTAATTACTAATTATATGGATACCAAAGTAAAAATTTCCGCAGTAGCACTTCGCTTGCTTTTGGGTTGGTTCATGTTTTTTGATGGACTTGGTATTCTTCTTAATCCAAATTTTACAGCTACTGGTTTTCTTACAAACGCAAAAACTTTTCAAGGTTTTTATTCATGGTTTGCGCTTCCGATGAATATTTGGTGGGTTGATTTTATTACTCCATTGGCAATTATTCTTATAGGTGTTTCTCTTTTGGTAGGGGTTGGCGTGCGACTAGCGTCGTGGGCAGGTGCCTTTCTTATGATTATCTATTATTTCCCACATTATTATTTTCCAATTGTTACATACGGATACATTGTTGAAGAACATATCATTTACGCAGCAGTCTTTGTTCTAATAGCGCTTTGGACTCCTGCTCAGGAATTTGGTTTTAGCGGAGTTCTAAAGCGTTCTTTCTTGGGCCGCGTTTCATTTTTACGCTCGATTCTGTAGCTATTAGTCGGTTTTGCAATTAAAAACACAAGCACCAATCCGGCAATACCAGTTTGGTGCTTGTGTTTTTGTGGTACCATATTAATAATACGATGAAAAAGATTATGCGCGTTATTTTGGTTGTCGCAGTTGTGGGGGTAGTTTTCCTTATGCTTTCCTACACAAGCAGTCACAATATGGGCGTGTTCAACCCGAAGGGAACAATTGCCCATGCGGAAATGAACCTTATTGTCACGACAACGCTACTCATGCTTATTGTGGTTATCCCTGTATTCGTTATGCTCGCAATTTTTTCATGGAGATACAGGGCTGGTAATACGAAGGCAAAGTATTCTCCAGACTGGCATAAAAGTATCGCGTTGGAAGTGATTTGGTGGATAATACCAATAATAATTATTGCTATTATTGCAAGGATGACGTGGATTAGTAGTCATGATCTTGATCCATATAAACCGATTGCTTCAAGTGTTGTTCCAATTACAATAGAGGTTGTTGCTCTTGAGTGGAAATGGCTGTTCATTTATCCGGATCAAAACATCGCTACTTTGAATTTTGTACAATTGCCAATTGATACACCTATTAATTTTAGGATAACTGGCGACGCACCGATGAATTCATTTTGGATTCCCCAGCTTGCGGGACAAATATATGCAATGGCTGGTATGGACACCACTCTGCACATCGTAGCGAGCGAGAAAGGGGACTATGCAGGTGTTTCCGCAAACTACAGTGGATTTGGGTTTTCGGGAATGAAGTTTACAGCGAGGGCGAGCTCGCAAGACGAGTTTGAACAGTGGGTGCGAACAGTTCGTATGTCACCAAGCACACTTAGTATTGATGAATACACCAAGCTTGCAGAAAAAAGTAGGAATAATGATGTCTCGTACTACTCATCTGTTCACAAAGGTTTGTATGATAAAATAATAATGAAATTCATGGTGCCAGCGAATGTAATAATGACGAAAATGAATATGTAATATTATGTTTGGAAACCTCACACTCTCTGCGCTCCCACATGAACCAATCACCGTTGGAGCTGGTATTTTTATGGCTATCGCTGGCTCAAGCATTATAGGACTTTTGTTTTATTTCAAGCGCTGGAGGTGGCTTTGGGCAGAATGGCTCACATCAGTAGATCATAAAAAGATCGGTGTGATGTACATCATTTTGGCTTTCGTGATGCTTCTCCGCGGCTTTTCTGATGCCGTAATGATGCGATTACAGCAAATATTGTCAGTCGGTGATTCTGTGGGGTATTTGCCACCAGAGCATTACGACCAAATATTTACGGCACACGGAGTGATCATGATCTTTTTTGTTGCGATGCCGCTCATGTTTGGGTTAATCAACCTGGCGGTGCCACTTCAGATCGGAGCGAGAGATGTTGCTTTTCCTTTTCTCAACTCGATGAGCCTTTGGCTCACTGTTTTTGGCGCGATGTTGGTAAACTTGTCGCTTGTAGTGGGGGAGTTTGCGGCGACTGGGTGGCTCGCATACCCGCCACTTTCGGGCATTGTGTATAGTCCTGGTGTAGGGGTGGACTATTATATTTGGGCGCTACAGATTGCAGGTGTCGGAAGCTTGATCTCTGGAATAAATTTCTTTGTAACTATACTTATGATGCGTTGCAAGGGGATGACACTCATGAGGATGCCAGTTTTTGTGTGGACCGTCCTTGCTTCTATGACGCTCGTTATTATTTCTTTTCCAATTCTTACAGCCACGCTCGGAATGCTCTCATTGGATAGGCTTCTCGGAATGCATTTTTTTACGTCGGACTTTGGCGGGAATGCAATGATGTATGTGAACCTTATTTGGGCGTGGGGGCATCCTGAGGTATATATTCTCGTATTACCAGCATTCGGTATTTTTTCTGAAGTTGTTTCAGTATTTTCACGCAAGAAACTTTTTGGATATACATCGATGATCTACGCGACAGTTGCTATTACGTTTTTGTCATTTGTGGTTTGGGTACACCACTTCTTTACGATGGGCGCTGGCGCAAATGTAAATGCTTTCTTTGGCATCATGACAATGATCATTGCCATACCAACTGGTGTGAAGGTTTTTAATTGGCTATTCACAATGTTTCGCGGACGCATCGTGTTTGCATCGCCAATGCTCTGGATGATTGGGTTTATTTTTACATTCACAATAGGTGGGATGACAGGAGTTTTGCTTTCCGTGCCAGCTGCTGATTTTCAGCTACACAACAGTTTATTTTTAGTCGCGCATTTTCACAATACGATTATCGGTGGTGTAGTATTCGGATACTTTGCTGGGATCACATATTGGTTTTCAAAGATTTTTGGCTTCAAATTGAATGAACGACTCGGCAAGGCTGCCTTTTGGCACTGGATTGTAGGCTTTTTTGTAGCGTTTGTACCTCTTTATATTCTTGGTCTAATGGGAATGACGAGACGCATAAGCCATATAGATGAATCTACTGGATGGCAGACACTTTTGATCGTTGCTGGTATCGGTGTAGTAATTATCGGCATCGGTGTCCTGCTACAAATTTTGCAAATGATTGTAAGTATCCGCGACCGCAAGCACAACATGGATACGACCGGAGATCCATGGGACGGTAGGACTTTGGAGTGGTCTACATCTTCACCTCCGCCTTTCTATAACTTTGCTATTATCCCAACAGTGCACGGTCGCCACCCTTTTTGGGATACGAAGTATGGCGAATCCGAACAGGTTGCTCCACACTATGAGGATATTGAAATGCCGAGTAATACGCCGATGGGTTTGTACATTGCATTTGCGAGCGTGGTATTTGGCTTTGCAATCGTGTGGCATATCGTATGGTTAGTGGTGTTAGCGTTTGCAGCTATTTTGGCGCTTCTTATTGCGCGTTCACTTGATTACAATACTGAGTATGTTGTGAAGGCAGAGACGATCGCAAAAATTGAAGCTAAAAGAAAATAATATGAAAGAAGAAACACTAAATCATAACAGTTTCCGACCAGGGCGTGAGTCTGCTGACGGAGAAGCGAAGGCAATCTTCGGTTTCTGGGTATATATTATGAGTGACACACTTTTGTTTGCTGCTATCTTTGCTACACATGCAGTGCTTCACAATAATACCTTCGATGGTCCGTCGGCAAAGGAGCTTGTTAATATGACATTTGTTTTGACTGAGACACTCGTTCTTCTCGCAAGTAGTTTTGCGTTTGGTATTGCTTCTACATATGCGCATCATCATAATAAGAAAAATATTGTACTTGTATGGATCAGTGTCACATTTCTTCTAGGCGCAGCATTTATTGGGATGGAGATGACGGAGTTTGCAAAGCTTTTTCAAGAAGGGAATAGTTGGCAGAGGAGCGGATTTTTATCAGGTTTCTTTACCCTTATTGGTACGCACGGGCTGCATGTGACTGCAGGTCTCATTTGGATGGTGAGTGTATTTGCTCAGGTATTGAAGTATGGGCTCACAGACAGAACAATAGGGAGAATATCAACACTAGGACTATTTTGGCATTTCCTCTACATCGTGTGGATATTTATATTCACCCTTGTTTATCTTATGGGGGTAATATAAAAATACTATGACAAACAATTTTGAAGTCATTGATGAACGATATGAAGCAAGTCACCATGCATTTAAATCATATGCCATTGGGTTTGTGTTGTCTCTTTTGTTCACAATTGTTCCGTATTTTCTAGTTATCAAACGCCTGTTTGGTGACCAGAGCCTAATATTGGCGGTGGTTTTTTTCGCCGTCGCACAGTTTTTTGTACAGGTAGTATTCTTCCTTCATCTTCATAAAAAATCGCGACCGCGTTGGAATATGATTGTTTTCATTTTTACGATTTTGATTGTCGCAATTTTGGTCGTAGGGTCTCTGTGGGTCATGCGTAACCTAGATTACAACATGACGAAAGTGTTCGATCTGAACACAAATGAAGGGTATATGCTAGAAAAAAAATGATCAAAGATTATTATTTCATAACAAAACCAGGAATTATAGGAGGCAACGCAATTACTGCTATTGCTGGTTTTTTACTTGCATCTAGAGGGGATATCAATTGGCTCATTCTCTTCGCGACACTTGCTGGGCTTTCTCTTGTTGTTGCATCAGGATGCGTTTTTAACAATTACATCGACCGCGACATTGATGCAATCATGGAGCGTACAAAAAACCGCACAATGGCACAAGGGCGGTCATCTCTTAGAAGCGCACTCGTGTATGCGTCGGTGCTTGGACTAACCGGTCTTGGTATTTTATATTTTTATACAAATTTTTTAGCGATGGCAGCCGCACTTATAGGGCTCTTTGTTTATGTAGTTGGATATAGTTTGTGGCTCAAGCGCACTTCTACCATTAGCGCCATTATTGGAAGTGTCTCTGGAGCTATGCCTCCAGTTGTGGGGTATCTTGCGGTGACTGGAAACATTGACCTAGGTGCTGTCATTATATTTTTTATTCTCGCGTTTTGGCAGATGCCCCATTCGTATGCAATTGCCATATATCGGCTCAGGGATTATACAAATGCGAGTATCCCCGTTTTACCAGCAGAAAAAGGAATTTATATGACAAAGGTGCATATGCTTATTTATGTTGCCCTTTTTGTAATGGCAAGTTTGGCGCTGTCTGTATTTGGTTATGCAGGGCAGCTTTATTTTTGTGCAATGATATTGTTTGGATTCGCGTGGTTCCTCCTGTGTGTTAAGGGTTTCTTCATTAAAACAACTAATAATAAAAAATGGGCGCACAGCATGTATATTTTTTCAATCATTATTATTGCAATGTTTTTCCTAGTTGTTTTGGTTGAGGCGCTACAGATATAGTGTGAGAGTTGCGCTATTATGGTAAAATGTGTATATGCCGCCTCTTGCTTTTGCAGACATCAGGATACTTTCTTGTTTAAATACTCCCAAAAAAATACAAGATTTTTTAGATTCACTTCCAATAAATCTTGAGAAAAGAGGAGAGACGTGTATGTCGCCAAGCCGTGTTCTAAGAGAAAAAAGAGCGCACTGCATAGAAGGCGCAATGCTTGCTGCGACCGCACTATGGTTACAAGGGGAGAAACCACTTATTATGAGTTTAAAAGTTTCGCGTGGCGACTATGACCATGTTGTTGCTCTATATAAAAAAAACGGTCACTGGGGGGCGATAAGTAAAACTAATCATTCGGTGCTTCGTTTTCGTGACCCAGTTTATCGTACATTGCGTGAGTTAGCCCTTTCATATTTTCATGAATATTTTCTTATTTCGAACGGTAAAAAAACCATGCGAGGATATTCGAGGCCAATCAATATGAAGCGATTTGGAAGGAATTGGGTAATGGCAGAAGATGATTTGTGGGATATAGGCAATGCGATTTTTAATTCACCGCATATTAAAGTTGTTCCTAAGAAAAACGAAAAGCATATTCGTACAGCACACCCGTTGGAACGAAGGGCCGCAAGCCTAAAGGAGTGGAGAGGAAACAAGTAGCACATAACACAGATGATAAAAAAATATATAGAATATTATAGAGATAATCCGGAGGAGCTTTGGTTCAAAAGAAAGCTTTTTGGTTGGGGGTGGGTGCCAGTTAGATGGCAGGGCTGGTTTACTCTCGCTGTTTACCTTGTTGTCATGACTCCATCTCTAATAAAAATAGATACATATTCCAATACAAACGACGAAGGAATAATTATGCCTGCTACTATATTTATTATCGCAACGACAGCATTGATTTATGCTTGCTATAAAAAAGGAGAGAAACCAAAATGGCAATGGGGCCTCCCAAAGAAAAAATGAAATATAAAACATTGATTTTGGGTATTTTTTTGATAATGCTGTTTGTGTTTGGTGCTTATTATTTCTCTCGTACTGAGAATATTACCAACTACCCATCAAAAGGTACTGATATTATTGCGTTCGGAGATAGTTTGGTCGTAGGTGTTGGTTCGACAAACGAAAATGATTTTGTGTCGCTACTCTCGCAAAAGATTGGTCTTCCGATTATCAACTTGGGACACTCTGGTGACACCACAATTGACGGGATAGAGCGTATAAATGAGTTGGATGATTATAATCCCAAAGTAGTCATCCTGCTCCTTGGCGGTAATGATCATTTAAAAAAGATATCTGTCACCGACACACATAAAAATCTTGCAGTTCTTATTGAAAATATTCAATCACGCGGAGCAGTTGTGCTTTTGCTCGGAGTTAGGGGTGGACTTTTTAATGATCGATTTGATACTGAGTTTGAAAAATTGCGTAACACCTACAATACTGCGTTTGTCCCAGACGTACTAGACGGGCTTTTTGGTAATGCAAAATATATGTCAGACCCAATACATCCAAATGATATCGGATATAAAATAATAGCTGGACGCGTTTACCCTGTACTCACTGGAATTATTAAGTAGCATGTAAGATTTTTTGCAACACGTCGTCTTCATTTGTGAGGGAATAACCCTTTAACACAACATTACATATGAAAAAACTTCTAGCAATAATTTTGTGCGCGTCTATTATTACACCATCTTTTGTTTTTGCAAGTGAGAAATCTGAGCAAAAAAGAGACAACGATTATCGGAAATCAGCTCAAATGGTTGATAAAAACGAAAAAAGAGAGAGTAGTAAGGAAAAAAGTGGAGAGGAAAAAGTAGAATTAAAGGATAAAAAATATGAAAAGAAAGCACAGAAGCAAGTAGAACTTGTTGTCAAGCGTATAGAATCTGCAATCGAGCGCGTACAGAAACTTTCTAATCGAGTATCTGAAAGATTGAACAAACTCGAAGCAGAGGGTTTTGATGTAACTACATCACGCGCATATCTTACAGAGGCAACGAAGAAACTTGATGATGCGAGGGTAAAAGAGTCTACGTTAAAAATAGATACGGCAACATTTTTTGCGACTACAACTCAAATATATAATTTGAAAAATATCCAAAGTTCTGTGAAGGACATTATAAAAGTTATTCAAGGAGCCCACAAGAATGTAGCGCAGGCTATATCGTCAGCAAAACCAGGACAGAGTAAATCTGTTAACGTTGCAACTTCAACTGCGGTAACACAAGAAGCTTTTACAGCGACAATTACTGATGCTGTAATCTAAATATAATAAAATAATATTATTTTGTGTTGGGTAAGGCTCGTAATTCAAATCAGCGGGTTGGAATTGGTAGACAATGCTGATATACTTGATTAAAATTATAATACTGAATTGCTCATATAATTTTTATAATGGCGCGCGACACGTAAGCCAGCTCCACTGGCGAAACGGGTGATTCGTCTACTGAATTAGAAGCTAAATTTATCAATTCTGCATTGTCTACGCGGTGGCATCCTGTATTATCAGCATCTAATTTGCACATACTTCATGAAGGTTGCATTTATACACAACGAAAAAAAGATAGGGACTGGCGCGCATTATATTAATGACCTGATGTCTTCGAAGCTCAAGGGTATGGGTGTAGAGATAAAGAATTTTTATCCACGAACTTCTTTTGATGCGCCAATGCACTTGAGTGGGCTAAAAAACATACTCTTTTTTCATTCTCTGATTGAGAAGAGAAACGAAATTCTTAAATTTGATCTGATACAAGGTACTACATATACACCGCTCCCTTTTCTGGCATACCCAATCCCAGTTATTTCTCACTTTGGATCTACAACTAATGGCTTTTTGAATACTACCCCTTTGGCTAGCCAGCTCGAGGATGGTCCACGCGATGTATGGTATGGGCTTAAAAAAGCAAAAGTAATAAAGGAGTTGAACATAAGAACACGACGACCCCTTAGGGATATCGCGGAAATTGAAGAACTTGTAGCCATAAAAGCTGACGCAATCATTGCAACTTCAGTTAATGTTAAAAACGAACTTATCGCAATCGGTGTAGATGAAGAAAAAATACACATGATTCATAATGCAATTGAGGATTATTGGTTTGATAACAGTAATACTAAAATTGTCGATGAGCCACAAATCGTTTTTCTTGGAAGGATTGGAAATGACGCATTTAATTTAAAATTAAAAGGACTCGATAGACTTATTCATCTATATAACCAGTTCAAGGATGTTAAAAAAACCACGATATGTATGACTACAAACAAGGGTGTTGTTTCGTGGTTGATGGATAATATCCCTAATCATTCCCTGTTTGTAAATATGAAGAAGGACAGAATCCCGGAGACAGTAAAAAATCTTAGGGGTAGTATTTTATTTCTTTCTTCTCGGTATGAAGGATTTTCACTAAGCCTTATCGAAGGCATGTCGCAAGGGTTGGTTCCTGTAGCGTACCCTGTCGGTGTTGCGCCAGAGATTATTCGCAATGGAGAAAATGGTTTTCTTGTCTCATCTCAATCTGAAGCAGTTGAAAAAATAAAAATACTTTTAGCTAATCCGGAGCTTAGAAAAAAGTGTGTAATAGAAGCAGAGAAGACAGCCAGAAATTTTTCAGGTTCTGAGATAACAAAAAAATTGATAAAACTTTATGAAAAGATTGGAAGGAAGAGACAGTAGGTTGCAACAAATTGGTAACCTATAGCAAAAGACGGTTGTTTATTTAAAAATACGGCGTACAATATGTTTATTATGACAAACATAAAGATTGCGAAGATTATGGCAATAATTGTCGCACTGGTTGGCTTATTGGTGGTATTTGGATGGGTCGTGGATATTCAGGTGATCAAGAGTATTTCGCCACAATGGATCCCAATGAGATTTATTACAGCTGTAACCTTTATCTTTGGCGGAATATCTCTTTACTACATTGCAGAAACTATTAATAGGGATGAGGGTATCGCATCAGCCGCTGTTCCTTTAATGAGCATTATTATATTGGCAATTATGGGTGTTTTTCTTGTCGCTATCTTTAGTGGCTCTAAAACAGGTCTCGATGAATTTTTTATTAAAGAAACTCAAAGTGAAACAAATGCCTTTCCACCAGGATTCCCATCTACGGGTGTGATAGCCAGCTTTATTATCCTGGGCATCGCTGGTTTTGCTACAGCTTTTGGTATAAAAAACATAAAAAAATATTTGAGGATATCTGGTCAAATTATGACTGCTATCGGTGGGGTTGGACTAATTGGTTATGTTGTTGGTTCCGACGTGCTGACATACAATATACCTGGTTTTAGCGCTACAATCGCATTTCATGCTGCGGTTTTAATAATTCTTCTTGGTTACGGTCTTATACTTGTCGGTAAAGAGGCAAAGGAGATTTAGTTCATAAAAAGATATCTTACTGTTTTTGTTGTATACTAGGACCTTATATGAACCAGGACGAAGCATTTGAAATACTAAAAACTGGGCGAAATGTCTTTGTGACTGGCCCAGCCGGAAGCGGGAAGACACATCTTGTCAACCGCTATATCGCTTACTTGCGTGAACACGACATCGATATAGGCATCACTGCATCCACGGGGATTGCAGCCACGCATATGGGTGGAGTGACGATACACTCGTGGGCAGGTATCGGTGTCGCAGCACATTTATCACCGTACGACCTTGAGGCGATGCTTGAGAAAGGGTACTTGTACAAGAGGTTCGAAAAAGTGAAAGTATTGATTATTGATGAAGTTTCTATGCTTCACCATTTTCGTTTGGACTTAGTCAATCGCGTGCTTAAAACAATGAAGTGCGGGGATAAGCCATTTGGGGGAGTCCAAGTGATTTTGTGCGGAGATTTTTTTCAGTTGCCACCAGTTACGCGTATTGGCGAGCCGGAATCGCATTTTGTATATAAGAGTGACGCGTGGCAAGATGCAAATTTTACAATCTGTTATTTGTCGGAACAGTTTCGTCAACAAGATGACGCGACAATCTCGATACTAAATGAAATTCGTTCCGGAGAAGTTTCTGAGAAGGCGAGAGAGCACCTGCGAGCACGCCATAATGTTCGCTCTGCAAAATTTACGACATCAACAAAACTTTTTACACATAATGCTGACGTAGATACGTTAAATGATACCGAACTCGAAAATGTTGAAGGTGATGATATAACCACATATGTAATGGGAAGTCGTGGCAAGGAAGCTATCACTGCAACGCTTAAAAAATCCTGCCTTGCCCCAGAGACACTTCGCTTAAAACCAGGTGCTCGTGTGATGTGTGTAAAGAACAATTTTGAGGCTGGTTATGTGAATGGAACACTTGGTGTCGTCGTGTCGTGCAGTGAAAATGAAGACCCTGTAATTTGTACTGTTGATGGGAAAAAAATGACTATTCCACGCGCGTCATGGAAGATTGAGGAAGATGGAAAAGTAAAGGCAGAAATTTTGCAGTATCCACTTCGCCTTGCGTGGGCCATCACTGTGCACAAGAGCCAGGGGATGAGCCTGGACGCAGTTGAAGTGGACCTTTCAAAATCGTTTGAACCTGGAATGGGATATGTAGCGCTTTCGCGAGTTCGTTCCCTCGAAGGGCTTACTATTTTAGGAATGAATGAGAATGCGCTTCGTGTACACGATGAAGTTCGCGAGCTTGATCATGAGTTTCAGGAAATATCAGCACAAGCTCGTGATGAAATGAAAAGAATCGACTCAAAGGAGCTTGCGCGTCTACAAGAAGAATTTCTCGCGCGTTCACGTCCACCTCAAAAAGAAAAAAAGCTTGCGACCCACAAGGCAACAGAAGCATTGATTGCCGAGAAAAAAAGTTTGGCAGAAATCTCGGAGGCGCGCGAAATGACAGCTGAAACAATTGTCGCGCATATAGAGAAGCTAATGGAGGAAGAGTCTCGCGTGGATATGCGACACCTAAGGAATGAGATTTCTCATGCGCATTTTTTAAAAATAGAAAAAGCTATAACAGAACTTTTAAAGGACGGAAAGATAGCGCTACTTACACCAATTAAAAATAAGGTTGGACCTAATGTTTCTTTCTTGCACATACGTCTTGCACGAGCCCTGTTGGGGCATGCTCCGAAAAACTAGGAGAAGTAGTTTTTGTAATACTTTCTTGCATGTGGTAGTTTTGATTAGGCGAACCTTCTGGTTCTTTTTGAAATCATGGTTTAAGGAGAAATCATGGCAGACAAACAGTACGACACTGAACATCATCGTTGCCCAAGATCACTAGGCGGAAAATCTGTGCAGAGAAATATCTCTGTTGTTCCAGGTAACAAGCATAGAGCGTGGCACCTACTCTTTAGGAACCATCCACCTGAAATAGTTGCAAGGATAATTAACAAGGTTTGGATTGACCCAGACTACGAAATGATTGTAGTTCGAAAACGAAAATTTCAGAAATAATGATATACATAGGTTAAACCTATGTATATCACCTGATTAAATCAAACGCCCAGAGTGTAAGGTCTGGGCGTTTTTTAATTGTATTTGCTGTGCTGACGTTAGTTGCGGTACAATAGTCGTATATGAAATTCGAAAATCCTGAATTTGCAGCACAAAGATCCCTTAATAATCCAGAATACCTTCACCCCCTCATTGCAGAGGCTGCGATAAAGGCGCGCGAGATTAAAAAAGAAGAGGCTATAGACCCAGTTTTATTTGAGGGTGTGTATGGTTCCGATGCTGTAGCTCGAGACATTGAATATGTGCGTTCAATGAAGGCAAAGTTTGGCTCCGAAGATGAGGTGCACAAAAAATATGCCGATGTTTTTGAAGCGATATTTTACGAGAATGCCGAAATGAGCAACTGGCTTGGTGAAAACACGCACACGGTTTTAACGTCAGAATTTGATGATATTAAAAATGGTATGGACGTATTGGTGCGTTTGAACGATGCTTTACGGTCGTTTCCATATGTTGGTATGGGGATAGACGTTACTTTTGGACGCAATAGTGTTGAAAAGAAAATAGCTCGCGTTTTTGGTGAAATTGAAAAAGGTCAGCTTGGCACAGTACGTTATTTTATGGATCCAGATTATGCGCAATTTAAAGGAGAGCTTTCTAGTATGCCACACATAATTGTGGGGGTGGAGCGCAGGCATGTAATCGAGCTTGCTGGGCAATGGCTCCGTGGAGAGAAACGCAAGCTTGGAGAAAACCCAATTCAACTCGTTGTTCTCCAGCAGATTATGACACAATTAAAGTCATTTCGTGATCACGCAGAGGGGATTGGGCGACAGGACCTTGTTGATATTTATAACGCGGATATTTCAGTATTTGCTCCAGTCCTCCGCGATAAACGCAATATGGACATCAGTGATTATGAAGATGACCCTGTAATAAAAGAGCTTTATCGCGCATTAGAAGCTAGGAAGAAATAACTGTAGACAACAGAATGCTTTAGGGTAAAATTATAACAGGTCGAAGAATATATAATTAATTATTAAATATTATGGAACTCAAAAAACATCAGTTTTCGTTGGCCGTTTCTGTTACGTTTGGGGTCGTGTATGTTATTTGCGCTGGTTTTACGGCTTTGTGGCCAGATTTTGCTATGAGGCTTTTAGGTTGGATGGCGCACATTGTAAATGTAGATAAGTTTGTCGGTGGTGTTGAGGTTACTCTTGCAGGAGTGACTATTGGTCTCCTTGAGATTGTAGTATATGGATATGGCACGGCGTATCTGTTTGCATATTTCTATAATCGTTTTACTGCTCCGAGTGTTTAGGATTAAATTGATTACAGCTGAACCAAAAACTGCCGTGACGGCAGTTTTTGGTTCAGCGACAATTATTTGTGTTATTATATTTGCATGAAAGAAACACTCTACACGTGTCCGATGCATTCGAACATTGTGCGCACAGAGCCTGGTATGTGTCCAGAGTGTGGGATGAGCCTCGTGCCAGCGCGAGCGTGGAAGGACGCGGATGATACGCGGACAGTCGCTGAAGGCAATCCGCATAGTCCTGATTCTATTCCGCATAAGCATGCGTCAAGTCCGCATAGTTCCGCATTTACTAAGCATGAGGGGCATCATACTGCAGAATTTTTGAAAAAGTTTTGGATAGTGCTTGCGCTAACGATCCCAATTCTCGTTTACTCTGAAATTTTTGCGCGCGCATTCACGTGGACCCCACCTCAGTTTATTGGTGTGCAATACGCAATACTCGCACTCGGTTCGACAGTGTTTTTTTACGGCGGTTTGGTTTTTTTGCTTGGTGCGTACCGTGAACTTCGCGCGGGTCTTCCAGGAATGATGACGCTCATCGCGCTTGCGATTACGGCGGCATATTCGTTCAGTATTTTTTCTGTTTTGACTGGTAGCGAACATACGCTTTTCTGGGAACTCTCTACGCTTATCGCCGTGATGCTTCTGGGTCACTGGATAGAGATGAAGGCGGTACAGGGAGCGCAGGGAGCGCTCAAGGAACTCGCAAAACTTTTACCAGATACAGCCGAGGTGTTGCGTGACGGCTCTACAGAAACTGTTTCCATTTCAGAACTCCGCGTAGGCGACCGAGTGCTCGTGCGCCCTGGCGCAAAAGTGCCAGCTGACGGTGTCGTTGTGGAGGGTCGCTCTGAGCTTGATGAATCCATTATCACTGGTGAATCAAAGCTTATCTCAAAAGAAATCGATTCCGAGGTAATCGCTGGATCCATCAATGGTGACGGCAGCCTCACAATAGAAGTGAAGAAAATCGGCGAGGGAACATTTCTTGCTGGTGTGATGCGCTTGGTGGCGGATGCGCAAGCGAGCAAGTCACGTCTGCAGATTCTTTCCGACCGTGCAGCGCTTTATTTGACTGTCATAGCTGTTGTGGCTGGCACGGCCACATTTATCGCATGGATTTTTGCGAATGCCGGAGTTGTATTTGCAACTGAACGCCTTGTCGCGGTCCTCGTGATTACTTGCCCGCATGCGTTAGGTCTCGCTGTACCGTTGGTCGCGTCAATATCCACCACTATGGCCGCACGCAATGGGTTCCTTGTGCGACAGCGTATTGCTCTTGAGTCAGCGCGAGCTATAGATATTGTGCTTTTTGATAAAACGGGGACGCTTACGCAAGGAGCTTTTGGCGTACATGCAATTATTCCTACTGGTTCGTTTAATGATATTGATGTGCTTAAAAAAGGCGCTGAGCTTGACCAGGGGTCCGAACATCCTCTAGCAAAGGCAATAGTTGTGGAGGCGCGCAGGCGAGGAGTTGTGCTAGAATCGATGAATAATTTTGAGCGTGTTGCGGGCAAAGGTGCGCGTGGAGATGTGGGCGGAGAGACAGTGCTCATAGGAAATGAGTCGTTTATGAACGAGGTGGCAATTGTTGTCGCAGAAGAGTTCCTGCTAAAGACTCGCGCGCTTGAAAGCGAAGGTAAAACTGTTATTTTTGTAGCATCGCAGGGGCACCTTGTTGGTGCCATCGCTCTCGCAGATATTATCCGACAGGAATCTCGTGAGGCAATACAATCGCTCCGTAAGCTTGGCATTCGCACCGCTATGATCACCGGAGACTCGCCTGATACAGCAAAATGGGTTGCGCGCGAGCTCGGTATAGACGAATATTTTGCACGCGTGCTTCCAGGGGAAAAGTCCGAGAAGGTAAAAATACTACAAGCACAGGGGCATAAAGTTGCGATGGTGGGGGACGGGGTCAATGACGCGCCAGCGCTCACTCAGGCCGATCTCGGTATTGCCATTGGCGCTGGCACTAACGTCGCTATTGAGTCAGCTGGCATTATTTTAGTACGTAATGACCCTCGCGATATTCCAAAAATCATTCGCCTCTCACAGCTCACTTACACAAAGATGATTCAGAATCTTTTCTGGGCGACAGGGTACAATCTCATCGCGCTCCCTCTGGCGGCAGGTGTACTCGCGTACAAGGGTGTTATTTTGCAACCTGCAGTCGCAGCAGTTTTTATGAGCGCGTCTACCGTCATTGTGGCGATAAACGCACTATTGCTCAGAAGGAATAATTTGAGTACCATATAAGGACTATGGAATTTGATTACACAAAAATCACAACGAAAAGTTTTAACGATGCCGTTCAAGCTGTGCAGGATGAGATTGCAAAAGCAGGTATGCGGGTTTTGTATGTTCATGATGTGCAACAATCACTCATTGAAAAGGGGTTCACGCGAGACTCATTCAAAATTGTTGAATTCTGCAACGCTAAATACGCGAATGATTTTTTGAATGCGGATATTAAAATAGGACTTTGTATGCCGTGCAAAATAAATGTGTACGTCAAAGATGGTCAAACGCATATCTCTGGCATGCGACCAATCATTCTCTCACAATTTTTCACGAATGCGGACTTGGGTGACAAGCCAAAAGAAGTTGATCAAATTATTCAAAATATAATCAATAACACAAAGTGAGGCTATTAAGGAATCCTGTTATTTGCCACTGGAACCAGTAGGGATATCGGGATACAAATAACATGAACTCAATACACGAACCGCAACTCGCTTGGCTAATATGGAGCTTGATACTCGTTGCAGTTTGGTTTTTTGTTTACGTACTCTTAAAAAACAAAGATAGCAAGAGAAAGATGATCATTGTGAGTCTCTGGACATCGCTTTTTGGAATTACAGAACCGATTTTTGTTCCCGAATATTGGAACCCTCCATCACTTTTTGACTTGGCGCATCAGACTGGTTTTGATATAGAGAGCTTTATATTCTCATTTGCTATCGGTGGCATCGTTGTTGTAATATACGAGCGCATTTTTCACAGACAGCACAAGCAAATGACGCCACATGAGCAACATCTTGCACGCCACCAATATCATCTAATATCGCTTCTGTCTGCGCCCGCGACATTCCTAATACTTCTTGTTGCTTCTCCGCTTAATCCAATCTATTCTGCTATCATTGCAATGACTGTTGGTGGGTTTGCGACTTGGTATTGTCGACCTGACTTAAAAAAGAAGATGCTTATGAGCGCTACCTTGTTTTTAGGTATATATTTTGTGTATTTTATTACGCTCATCGCTTTGTATCCTGGCTATGTAGAGCAAGTCTGGAATCTTTCAGCAATTTCTGGGATTCTAATATTAGGTGTTCCTGCGGAAGAGCTCCTTTTTGCGTTCAGCTTTGGTTTCATTTGGTCGAGCATATACGAGCATATCACATGGACTAAGGTATAATATAAGTTATGTGTTTTTCAGTAACAGCAAGCTTTGTGGCAGGGACAGCATTATCAGCTGTAGGAGTTGTAACAATTAAGAAAGCGAAAGCTAAGAAGGAACTTTCGTTTGCTTCAATTCCGCTTTTGTTTGGAGTACAGCAGTTTGTTGAAGGAGCTGTGTGGCTTTCATTTCAATACAGCGCGCAAATTTTTAATCAGATTGCAACCTATGCGTACCTTGGTTTTGCGTACGTGCTGTGGCCAATATTTGTGCCACTATCCGTTGGCCTTTTGGAAACCGATTCTCACCGCAAAAAAATATTGTACTCATTTCAATTTGTCGGACTCGCAGTGGGTTCGTATCTCTTCTACTTTATAGTTAGCAATCCAGTCGCTTCTCAAATAGTGAACAAGAGTATCGTTTACTCAATGCCATGGAAATACGGTGTTCTTTTGGTTGGGATGTACTTGCTCGCAACTTGCGTCAGCTGCCTTTTTTCAAGCCACAGGATGATCAATATCCTTGGAGTTTTAATTGCTGTATCTTTTGCAATTACATACCGTTTTTACACGGTTTCATACGTGTCTGTGTGGTGTTTTTTTGCGGCTGTTTTAAGTATTGCGGTGTACTTGTATTTCAGGGAACGTGATGGTACCATTGCTGTATGAAAAGGTTTCTAGCATCAATAGTTATAACAGCCTTCGTTATTGGGGCTTTTTTCAGTATTTTTGCGATGTACCATAATCAGGGCTTATTGATGAACAGCGATTGCCCAACGTCACCGCTACATGCCGAGGTTTGCCCAACAGGCGATTTGTCTGTTGCGTCTCACTATATTTCGATGTATCAGGCTCTTACAAACAGTCTTGTTTCTTCTATGGTAACGCAAGTGTTAATAATCGCTCTACTTTTTGTCGCGGTGCCATACGTGTTCCGCAAATATATTGCATTGATACGTCGTCTGCTTGTCTCGCTATTTATTTTATCTCGTGATTTTATCGCGAAATTATACAGGCCACAGGCGCTTACTCGCTGGCTTTCGCTATTAGTAAACAGCCCATCAATAATCTAGTTTTTTATCAGACTAAATTATTGAAAAAATGAAAAATATAAAAATAGTTATCGCATTGGTTGCGATTGCAGGAATTGTAGCACTTATTTATTTTGGCAATCAAGGGAATGACAATATCGTTTCTGGAGACAGTAACAAGATTTATGTTGCCATTGAGGGTGCTGGGGAGATATCAGTGATAGACGCAAAAACGAACCAAGTTTTGAAAAGAATTGATTTGTCGGAAGACAAGAACGGGATGACTGTGGGCTATATGCCTCACAATGTGCAAGTCGCTCCCGATAACAAAAGCGTATGGGTAACTGCCAATGCTGTTGAAAAAAAGGATATGAAAATGTCTTTTAGAATTATTCCAATTGCGTATGCGGACACGGGGCATGGAGATGAGGTTGCGATACCCAGCGAAATTATGGATGAAGTAATCGTTATTGACCCATTCTCAGATGTAATTGTAAAAAGAATTGAGCTCGGGCAAGGTTTACACCTTTCGCATGTTTCTCTAACGCCGGATAGTGCGTATGCGGTCGTTGCTTCTCAGGAAAAGGGGATTGTGTACAAAATAAATACTTCTTCATTTGAGGTAGAAAAGGAAGTAACCACAAAAAAAGGTGGAGAACCTCACGGGCTTCGTATTTCTCCTGATGGTAAAACAGCATACATTGCGATGCTTGGTGGGAAAAGTATGGGGGTCCTTGATATTGCAAGCTTCATAATGAAGTATATACCTCTTCGTGGTAGAGCCGTGCAGACTGGCGTAACACCAGATGGTAAATACGCGCTTGCTTCCGTGTATGACGCAAAAACTTTGGCAGTCTATGATACAGCTTCCTCAGAATTGAGCTACATTGATTTGCCAAAAGAGGCGAAGGGTCCGGTGCAGATCTATCCAACACCCGATTCTCGTTTTGTGTATGTTGCCGACCAAGGTCTTTACTTTGATCAGCCAGTCAGTAACAATGTGTATAAAATTGACCTAATAGAAATGAAAGTAACAGAGACAATTCTTGCCGGTTCGGCTCCACATGGGGTTGTCGTTTCTAAGGACGGAAAGTTTGTGTATGTTGCTAACCTAAAGAGCGATGACGTATCGGTAATAGACACCACTGTAGAAAAGGAAATCGCAAAGATAAATGTAGGTAAGTCACCAAACGGAATTAGTATATGGTATGGCGATCCATCAATTGCTGGCAAGGGAAATTATAGCGAACTAGTGGCTACCGAAAAATTCTTTGATTTTGGTGTAATCTCGATGGCGAAAGGAAAGGTCAGCCACTCGTTTGTGGTGAAAAATACTGGAAGCACACCATTAAAAATTGGGAAAGTATACACTTCATGCATGTGTACAGAAGCGACTATTGTGAGTGGGTTGTCACGTAATGGGCCGTTTGGAATGCCAGGACATGGAGGAAAGTCTCTCGCTGTCGAGACTGTAAAAGCTGGTCAAGAAATAACCATTGAAGTATCAGTAGACCCAGCAGCTCATGGTCCTCAGGGCACGGGTCCGGCAAAAAAGGTTGTCTATATAGAGACCAATTCTGCAATCAACCCAACATTAAAATTAGAGCTTGATATAAACGTAATCCCGTAAATAAATTATGGAAAATGAAACACAAAATAAAATAGCAGAAAATTCTTCTCAAACTAGACTTGGGAAAAAGTATACATCAATTGCTGCTTTTGCGATTGCTTCAGTAATTTTTGTGGGGGGGATGTATGCTGGTGGAATTGGAGATATAGCTAGCATTAATGAGGAGTCTGCCCCCATTGTAGCGGAATCACAAACGCAGGTTTCAGAAGAAACAGTGCTTCCGCATGGGGGAGTTGAGTTGCAAGTAGTGTGGGGCAATTTGGGTTCAAAACTTGTTGATGCCGGAGCGATAGACACTGACAAATTCAAAGCGATATACGAGCAGAGAGGGGTATTCACAGATGAATATGAAACTCTGCTTTTTGGGCAAAGCAATGGTAATCTTAAAATAACGAAAGACAACGCTGGATATCTCCTTAATCTATTTTGGGCGCTTGGTCTTGCAAGCAAGAATCCCATTTTAGATTCTGGTGAAATGGCGGATATTGCGTATGGTGGAGCTGGAAATTTTGCCTCAACGGGCGGATGGACGCTCTCAAAAGGGAACGCGATGGGGCACTACAGCAAGCATTCGTTCTTCGAGTTAACAACAGAGCAACAAGCGCTTGTAGACAAAGTGTCTAGAGGGATATACAGACCATGTTGTGGTAACTCTACGCACTTTCCTGATTGCAATCATGGCATGGCAATGCTCGGGCTACTGGAACTAATGGCTTCACAAGGGGCGAGCGAACAGGAGATGTGGAATACCGCATTGATAATCAATTCTTACTGGTTTCCCGATACGTACATCACCATCGCAACATACATGAAAAGTAAAGGGATTGAATGGAAGCACGTGTCGCCACAGGAAGTGCTTGGTATCAACTATTCAAGCGCGTCTGGGTACGCGCAAGTTGCTTCAAAGGTCACAATGCCTAAACAGCAAAGCGGAGGGAGTTGCGGAGCTTGATGCAGTTTTATGAGCTAAAAAATACCGCCATCCGTGCGGTATTTTTTTTTGCTGGGACGATTTTGACTAGGCAGTAATAAGCGACTGTGTGAACTATGCCAAATGACGTGTCGTCGTACGTATCTTACAATGAGCCAAGAATATAGTATGCAAGCTCTGCCTGGACTCCTGCATTACTGTGTTTACGCTCTCTGTTGAAAGGTATCGTTGCGTCACCACCGCACCTATTAATTATTTCGCTTTGCCCACCTGGATGCATAGGGATGTACGAGGTAAGGTCATATACTTTTTCGTTAATGATTACCCAGCAATCACTTTCTGAGGAATGCTTCGCTACTTCTGTTGTTGTGAATTTTTTTTCAGAAACTGGTTTTGAAGGTTCTGTAACAATTTGTTGGCTTGGTTTCTCTGTAATCACAACTGGTTCTGTGGCTATTGATTTTGTCGTGTAAATAACAGTTTTTTCATCTGTCGAGTCAAATATGTTTGTTGTGAAGGCGATTATGGTTGTCGTTATAACTGCAAACAAAGCAATCAAGGTAATTTTTTTCATTTTTTGATTGTATCAATAATTTATGTTGGATTGCAAATTTTTCAATATTTTACATTTTTAAAATGGTGTATAATACAACTATTAGCAAATGGTTCTAAATTAATACAAAATTATGTTCAATTTACAAGGAAAAGTAGCTCTTGTAACCGGTGCGAGACGAGGGATGGGACGCACGCATGCGCTTTCGCTTGCGGGGCAGGGAGCAAAAGTTGTTATTACTGATATTGATTTAGCTCAATGCGAACTTGTCGCTGATGAGGTGCGCGCAAATGGTGGCGATGTGATTTGCTTCAAAATGGATGTTTCTAATAAGGCAGATGTGGAGAGCGTATTTGACCAAGTGATTGCGAAATACGGGAAACTAGATATTTTTGTAAATAATGCCGGCATTTATCAGTCGAAGCCTTTTTTGGAAATGACAGAGGAAGACTGGGACAGAACTATTGATATAAATTTGAAAGGGTATTTCCATTGCGCTCAGCGTGCAGCAAAAGAAATGGCGAAAAATAATTGGGGAAGAATTGTAAATATTGCATCTATTGCCTCAGGAGGAGTAGGCGTAGGTATCGCGGGTGGAGCTCACTACACGGCTTCAAAGGGAGGCATTATTGGTTTGACTGAAACACTTGCTATTGAGCTAGCGCCTCTTGGCATAAATGTAAATGCAATCGGGCCGGGAGCTATTGATACACCAATGGTGCAGGCGGCAAGTCTACCAAAGGAAATTATGGATGCAATGCTCGCTGGAGTGCCTCTCAAACGAATGGGTCGCCCAGAAGAAGTTTCTGCTGCAGTCGTATTCCTAGCATCTGAGGAAGCAAGCTATGTTACTGGCGCGACGCTCTATGTAGATGGTGGCTGGCTCGCAGCATAAGCTACATAAATCTAATCTGTGTTGGGTTATAATAAGAAGACTCTTTTACTCTGGGCAAATGAATGTTTTTCTCTACTTTTTCATTTTGAAGTGCCGATGTGATATATTAATCTTATGAATTCAGGAAACATTTTCTCAAGACTTTTTTGGAACTATATCTACTCTGGGAGAGAGTGGACTCCCGTGCAGAGTAGGCAAGTTTCGTTCATCAATGGGTTTTCTATTATAGGTATTTCAAGCGCTGTTGGGTTTGGGCTATATCGTATTTACGTTGGCGAATATGTTCCTGGAGCTATTGAAACATCTTTAGGTGTTATTGGTATAGTCAACACATGGTACTTACGCAAAAGCTTTAATGCAAACAGGGCGAGTGCGGTGCTCCTCTCAATAATGGCCGTGATGATTTCATTCCTATTTTTCAATGGTGGGATTGGAGGGACTGGTTTATATTGGGCGTTTACGTTTCCTGTTCTTACTTTTTTTCTTTTTGATGATGAGCTAGGTCTTCGGTGGAATGCTGGACTCCTAATAATTTTAGGCTTAATTTCAATTGCGAAGGCCTTCGGGCTTATAGTGACTCCGTATGACTGGGTCACTATACGGCAGGCTTTTTTTAGCTTCTCTGCGGTTGTTGGCTTGCTCTATTTCTATACAAAATTTACTGGTATTAATGCTCGTATTCTTGATGAAAGGACAAAGAAAATAGAAGAAGAGTTTAAAAACCAAAAAGAGCAAATTGAATTAGTGGCACAGAACGTACAGAGAGCGCTTAAGGAAAAGATTGATGTATTTTTTGAGATCTCAGAAGATTTAATGTGTCTTGCAAGTATTGAGGGATATTTCCTTGAAATTAACCCAGCTTTTACAAGGACGCTAGGCTACACCCAAGAGGAGCTTTTGCACTCTCCTTACATTGACCTCGTCCATACCGAGGATAAAGAAAAAACACTACGAGCGATGGCGAGTCTTGGTGAAGGTAAACCTGTTGAAAATTTTACAAATCGCTATAAGCGAAAAGATGGTTCGTATACACACCTTTTGTGGAACGCCACGCCTCATAATAGTGTTGTTTATGCAACAGCTCGTCCAATTGATAGTATAATAGAAAGCCAAGAGAAACTTCAAATAAGACTTGCAGAATTTGAAAAGCTTAATCGCCTTATGGTGGACCGCGAGCTTGCTATGGTTGAAATGAAGAAGGAACTACTTGCGGTGAAGGCAGAAAATCAAACGAAATTGTAGAAATACTTGGCGTTTCTGGCGAAATAGGGTATGGTGTGAGGGCTTAATACTATGGCACAAGGAGAAGTTATCGTACGATTCGAAAATGTATCGTTTGAATACGGGCACAATAAACCCATCTTAGATGATGTGTCTTTTGCTGTGCGTCGCGGGGCAAAACTTACACTGATGGGACAAAACGGCGCCGGCAAGTCCTCGCTCTTCGCGCTTATCACCGGAGCAAATAAGCCTGAAGACGGAGATATCCATATAGGGAAAGGTGTATCAATTGCTATATCAAAGCAGGTTGTTCCTCGCGATCAGCTTGAGCTCACTGTGAGGGAGTTTTTTGAAAAATGTTTTCCTAAAAAAATATACGACCTCGACCCTAAAATAGACGATGTGCTTGAAGTAGTGAACTTGAAAGGACACGAAAAAATGCATGACCGAATCATCAAATCTTTTTCTGGTGGTCAGCAGGCGCGACTACTTCTTGCTTCGGCTCTCATTCAGGACCCCGATGTACTTCTTCTTGATGAACCGACCAACAATCTCGATAAGGCAGGGATTGCGCACCTCACTGATTTTCTTAAAGAGTATAAAAAAACAGTTATTGTTATTTCTCACGATGCCGAGTTTTTGAACTCGTTCACCGAAGGTGTGCTCTATTTAAATATTTATACACGCAAAATTGAAAATTATGTTGGTGACTATTTTGCAGTTGTAAAACAAATCACCGCGCAGATTGAAAAAGAAAACATGAAGAACGCGCAACTTGCAAAAGAGATTCAAGCAAACAAGGACAAAGCAAACTTTTTCGCGATGAAGGGAGGTCAAATGCGCATGGTGGCAAAGCGCATGCGCGAGAAGGTGGAGGAAATGGAAGAGGCAAAAGTGGATATTCGCAAGGAAGACAAAACGATTCGCGCATTTACTATTCCATCACAGCCCGAACTTACTGGGGAGCTTTTGAACATCTCATCATTTTCTGTATTAAAAAATCACAAGCCAGTTGAAAAGAAAATAAAACTCTCACTCAAGAAAAAGTTTCATCTATTGCTTGCAGGACCAAACGGAATCGGTAAATCTACACTTCTGGAATCAATTGCGACAGGGAATGCAAAAGGCGCAAAGATTGCCGAGGGTGTGCGGGTGGGCTACTATCGTCAGGATTTTTCTACACTGGACTTTAGCGACACAGTGTACCAGTCGCTTGCTCGCGCGGCGCAGGCTGTGGATGGCAAGCTAGATGAAGAACGTATGCGCGCCGTTGCCGCAAGTTTCCTGATTACGTCTGATGTGATTTATACAAAGATTGGTAGTCTTTCAGAGGGGCAGAAGGGGCTTGTGGCCTTTGCTCAGCTTGTGCTTGAGAAACCAGGTTTACTAATTTTAGACGAACCAACAAACCATATCAACTTTCGCCATTTGCCAGTTATTGCAAAGGCTTTAGATCAATACGAAGGTGCGATGATCCTCGTTTCTCATGTTCCTGAATTTGTGCATCAGATTCGAATTGATGAGGTGCTGGATTTGGATAAGTAGAAAAGTCTTGAACTTTTTGAGCTTGCAATTCTCTGTACATTTACATAGTATCAACGTAGATCATTCTTTAAAAGGAGAAAGTCATGGAATTCTTTCCATTAGTAGGTGGTAAAAAGTTGCCAGAAGTCTATCATCTAGGCTTTAGTGGCACACATTTTCAGGTTTTTGTGACTCTTGAGTATTGGCTTAAATTTGTGAGTCTCACTGGAGCTGAAACGCACTATGCCTCACGTCATGGGCAGGAATACATATCACCGTCCATCTTTGGTGGCTCGTTTGGCTGGTATGGTTGCGCCAGAGTATCAAAGAGTCTCGATGATTTTGTATGTATCGAGGTTCCAGCGTTTGTTAATGAAAGCAATACTGTGGAGCCTGTTGCTCAAATGCGAGACCTTGGATCCACTCTTGCAAATATCTTCTTCATTTTGCAACATTTGATCTATGAGTATGATGAGCAAAACGTGGAAATGCAACAAGGATGCCATACGCAACTTTTTGTTGTAGAAACTTTTTTATCACGAGAACCAACGCAGTTTCATGGTGCAGGGCTCGAGCTAGCTGTTTCTACACAGGCACGTAAGTATCTTGAAGGACTTGGTAGGCAGATTGAGCTTGAAAGAGCAATAGAAGCAATGAAGTCGCATTTTTTTATGCCTCATGTTGATGGGCAGCTTCAAGTCAGGTCTTGGCGTGGTGATTTTGTGGTACGGTTGCGTGATAATGGCGTATTGCATATGAATACACGCGGTAATTGCGCATGTTTAGGGACTATGCCAAGAGATTTTGGCGACCGGGGCTGTCAACTTTCGAGTCATAATGTAGATACTGTCAAACAGCAATTCAACCTTCTTGTCGGGATTGCCTCAGTTTGGCAGATGGTTCGTGAGGGGTTGCATACATAATCACCTTGTTTTTAGTAAATTTAACCACAGGCAACTAGTTGTCTGTGGTTTTTGTTTTTTGATGTATGAGTTATACTGTTGAAATGGAAAAATTTCGTTTTGGGCATGCTAATAATAGTGACAGTCCCCAACACAATCTCCCCCTCGAAGAAACAAAGGTCCGATTAAGTGTGGATGAAATTAGGGGGCAACTTTCTATAACAAAACCAATCTTTGATACAGTTCTTAAAATGCTCAATGACGGTGACACAACTGACATAGAATATATTGCGACATATCAAAAGAACCTCATTAATTGGATGAATGCAATAAAAATAACAGAAGGCACCATGAAAAGGGGGAATGAGGAAGTCTTTAATGAAGTAGAGAGGAGACTTTTTCTTATATCAGAAATAATCGAGAGGAATATACCAAATTTGACAAATAGTTCTAAATAGTATATACTTGTTATAACTTCATCTCATAGAGTTTTTGTCTCGGGTTTTTCCCGAAAGGGGTTGTCCTAAAAGCACATTCTTCGCATCACACAGAGGCTTCAGAGAAATTAATGAAGAATTAATTATAGGTCTGTGAAAGCAGGTCTTTTAGAACAATACAATATGGAACAAAGAAAATCATTTAGTAGAAGCACAAGCTCTAGTGGTCTCCGTCCAAGACGCGAATCTTCTAATTCGTCACGTTCGAGTTCGTCATCAAGACCTCGCACTGGCGGTGCTTCAAGTGGAACGTCGCGTTCGTACTCAAGCTCACGCCAAAAAACAGACGCAACATCAGCGCCTCGCGCATTTTCCTCACGCCCACCACTCGGTCGTACTTTTAATGCATCACGCGGAGGCTCTAGTAGGGGCAGTGGTAAGCGTGGACCGCGAAAGGGTCAGCACATCGACATTTCAAGATTCATCAATAAAACTGTTATAACAGAAGAGGCAGTGGTTTTTACCCCTGAGCACTTGTTCAAGGATTTTATAATCGATGAGCGTTTGAAGGCAAACATTTTAACAAAGGGATACAATGAGCCGACACCGATTCAGGACCGCGTTATTCCGCACATTTTGCATGGACACGACCTTGTTGGTATTGCAAATACTGGAACTGGTAAAACAGCCGCGTTTCTTATTCCGCTTATCAACAAAGTCCTCGCAAATCCAAAGGAGAAAGTGATTGTGATGGCTCCAACACGCGAGCTTGCTCAGCAAATCGAAATGGAACTCAAGGGTTTTGTAAAAGGTTTCAAGATTTTCTCGGTGTGCTGTGTTGGCGGCGCAGCTATTGGTCGTCAGATTTCTGATCTCCGCTATCAGCATAATTTTATTATTGGCACACCAGGACGTATCAAGGATCTGATAGAACGCAAGTGTATCAACCTTGCTGATTTTAAATCAGTCGTCCTCGACGAGGCAGACAGAATGTTGGACATGGGTTTCATTCATGACATGCGTTATATGCTTGCGCTCATGCCAAAGGAGCGCCACACACTATTTTTCTCTGCGACGCTTTCGCCTGAGATTGGGGCGCTTATCAAGGACTTTTTAAAGGAGCCAGTGATGGTTTCTGTAAAGACTCAAGACACATCAAAGAATGTTGAGCAGGATGTCGTGAAGATAAAGTCAGGGGAGGATAAATTGGAAGTGCTCCACGACCTTTTGATTCAGCCAGAATTCAAAAAAGTTCTCATCTTCGGAAGAACGAAGCACGGCGTAGAAAAACTTGCAGTAGCACTAGGTAAAAAGGGTTTCAAGGCGCAGTCTATTCACGGTGATAAGAACCAGGGTCAGCGTCAGCGCGCGCTTGATACTTTCAAAAAAGGTATGGCACAGATTCTCGTGGCAACAGACGTTGCCGCACGCGGTCTCGACATTGCCGGTGTGTCGCATGTTATAAATTTCGACATTCCTGAAACCTATGATGATTACGTACACCGCATTGGTCGTACTGGTCGCGCAGGACAGAAGGGTAAAGCACTTACATTTATCTAAAAATAAAAACCAAAAACGCCCAGCAAATGCTGGGCGTTTTTGGTTTTTATTGTCTTGGGGAATATACTGAGCCCTCTTGGTATTCCTCGAGCGGTTTTTTAGAGGTGAGAAGTCCGAGAATCATCAGGAGACTAGATGCAATAATAACAAAATATACGATGCCTTCGCTAAAAGCATCGAGTCTAAGCTGAATCGGGATACTGTAGAAAAGAATAATAGTTACAAGACCTCGCGGAGCAATAAAAAGTTCTGAAATAACATTTGTCTTGAGGATAAATCGTAGAAAGACATAACGTATGATGAGGATTGATACAACAATAAGCGAGCCTATTGTTGCTACGCCTTCATCCACGATAAGCGCGAGATTTAGTGTGTAACCAAAAATAAGAAAAAAGAACGTTCGGACAAGGAATGCAGTTTCTGCGGTAATGAGTTTTAGGTCAGCAGAAAATAGGCCGGCTTTCTGCCATGCTACCTGCCCAAAAGGAATACTCCTTAGGAGTTGCGTGTTGTTTATGATAAGACCAAAAACCATAATGAGAATAAGCGATGGCAGGTGGAGGAGTTTCCCCACAGAGAAGAGAATGATTAGTAAGGAGAAAACTAAGAAGAACTTAACCTGTGCGTTTATGGACTGAATAAAGTATGTCAATATCAATGAAACGACGATAGAAACAATGATGCTCAATATAATGTCTGAAAAGAATCCGCCTACTGCAGCCCAGTCGACAACCGCTGTAGCAACAATAAAGTTAAAAAGGAGAATACCAAGGATGTCAGAAAAAGTAGATTCGTAAATAATAAATTCTTTTTTTTCTTCGGTAAAATCTATTACGCTTGGAATAGCGATAGCACTACTGATGATCCCAAGTGGGATAGCGTAGACGATTGCGTTGCGAATAGGGATGTCGAGGAGTAGTATAAATATGAGAGAGATGACTCCAGCGGTCGTGAAAAAGATAACGATAGCAGAAATAAATGACTGACCAATGAGAGAGGCCTTGTCTTTGGTTATCTTGAGGTCAAGCACCCCCTCGAGAACGATTAAGATAAGTCCTACTATGCCAAAAAACTGCAGCAGAGTCGTTGCTTGAATAAACGAATAGCCGACAGAGTCCCCAAAGTACCTCAGTCCAACTCCTGTACCAAGGAGGAGTAGAACAGAAGGAAACTTCAGTTTATTAGAGATGATATTGAATACATACGAAACAACCACCAGAAGTGCCAACACAATCAAGATTGAATATGGGTCGATTTCTAGCATTATGCAGATAATTATAGCATTGATTATCTAATTTTAGGCATATTTAGAATCCTAACAGTACTAGATTTTAGCTCCAAAAATGCTAAAGTGTCTGTAAGAATGGCACATTAAGGCCGTCTTCACTGTTGTAGGCATGAATCCAAATGCGCTTGAACAAGAATTCAATAAAATATATGAACAGTTTGCCGATGCGATATTTCGGCACTGCGTTTTTCGTGTGTCAGACCGTGAGAAGGCAAAAGATCTGACACAATTAGCGTTTGTACGCCTCTGGGATTACATGTCACAAGATAAGGAAATAGACAATACTAGAGCATTTCTTTACCGTATTGCAAACAACCTTATTATTGATGAATATCGAAAAAAGAAGGAAATATCCCTTGATCAGATGCGTGACGAAGAAGGGTTTGACATTGGGTTTGACACAATGCACAGCATAGAGTCTCGTGACGAGTATGAGCATGCGCAAGCTCTTTTGGAGCAACTTCCAGACAAATATCGTGAAGCTCTCGTAATGCGGCACATTGATGGGCTCTCTGTAAAAGATATGGCAAGCATTCTTCATGAATCAGAAAATGTAATATCTGTACGTATTCATAGGGCAATAGAGAAACTCAAGACACTCTCACAAAATAATGGAAAACATAATTAAACAACTAAAGAATGGATCGAAACACGCACGACTTTCTGCTTCAGAAAAAGCAGAGATAAAAAGCGCGCTTTTTCGCCATGTGAAAGCAAACCCAGTAAGTATTCCTCGCGCTATTCCATCACCTTTTAATATTAAATCACATTTCATCTTCGCTCGGACGTCGCGTGAAAGTGGTCTCTCCCGCACGCTCCTCGCTAGCCGAAATAAAAAGAGTATCTCAGTTTTGGTCCTTGGAGGACTTTTGATGGGGAGCTCGGTCTCTTTTGCGGCAGAGAACACTGTCCCAGGAGATACCCTGTTCCCAATAAAGATACATGTAAACGAGACGGTACGCGGAGCGGTAGCAGTAACTCAAAAAGAAAAGGCAGAATGGGAAATTCGACTTGTAGAGCGACGCCTCGAGGAATTTGAAAAGCTTGCTGTTACACAAAATGTGCCAGTAGAAGTACGGCAGATCGCAGAGCAGAATCTTGAGCACTATGCAGAGCGTGTGAAAAATCGTATAGCAAAATTTGAGAATGATGAAGACAGTGAGGATGCGCTAGGAACAGCCTCGTCATTTTCAGATGTACTCAATGATCACGAAAGATCTATTTCTGAATTGGAGGATAAAGATGGGGACGACGATTCAATTGGCGTAATATCAACAAGTACTCATCGCATAACAACTTTAGCTGACGACACTTCTCGTGTTGATAATAAGTCAATCAGGGACGCTGTTGAAAAAATTCGCGAGGTGCGTGGCGATGCAGAGAGAAAGCACAAAGATCTAAAAAAGAAGTATCATAGAGAAGATGTTAAGGAAAATGGCGCTGCTAGTGGTGATGAAGATTTTAATGATACTGTGCCAAGGTATATTCCACAAGATAAATCCATCAATCACTCGTCAACAATAACTAAAACAAGTGATGATGAAGTGGGAATAGAAGTAAGAGAAAAAACACGGAATGATGAAAATCGTATTGAGGAGGTCAGAAGTGTTCCTGTGCCTCCGTATAGTCCTACACATGATATTCCTACAGAAATCGAGTCAATAAAATCTGCCATTAATTCTGGGAACGACGACGATGAAAGCCCAAATGAAGAAGAGCTCGATTAGGTCTATTGTTCTGAAAAAGTTATGCACACCTTTGCTTTTATTGGCGAAACATAGGTGTATACTATATTGTAAAGGTCGAGTAAAATATAAAACATTTTTCACCATGAAAGCATTACATGTAATTTCGTTTATGCTCGTTATAGTAGGTGGTATAAACTGGGGGCTTGTTGGTATTAATCCAAGTTATAATCTTGTAACCATGTTACTTGGTAATTGGCCAGTAGTTGAACAGATTGTATATATTCTTGTTGGACTTTCGGCAATTTACATCGCCGTAACACATAAGGGGGATTGCAAGACATGTGAGGTTGGGGCAACAGCGTAGTTGCCAGTAATGAGAAATGCACGTTGAGTGATCTCGTGCATTTTTCTTTTTTACCCACCTAACTTTTCTGTTTACGGTTGGATAGCTCCCATTGGATTTTTTTAAGTATGGCAAATTGAAGCAATGAAACATTGTTATGAAAAGTTGGGCGGGTGAAAAATATCCTATATAATGAATTGTATGAGAGCGCTCTTGTTAATCATTTTTATATTTTTTTCGTTTCCTGTATATGCAGCTTCGCAGCCACTAAAAAATGTTGGGTTTGTTCCTGCAAATATTTGGTTTTCAAAAGACCCATTTTTTGACGGAGAAAAAATCAGAATATACACGATTGTCTTCAATGGTAGTTCCTATGCCCTGGAAGGCACGGTTGAATTTTTGGACAATGGTGTGTTTATTGGAAAAACAAATTTTTCTTTGTCATCTGGTGGTCGTGTGCGTGATATGTGGATCGATTGGGAGGCAACAAAGGGGAAGCATGCAATAACTGCGCGTATAGTTGGGGCAACAGCATCATCGTCTGGTGGTGCAAAAAGCTCAGTCATGCTCGATAATACAGAGACAGGGAAGAGTGTGCGCGATGTCGATATGGACAGCGATGGTGACGATATCGGGGATAGAGACGATCTGGATGACGATGGTGACGGAATATCTGACGTTGATGAACTCAGAAATGGAACAGACCCTCTTAAAAAAGATACTGACGGTGACGGAATATCTGATGATAAGGAGCTTGAGATTTTGCTAAAAGATAAGGCAGAAGCAGAGTTGATTTTAGATAGTGCGTCAACGTCAGTTGGCACTATTTTACATACATTAAGGAAAATAGATGAAACTATTCCTGAACCAATAAAAACAGCTGCAATAACCAGTACAAATATTGTGGAGCGTTTTCGAGTCGAAGAAGGGTACAAATTCGCTCTTGCAAAGGATAAAAAACTTCAAGAAATAAAGTTAACCAGCGAGAATAAGCAAAAAATACTTGCGCAGGAGAATAGCAAGAATAATGAAAATGATGTTATTGGCAACGTGTCAAATGCTACAAAAAAACCATTTGCATATGCAATGCTCGCGAGTCTTGCCGTACTTGAGTATACTTTTAAATGGAAGGTTGTATTTTATGGAATCCTACTTTATACAGCGTATCGTATGATTATGTGGCTTGTGCGTCGTGTGCGTGACAGGTAGAGAAGCAGAAAATAAAAAGGTTCGCCAACGAGCTCGTTGGCGAACCTTTTTATTTTCTGCTTCTCTTGTAAACTACTTTTTCTCTGTGTATGAAAGAGTCATTTTCTGATCCTTTGCATCAAAGAGAGTAATGGTGAATGGGTATGTTCGGCCCAACTCGAGCTTCTTCTTAAGCTCCTCTTCTGTGCCAAACTCAGACACATGCACGAGTCCAGCAATCCCTTCTTCGAGAGATACAAGTGCGCCATAATTATTGAACTTGATAACAATACCGGTGACAGTATCTCCTTTCTTGTAGCGCTTCTCGGCGTCTTTCCAAGGGTTCTCCTTGAGGGCCTTGATAGAAAGAGAGATTTTGCCATCCTTGATCTCGATGACCTTTACACGGACCTTCTCGCCGATTTTGAACATTTTGCGTGGATCATCAACGAGACCCCAGCCGATCTCTGAGATATGGACAAGACCCTCTACTCCATCTTCGAGTTTTACGAATACACCAAAGTCTACAATTCCGGAGATCGAACCATCTAGTTCATCACCGTTTGAATATTTTCCTGAAATCTCTCGCTTCTCCTTCACTCCCTGCTCTTTTTCCGAGAAGATGAGCTTTCCTTCTTTTGGTGATGCGCCAATGATGGTCACAGCAATACGCTTGCCAATAAGCTTCTTGAGTTCAACAAGAATCTTATCCTTGTCGCCATCGTCTACACGAGGGTAGTTCTCGCTCTTTAGCTGTGAAGCAGGAAGGAAACCTTGAATCCCTTGCCACTCAATAATAAGCCCACCTTTATTTGCCTCCTTTACAGGTAGTTCGAGAGCCTTTTTTGATTTGATAGCTTCCTCGGCTTCGCTCCAAATAATAGCTTGTCGAGCTTCTTTTAGGGAAAGCTCAATATAACCGTCTTCGTTGTTTGTGTCGACTACCTTTGCAGTAATTGTGTCGCCTATGTTCAACTTCTTGATAACATCGCGCGCGTTGATAAACTCACGTCCATAAATGATACCTGTGCCGATAGCACCAAGGTTCACATACACACATGATTTTGCAACACTAATGACTGGACCCTCCACGAGAGAATCATTCTCAGGGAGTGCCTTTACGTCAGCCATAAGTGTTGCCATAAATGACAACGGAGTCTCTACTGTTTCCTCAATATCTTTTTTCATGAATTAAAAAATCCCATCAAACTTACGATATGTAAGACAAGCGGGATGTGTGAACCTTGGTTTTCCCCCGAACGGGTATATCGGGATGGGGGAGGGTTAGCCTTGGAACTGCTTGTTATTAACTTGTTTAATATACAAGAAACTCTACATAAAAGCAAATTTATATTGGTTAAACCTATGGGGGGAATATTAATAAAAAAGGGGGCTTTTGGACCCCCTTTGTGTCATGTGATATTGGGATTATCCATCCCAGCCTTCCTCTTTCCAGCCGTCGTTGTTGATTTCTTCCCAACCTTCGCCAAATGTGATAGAGGCGTCCCCGTCCATGATGCTCTCCTTAAAAAAGTACCGCGTATTGAAAAAGTATTTTGAATAGCTGAGTCACTTTCCTTTCTCGTTGTTGAAACTGCTTTAAGTGTAGCACTATCTGAAAAAAAGAAAACCCCGAAGCGCGATGCTTCGGGGGACTGCACTGTTTATTTAGCGCTGTGCGTCAGTTGCGCTTCAAGGCAGGCGTGCGACCGCATGGACTGTTTAGTCGCTGCTGCCACCGCCGACCAGGCCGGCGCCGGTTGAGATCTCCAAAAAGTTTGCTTCCGATGCGGGACCGGCATGTGCTTGGGCGGTCATTTTTTTCATGGCGATTTCCTCACTGTACGTTGATAACAACCACATGGTCGTCACCACCCCAAATCTTCAAGGGTGCAACAAGCATAGCAGATACATAGGATTTGTCAAGTACCATTGCTGTCTGCTACAATGTTCTTCATGATTGTCACATATTATGGAAAGCAGTTTTTCAAGGTTCAGCTCGGGGAGCGAACTATTGCCTATAACCCAATTGGTAAAGACTCAAAAGAAAAGGGTTCACGTTTTGGAGCGGATATTGTGCTCTCGTCTCTCCGCCACCCAGATTTCAATGGCGCCGACCAGTGTGCGTACGGTGATCGTCAGCCTTTTGTTATTTCGGGACCAGGAGAATATGAAGTTGGCGGGATTTTTATAAAAGGTTTTGGTACAGAAACAAAGTATAGTAATGAAAAAAAGATCAACACTGTTTTTTCTGTAATGTTCGAAGGAATCAACCTGTGCTTCCTTGGCTCGCTTGCGTCTCCTGACTCGCTTTCACGCGAAGTCAAAGAGGGTCTCGGAGAGATTGATGTACTCTTTGCTCCTATTGGGAGCGGTGAGGAACTCTCAGCAGCAGATGCATACAAACTCACGCTTGCGCTAGAGGCAAAAGTTGTCATTCCAATGGACTATGAACAGACAAAGGGAAGTCTTGAGGCATTTATAAAAGAGAGCGGTGAGAATGCCGAGACAATGGAAAAATTTACCTTTAAAAGAAAAGATCTTGAAGGGAAGGAGGGTGGCGTTGTTGTGCTAAAATCAGCCTAATTCACATGCCCAAACATTTAGAAACAACTTATTCTAGAAAGACACTGATGTAAGTATAAGAAAAGTTACAGATTAATTTAATCACCTATCAGATTAAAAGTTAGGTGGGTAAAAGTCCTATGTTAGAAAAATTACGAGCTAAACCAAATCATATTAAACGGAGTATCTCTCTCGCTGTTACAATTGTAATTTTTTCTTGTATTTTGTTTGTATGGTTTTCGTCGCGTGATGCTAGGTCGCGAGAGCTTGAAGTTCGCGGAATGACTGTTTCACCAGTCGATGGAGTTGGCGCTATGTTTGATGGATTTGTGTCTGGGTTTAAGGAGCGGTTGTCTTCTCAGACATCATCTGTGGATATAGAAAAACAGGACGAGGAAATAATTATACCAACAGATGATTTCGATATTTCTGGTGTTGTTGTTCTTGATTTGTCAGCAACCACAACAAGTAGCGCAGCATCCACATCCTCAGGTCTTTAATAGTCTGTAAATTTATGCTAAACTAGCCCGATATGGCGCGTAAAAAAGAAGAAAAAGACGAATCAGCAGTCGTTCCACCAGAGCGAGTAAACGTTGTTCCTCAGGACATTTCTAGCGAAATGCGCGCGAGTTTTATCGATTATGCTATGTCAGTTATTACTGACCGCGCTCTTCCTGATGTTCGTGATGGCTTAAAGCCGGTACATCGTCGAATACTTTTTTCAATGTATGAAAAAGGCTTGACTGCGTCTGCAAAGTTTAGGAAGTCTGCAACGGTAGTCGGAGATGTGCTCGGTAGTTACCACCCTCATGGCGATTCGTCTGTGTACGAGGCTATGGTAAAGATGGCGCAGGAATTTTCATTCCGCTATCCGCTTGTAATAGGACAGGGTAACTTCGGTTCTATTGACGGTGATGCAGCAGCAGCATATCGCTACACAGAGGCAAAAATGTCACGCATTTCTGGTGAACTTTTGAACGATATTGATCGCGAGACGGTGGATTTCAAGCCAAACTATGACGGCACAAAAAAAGAACCAACTGTTCTACCTTCGTCTCTCCCAAACCTCCTCTTAAACGGTACGCTCGGTATCGCGGTTGGTATGGCTACCAACTTTCCTCCTCACAACTTGGGCGAGCTTGTGGATGCTACAAACCATCTTATTGACGAACCTGACGCAACATCTGACGACCTTGTTAAGTTTGTAAAAGGACCAGACTTCCCTATAGGTGGTATCGTGTTCGGTGAAAAAGATATCAAGCATGCGTATTCATCGGGGCGTGGCGGAGTGGTTTGTCGTGGTGAAGCAGAGATTATTGAGGACAAAAACCTTAACCAGATTATTATCACATCTCTTCCTTTTCGTGTTAACAAAGCAAATCTTATTGTGAAGATTGCTGACCTTGTGCGCGAGAAAAAGCTTGAGGGGATTCGCGGACTCCGCGATGAATCAACAAAGGATATTCGCGTTGTTATCGATCTCAAAAACGGCGCATATCCGCAGGTTGTTTTGAATTATTTATACAAACATACCGAGCTTGAGTCTACATTCCACTACAATATGGTTGCGCTTGTCGATGGAGTTCCACAAACACTCTCATTAAAAGGTGTGCTATCAAATTTTATCGGACATCGTCAGGTTGTAGTAAAGCGTCGCACAGAATATGATCTTAGAAAAGCTGAGGAACGCGAGCATATTTTGCTAGGTCTCAAAAAAGCGCTTGATCATATTGACCGTGTAATCACCATCATTCGCGCATCAAAAGATACTGCAACTGCGCATGCAAACCTCATAAAGGAATTCAAGTTCTCTGATTTGCAAGCAACGGCAATTTTGGAAATGAAACTTCAGAAGCTCGCAGGTTTGGAGCGCAAGAATGTGGAACTTGAACTCAAAGAAAAGCAGGATTTTATAAAAGAGTGTAAAGATCTTCTCGCAAGTCCAAAGAAAATTTTGGCTGTAGTAAAAAAGGAGCTTGGTGAAATGAAAGAAAAGTACGGTGATGCGCGTAGAACTAAGGTTGTGAAGCACGCCGCTGGGTCTATTTCTCTTGAAGATATGATTCCCGATGAAGAGTCTATGCTCGTGTATACAAAGGGTGGCTATATAAAGCGCACAAACCCAGGCGAGTATCGTCAGCAAAACCGTGGTGGTGTTGGTGTTGTTGATTTGGATACAAAAGAAGAGGATTTTATCACGCTATTTATGTCGGCTACGACACACAGCGACATGCTCTTTTTCTCAGACAAAGGCAAGGCGTACCAGATAAAAATGTACGATATCCCTGAAGGCAAGCGCGCGACACGTGGTAAGTCGATTATGAACTTCATCGCGCTTTCGGGAGAGGAAAAAGTAACATCGATTCTCTCGATGCCAAAGTCACTCAAGGATTCAAATCTTTCGCTCTTTATGGTGACCAAGCATGGCACTATTAAAAAATGTGGAGCCGAGAGTTTTAAGGATGTCCGCAGAAATGGAATTATTTCTATAAAGCTTGATGCGGGGGACGAGCTTATTGCAGCTCTCTTTACAGAAAAGGGCGATGATATTATTTTGACTACAGCAAAAGGTCAGGCTATTCGATTCAAGGAGTCTGACGCACGAGAGATGGGTCGCGCAGCGGCTGGCGTGCGTGGTATGAAGCTCGGTAAGGGCGACTTCATTATCGGCGCAGACGTTATACAAAAGGGTGCAGAGAAGCCAGAGCTCCTGGTGATGAGTGAAAATGGTTATGGCAAGAAAACTGCGATCAAGGAGTACAAGGTGCAGAAGCGCGGAGGTTCTGGAATAAAGACTGCAAAGGTGACAGCTAAGATAGGGCAACTCATGGTGGCAAAGGTTGTAACACCAGCGTTTAGCGAGCTTGTCGCTATTTCAAAAAATAGCCAAGTTATTCGTATTACAATGAAAGACGTTCCAACGCTTGGTCGCGACACGCAGGGCGTTCGTATCATGAAGCTCCGAGAAGGGGACAGTATCGCGTCACTTAGTTGCTTGTAGTTATAATATCATGAATAAAATTTCACAAAATAAACTGAGTCCCATTATGGCAGTATTACTCAGTCTCTTTGTCGTGCTATTTTGGGGTACGCAGACCGTTTACGCGTTAAATATTCTTGACTCTGATTTGAACAGCAACGGAATAATAGACAGCACTGAAACAGAAGTTGTTGTCACCTCCAATAAATCTCTCCAATCTGGTGAATATAATTTTGGTAATCTAACAATAACGAATAATGCAGTACTTACGTTGGTTGGAGATCCGCTTTCACCAGATCAATTTAAAGGAGTAAAGATAAATGCAACAAATATTTCTGTTTCTTTCGGCTCTCGTATCTCTGCTGATGGACAGGGGTATATTTCTGGTCCTGGAACGTCCTTAGTGCCTGGCATTAGTGTTGGCGCAAGTTACGGTGGATCAGGTGGTGGTAATTCTGCAACATCAACATATGGCTCAGCAATGACACCAATGGATTTAGGAAGTGGAACAAGTGGCTCAAAAGGTGGGGGTTCTATTAGACTTGTCGTGTCTAACACACTTTTAAATAATGGGGATATTTCCGCAAATGGACAATCGTATCGCACGAGTGGCGGAAGCATACATGTGACCACTAATATATTAGTTGGTACAGGTGTGTTTAATGCAAATGGCGCTCGTACTTATTGGCCGAATCAGTTTGCCGGCGGTGGCGGAAGGATAGCGGTACACTATCAGCAATCGTCATTCACTGGAAGCGCTAAAGCAAATGCGGGTGTCTTTTGTCTTTATGGCTGCAACCCGGCAGGTGGCGCTGGAACAGTAGTCTTTTTTGATACTGTGAATAATGATTTGTACACAGGTACTTCTTGGCGCTTTCAAAAAAATGATGAACCTATTCGCTTAAACCGTATCGTTGTCTCGAATGGCTCTTCGGTAACGATGGACGAGGGGGTTGCTATCACAGCAAACGAGCTTATTATCAGTGGCGCAACCTCACTCCCTCTGTCAAAAGGAAGTTTGCTCACAATACACAAAATTACTGTCGATGGAGCAACTATTGTCTCATCTGGAGAAGAGACAATAGTTGCCGATATTCTCAAGCTCATAAATTCAGCAGTAGTCACTGTTGTTCCGATGCAGACACTTACGCTTTCAGTTCCCAATGTGACTATCGATACAAGCTCACGTATCTCGGCCGACGCAAAAGGGGATACCGCTGGCTCTGGTTTCCCAAGCAGTATATATGCCGGTGGAAGTCATGGAGGTGTCGGGCTCAACAACACGGCGACATCAACATACGGCTCTGCGAAACAGCCGACAACTCTAGGTAGTGCTGGAGGTGCGCCACATGCTATTGGCGGAGGAGCTATCCGCCTTGTTGTTTCGGGGTCACTTGTGAACAACGGCGTAATATCAGCCGATGGCAACACATCATCATCGGGTGGAAGTATCTATGCGACTGTAGCCGACATGTCTGGGTCTGGAACGTTTCATGCAAATGGCGGAGCTCTTGGCAGTGGAGGATATTTCTCTGGGCCTGGTGGTGGCGGACGTGTCGCTGTTTATTATCAAACATCATCATTTAGTGGCGCAATAGAAGCATTGGGTGGATGCGGGAGCTACGACGGATGGAGCCGTGTCTGTGCTGGGTACGGCACTGTTGTGATACAACAGTCGGATGTTCCATGTACCATCAACTGCTATTCAAACATTATGTTCCTACCTGGGGTTATGGGGTCGAGATTGTATGATGAGAATGGTCAAGAATTGTGGGTTTCGAGTGACGATTCTTTGCAATCAACTCTTGCAATGAACGCAAGTGGAAAAAGTATAAATTCAATATATACTAATGATGACACCCATAGGAATCATGGAGAAATCGATGAAAGTGGTCTCGTGGATGATGTGTACGGTTCAAATATTTATGAGTCATTTGTTAACGACCTACGTGTATGGAAGGGAGATAATGACAATGGAATAATTCATGATTACGCATTCATACCATATGACTGGCGATTGTCGCTTGAGGATATTGTAAATAATGGCGCAACATCAACGCCAGATAAATTGTCATATGCTGATTCTCCTGCTTCAGGTCAATATATTCTGAAACAACTCGAAGCACTCCAAAAGTCTTCTCGCACAGGCAAGGTGACTATTGTTGCGCACTCAAACGGCGGGCTTGTCACAAAAGCTCTTATTGAAAAACTCAAGCTAGACAATAATCCATTATATAATCAAATAGATAAAGTGATTTTCGTTGCGGTGCCTCAAGTTGGGACACCAGATGCGGTTGCCACGCTACTCCATGGGAATAGTCTTGGGCATGGTGCTGTTATGACCACCGCTCGCTCTCGTGAATTGGCAAAAAATATACCGACGATATATAACCTCCTTCCTTCAGCTCAATACTTCAATACAGTTGAACCTGGTTTTGCGGTTGATAAAGTTGTTTCGTTTGAAAATAAACCTTCCTTTAGTTCGCAATTATCGCAATATGGAGTTTATGTTTCAAATGAAAATGAACTCAAAGGGTATGTTTTGAATGATGATAGTCGCTCTGCCCCTGTCTATGCAGACACAAACAGTCCTGCAGTTGGCAATCGGACTCTTTATGACGATGCACAAAGAGTGCATACTGTCTTGGATAATTGGCAACCAGCATCAACCACAAAAGTGATTCAAGTGGCAGGATGGGGAGCGGAAACACTTGCGGGTATAGACAATGTTGAAGCAGTGTCTGTTCCTGCTTTGGGTATTTTCACACACACAATCAATCTTCGCCACGTTGTGGATGGCGATGGAACCGTTGTTGTCCCAAGTGCGCTGTGGATGGCGACATCGACACCTGGGGTTGAGAGGTGGTGGGTAAACCTGATTAGAAATAATGCAGGTCCTACTATCGATCGTGACCACCGTGATATCTTGGAAGTTGATAATTTGAGAAATTTTATTAAATCAGAAATAAAAGGTTCTTTATTTAGTGATTCTAGTAATATTGTGGTTAATGCAACCTCAACGCTAATTTCAGAAGGTGAGCGTCTCCACTTCACACTCCATTCGCCCCTCACTCTCGGCATCACTGACACTCAGGGTCGCTATACAGGTCTTGACCCTGTAACAGGGGAAATCAAGGAAGAAATCCCTAGCACCACCTACAAGCAGTACGGAGAAGTACAGTTCCTCTCTGTTCCTGTGGGGCTTCAATACACCTTGAAACTCAAAGGGTACGAGACAGGCACTTTTGCTCTTGATGTGGAAAAGCAAATCGGCAATACGGTTACAGAATCAACATCATTCCAAGCAATTCCAACTGCGACAAGCACTGCGGTAATGATGGACATTTCCTCAGTCTTTGAGGTTGCAAGTTCCACTCTGGTTATTGACCAGAATGCTGACGGAGTCATTGATGCATCCCTTGAGGCAGCTCCAAGCGGTGTAACAATTTACGACCTTACGGCACCAGTAACTACGGCAACCCCTACAGGTACTCTTGGCTTAAATCAATACTACACTTCCTCTGTTACGATAACACTGATTAGTGAAGACACCGCTCCTCTCGGAGAAGTGTCTTCTGGTGTAGTAATTACTAAGTACTCACTCGATAGCGGAACTACGTGGAATACTTACAGTACCTCAACTCCACTCACTATTGTCACCGAAGGCACCACCGCGCTTCAGTACTACTCAGTAGACAATAATGGCAATACTGAGACACCAAAGACGCTTACGCTCAATATTGATACGGTTGCCCCAACCATTTTCGCCTCAGACACTTCCGCAGAGCAACTTACTATTGAAGGAACCACTCTTACTGTTCCCGCCACAACAGAAGACACGATAGACCCAAGTCCAACCCTCACCACAAATGTTCCACTCACACAGACGTTTGTTCTGGGAGTAACGAGTATATTGCTAACCGCACAGGATCTGGCAGGAAACATCGCAACTTCGAGTATCGCAGTCACTATCTACTCAAGCCCTACCGCAGACCCTGACGGTGATGGTGTACCAAATCAAGACGATGTGAAGCCGTTTGACGCTACCGTCTTTGCAAACCTCACCATTCCAGCAGAATATGCATTCTGGGAAAAAGAGTCATTTGATCTACCTTTCTCAGTGGCAGGGAAAGGGAATGTTACACTCTCACTCTCTAATACTTACTACAAAGTCGAAACATCTCCAATTAAGGACAGTGTTGTGGCTATTGTCCCCGCAACAGTTTTGACAGTTGATGGTGTTGTCACTGTTTCTTTCTCTCAAGATACTAAGGAACTCAAGACGTATACACTCACTCTTACAACCACCAAAGGAAATACAAAGGAACGTAAGTCTCTTAAAGAAAAGCGAGACCATGAATCAGATGAAGGGCGAAGGCATGATCTCGAAAAGGAACTCGATTTTGCAGATGCTCCTATCACGCTTAGTATTACAAATACAACGGCAAACAAAACAACGTCACAGATAAGCGTGATAAATATCTATGATAAACAGCAGACTGCCCAACTTCAGTACAAATACAAAGATACTGACTACAGCACCACGCTTCTTCTTAAATCTGATGACGTGCTGAAAACAAAGAAGGGACAGCCACTTGAGCTTACGGTAAAGGTGACTGGAATCAAGAAAGATGTTCCTTTCACTACAAATATATCTGGTAACTTCACAATCCTCAGTGTAGTACAGGAGGAAGAGCACAAAGACGATGATGATCGTAAGCAGACGAAATTCTCCCTCTTCTATCCGCTCTCAACACAGTCAACTCAAGAAAATATCACCATTACCACAACTGTCAACGGCATAACATCGACTGATGTGGTGGGGGTGAAGTTTGAGGAGTAGAGTTATTTGATGTGCTTATTGAAAATTAATTAAATTATGAAAAAGATACTCAATTGGTTTACCAGGGGGAAAACAATGATCTTCGGGTTTGTCGGCAGCCTTATTTTTATTGGTGCTGTTTACTATATTGATGCCTATTGCAAAAAAGGAATGTATGTTTGCAATAATTCCCATGAGATTATCTGGATGCTGTCAATGGTTTTTGTGTCTGTATTTATTTGGAGTATTTTAACTTATAAAATGAAGGAAGAAATTTTTATAAGTTGGAGAAACTTCAGTGTTGTGTTTGTTTTATTCTCATTTTTAACAATATTGATTTTACCATTTAAGTGCGATCCATATTTGCGGATTTGCAAAGAGTCTTTTTCCTGGCTTTTTGTGTTCGCCCATCTCTCTCTCTCTCTCCTTATAATTATATATAAATCTTTCAAAAAAGAACCACGCTAAATTGTGATCACCCTTGCGTTAACAATTAGATCCGCTTTTCTTGTCACCATCAAGAAAGGAAATACAAAGGAAAAGGAATCCATAAAAAAGAAGAAGGAACATGAATCAGAAGAAGGGCGAAGGCACGATCTTGAAAAAGAGTTAGACTTTGCTTCTGCACCCATTATGCTCTCGCTCCAAAGTCTAAGTTGCCCAAACACCACTTCTCAAACAGCTACCGTAAACATTTACGACAAGGAGCAAAATATGCAAGTCCACTTCAAGTACAAAGATACAGGAACTCTCGATTTTGTTATGAAGTCGGATGATGTCATAAAAATAAAAAAAGGTCAGCCACTCGTGCTAACTATTAAAGTCAGCGGACCAAAGAGGGAAGTATTCTTTGATGCATCTTTGGTGGGGAGCTTCACTTCCCTTGCCGTGTCTCAGGAAGAACAACACCACGATGGTGACGACAGAAAACAAAAGACATTCACATTATTCTATCCACTCTCAACGCAAACGACACAAGAAAATATTGTGGTTAATTTGAGGGTGGGCGGGGGAACAAAGAGTGAAATATTAAGTGTGCGATTTGAAGACTGAAACCAGTAGTTGCCAATAGGGGAGTTGGGGGTGTTATTAATATTAATATATTTAAATTATGGAAAAAATATTGAATTTGGTGACAAAAAAACCATTTTTATTGGAAGCTTGATTGGTATTGGAGTGGCGTTTGGAATTGAGTCGTTACATAGGCAAGCCTTGATTTCAAGGAATATATACAAAATTACTGCAGAACCGTTATTTCATGTTTCCATTGCGTTAATTGTAATCGTGATTGTTCTCGCCCCCCTTCGCGGCGAGATTTTAAAATCCTGGCTTCGTCTTGCTGCCTACTGGATCCCGCTTCAAATTCTAGTTGTTGTTTCTATCGTAATTGGCGAGCGCGGTGTCGCTGGTGGCGGATTTTTTAATGCACCTATGGGTGAGCCAATCTCTATATTTCTTTCAGGTTTATTTCTTGTAATTTCTATTTTTCTTATCATCACAAAATACATCACACTACAAAAGAATGCATAAATTGTATTAAGAGTAATTATCAAGCAGAATGAATCAATTAATTGCACTAGACCTTGCGAGGAATATCGCCACTTCAAGTGTCGCAGTGACTATTTATTCAAGCCCCACTGCCGACCCCGACGGTGATGGTGTGCCAAATCAAGACGATGTGAAGCCATTTGATGCCACTGTCTTCGCAAACCTTGTCATCCCGAGTGAATACTCATTGTGGGAAAAAGAATCATTTGATTTGCCATTCTCGGTGGCTGGGAAGGGGAGTGTCGTGCTTACCCTCTCAAACACCTATTACAACGTAGGAATAAACCCAATCAAAGACGCTGCGGGGGCAAATATTCCTGCAACAGTAACGACCACGGATGGTGTAATTACTATTACCTTCAATCAAGACACAAAAGAAGCAAAGAATTACTCCCTTACTCTCACAACTAAGAAGGGTAACACCAAAGAGAGGGAATCGGTTAAGCGAGCACATGAAAGAGAAACGAACCAAGAAAAGAAACACGAACTCGAAAAGGAGCTCGACTTTGCGAGTGCTCCCATAACTCTTAGTATCACCAACACGGATGCAAACAAAACTACGAGTCAAGCAGGCGCGGTAGCAATCTACGATAAGCAACAAACAGCTCAACTTCAATACAAATACAAAGAGAGCGATCATAGCACAACGCTCCTCCTGAAGTCCGATGACACAATCAAGCTCAAGAAAGGACAGCCATTGGAACTTACTGTGAAAGTGACGGGGGTTAAGAAGGATGTACCCTTCACTACTAATATCACTGGCAATTTCACTATGCTCAGTGTGCTACAGGAAGAAGAACACAAAGACGACGATGATAGAAAGCAAACAAAGTTCTCACTGTTCTATCCTCAGAGCACCACAACAACACAGGAATCAATTACTGTTACTACTACAGTAAACGGGGTTACCCAGACGGATGTAGTAAGTGTGAGATTTGAGGAGTGAAGGTAAAGCACTCGCATGATAATCATGAGAGTGCTTAATGTTATTAGTTAATTAAAATATATTATGGAAAAGATAAATATGTGGATGACAAAAAACATGGCAATTATTGGATCCATTGGTTTTGTTGCAACGTATTTGTTGCTTCAGCGACCATTTGGTTATTTTCTGTACAAATACTGCCAAAATTTTTCTTGGGGAGAAACATGTATGAGTATCATAAATTATTCGGCGTTACTCCTATTGTTTTTGGCAGTAATGTTTGTACCGTCAGTAATTTCGTTGTTGTTTAAGAGTGAAGTGTTCGAGTTGTGGAAAAGGACTTTATTTATTTATTTATCATAATTGCAATTCCGTGGTATGAGGGTGATGGTTTTTTTCATATTCAAAAAGATATCATTGCGCTAATTTCCTCAATAATTTACGTAATTTTTTCTGTTTTCTACATTCTCTACAAAAACCAGCAGCTAAAATCTAAGTAAACATCAGTTGGAATGAATTTATTATTCGCACAAGACATGGCGGGGAATATCGCTACTTCTACCATTGCTATCACTATCTACTCGTCTCCCACTGCCGACCCCGACGGTGATGGTGTGTCAAATCAAGACGACGTGAAGCCGTTTGACGCTACTGTATTCGCTAGTCTCATAATTCCTACCGAATACTCATTCTGGGAGAAAGAAAAGTTCACATTACCATTTTCTTCTGTCCACATTTCACATTTCCCGCCGAGAGGGGGATAGTATCGCGTCACTTAGCTGTCTTTGACAGCCGAATATAGAATGTTGAATGTAGAATGGAATACAGGGTACACGACAAAGTCGTGTACCCTGTATTGTTGCATAGCTTTGCCTCACGCGGTACAATGTATTTACTTATGAGATTTGAATAAGGAATTGGCTCTGCATTATTCTATATTCTATATTCTATATTCTAAATTCCATATTCAAAATTCTACTAAAAATGGACATCCCAACATTTTCAAACCCAGAGGCAAACATAGCAACGCTAGGCGTGCGTGAAGGAATGTTTGTTGCAGACCTCGGTGCTGGGACTGGCGCGTACACTATTCCGCTCGCTGAAAAGGTTGGAGATACAGGGCGTGTGTATGCAGTTGAAGTGCAAAAGGATTTCCTTACAAATATTAAAAACGCCGCACTGTCCCGAGGTCTGAAAAATGTGGAGCTGTTGTGGGGCGACATTGAGCGTATTGGTGGCACAAAGATCAAAGATGAAGGCGTAGATGCTGTCGTAATCTCCAATGTGCTTTTTCAAGCAGAGGATAAGACTGGACTTTTAAAAGAGGCGCGCCGAATTCTAAGGACTGGCGGTAAGCTACTTATTATAGACTGGAGTGATTCCTTTGGTAATCTGGGACCAACTCCAGAAATGGTTGTCACGAAAGATTCAACTCTCAAAATGTGTGAAAGTGAGGGATTCGTACTGAAAGATGAAATCCCTGCCGGCGAACACCATTATGGTTTTTTAATGTTAAAATCATAATAATACAATCATGCAGAAACCAAAAATTTTTCAAATGGCGATTATGGGGATTTTTATAGTCCTGCTTATTTTAGGATTCCTAGGTTTTTCTGGGAAGCTCCCCCTTCCAACCAGTAGCAAAGATGTAAATTATGGGGAGGTGGTACTCTGGGGAAGCATCCCACTACAAACAATGCAGTCACTCATCGCCAGTAATCTTGCTGCTGAAACGAGCGTTAGAATCAAGTATGTGGAGAAAAACGCAGAAACCTTCAGCAGAGATTTTACAGAGGCGCTCGCTAGTGGGAAGGGACCTGACATGGTGATTATCGCGCAGGACGAGCTTTTGACAAATATGAACAAGTTGGTCGCTATACCTTACCAAACAATCACCGAGCGCGATTTTAAAGATACGTTCATAACGGAAGGAGACATGTTTTTGGTTCCAGAAGGAATAGTTGCATTGCCGTTTATGATAGACCCAGTCGTGATGTATTGGAACCGTGATATTTTTGCCAATGAGTTTCTTACAACGCCTCCCAAGCTTTGGTCAGAATTTTATAGTCTTGCCCCAAAGATGACTATTCGCGACCAGTCAGGCAATATAACCAGAAGTTTTGTGCCGTTTGGTGAATACAGAAATATCACCAATGTAAAAGAAATACTTTCTGTGCTATTGATGCAGGCCGGTAGCTCCATTGTTCTGAATAATAAAGGAGCGCTCGAAGTCGCGCTTATTACAAAGGGTCCAGTAGATGTCGAGAATCCTGTAGTTACCGCAATGCGCTTCTTTACAGAGTTTGCAAAGAAGGACAAGGATTCGTATTCGTGGAATCGTTCACTGCCACAATCTCGCTCTATGTTTGAAGCTGGCGATCTAGCCATTTATTTTGGTTATGCGAGTGAATACAAATCAATAAAGCAAAAGAACCCACACCTAAATTTTGAGGTTGCTGTAATGCCACAGGTGAGCAACACTGCAACAAAATTAACCTTTGGTCGCATGCACGGCGTAGCTATTGCCGCTGCAAGTAAAAATCAGGATGGCGCGTTGCACGCATCAACCTTACTTATCGGCAATGGTGTTATTAAAGGATTAAGCGCAACAACTGGCCTTCCGCCAGTTCGACGCGATCTTGTTGGTATTCGCCAAACAGATGCGGCATCATCTGTATTCTATGATTCTGCTATTATTTCTCGAGCATGGCACGACCCGTCTCCATCAGAAACAAACTCAGTATTCATGGATATGATTGATAGTGTAAATTCCAGCAGAAGTAATATGAGTGATGCGCTTACGACCGCGCATAGAAGTTTTGAAAGGTTGTTGCTGAGCTATAAACAGCAATAATTGGAAATAATTGACAATTTATACAGCTTGGCAGACAATTATAAAATGCGAAAAATTATATTAAACAAGAAAATACGCGTGTCATTACTTGCTTTTGCTGTATTAGCGATTCCTGTTGTCACCTTGTCGCAGGTGGGGATTCCTTGCGAGGGTACGGCGGCAGACCCTTGTGAGTTTAATGATTTAGTTGTGCTCGCAAACAACATTATTAAATTTTTAATGTTCACTGTAGCTGTACCGCTTGCGGCACTTGGTTTTATGTGGGCAGGTGCAAAGCTTGTCCTTAACCAAGATAAAGAAGGCGAGTGGAGCAAAGCAAAAGAACGTTTTATGGATATTGCGATAGGATTTGGTATCATGCTCGGCGCCTATGTCCTCATAAAGGGTGTTATATATTCATTCCTGACTGCTGACCAGATCTCATTTATGCAGTTTATGTTTCAATAATACACGCAATAATGTATAATTCAGTAAATATGAAAAAGATTTTTAATATTATTTTCACAGCTGTTTTTCTAGTAATCCCAACGTACTCAATGGCCGCCTATCAGGCTGGACCAGATACAATTCAAAACCCTATAAAATATTCTACTTTTCCCGAATTTGTTGCAGCAGTCACAGCAGCAGCAGTTAACGTTTTGATGCCTTTTGTCGTGCTTGCTTTCATTTGGTCAGGATTTCTTTTTGTAAAGGCGCAAGGAAATGAAAAGGAGCTAGAGACAGCAAAAACAGCGATTTGGTGGAGTGTTATAGGAGCATTCATACTTATGGGAGCATGGGGTTTCGCGCAAATTATTGGGTCTACGGTTTCTACGATAACAAATGTAACACCATAATTTATGACATTAAAAACATTTATTATTGGCGACGCTACTCACACAGGCCTTATTGCGCAAATTGTTGAGCCAGTGATTGGTTTAATGCTCGCTGGCGCCATCTTTTTTTTCATCTGGAATGTTTTTAAGGTGATAACGCAGAGTAATAAACCGGATGAGCTAGCGGAGCTCAAATCAAGGGTAATTTGGGGGCTCGTGGCTATCGCTGCTATGGCATCGGTGTGGGGTCTTGTAAACTTAATACTTGGTTCAACAGGGCTAAATACTGGAGCAGTGATCAACATTAGAACTGGGCCATAGTCCAGCTCTAGTTTCCTTGTATTTTTGTTGTTATTTTTCTATAATATACGCACATACGACCTGTCTATTGTCGTACGAAAGTTATTAATTATTAGTTATCGTTAATTAAAAGTTTAAATCAGTTTTATTATTATGAATAAAATTATTATAGCTAGCGCCCTCTTTCTATCTTCATTCTCAGTTGCGTATGCTATTGGAGCAGTAGTTCCTGGCGCTGGTACTACTAGTAGCGTTAGTAGCGCAGTTTCGCTTATTGTGCAGTATATCAACCTGGCAATTGAATTCCTTATTCTCGCCGGCGTTGCATGGGTAATCTGGAATGCCTTCAAGTTTGTAATGGCAGGCGGTGAAGCAGAAAAGCGTGATGAGGCTCGTTCAGGTATTATTTACGGGCTCATTGGCATTGCGGTGATGTTGTCAGTTTGGGGCTTGGTAACTTTGGTTATGAGCTCAACAGGACTCGGAACGACTAAGACAATTGTAGTCCCAGCTGTTTAATCTGGTCGCTGCAATAAACGTAACTAAAATGCTTCCTGCATCTGGGTCTCCAATTATAGATAAAATCAAAACAGAGATCATTAATCCGATCATTATTCTTTTGGTTGCTGTTGCTGTTGGGTACTTTCTATATGGACTAATGGAGTTCATTAGAAATCAGGACAACGAAGACGCCCAAGAGTCAGGCAAGAAACACATGCTGTGGGGTGCTATTGGAATAGCAATAATGTTCAGTGTGTATGGAATTTTGAACCTCGTTAATAACATTGCTGGAAGTCTTACGACATAATTACTTTAGACAGATCTTCTCTTGAAAAACCCGTGTATAAAAATACGCGGGTTTTTCTTTCTAATATAATAAAAAACCCGCAACATTGCATTGCGGGTTTTGCCAAAATGGCTATATAATTGCAAACCTTCTTCTACCAGATTACCGTAGCTGTAGCCCCAGGTTTATTAGACCTGAACATAAGCGATGCGTTCCTGATGTCCACACCGATTAGGGCGTGTATGTCATCCTTCAAAGTAGGGCATTTGAATGCCTGACCTGATGGAACGTTGATTTGCCCAGCGCTGTATACGATAGCCATTTCTGAACCTTCGTCAGAGCAGTAGTAGGTGATTGTTTTCATCGGTGGAGTCCGAATCATGTTTCTCCTATTAAAGTCAGGCGTGAGCTCAAAAACCGTTTCCACTTGAGCCAGTCTTTGCACATGCACCACGTTCGTTGCTCTTGGTACTGTAGCCTCTGACTCCTTTTTTGTTTCGCTGGCAGTTTTCCCGTAATTTTCGTTGATGGATTGTGCTGTGTCAGCAATATCGGTCATCACCTTTTTCGAAAGACCCCAACTAGCGTCGAAGATTCTTGGAGCGTCCTTTGGGTAGCCCCACGCTAAAACAAAGTAAGTGACCATTCCCAGAACAATTGTCCATGTGAACGCGCTTATTTTCCCAGAAGATAGGAAAGTCCATATGATGTGAGCACCAATTAGTGCTACCACACCACGGAAAACAGCTTCCTTTCCGTCTGGAGCCAAGTAGCTGGCCAGGTATGCAACAGTAATGACAACGACATACCAAATAAATCTTTTGCCTTCATCGTCATGTTTTGCCCACCACCTGCCGACAAATCCTTTACTCTCATCATCCTTCGATTCAAAGAGTTTTTTGGCTCCACTGACAGCAAGCCTGCCTTTAGCGCGATGTTTCCACAGAATTGCGCCAGCAAAATATATGACGACTGTAGTAACCATAACCAAAAACATCCATCTGGCAACAGTGGTAATCGTTTCGCCACTGCCACTAGAGCCTAACCCAGACACAGCCAGGCTAAGAATTATTGCAGGGATGGCAAAAATAGAAATTGCCATCACTTGCCCGATAACACTTTTGTTCATTTCATTCTCCTTTCCTTTTCAATTGTTGAGGAACGATGAGGCGACTTAAAAGCGCATCACCGCTGTTTTCGTTGTCGTTTGTAAAAACGACAACGTTTCCACCTTTTCCAGCTTCCTTGAGAGCTTCTTGGCGCAGAACGTATTTTCCGTCTGGACCAAAATCAAGAACTGCTTTGGTTCGTGCTGATATGGCATCTGCCTCTGCATTACCCACAGCACGAATACCGTAAGCTTCTGCGTCCTTGGTCACCTCGGTTGCTTTTGCGCGCTGCTCTGCTACGTAGATGGCCGTTGTTTCAGCGGCAACCTTCTTGCTTTCGCCTGCGAGCTCAACATCGAGAATGTGCGCCCCGATGATCTGTATACCGTAAACATCCACAATGCTGTCGGAGTCTTCGCCTATAGGCGCGTGATCATTGAGCCCCATGATATATTCACAGAACTCATTGCGAACACGTTTGTCTGCACTACCGTCTTCAGGAATCTCGTTTACTTTTTGTGAGCGGAGCTCTTCAAAAGTGCGCGAGCCAACAAAGAGACGTGCTTGGTCAGTAACAAGCGCCCCGAGCTGGTCAAACCAGTTTTCGTGACGAATTGTAGCTGCTTCTGGACAAATGATTTTTACAAGAAGTACAATCTTCAGGTCAACCTCGATATTTCCGCCTATTGCGGATTTTTCACCAGTTGATTTGTCGGTGTATTTTCCGCCAGTTTCGGCAGCCTCGAGTACAAGAGCGTATGGGAACGTCTGCACGTAGAAGAACGTTGTAGGTTCTTCTCTGTGGTTGAGTCTCCAGTGGTAGTTGCCATCCTCGCCCTTTACTTCCTCCCATTCGTTCCAACGGAATTCATATTCCATAATACTTCGAAATGGGGGGAACGTACCGAGCCAAAAGATACCAAATTTTTCCTGAAGGAATCCAAGGATTCCACCAGGAGCGTTTGGGGTCTCATTTGGCTCAAGTTGGACTACTTCGAGTCGTTCACGACCTTTTCGCATCACGGGCTTCAAATGATACCCCGTGAAGGAAATGATTGGACCAACATACGATTCGCCACGTTTGATAATGATGCCATGTCCTTCCTTGATAAAACCAAAAAAGATGTTCATTGTTGCGAGTGCCCATATGGCAAAAAAGCCCATAGTCCCCTCAACAAGGAGAAGAAACAGAAACGAGATAATAGTTGCCATGATGGCCTCCTTAGGTAAGTTAATTTGCAATTATCAAAGATCGATAATCTAAAATTATTATAGCTAATTTTGCTGGAAAAGTCAACCCCACCGGTTTTGCGATAAAGTCTTATCGAATATGCAAAATTGGGAACTGAATCGATTGTAATTAATTGCTGGAGTGGCGACGACGAGCGAGCGCTTGGCAAAGTCCCGCCTCCAGGATACTAGGCACAACGTCTTTTAATTTTCCTATATTTGTGTATAATGTTTTTTACATGCGCCCATAGCTCAGTTGGTAGAGCAGCTCGCTCTTAACGAGACGGTCGTAGGTTCGAATCCTACTGGGCGCACAAGAATAAAAGCTGCAAGATCTAATCCTCGCAGTTTTTATTCCAAAGTAACGCGACCAGTAGAATTTGAACCGAAGGCCCACCATTTTAAAGGAGCATAGCGACTATTAAAATGGATGGTCTCAACTGCAAGGAGAGGCGAATCCTACTGGGCGCACTGTGTGGAGTGCCGGGGTGGCGAAATTGGTAGACGCACTTGCCTTAGGAGCAAGCGGGGCGACCCATGGAGGTTCAAGTCCTCTCCCCGGCACAATATAAATAAAGACGCCCCTAGTGGGTGTTTTTATTTATATCTGTGACGGCTTCTGGAGGACTTGAACCGTAGGCTCACCATTTTAAAGGAGCATAGCGACTATTAAAATGGATAGTTTCGACCGTAGGGAGAGGCAAGTCCTGAATTAGCAAATTCATGCCATGGGCACTCCACAGCACAATAAACAAAAGAACCAAGAACATATGTTCTTGGTTCTTTTGTTTGCAAGCTGTTACAATATCATTGAAATATATGAATAAATTTTTCAAACAAAATTTACTACTCATATCTGTGTTTATAACTGGTGCCTGTGTTTTGATTATTGAGGTTGTTGCCGTTAGGGTGCTATCCCCACATTATGGAAACACTATTTTTACAGTATCTAGTGTAATAAGCGTGGTCCTCGCAGCGTTGAGTATTGGATATTATGTCGGGGGCATGTTCGCCGACCGCCATCCATCAATGAGGTGGTTCTTTGGGATAATTCTTGTGAGTGGCATTCTTTTACTAACGGTGCATCTTTTAGGGAGGGTGATACTTCCTATTATGAGCATCAATCTTTCTATAACAATGGGACCTCTGCTTTCTTCCGCTGTACTCTTTTTTCTACCAGCATTATTGTTGGGGACACTGTCTCCATATGCGATAAAATTACAAAGTGTTCAGTTCCCAGACCAAGGAGTCGGTGACGTTTCTGGAAAAATCTTTTTTTGGTCAACTCTCGGCAGTATTCTCGGGAGCCTTCTTTCTGGGTTTGTTCTTATCCCGCATTTTGGCATTGACTATATTTTTATAGCAACAGGTACGACTTTGTTTATTCTCGGATTTGTTCCATTATTAATATTTGGACTTGAGAAAAAGCAGCTTTTCAGATCATTATTAATAATTAGCCTCCTTGTTTTTATAGCAATATCCACAGTTCAACAAAAAGTAGATGCTTCTGTATACAGCAAGGATGGTATTTACGAAAAAATTACCATTTACGACGGTGCATTTAATGAAAGGCCGACAAGATTTTTTCAACAAGACAAAAGTCCGTCTGCGGCAATGTTCATAGACTCTAATAATCCTACTGATATGGTTTATGAATACACAAGATACTATTCTGTGTATAAACTTTTTAAGCTAGATGTACAAAACGCCCTCGTCATAGGGGCTGGCGCGTACTCTATCCCCAAAGCGCTTCTTGAGGATCTGCCAAATGCTACCGTAGATGTTTCTGATATAGAACCGTCCTTGTTTATTTTATCGAAAGGGTATTTTGGATTAGAAGAAAACCAACGATTACATAATCATATAAAAGACGGCCGTCGTTTTCTGAGGGATTCTGATAAAAAATATGACCTAATATTTAGTGATGTGTACCACTCACTTTTTTCAATTCCAGTCCATTTCACAACACAGGAATTTTTTACAATCGCAAAGAAGAAGCTTAGCGCAGACGGAGTTTTCATTGCAAATGTGGTGGGGGACTTGTCTATGCAACAACCATCTTTTCTTATGGCAGAAATAAGAACATTTCAAAGTGTATTTCCCAATAGTTATTTTTTCGCTGTTGATGCCACGCAAAAAACAGGTTTACAAAATATTATTTTTGTAGGTTATAACGGTAATAAGAAAATTGATCTATATTCGGATCAATTACTCAGTCCGTTCACCGATAAATTGATAAGGATAAAAGAGTTTGATTTATCGCAGTCTCCGCTTCTGACAGATAATTATGCACCAGTTGAGTATTTGTCTGCAAAATTTCTTCAGCAGGCGCTGGGTAAATAGTGCTTCCATGGGATAGTGTCCGGGATGGGACTCGCCTCTCCTTGCAGTCGAGACCATCCATTTTAATAGTCGCTTTGCTCCTTTAAAATGGTGGGCCTTCGGTTCGAGCTCCACACTGATAACATCAAATAATAAAAAAGACAGGGACGTACCCTGCTTTTTTATTATAGTGTCCGGGATGGGACTCGAACCCATAAGCCTTACGGCGGGAAATTTTAAGTCTCCTGTGTATACCATTCCACCACCCGGACATATTTAATTGTTTCTTGAGGCGTGGGCGAGAATCGAACTCGCGTGTAGAGGTTTTGCAAACCACTGCCTTACCACTTGGCTACCACGCCTTTTATTCAATTGTTAGTAATTAGACACTAGTCAATATGGAAGCTCGCTCTCGCTACGCTATTGACTAATGGTTAACACCTATGGTCTATACTATCCTTGTTGACCCAACTCGTCAATTCTTTGGCGATTGCGCTCGCCCTCATCTATCTTTACCTCAAGTACAGGAAGGTTTTTTAAGTGCGCATGATTCTTGATGTATTCACGGAGTTCAGTGCGCTTCCTCCTCGCAAAGTCTAGTGCCTTTTCCTCCTCACTTGTAGGGAAGCAGGTGAAATAAATTGTTCCACGTTTGAAATCAGGTGAGATTGTCGCATCTGTTACTGTGATTAGTGAGTTTTTCCCAGCTTCACGAGTGAAAAAATCTGCGGCTATTGAGCGCAGGAACGCGCGCATCTTATCTTGTCTTGGAGTTGTCATAATAGATGTTTGATTATTTGGCATTCATAACAAATGCTTCAAGTATGTCTCCCGCGGCAATCTCTATTTTTGCCTCAACCATCATTCCGCACTCGTTGCCTTCCTCGACCTTCTTCGAGGCAAGTTTTTGTTGCTGTAGGCCCTCAATTTTCCCGCGACCAATTTCTACATCGCGACGCATAATTTTTACTTGCGCGTCAACTTCTAGGAATCCTGTAGTAACTTTTCCACCAATAACCTGCTTATGCTTTGCTATGCTAAATGTCTTAAGAACTTTTGCGGTTCCAACAACTTCTTCCCCCATAATCCTTGGTGTACGATGGTCAAGCTCCTCGTTCAACCATTCAGAAAGTTTATAAATAATATCAAACGTTTTGATTGTTATCCCAAATCTTTCAGCAATATCTTGCGCGCCACGCTCAACTTTTGTATGGAAGCCGATGATAATAGCGCTATCTGACCCTGAAGCGAGTTTTGCATCGTTTTCTCCAATTGCCCCAACTCCTTTTGCAATTATTTTTATAAGTACATGCTCGCGCTCTATTTTGCCGATTTCTTTCTCTATTGCTTCGAGAGTTCCTGCAACATCTGATTTAAGCACGATTGGAACGACAAGAGCATCATCTGATATGGGGGCAGTACGAACTGCTTTTATTGTTGGTGATTTGATTCGTGCTTCTCTAAGTTCAAGCTGTGCCTTTTCAGCGTCTTTTTTATTTTTATACACACGAAATGTGCTTCCTACTGCTGGGATACTGTCAAATCCAGTAATTAGAATAGGGGATGAAAATGTGGCTTCCGGCACCTGCTTACCAAGAAAGTTTTCGATTGCGCGAACAGGTGACATGCTTTCCTCCGCAAGGATGAACATCCCCTTTTTTAAGGTGCCGTTAGTAATGATGAGCGTCGCTGATGTTCCACGCTTTGTATCAATGTTTGATTCTACAACGATACCCTCTGCCGGAAGTGAGGTGTCACCAGTAAGATTTTCCATTTCCGCAACGAGAAGCATCATGTCTAGCAAATCTGAAACACCGGTGCCAACCTTTGCTGAGATGGGAACAAACGGCACATCGCCACCAAACCCCTCGAGATAAATTTCATTTTCTGCGAGATTTTGTTTTGTGCGCTCAATGTTTGCGTTTGGTTTGTCGATTTTATTTATAGCGACTATATACGGGATGCCAGCTTCTTTTATAGACTTCATTGCTTCCTTTGTTTGTTCTTTTACTCCGTCTTCTGCGGATACGACAAGGATAGCGATATCGGCGACACTTGCGCCACGAGCGCGCATTTTTGAAAAGGCCTCGTGCCCAGGCGTATCGAGGAAAGTGATACGGTTGCTTGCAAGCCCGTCTTTGCGTGTTTCTGCAGGTTGATGCTCTACTTCATATGCAGAAAGGTGCTGGGTGATGCCACCAGCTTCACCCTCGACAATATTTGATTTGCGAATGTAATCAAGGAGACTCGACTTACCATGGTCAATGTGTCCCATGATAACAACGATGGGTGGGCGTGGGACAATGTTCGGAGAGTTTTGTTTTGTCATAGAGGTTTATAATATTTAATTTCGAGCAGATATTTATCTTATAGCTTGCTTGACTGCACCCTGCTCCTCTTCTGTCATTTCGAACTCAGAAGCGAAGTTTTTGATTGGTTTTGCAAAAATACTCATGCGATCGCGCGCGAACAGGCTTGAGATAACAGCTCCGTCGCCATTTTCAGAAAGAAGAGCAATGGCAAAACTTTGATTACCACCTTCTCCAGTGCCCTTGAATGCGTTAAATCTGATAGTTTCGACACCCTGAATGCTTCGCTTGATACGCTTGTCTGCTTCAGCCAGGTAACTTATTGTGTCTGCTTGAAATTTTTCAAGGGCGTGAATGTTTTCACCAAGCTCACAAATAGTTCCTTCAAGGCTTTTTGCGTCCTTACCCACTAAAAATTTTTTTAGACGACGCTCAAGCATAAAAACCCATAGCCCCAAAGCCACCGTAGTAGTAGTCAACGCGATAATGAGGATTTGGGTATCTAGCTGGGTCATACAAGTTGAAAGAGTACCATATTTTTGAGGTTTTTGCAAAAAAAGAACTTGCGGGCTATGATTGGCGAATATGAAGAGAATTTACTTAGACAATGCAGCCGCGACGCCTATAGGAGCGAAATCCTTGAGCACGATGGTAGCAACTACAAAAAAGTTTCCTGGAAACCCTAGTGGGATTCATAAGGAGGGGAGAGATGCGCGCGCCTTCTTGGAGCGCTCGCGCGGGCAGGTTGCTGGAGTGTTGTTTGCTCGCCCAGATGAAATTGTATTTACAAGTGGCGCGACAGAGGCCAACAACATGGCAGTAATTGGTGTGGTGCATTCTGCGCGCACGCGCGGTATCATGAATCCTCATGTTATTGTTTCGGCAATCGAGCACCCCTCGGTTCTTGAAGCCGCACTCTATCTCAAAAGTAGTGGGGTACGTGTGGATTATCTCCCTGTCGACAGTCGTGGGCTCGTTAATACAAAGGAAATTCGCAAGCTCATCACACCTGAGACCGTGCTTGTGTCGGTGATGTACGCGAACAATGAGATTGGAACGATTGAGCCCATTATTGACATCGCAAAAGAAGTCCGTCATGCGCGCAAAGTGAATGGGTCAGTGTATCCATACTTCCATACAGACGCAGCACAGGCAGGGAATTATTTAGATATGAACGTTCTTAAGCTCGGAGTAGACTTAATGACGCTTTCGTCTGGGAAAACATATGGCCCGCGTGGAATAGGCGCATTATTTGTAAAACGTATGGTGGAGATGTGTCCGCTTATGCACGGAGGTGGTCATGAAGGTAATCGTCGACCAGGAACAGAGCCAGTGGCGCTTGCAGTAGGATTTTCAGTTGCGTTAAAAGAATCGCAAAGCATAAGAGAAAAAGAATCAAGCCGATTACAGAAACTTCGTGACACACTCGCGACGAAAATTTTAAAGAAAGTTTCAGGTGCTTCTGTGAATGGAAGCTTAGAACATGGCTTGCCAAATATTCTTAATATTTCATTTGATGGAGTTGAAAGTGAGGCACTCGTGCTTTATCTTGACGCTGCTGGAATCGCAGTGTCTGGCAAAAGCGCTTGCCGTAGCTCAACTAGCGGGCCGTCTCATGTTATACTTGCTGTAGGAGAATCTGCAGATATGCAGGTTGGTTCAATCCGTTTTTCGCTCGGTAGTGACACAAAGAGTGAAGATATTGCGCGTGTAGCGAACGAAGTGTCTCGTATTGTGCCGTTACTTCGCGAAGCGCAAGCGCAGAGCGATCAGGTTTAACTTTAAATTAATTATTATGTACGAAGCAAAAAATTTTGAACGACTACTGGGAACAGAAGGTTTTTCTGATGTAATTTTACGTAATCATTTTACCCTTTACGAAGGGTATGTTTCTAATATAAATAAAATTTCCGATTTACTAAAGTCGATTGAATTAGGAACGCCAGCATACAATGAACTCAAGCGTCGCTTTGGGTGGGAGTGGAGTGGAATGCGTTTGCATGAATTATATTTTGGGAACATGGTTATAGGGGGAGGCACAATTGACAATAAGTCGCAATTCGTAAAAAGGATTGTAGAAGACTTTGGATCTTTTGAGAAATGGGAAAAAGATTTTAAGGCAACCGGCGCGATGCGCGGAATCGGCTGGGTGGTACTGGCGCAGGATCTCGAAAATGGCCAGCTTTTTAATACGTGGGTAAATGAACATGATGGAGGACATTTAGCAGGAGCTAAAATCATTTTAGTGATGGATGTATTTGAGCACGCGTTTGTACTAGACTATGGTATTAAACGTGCAGATTATATTTCGTCGTTTTGGAATATCATTGATTGGAATGTGGTAGAGGATCGATTTGCTGGTAACTAGCGACTACTGTATGATGTAGAAATATGGAGCACCTCACAAAAGCACAAATTGTACTTCTCGCACTCTTCACCAGTTTTGTAGCATCAATGGCAACTGGTATCGTTGTGGTTACGCTTATGGGGCAAGCCCCAGATCCTGTCACACAGTCAATAACCAATGTCGTTGAGCGTACTATTGAAAAAATAACTCCAACAATTGTTGAAAAACCAGGAAAGACTGTCGTTGTTAAAGATGAAGATCTAATGGTATCAGCGATTGAGAAAAATTTGAAAAGCGTAGTTTCGTTTAGGGTGGTTGGTCAGGATGGTGACCTGCGCCTAGCAGGAGTTGGTACTATAGTGTCTGCTGATGGACTTGTGGTAACAGCAAAAGGTAATTTTGGTGTTGGTGTGCTAACTACAACTATAAATGGTATTCAATACGCATTGCAGGTGCTGTCGGATGAAAGAAACAATACACTTGGTTTAGGTCGCCTTACTCCTGTTTCTGCAACAAGCACACCGGTATTTACCTCTGTTACACTTGGTAATCCTGATATTTTGAAACTTGGACAAACAGCTATTGTTATAGGCGGTCGTGATGGCAAAACAATCTCAACTGGCCTTGTTGCAAGTATCGACACGAGGACTGTTGTCGATAAAGATACAAAAGTTGAAACAACAGTTTTAGACAACATAGGTGTTTCTATGAGATTTGCAGGATCATCAAACGGAGCCCCAATTATTACACTAAGTGGCGACGTTGTTGGGTTTTTGAACATTGATGAAAATACTGGATCTCAAATAGGAGTCTCAGCAACAGAAGCTAAGAAAATTATTGATGAGGCTAAGAAGTCAGAAGTCACGAATAAAATATAGCTAGAAACCAAATAGTATAATACATATTTGACAACATAGAACCACTATTGTACATTACGCTTAATATTCATTTAAAATATTTATGATGCCTCCATTCAATAATTTCACAACCAAAGCACGCGATATTATTCGTCGCGCGCATGAGCTTGCGGTAGAGCGAGGGCAAAACCATGTGAGCCCTATGCATCTTTTGACATCATTAGTGCTAGACGAGGAAAGCATAGTTGTGTCTATTCTTGATAGGCTTGATGTGGATTCCATGGCTTTTGCAGAGGCTATTCTCGATCTAATAGAGCCTACGACAGCACAAAATGTTGCTTCTGCGTCATATCAGCTCTATCTCACCCCAGAGTTGGGGCAGGTGCTTGGAGAGATTGCGCCACGTATCGCAGAAGGTATGAAGGATGAGCAAATTTCATGCGAACATTTATTTCTGGCACTTTTTGATGTAGACGGACAAGCACGTGAATTTTTGTCTCGCTACAATATTGACCGCGAGAGCGTAGCGCGTGTTCTTGAAGAATTTCGCACGCAAAATATAAACGACAGTACGCCATCTAAAAAAATGAAGTCTGTTTATAAATACACACGCAACCTTACCGCTCTTGCAGCACAGGACAAGCTTGACCCTGTTATTGGTCGTGACAATGAAGTCGGTCGTATTATCCAGATTCTTTCTCGTCGTACAAAAAACAACCCAATCCTTATTGGAGAGGCTGGCGTTGGCAAAACAGCAGTAGTCGAGGGGCTCGCCATTCGTATGGCAAAAGGTGATGTACCGGAGTCTCTAAAAGACAAAGAGCTAGTTTCTCTTGACCTAGGGCAACTTATCGCTGGCACAAAATACCGTGGTGAATTTGAAGATCGCTTGAAGAAAATAATGAAAGAGATTGAGCGCTCAGAAGGGAAAATCATACTCTTCATTGATGAGATACACACGATCGTCGGTGCTGGGGCAGCAGAAGGTTCAATGGATGCTTCAAATATGCTAAAGCCTGCACTTGCGCGCGGAGAACTTCGTGCCATAGGCGCTACAACGCTTCGCGAGTACCAGAAGCATATTGAAAAGGATCCTGCCCTCACGCGTCGTTTTCAGCCTGTACATGTAAATGAACCATCAACAGAAGACGCCATTGCTATTTTACGCGGACTTAAGGAAAAATATGAGCTATTTCATGGTGTGCATATTACTGATGATGCAATTATTGCAGCAGTGAATCTTTCTAGTCGTTATATTACAGACCGCTTTTTGCCAGACAAGGCAGTAGACCTCATTGACGAAGCCGCATCCTCCCTACGTATTTCTCTCGAAAATAAACCACCAGTTCTAGAAGAGGCAGACCGTCGTATTATGCGACTTGAGATTGAAAAAGAAGCGCTTAAGAAGGAGGCAGGACTGGAAGGTGATGCAGGTAAAAATGCAAAAGCGCGCACCAAAAAGATTGATAAAGAAATTGGAGATCTTCGGGAGAAAACTCGCGAGATAGAGCTTAAGTGGAAGAATGAAAAAGAGCTCGTTGTGGATATTCGCTCCATTAAAAAATCTCTTGAAACAGCGCGCCTTGAGGCAGAGACCGCAGAAATGAAGGCAGACCTAGCGCTTGCTGCAGAAATTCGCTACGGTCGCATTCCAGGTTTTGAAAAAGATCTTGCCACAAAAGTTGCGCGTCTGAAAAAACTTCAATCATCTCGTCGTATCTTGAAAGAGGAAGTTGTTGAGCAGGATATTGCGGAAGTTGTCGCAAGGTGGACAGGAATCCCTGTTACAAAAATGCTTGAGGAGGAAGCTGGCAAGCTTGCTCACATAGAGGGAGAGTTAGAGAAGCGTGTGGTTGGGCAAAGGGATGCAATCCAAAAAGTTTCAGATGCTATTAAGCGTTCTCGCGCTGGAATTTCGGACCCAAATCGTCCAATAGGGTCGTTTCTTTTCCTTGGACCAACTGGAGTTGGCAAGACGGAACTTTCGAAGGCTCTCGCACAGTTTATGTTCAACGATGATAAGGCGCTTGTTCGAGTAGATATGTCAGAATACATGGAGAAGCATTCAGTCTCAAAGCTTATCGGCTCTCCCCCAGGATATGTTGGACACGAAGAAAGTGGCAACCTTACAGAGACCGTTCGTCACCGACCATACTCCGTACTCCTTTTTGATGAGATCGAAAAAGCTCACCCAGAAGTATTTAACATCCTTCTTCAGGTTCTTGATAACGGTCATCTTACTGACTCTAAGGGGCGTGTTGTAAACTTCAAAAACACGGTCATTATCCTGACCTCTAATATTGGTTCAGAGTATATCGATAAAATGCAGTCGATTGGTTTTGGTACACACGCAAGCGACAAGGCTGATTATTCTGATGCGAAGGATCGTGTAATGGGATCACTTAAGGATTTCTTCCGCCCAGAGTTTTTGAACCGCCTTGATGAAATTGTCATTTTTGATATTTTGTCGCCAGAAGTTATTCAGAGTATTGTTGGATTGCAAGTTGATATCATAAAGAAACGTCTTGCGGAAAAGGAGATTGTTCTAAATGTTACACCAGAAGTTCTGACATACCTTGCAGATAAAGGGTATGATTCGCATTATGGGGCTCGTCCGCTCAAACGCTTGATACAGAGCAAGATTTTGACACCAGTAGCAAGCTTGATGATTTCGTCAGGTGTCCTAAAAGGTGGTCGTGTTCAAGTGTCAGTAGAGAAGGGCGAGATTTCTATACGTGTTGAAAAGAAGCAAGTAACAACAAAACCACGCACCAGATCAAAAGTTGGAGCCTAGAGTGAGGTTGATGTGAGATAAAAAAAGTGATAGAGTGAGCAAGCGCCTTTAAAAGGTGTGTTTGCTCAAATGCGTCGGTGGTGGAGTGGTCAATCACAACAGACTGTAAATCTGTCGGCTTCGGCCTTCGAAGGTTCGAATCCTTCCCGGCGCACAAAATAAATGAACCCATTCCGGAAAGGGCTGGGTGATTTTATTTTGTATCTGACGGAAGGGATTCGAACCGCCGGCCGCAGTCCACGAAGAGGGGACGTAGGTTTCGAGCGCACCAGCGCGAGGGGCGAATCCTTCCCGGCGCACAAACCACAAACAAAGAAAGCACCCTTTTTGGGTGTTTTTTGTTTTTCGAGGCTGGATTTGAGCCTTGGTGATTAGAAAATCATGATGTGAGGCAAAATGGTAGCCATGCAAAAAATGTTTGACAAAATATTCTCATCGTGTGATGCTATAAAGAGTAGTACTTTCACAGGTTAAAACAACACATTGGGAGAATATAATGGAAGAAGAAAAGGTATACGTGACACAGGGGTTTATTGAAAAATTTGCTACCTTGTTTGCAGATGACAATTCGTCGTTTGGAGACATTGCGAAGCTTTTAGTTTTTCAACCTCGCCTTGTTGTTCGGCTCTTGCATGTAGCAAATCATATGTGTACATGCCACGGTTCATTCAAAAGGCCTACGACTGTTCAGGGTATCATAAATATCCTTGGATTCGGTAGGGTGGAGGATGAAATCAATCTTATTGAATATGCGCCACTGCATGAGGAGCGCAAGGTATTAAATCAGGCAATAAGTTGCTATGTCCTAGCATCGGTGTATGCATCTATCGCTGAGCAGGTGTTTGGGAAGAAAAAAGCGCCAGAGCATTTTTTAGCTGGTCTTATTGCCCCTCTCGTAGAGGAGGACAACTCAATACTTTACGAATGTAACGACGAACTGAAGGGCTATTTTAACCCTAACTATGCGCATGGAATGCAAATTGAAGGGTTGTCAACTATTGCGCACGTAAAAGAGCTCACTAAAGGTTTTGAAAAAGGAATCAATTCATTTGATACAGGACATCTTTACACTACTTGGGATGAAGCGAGAAGGAACGCTCGCGCAACACTTATTGTGTATTCTGGTGGCTATGCGGAATAGCCAGTGAAAATGAAATAACTTAAGACGGGTGATAATTCACCCGTCTTTTTCTTTATTGACCGATTCTTGCCTTTTCTGACAGGGTGTAGTAGGATAGGGAAACTATGTCACAGGATCAACTTATCAAACTCGCCTGCAAGAAATGCAAGCGCGTAAACTATTGGACTCGCAAGAACAAAAAGCTTGTTGAGCGTAAGATTGAGCTCGATAAATTCTGCAATTCCTGCCGAGCTCATACATCTCACAAGGAAGCAAAAAAATAAAAACCGCGTTTTCAGTAAAAAGCCCTCATCGGGGCTTTTGTTTTATATGATATGCTAAATGGTATGAAAGCAGAGCACAAAGGGCTACGAACATGGATTGAAATTGACACGAAGGCAGTCCGTGCCAACTATCGGACTTTCAGAAAGATTATACCCAAAAAAGTCAGCATGCTTGGTGTTGTGAAGTCCAATGCGTATGGTCACTCCATTGTTGAGTATTCGCGCGAGCTAGAAAAACTTGGAATTGATATGTTGGCTGTTGATTCGCTTGTGGAGGCGCTAGTAATCAGAAATAGCGGAATCAAGACACCAGTGCTCGTTCTTGGGTACACTTTGCCAGAAATGTTTACAAAAGCACTCCGCAAAAATATTCACCTTACTATTTCAAGCATTGACGGTCTAAAAACTTTTTTAAAAACTCCATTAGCAAATATAATCCCTATTCACCTCAAGGTAGACACAGGAATGCATAGGCAAGGATTCCTTCTGTCAGAGCTCAAAAAAGTTTTAAAAATTATTGCTGCAGAAAAAATAAATGTTGCCGGCTTGTATACACATTTTGCATCTGCAAAAGACCCAAACGAACGTGTGTTTACAAAAGGACAGATCGCGGAATTTGAAACATGGCGCTCAGCGCTATGTTTAGCTGGGTTTACGCCAATGGCGCACGCTAGTGCGACTGGGGGGAGTTTGTATTTTAACGAGGCGCACTACGATATGGTTCGCATTGGCGCCGGACTCTATGGGTTTTGGCCATATGGTAAGAATTTTTTTACCAAGCCTGTACTCTCATGGAAAACAATTGTTTCCGAAATAAAAGGAATACCAGATGGTGCCTGTGTTGGCTATGACTTTACTTACAAGGCTAAAAAAGCCACACGAATTGCAGTTTGTCCTATTGGTTACTGGCACGGATATCCGCGAGTACTCTCAAATAATTCTGAGGTGCTCGTGCGAGGAAAGCGAGCAAAGGTTTTAGGTCGCGTGTCAATGGATATGATTGTCATTGATATTACAAATATTCCACATGTGAAAATTGGGGACGAGGTTGTACTAATAGGACAATCTGGGAAGGAAGAAATTAGCGCTAATGAAATCGCTGAGAGAGCAGATACCTCTGCCTACGAAATACTCACATGCCTAAATCCGCTAATGAAGCGCATATATAAATAATTCCATTTTTGCGAGGCTTTTGGTATACTCCGATTTGTAAGATAGAAACAAAAGGGCCTATAGTTCAGTGGTAGAATATCGCACTCCAAACGCGCAGACCGAGGTTCGAGTCCTCGTGGGCCCGCAGTAACAAAGCCCAGATACGAATGTATCTGGGCTTTGTTGTTACTGCGTGGCCCACGAGGACTCGAAGACCGCAGGCGGGGCACCCAGTGTAATCGCTGGGTCGCCGAGGTGGGTCCGCGAGTACTTATGAGTGAAACGAATTAGTAACTCGGGGACGCGTCCTCGTTTCTTGTCACCCAAACACGATAGTGCTTGGGTCTTGTTGTCATTGCGAGACACACGAGGACTCCGCCACATTATTTAAGAAAATTCCTTACCTCCTTAAGAATTTTCTCTTGTTCGTCCGGGTGAAACCATATAATGTTTTTGTTTCTCTTAAACCAAACCAGCTGGCGTTTTGAGTATTGTCGAATTGCGATTTCTAGATTACGAAGCATTTCGATTTTTGTAATCTTGTTTTGGAGAAATTGTGCGAGAAATCGATATTCCAGTCCAAGTGATTCCATTCGTTTCCATGAAAGACCTTGTTCGTGAAGCTTACGCGCTTCTGCGACCATTCCGCAACGCATGCGAGCAATCAACCGCGCTTGAATTCGTTCAGCAAGTTTTTCTCTTGGTAGAGTTAGTCCTATGTAGAGTGTATTGTAGCACTCTACTGGTAATGTACTCATTGGTACGTTACCAAGAGTTGTTGCAATTTCGATCGCACGAATTAGTCTACGTGAATTTTTAGAGTCTATATTTTCCGCACGGACATGGTCGAGCTTTTGTAATTTTATATAAAGTTCTTCAATAGAAAGTTTTTCAAGTTCTTTGCGTAATTTTGCGCTTGGTGGTACGGAAGGGAAGGATGTTGTTGTGAGTATTGCGTCAACATAGAATCCTGTTCCACCGCAAACAATCGGTACCTTGCCACGTTTTAAAATATCGCGAATTGCGCGCGTGGCGAGTCTTTCGTACTGTACTACAGACATTTTGCGCCTAGGACTTGCCACGTCAAGTATATGATGTGGAACGCCTCGCATTTCACTTTTAGTTGCTTTTCCTGTCCCAATATTTAACCCCACGTATGTTTGTCGTGAGTCGGCCGAAACGACCTCGCCGTTTACTAGGCGCGCAATTTGAACTGCAAGTGCCGTCTTTCCTGAGGCCGTAGGACCTACAATGGCGATTATTTTTGACTTGTTATCCATTTTGGCATCATACATTTCTATTTGTTGTTGGTAAAGCTTCCTGTACTTTCATTTTTTCTATTGCTTTGCTAGTATAGTGACATTGCCGGGATGGCGGAATTGGTAGACGCACACGACTCAAAATCGTGCGGGGTAACCCATGAGAGTTCGATTCTCTCTCTCGGCACATTTTCTTTGGTAATAAAAGTTTGTCTTGTATAATATAAATATGACAAAACTTCGTGTCGGTGTTATGCGCGGTGGGCTTGGGCCTGAATATCACGTCTCGCTTCGTACAGGCGGGAATGTACTCGCTGCGCTCGTAGGTAACAAGTATGAGGCACACGACATCCTTATTACTAATGTAGGTGAATGGCATATTGATGGAGTACCAACAACACCATCAAAGCTCTCTCAACATGTTGATGTTGTTTTTAACGCGCTCCATGGTGAGTTTGGAGAGGATGGAAAGGTGCAAAAAATTCTTGAAATTTTTAACATACCATACACTGGCTCTACGGTACTCCCATCGGCTATTGGCATGAACAAGGATCTTGCCAAAAAATATTTTTCTGCGATTGGAATAAAAGTTCCGCACGGCATAGTTGTTGCTCGTGGTGAAGAGGTGGGTGAAGTGATTACGCGGGTTGGAAATGAAGTTCGCGCGCCATGGGTAGTGAAGCCTTTGACTGGAGGTTCATCTGTCGGTATCTCTCTCGCAAATGATTCTCGTGAATTAGTGTCTGCGATAGAGGGAGCGCTTGCGTACTCAGAAAAAGCAATCATTGAAGAATATGTGAGGGGGCGCGAAGTAACTGTTGGTGTTGTAGATTCGTCCGACGGACTTGGTTCATACGCAACACCGCCACTAGAAGTACTTCTTCCAGAAGGAAAGCTTTTTGATTATGACCAAAAATACAAAAACCTGATACATCCTGTTGGGCCAGCACGCATGAGCAGTGTCGAGCGTCGAGCGCTCGAGGAAGTAGCACTTCGCGCGCATGTTCACTTGGGAGCTCGTCACTACGCACGATACGATTTCATAATGACTGATGACGGGCCATGCCTTCTGGAGGTGAATACCTTGCCTGGTCTTACAAATACCTCTCTTCTGATGAAATCCCTCTCGCTCAATGGACTTACTCTCCCAGAGTTTATCGATTATGTGCTTACCCTTGCATTAACAAAAAAATAAGGTATTATATCCCAGTGCTTGAAATGTTTGATTATTAATCGAATATTTTAGAGGGCCCGTAGCTCACCTGGCTAGAGCGCCGGTTTTGCACTCCGGAGGTAAGGAGTTCGATTCTCCTCGGGTCCACCAAATTAAAAAACACCAGTTAATCTGGTGTTTTTTAATTTATCTGTATATTAACGATGGTAACACGCCCCTGTTATTGTGTGTTTGATAATTGACTATGATATACTAGCCCAATTAATATTAATATTAAATATTGTGGTAAATATAAAAAACGTACTTAGTTTTGTTGTCGTCGCACTGTTGGTTGGTTCTGGATTCTATTTTTCTAGTACTTTAGCTCCAACAAAACCAGAAAAGGTATATTGGTTTATCCCAGATGGTCTTCGGGCTGAGCCAGATATGTTTACCATTTTTAGATGGGCAGAAGAAGGAAAATTGCCAAATCTAAAAAAAATGATGAATAACGGCAGTTATGGGTATTCCATTCCAGATTTCCCTGGGCATACGCCGGTTAACTTCGCGTCTCTTTTGACTGGTGCTCATCCAGTTGTGCATGGAATTTCTGATGGACCAATGCATGTGGAGGGTCAGCCATTGGCGAAGCCATCAGCCCCTGGTTTTTCATCTGCAACGAAAAAAGTTGCTCCTATTTGGAAGGTGCTTGAGGAGTCTGGGAAAAAGGTCGCGTTACTCTCAATCCCTGGATCCACTCCACCAGAACTCGAGAACGGTATTACTATACGCGGGCGATGGGGCGGATGGGGAGCAGATACCCCAGCTATAAATTTTGAGCCAATCGAAAAATTATCAGAGAGAAAAGAGGCAGGCAACGCTTTCAAGCTTTTTTATCTTGGTCAGAAGCTAACAGAATTTATTGAGAAAAAAGATGCTAGTGGATGGGAAAATGCCCCAGTTTCTTTTAGCCCTGCAAAGGAAACAAGATTGCTAGGTTATGGATTGCCAATAAATGCATATATTTTTGATTCATCGGATGACGGTGTGGTTAATTATGATTCCATAAAATTTTCACTTGACAAAAAGTCAGAACTCGCTGTTTTGAAGCAAGGAGTGTGGAGCGATTTTAAAGATGTCTCACTTTCATGGAAGGAGCAACAGTTTGACTCGCAGGTTAGAATAAAAATCATTAAGCTTTGGCCAGAAAATGGTAATTTCCGCATTAGATTATTCTTTAACAATATGAATAAACTGATAGTGAAACCAGAGGAGGTTGCAAATGAAATAACTGGCAATATTGGGCCAATGGTGGACTTTGTGGATAACTGGCCAGCCCAATTGATTTATGAAGAAGAAGACAAGGTTACTTTTCTTGAAGAGGCAATGGATAGTTTAGCTTGGCATAAAAAGGCTGCTGGGTTTATTTTGAACAAGTATAACCCTGATGTGTTTATTCAAGACACATATACTCCAAATCAAATGCTTGAGTCTAGGTGGTGGCATCGATATATAGACAAAAATCATCCTGATTATGCTGGGCAGGAAAAGGAAAAAGAAGCATGGAGTGATATTCTAAAAATGTACCAAGGGATTGATGCAATTTTGGGAGAGGCGATGAAAAATGTTGACAATAAAACATTGGTGGTATTTTCATCAGACCATGGGGTGATACCGCTTCACAAGCAAGTGCGACTCAATAATTTGTTTGCTCAAAAAGGATGGCTCAAGTTTACAGTAGATGAAAAAACTGGCGAACCTGCTATCGATTGGAATAATAGCAAAGTTGTTTATATGAAAATGGCCCACGTTTATATAAAACCAGAAGGTCTTGGTGGTAATTGGACTCGTGGTTCTGGTAATGAGTATGAAATATTACGTGATGAGGTGATAAAAACCATTGCTGAAATTGAGGATGATAACGGTGTAAAGCCCTTGGTCCATGTCGCAAAATGGGAAGATGCACCAACATACTTCGAACTGCCCACAGACAGAATTGGTGACCTCGTACTCGAGGCAGAGGCAGGATATCAATGGCAAGAAGAGGTTACAAAAGATTTAGAGGTATTTACTAAAGTTTTGTCGTCTGGCTATAAACAAGGAGTAGATTCCAAAAAAGTAAAAGGTATGTGGACTCCGTTTGTGATAATGGGGCCCGGTGTTAAAAAGGGATATCAGTTGACTGAGCCGATTTCTCACGTAGACCAAATGCCCACAATCCTACATTTACTTGATGTAAAAATTCCTGACTATGTGCAAGGGCGAGTTATAGAGGAAATTTTGAAGTAGGTTGAAACAATGATAGTATGAAAAACAGTGACATATGTATTGTCACTGTTTTTATATTATTTAGTTTATGAAAAGTAGAATTTTTACGATTGTGTTATCTGTACTCATCATCCTTGCTATGTATGCTGGATACGTAGAATTTTACAAAAAAAATGGATTAACAGCCTTTATAAATCCCGCACAGTCTGCACAAAATAATAGTAACGGTGTTCTTTGCAAGGATTGCAATTTGATCGTAGTTTCGCTATCCAACGTTTCTGCGAAACATATGAGTCTTTATGGCTATGAAAGATTAACAACACCTAATCTTGACGAGCTTGCTAAGGAGTCGATTGTTTTTGAAAATGCCTTCACCCAGTCTTCCTGGACATTGCCTGTGGGGGTTTCGTTTTTCACATCCCTATACCCGTATTCTCATGGGGTAATGAATAGAATTGAAAATAATGTGCTAAGTAAAAACATTATAACTCTGCCAGAAATTTTAAAATTAAATGGTTATAAAACAGCCGCCTTCACTGGTGGGCTTGATTATGCGAAAAGTTTTGGACATATGCGCGGTTTTGATGAAATAGAAGAAGAGGGGGGCAATGGTAGTTGGCCTACCGATTCTGCAGGATTCAATAATACCTTTCGCAAGGCATCAAGCTGGATAGACAAAAATTCCGATAGCAATTTTTTTGTTTTTTTGCATGGTTATGATACTCATTGTCCATTTACTCCTCCATTGGAATATAGGGGCATTTTTTCTTTAAGGAGTGAAGGAGTAACAATTGATAACTCTCTTTGTGTTAGGGCTTATCAAAAGATAGAAACCAATGAATATGAAGCTTATTATTTTAGAGACGGACAGCAACGTGTCGCCTTAAATCAGGAGGACATAAACTACTTAGAGGGCTTGTACGATGAAGAAATTTTGTCAGTGGACAACCAGTTGGCTGATTTTTTGAGTGGGATTGATAAAAAAATTTTAGACAGCACGGTTATTGTTGTTTTTTCTGACCATGGTGAAATGTTTGCAAAGCATGGTCGGTTTGGGAGGGCTGGAACTATTCGTGGTACTCTATATGACGACGTTTTGCATATCCCACTCATCATTAAATTGCCAAACGTCAAAGGCAAGAAAATTACTGGATTAGTCCAAATGATTGACGTTATGCCTACTTTGTTAAATGTTTTGGATATTACTAATGGTGATTATGTTATGACAGGGAAGGATTTGACGGATTTAATAAATGGTAAAAAGGAAAGTGTTAACGACTTTATTTTTTCTGGGTCAGAGTTTAAGGTTGATCTGATTGATTTTGTTTATAAAGACAAAAGTATTAATGAAGCGATAAGAGACAAGCGGTGGAAATTGATTCATGAGGTTGTTTTTGATGAAAAAGATGAACAAAAAATTAAATCAGAAACATACGAACTATACGATGTTACGAGAGACCCAATGGAGCTAAATAACCTGATAGGTCAAGAAAAAGAAATAGAGAAAAATTTAAAAACTAATTTAGTAGATTGGGCAAAATCTGCTAAAGAGTTTGCCAATCAACAGCCCAATACGAAAGAGCTGCCAGATGATTTTATAAATGAAGCTAGGAAGATGGGGTATTGGTAAAATAAAACGATGAAACGTTCACATATATTTTTTTTAGTTTTTACCCCGTTACTTATTGTTGTTAGTTTCGCTGTGTTTTTTTATGCTGGGAATGCTAAAAATAGCATCGCAGAGAATGAAAGTTTTGAAAAGAGACTACAGTGCCCTGGATGCAACTTAGTGATAATTTCTTTAACAAACACTAGAAAAGACCACCTTGGCATTTATGGATATGATAGAAATACCACTCCGAATATAAATAAGTTTTTTGAAAATTCTATGATTTTTGAAAATGCGTTTGCTCCAGCATCGTGGACACTCCCTGTCGCTGTCTCACTTTTTACTTCTTTGTTCCCAGATACTCACGGCGTAATGGATAGAGTTGGTGAGAGTAAACTTTCAGATGACGCTCTTACCCTTGCGGAAATCTTCAATAGGAATGGTTACAAAACCGCTGCCTTTACTGGAGGAGGGGATTACAACAAAAAATTCAATCATGCACAAGGTTTTGATGTTTACGTTGATGAAGGCGGTATTATTGGCCCGATTTCGTATTTTGGCATAGAGGATTCCGTGCCACAAGCAATAGACTGGCTGAACAAACTCAAGCGTAAAAATAATTTTTTCTTATTTATACAAGGATTTGACACGCACTGCCCATTTACACCAATAGAACCTTTTGACAAACAATTTATTGGTGAAGAAAAAAGCACTGTGGACTACTCGACATGTTTATGGACATTTGGGCAAACAAAAGAAGTTTATAAAAATGGAACAAGATATTGGCCAGTAAAAACAATGTCTAGTGGAGGAAATATAGAAGAAGTAATGCTTACAGATGAAGATGTGGTGTATATGATATCTTTGTATGATGGAGAAATAGCTCAGGCAGATAATAATTTAGGTTCACTTTTTAAAATTTTTGAGGAGAAGCAACTATTGCAAAATACAGTTTTTATTTTTATGGCAGAACACGGGGATATGCTCGGTGAGCATGGCAGATTTATGAGAGGTGGTCCACTAAGAGGGACATTTTATGATCCAGTAATCAATTTCCCACTCATTATCAAACATCCTAAAATTGATCAACTGTTTAAAATAGATACACTAGTACAGACTGTTGATTTGATGCCAACCTTGCTTGAGATGTTTAAGTTAAAAGATGAAGAAGGTGAAAAACGTCAAGGGAGGAGCTTGCTGGGTGGTTTAAGCGGAAATATGGAAACAAATGAGTATGTATATGCTGCGTCAGCGTATAGGGCTGTAGACAATAAATTTTTTGATGGGTTTTCAAGGGTTGAGGTGATTAGAAATAAGAACTGGAAATTAATAAAGGAAAATATCGCACCAGTTAAAAGTGAAGACAAGCCATCGTATGATCTAATTGGAGACGAAGAATCTTTTGAATTATTTAATATCCTAAGTGATCCAGAAGAAACAAACAATCTCATTGACCAAGAAAAAGATGTGGCGGTGCTGCTAAAGAAAAAGCTTGACGTGTGGGGAAGTGACAAGCATTAAATTATTTGCAAACAAACGAGTTGTTAAAGTTGTTTAGTTTCTCGACTGACGCATCCTTATCTGTAAAATATTGCATTTTAAATAACATATTTGTGTCATCGCAATAAAAATAGCCTAAGGTGGCCCTATATTTTATCAGATTGTCGACACATACTCCATATCCGAAACGTTCCCCCGCGTACATGATGAGGTGCTCTCCATAATGGGACTTTTGTGTTACTGGTTTGTATTTTTCATCGCAAGCAGACTCCTGTGTCAAAAATTCTGGGTACGGTGGAAGTTGCGGCTCAAAAAAACTTTCAATTAGAGTGATTTCTTTTTGTATATATTCGTTTGCGAAATCCTTTGTTGTTTTTTGTATGGTTTCAATTTTAATTACATCATCATTATTATTAACTGCGAGAATTCGATTATCTGAAATTTCTTTAGCATTAAAGTTTTCTATTCCAGTAATATGTATCCCAGCTTTATTTAGCTGATGAGGAAGCCCTCGGTTTATTTTTTGGGCGTAAATAATATAGACCAAAACGATTATAAAAATAACCACGAGGGTTGTAGCTTGAAGCGTTCGTTTTTTTTTAAGAATCATATTCATTTTTAATGAATTGCGGAACCTTGAATAATGTGAGTATACAGTAAAAATAATATTTATGCTGTTTGTTTATAAATTGAAATTTAATGTTATCCACAGGGGGCTATCTTGATTATAAAAAGTCGTGGTACAATTAAGATGTTACCAATACAACCACCTTTATTATTTATGAAAATTAAAATATTTACTGCTTTTAAGGTTCTCCTCCTGTCGTTTGTACTTACTGCTGGACTTAGCTATGTTTACGCTTGGACAGCACCAACATATTCGCCTCCAAGTGGGAATGTATCTGCTCCTATTAATGTGGGTTCTGTCACTCAAACAAAAACAGGAGACATTTGTACGATATTTGGTGGAACGACAAAATGCTTAAGTATGGTCGTGTTATTGCCACCTGCAACCGCCAGCCTCTCTGCTTCGCCAACGAGCATCGCATACGGCGCTGCCTCCACTATCACATGGAGCTCGACGAATGCAACTTCGTGTACTGCAGGAGGCGCATGGTCTGGCGCAAAGGCTACTTCAGGAAGTGTTGGTACAGGGACACTTACAGCTTCCCAGACGTACACGCTTTACTGCACAGGGGCGGGGGGTAACTCAGCTACCCAATCAGTAACAGTTTCTGTTGGGGCAGCACCTGCAACCGCCACACTCTCTGCTTCGCCAACGAGCATCGCATACGGCGCTGCCTCCACTATCACATGGAGTTCAACGAATGCAACTTCGTGTACTGCAGGAGGCGCATGGTCTGGCGCAAAGGCTACTTCAGGAAGTGTTGGTACAGGAGCCCTTACAGCTTCTCAGACGTACACGCTTTACTGCACAGGGGCGGGTGGTAATTCGGCAACTCAGTCCGTTACTGTCGCCGTAGGAGCTGCCCCTGCACCAACTCTGACGTTCTCTGCTTCGCCAACGACTGTTGCGAACGGAGGTTCATCAACAGGTACATGGTCAAGCACAAATGCAACATCTTGCACAGCATCTGGTAGCTGGTCTGGTACTCAGGCATTATCAGGATCTGCATCTACTGGACCACTACCAGGTCCTGCAAATTACACATACACACTATCTTGTACGGGGGTAGGAGGTACTATCTCGAGGAGTGTGACGGTTGCTGCTTCTGCACCAGTTTATACGCCTGGCTCGACGTCATACACTGGTCCAGGATCGTACACATTCACTGTTCCGCCTGTTGTTTATGCTCTCAACATTGAGGCCTGGGGCGCAGGCGGCCGCGGTGGTGATGGATCCGCAAGTATGCAGTATCAAGGCTATTGGACATACACAGGCGGTGGTGGCGGCGGTGCTGGCGGATATGTAAAAACAACATTGCCAGTGTCTCCTGGTCAAACATATACAGTAAATGTTGGCGCAGGAACTACTGCGACAACACCTTATACAGTTTACGGACTGTGGTATGGTATTGCTTTTGGCGCGCAGAGAGGCAATAGCGGAGGCAACTCATCATTCGGTTCTTCTATTGTAGCATATGGTGGCGGCGGAGGTGGTATGTTTGGTTGGGCTGCAGATGGAGGCGGTGTAAACGGGGCCAAAGGATGTAGCACTTTGGTTGATAATGGGTACGGTACACTCGTTCCCTCTGGCTATAGTTCTGTAGCAACAGCTGGGGTGGGTGGAACAGCTGTAGGTGGAACGACTAATACAACAGGTGCAGCAGGGTTGAAGTGTAACGATGGAGGTTCAATGTATGGTAGCTGGAGTGTTGGACAACCAGGAGCTGCTGGCGGCGCTGGTGTAGCTAGTCTTGTGAATGGCGTGCGGTATGGAGCAGGAGGAGCTGGTGGCAATGCATATATTGGCGGTAGTGTAGCCCAGAGCCCAGGATCTGCTGGTGGTAACGGAGCTGTTATTATAAGCTGGTAATATAGACAATATGAATAACATAGAAATAGATCAAAAAAAGACGCATTCGAAATTATTTACCGTTGCTTTTGCTGGTCTTGCTGTGCTGGTAGTTATTAGTCTTGGGGTGGCCTGGTCCTCATTTAGAGAGATAGAGCAGTTGAAGCAATCAGTAGACACTGGTGACAATGAGATGAAAGACCGTGTTTTAATGGCAAATACTCCAACTTATGAACTTGGCGATATAAATAGTCCTCATGTAATTGGGTCTATTCTTTCTATTGAAAATGACACAATACTTCTTGAAACCAAGGTGTCAATTCCAAACCCGTTTCCAAAACAAGGAGAGTTGCCATTCTCGACTGGTATTAAAAATGTTTCAGTCATGATTAACAGAGATACAATTTTTACTCCAAATAAAGAGGCGTTGATTGCTGGACAATCAATCAATGTATTTACAAAGGAACCTAAACCAGAAAACGAGGCGGAGGTGAACGCGCTATTGATTACATTGTTTGCTTCCCCAAGTGAACGCCTCATTAAGTCACTCGACCTATACGCGTCATCAACAATAAAAAATATAAAGAACAAAACATCTGATAATCTCCAGTAGTTAAATAATTCTAAAGATTTGAATGCAAACGTAAGCAAACAGGATTGTTGCCAAGAATCCTGTTATTGCTTGATAGTATAAAAATATCGTCTATACTTAAGGTAGACTTGAATTTTGGTTGTTCCTTACTTTTTCAGAAAAAGAGAGGGGGTGTGTCATGGACGTGCGATTTAATCCGAATGAAGGGAAGACTACGCTTTCTTTTTTACCAAAGGAGACCGATCGACTTTCTGTGCTAATGCAGTTGGTGATAGAAGAGGAAAAAATAAGGGGTACGCAGGTTCCAGATTTTGGAAAAGACTTTTTTAAAAGTTTTGCAACCTCAAAGGATAAGTTTGTTATTGAGTTTGATTTTAGTCTCCTGCCATTCACAATCGCATACCTAGATGAGGTAATAGAGGAAATGTTGGAATATGGTAGCGACCCAACAGACCTTGATAGTTTTGTAGAACAAATCAATTCCTTTTGTTCAAAAGGCCACAAACTTCAGTGAATTGTTTTACCCGGGCATACAAAGCCCGGGTTTTTCTTTTGTTGCATAATACGCTATTATGAGCGAAATGTTTGAGGTCCTGCTAATTATTTTAGGTCTCGTTATTTTTGAGACAATCATGAGTATCGATAACGCGGTAGTGAATGCCGACGTGCTTTCGACGATGAAGAGTAAGCGCGCTAGACGCTTCTTTTTAACGTGGGGTATTATTTTTGCGGTTTTTGTTGTCCGCGGTGTATTGCCATCGATAATCGTTTTTCTTTCAACGCCAGATATCGGTATTTGGGGTGCAATTTCGGCAATTTGGCAAAATGACCCGGCAGTAATGATTGCGGTCGCGGAAGCAACGCCAACGATTATGGTAGCTGGTGGAATGTTCCTAATCCTCCTTTGGGCCCACTGGCTTTTTATGGAGGACAAAAAATTTGGGCTTCCTCATGAATGGTATGTTCAGAAGTATGGCGCTGTCTGGTTTTATTCTATAGCTGCCCTCCTTCTGGTTGGTGTGATTTATGGAATTAACAATTTAATTAAAGAGAATCCGATGCATCTTGCCCTGGCGGCAGCGATTGGTTTCAGTGTATTTTTTATTACACAGGGGTTCAAGGATAATGCAGAGATAATCGAAAAGCGAATTATTGAGTCTGGAGAGCACAGTGCTATGTCCGACTGGGCGAAAGTATTTTTCCTTGAGGTTCTCGATACTGTATTTAGTATTGACGGTGTAGTTGGAGCATTTGCGTTTACTACATCTGTACCACTCATCCTTATAGGTACGGGCATTGGAGCTATTGTGGTTCGCCAGCTCACTGTCGCAAGTGTTGATCGCATTCGCTCGTACAGCTATCTAAAAAACGGAGCGATGTACTCGATAGGGTTTCTTGGATTCGTAATGATCCTAGAAGCTTTTGGTGCCCATATTCCAGCATGGGTCTCTCCAATGGTCACAATAAGCGTTGTGGGATATTTCTTTTGGCGCTCGGTTGCAGAGAATAGATTAAATGGTAACACAGTTGTATAATTGAATGTATTAATATGAGTTATCAAAAATCAGAACTTTATTTCCTGTTGGCACTACTTTTTGGAATAGGTATCCTCGCTTTTCTAATTTTTCAGCCATTTATTTATGCACTTATATTAGCAATAATATTTGCTACTGTATTTTCGTCTATACATAAAAAAATTCTTATTCTTGCTCGTAAGAACCGTGGGTTGGCAGCGCTACTTACCACTGCCTTTATACTAATCGTTATTGTTGTGCCAATTACATTTTTAAGCACACAAATATTTAAAGAAGCTACACAGCTTTATTCATCACTTGTAGAAAATGGAGGAACAAGCGTAATTTCTACCGAAATAGAAGCTGTGGTGCGAGGTTTTGGAATACCATACATGCAAGTAGAAACGCTTGATTTTAATCAATATGCAAAACATGTACTGAATTGGATAATTGGTCATTTGGGAACAGTTTTTTCGAATGTTGCAAAGATAATGATAGGTCTCTTTGTTTTGCTTATTGCGCTGTACTACTTATTTAAGGATGGAAATTACTTGAAAAAAACGGTCATAGCGTTAAGCCCGTTGCAGGATGTTTATGATGAGACCATTTTTAATAAACTAGAACTTGCAATCAACTCAGTAGTGCGTGGGAGTATTTCCGTGGGGCTCGTGCAGGGCGTGCTGACGGCGATTGGGCTAACTATTTTCAGTGTACCAAATGCAGTGTTGTGGGGTAGCGTGGCTGCTGTATCCGCGCTGATTCCTGGTGTTGGAACTTCGTTGGTGCTTATTCCCGCTATCCTGTTCCTATTTTTTACTGGTGCAACTACATCAGCTATAGGCCTTCTAATTTGGGGTGTTGTCGCTGTTGGGCTTGTGGATAATATTTTGGGACCAAAGATAGTTGGCAGTGGCGCAAAGCTTCATCCGTTCCTTATTTTGTTATCTATTTTAGGAGGGATTAGCTTTTTCGGACCACTTGGATTTTTGTTTGGACCATTAACACTCAGTTTATTGTTTGCGTTTCTTGAGATTTATTCCACTATTCGTGGAGCTCGAAAAGCTTAATGAAAACAGTTGTAGTTCTAGACAATCTCCGCAGTGTTTATAATGTAGGTTCTATTTTTCGAACAGCAAATGCTGTAGGAGTTTGTAAAATATATTTGTGTGGCACAACGCCTACGCCGGTTGATAAGAAGGGTGACCGTAGAAAAGATTTTGCAAAAGTTGCGCTCGGGGCAGAGGATACGGTGGAATGGGAATATGTAGAGAATACACTTGAGTGCGTATTGAAACTTAAAAAAGAAAATTACTTCATTGTTGCTTTGGAACAGGATGAAAAATCAGTAGACTACAAAAATGTGAATGTCGATGATAAAGAGAGGGTTGCCTTTGTGGTTGGAGCAGAGGTGGTTGGTGTTGCAAAGGGTGTACTTGCAGAGAGTGATGTCGTTGCAGAGATCCCAATGCTCGGGACCAAGGAGTCACTCAATGTTACCATTGCTTTTGGGGTGGCAGTGTATAGGGTATTAGGGGTTTAGATTAATGTTAATATTTTACATATACAAAGTTGCCTTCCTGTGGTATACTTATAACCAGAATAACTAAACAAGGAGGTGGAATATGTGCAAGTCACGAGATGGGTTTGATGATCTTTTTGCTGGGATGACAGCTGAAGATTTTCTTCAGGAGAACGATGGAGATTCAAGTTGTAAACATGAGTGGAAAGACGATGGTGACAACATGCAGATTTACTGCAAAAAGTGCACTGCACGGCGTTACAACACCTTTTATTGAGTAATCATATCGTCATTCCTGTTCTTCATTATTAAGGTGCGGTTCAGCAAAGCTGAACCGCACCTTTTTCTTTTGTGATTTTTCTGCTAGAATGCAGGCACTTTTCTTATGCCGGAAACAAGTATCCACATATCGCTCGCAGCTGAAAAAATAGGAACATTTTTTGGAGTCCCCATCACAAACACTATTTTGATGAGTTTTGTCGTCTTTGCAATTTTGGGAACACTCACATTTTTTGTAACCAAAAACCTCACTCTTGTCCCTGGGCGAATGCAGACACTAATTGAGACGCTCTTTGTTGGGATTCTTGACTATATGACCGAGACACTTGAGGATGCAAATCTAGCGCGCAAACTTTTTCCACTTATCCTCACTATTTTCTTGTTCATTTTTACGGCAAATATCATTGAATTTACTCCCGGCATAGGGAGTATTGGCTGGACGCATGGGGACGGGGAGTTTATTCCACTACTTCGCTCAATGAATACAGACATGAACACAACACTCGCTCTTACCATAATTGCGTTTGTGGTGATAGAGGTGGTTGGGGTCGCAACATTGGGCTTCTTGAGATATGGCAAGAAATTTGTTAATCTTAGCTCGGTCTTGGGATTTATGGTGGGGATAATAGAGCTTTTTTCCGAGGTAGCACGGCTGGTTTCATACTCGTTCCGTCTCTTTGGGAATATCTTTGCAGGCGAGGTGATGATCTTGGTCATACAACACTTTGTCCCAATGGTGCTTCCAGTTCCTATTATGCTCTTCGAGGTCTTCGTTGGGTTTATACAGGCGGCGATTTTTGCACTCCTCACACTATTCTTTGTGAAGATTGCGATCACTGAGGCGCACTAATTTAGTAATAATAAATAATAATAAATAATATGGATATTGAAGTAGCAAAAACATTAGGTATGGCATTTGCAGTTGGAGTTGGAGTTTTTGGTCCTGGTATTGGTATTGGTATGATTGTCGCAAAGGCTCTCGAGGCAATGGGAAGAAACCCTGACGCTTCTGGCAAAATTCAGGCGACGATGTTTATCGGTATCGCATTTACAGAGGCGCTTGCTATCTTTGCGCTCGTTGTTGCGTTCATCGTAAAATTCGCGTAGTAAAACATTCAGCTTCATCATTATGGAACAAATCGTCTCTGTCTTCGGAATAAATTGGAAACTAATCCTTGTTCAAAGTGTAAACTTTGGCTTGCTTCTCGCTGTTTTGTACAAGTTTCTTTACAAGCCGGTTCTTACAATGGTAGACAAGCGTCGCGCAAAGATTGTGCGCGCAATTCACGACGCAGAGAAAGCAGAAGCAGAGCTTGGTCAGGCTGAGGCAGAGAAAGCTCGCATCATTAGAGAAGCAACTCAAAAAGGTGATGAGATAATTGATGCCGCAAAAAAGCATGCAGAGTCAAATGAGCATACGATAATGAAAGACGCTCACAGGAAGGTGGTACATCTTTTGAATGAAGCTGAGCGCCGTGTTGCGCGTGAGCGTGAGGAAATGTTGCAAAAAGCTGAGCGCGAGGTCGCGCGCATGGCTGTCCTTTCCGCAGAAAAAATCCTTCGACAGGGAGCGGTTAAGCAATAACATGAAAGCATCGTGGTACGCAGAGGCGCTTTATAGAGCGCTCCAGGGAGAAAAAGTAATTAGCGAGGGCGACTCTAAAAAAGTTTTCGTGCGTTTTAAAAAAGTTATTTCTGCGCGCGGACATGACAGACTTCTACCACTTATTGGCCGTGAGTTTGAAAAGATAATAACGCGCGAAAATAAGAATAACGAAGTTGTCCTTATTACGGCAGACAATAAGAGTAAGAGTAAATGGATGCACGCGTACGATCACTATAAAAAAGAAAAAATTATTCCAAAAGGTTCTGTGTGCCGAGAGGTGGTGGACGAATCAATCATTGGAGGTTTCCAGATTCGAACAAAAGACACGCTCATAGACGGTACTTATAAAAAATCCCTTGTCGAACTTTATCGAAAAATTACAAGCTAAAATCACATGAACACAATACTTATAGAAAAAATCAGAAAGGAAATTGAAGCTCTTGAGCCAAAAACATCAGTTGAGCGTGTTGGTACTGTGGTCAAGGCTGGTGACGGTATCGCTGAGATAGAGGGACTTCACGGAGCAATGATGGCAGAAATGGTCGTCTTTGAGGCGACGGGCGGAAAGGCTCTCAAAGATACTCTAGATGCAGAGCCCATTGTTGGCTTTGTTCTTAACCTTGAAGAAGATTTTGTAAAGACTGTGATTTTATCAGGTGCAGAGCGCATCAGCGAAGGTATGGTGGCAAAAGGGACTGGAAAGACTCTCTCTATCCCCGTATCAAACGGAATGATTGGTCGTGTTGTGAATGCGCTCGGGGAGCCAATTGACGGCAAGGGTGCTATCAAGGCCGAAGAAAGAATGCCAATCGAGCGCATAGCATTCGGCGTTATTGATCGCGCTGGAGTGGATACACCAGTACATACAGGTATCAAGGCAATTGATTCGATGATCCCAATTGGACGCGGACAGCGTGAACTTATCATCGGAGACCGTGGTACAGGCAAGACAGCTATAGCTCTCGATACTATTTTGAACCAAATTACCGAGCCAAAAGAAACTCGCCCGATTTGTATTTATGTTGCCATAGGGCAGAAGGAATCAAAGATTGCGCGTATTGTGGGCGAACTAGAAGCGCGTGGTGCAATGGCGTACACAATCGTAGTTGTTGCAGGCGCGTCAGAGCCAGCAGCCTTGCAATACCTAGCTCCGTTCACGGGCGCGACTATCGGTGAATTTTTTATGTTGAAAGGGAAGGACGCCGTTGCTGTGTACGATGACCTATCAAAGCACGCAGTTGCCTACCGACAGATGTCACTCCTTCTTCGTCGTCCACCAGGACGCGAGGCATACCCAGGAGATATTTTTTATCTACACTCACGCCTATTAGAGCGTGCAGCAAAGCTTTCAGATAAGCTTGGTGGGGGCTCTCTCACAGCACTTCCTATTATTGAAACTCAGCAGGGTGATGTGTCTGCATATATTCCAACCAACGTAATTTCGATCACAGATGGGCAGATCTATCTCGACACCGATCTTTTCAATAAAGGGATGCGCCCAGCGGTAAACGTGGGTCTCTCGGTGTCACGCGTGGGTTCAAACGCTCAGACAAAAGCGATGAAGAAAGTAGCAGGGAAGATTCGTCTCGAGCTTGCGCAGTTCCGCGAACTAGAAGCGTTTATGCAATTCGCGAGCGACCTCGATAAGGAAACAAAAGAGCGAATCGAAAAAGGTCGCCGACTTTCGGAGTTGCTGAAGCAGACAAATGGTAAGCCACTTTCGTTTGATAAAGAAGTTATTGTGATATACGCGGGAATTTCTGGAGTTATCGATAAAGTGAAGGTTGAGGATATGCACCTATTTGAAGAAAAACTGATGGAATATTTTGACCATCATGCTGTTGGAATTGTTGATGCAATACGAAAAGACCATGCGATTTCTGAACAAACAGAGGCAAACTTAAAATCTGCACTTGCTGATTTTGCAGTGTCACACCCAGAAATTTTTATTGCTCACTAAAATATTATGTCATCCACTCGCGCGATAAAAGGAAAGATACGCTCTGTCCAAAAGACACACCAGGTTACCAAGGCCATGGAGGCTGTTTCTGGTGTAAAGATGCGCAAAGCGCAGATTTCTGCCCTTGTGGCGCGACCGTATGCGATGGCAGCGTTTCGTATTTTGTCACGCATTACGCGGTCTATTGATATCGCAAATCATCCACTTGTTGCGATACGACCAGTTTCGCGCATACTTTTAGTTGTTATTACAAGCGATAAAGGACTTGCTGGCGGATTAAATGGTGGGGTAACCAAGTGTGCGCTTAATGCGATTGCTGATAGATTTGTTTCGCACGAAAATACTGGAATTATTGCAGTAGGTCGCAAAGGCGAAGAATTTTTTGCGCGTCGCGGATATATTCTCGAAAAACATATTCAAACGATGAAGGACGAGAGCACTATAGGAGATTTTAATGGTGTAGTATCTCTTGTTACCGATTTGTTTACTGACGGTAAATATGATGAATGTGTACTTGTGTATACAAATTTTAAATCAACATTCGAACAAGAACCAGTGTCGAGGATACTCCTTCCTCTTTCTGTTACTGGACTCTCTGCAATGATCAAGGGTATTGTTCCAGAAAAAGGAGCGTTTGCTGATGCAAATGCGAATATTGAGAAAGATGAAAAATCCGCAGACTATTTGTTTGAACCATCCCCAGAAGCAGTTTTTGAAACACTCATTCCTCGACTTCTTGCTATTGAGCTCCATCATGCATTTCTAGAAGCAAAGGCGTCTGAGCACTCAGCGCGAATGGTAGCTATGAGGAATGCGTCGGATAAAGCAGAGGAGGTGACATTTTCTCTAACGCGCGAATACAATAAAGCCCGTCAAAGCGCGATTACGAGAGAGATGAGTGAGATTATTGGGGGGATAGAGGCGATGAAATAGCATTATCAACAAACAGGAAATTTAATAAAAATATTATGAACACAGGAACAATCAAACAAATCGTCGGACCAGTCGTAGATGTATATTTCGAGCACAATATTCCCGAAGTTGAACACGCTCTTCTCGTAGAATGGGTTGGAGAAAATGACGAAAAACGAAAGATCACACTAGAGGTTGCGCAGCACCTTGGTCTCGGACGCGTGCGTGCTATTGCGCTTGATTCTACAGAGGGACTTCGTCGTGATGTGAAAGTAAAAAATACTGGCGCTCCTGTCCAGGTTCCTGTTGGCGAGGGCGTGCTAGGTCGACTCTTTAACGTCCTTGGCGAAACAATCGACGGAGGCGCGCAATTACCTGCCAAAACAGAAAAGCTTTCCATTCACCGCAAGCCACCCGCTTTTAAAGAGCAAAAAACAAAGACTGAAATTTTTGAGACAGGGATAAAGGCGATTGACCTAATGACTCCGTTTATAAAAGGTGGAAAGGTTGGGCTCTTTGGGGGAGCAGGTGTTGGCAAAACTGTACTCATTCAGGAGCTAATTCGCAACGTTGCCACAGAGCACGGCGGGTACTCTGTGTTTGCTGGTATTGGTGAGCGTGTGCGTGAGGGCAATGACCTTTATCACGAAATGAAAGACTCCGGTGTTCTCGCAAAGACCGCGCTTGTGTTTGGGCAAATGAACGAAGTGCCAGGCGCTCGCGCTCGCGTGGCGCTATCTGGGCTCACTATGGCAGAGCATTTTCGCGATGCAGGTGGCAAGGACACACTTCTTTTTATGGATAATATTTTCCGTTTCATTCAGGCTGGAGCCGAAGTTTCTGCGCTACTCGGTCGTGTGCCATCGGCAGTTGGTTATCAGCCAACACTCGCAGAGGAAATGGGAAAGCTTCAAGAGCGTATCGCTTCTACAACAAAGGGCTCAATTACTTCTGTGCAAGCAGTGTATGTTCCTGCAGACGATCTTACCGACCCAGCTCCTGCGACGACATTCTCTCACCTCGACTCTACTGTGGTGCTTTCACGTAACCTTGCCTCACTCGGTATTTACCCAGCTATCGATCCTCTCGACTCTGCGTCAAGCGCGCTTGATCCGCAGGTTGTTGGTGAACGTCACTACAAAGTGGCAATGGAGACACGCAAGGTGCTTCAGCGTTACAAAGACCTTCAGGACATTATTGCAATTCTTGGTATTGAGGAACTTTCAGACGACGACAAGCTCGCAGTTAACCGCGCCCGCAAGATTCAGCGTTTTCTATCGCAACCATTTTTCGTAGGAGAGGTGTTTACTGGAATGCCAGGAAAGTATGTGAAGCTTGAGGATACAGTGGAGGGATTTGCTCAGATTCTCGAAGGAAAATATGATGATGTGAATGAGTCAGCATTCTATATGAAAGGTACGATTGACGAGGTCAAATAATATAATGATGAAGCTCACGATAGCAAAAGTAGACGAGGTGCTTTTTAAAGGTGAGGCTGCTAGCTTGTCATGCACTGGTAGTATGGGTGACCTAACTATTCTTCCGCATCATACCCCGCTTGTAACACCACTTAAAAGAGGTACGCTCAAGGTTATTGATAGTGAAGGTAAAGAGAGTATTTTTACTGCAAACGACGGTGTGCTAGAAGTGGGGGGAAATGAAGTAACAGTTATTTTGTAACCATCAGTCTTATTAAATAGGTTTTTCGCAAATATTTTTTTCATCAAGCATTTTAAGAATTTTTGGAATTTTTCTGAAATCCTTTTTGAGTACTTCGCGTAAGGACCCATTATATAGCGTGGCAGCAGGGTGGTAGAGGGGGAGAAAGTGGCGAAGCTTACCAAGGTGATTTGCGATAAGCACAACTCCATGAGCATCAGAAATTTTTTCATTTGGAAAAAAGTGATTCATTGAGTGTCGCCCGAGAAAAACTATAAGCGTAGGGTCAATCAATTTTATTTCTTCCTCTAACCATTTTGCACAATCTGCAATTTCTTTTGCAGTCGGGTCACGATTTTCTTGCGGGCGATATTTTACGATGTTGGTGATATAAATATCTTCACGTTTCATTTTTATGCTACCAAGCATTTCTGCGAGAAATTTCCCTGCAGAACCAACAAATGGACGTCCTTCTTTGTCCTCCTTTGCGCCGGGTGCTTCACCGATGAATACAATTTTTGCATTGGCATTTCCGTCACCTGGTACGCCTTGTGTGGCTGTTTTTCTCAAAATACACGCGCAGTCGTGAAGACACTTTTCGTGGAGTTGTTTGAGAGCTAATTCACGTTTCATGCGTTAAGTGTATCATAAAGGCGTGTATAGAATTCTTGTGGTATACTCTCAGCATGAAAAAACCTCAAAAAACAACCTCCTGGGGCGGTGTAGCGCATTGGTACGACACGCTCCTTGCTGGGAATGACACATATCAGGCACGTGTTATTTTGCCAAATATACTCCGCGCGATGGCGATTAAAAAAGGGGAGAAGGTGCTTGACCTCGCGTGCGGGCAGGGGTTCTTTACGAGCGCATTTTTTCAGGAGGGTGCTGATGTGACGGGGGTAGACCTCGGCAAGCAGCTTATCCTCATTGCAAAAAAGCATTCACCAAAGGAGATAAGTTATTTTGTGCAGTCAGCAGAAGACCTTTCAATTTTTGAAGACAATTCATTTGAAAAGATTACTATTGTGCTTGCGATACAAAACATAGAAGCTCCACACAAAGTTTTTAAAGAGTGCGAGCGTGTGCTTATATCTGGCGGGAAACTTTTTATTGTTTTGAACCATCCTGCTTTCCGTGTTCCAAAAGCAAGCGCGTGGGGTTACGATGATGATGCAAAAAAACAGTACCGTCGTATAGATAGCTATATGTCGGAATCAAAAGTTGAGATAGAGATGAACCCTGGTAAAAAAGGTGGCGCAACAACAGTTTCATTTCATCGACCACTTCAGTATTATTTCAAGACACTAGCAAACAATGGGTTTGTGGTGGCGCGACTTGAAGAGTGGCTCTCTCATCATGAAAGTGAAAATGGCCCTCGAAAAAAGGCGGAGGACCACGCGCGCAAGGAAATCCCTTTGTTTATGATGATTGAGGCAGTCAAGAAAAAGTAATAAAAATATGATAGGGCAACTACTCGGGATATTTGCGGGGATATTGGCGCTCATGATGGCTGGGGCTATTTCGTATACATATCTTGAGGAAACTTTTGGAATACGAGAGGTGCCTCAAGCACAGGAAGCACCCATTGCTATAGCAAAAAAGGAAACAGCGAAGACGATAAGTACTACAAAAACTGAAGCAAAGAAAATAGCTACGAAGATTCCGGATCCTACTGCCCCCATTAAGACAAACGGCAGTCTTGTTCCGAAGACAACAACAGAAGAAAAAACTGTTGTGGCACCAGGGCCATTGCGTGCGACTACACAGGCGCCAGTCAATGCGTCCCTGTCTGTGCGTGGTGTTATTGAGTATACAAATGTTGAACGAGCTAAAAATGGTGTAATGGGCTCGCTTGCAGAAAACTCCACGCTAAATCGCGTTGCACAGATGAAGGTTGATGATATGTTTGCAAAGCAATATTTTGAACATGTGTCTCCATCTGGCGTTGGGCAGGCTGACCTTGCTCAGACAGCGGGCTATGCATATGTGATTGTTGGAGAAAATTTGGCGCTTGGAGATTTTGATGGCGACCAAGGTGTAGTGACAGCGTGGATGAATAGCCCAGGGCATAGAGCAAATATTTTGAACACTCACTACAAGGAGATAGGAGTTGCTGTTGGTAAGGGGATGTACGAGGGAAGAGAGACCTGGCTCGCCGTGCAAAGCTTTGGTATGCCACTATCTGCATGCCCCACAGTAGACCAGATGTTAAAGACACAAATTGATGCAAACAATGCGGTAATTACAAATCTCCGTAGTAATCTCGATGCAAAAAAATTACAGATTGAATCCACTCAAACAAGTGATTCAAACTACAATACATACGTAAATGAATTTAACACAATACTCCCAGAGTATAATAGTCTTGTTGAAAGTAATCGTGTTGCAGTTACAAATTATAATGCCGGAGTACAAGCATTTAATGCCTGCATAAACGAGGCGAGCGTACACTAGGTGTACACAAACTATGGCTATGAATAGAGTTCTGGTACAAACGCGGGCGCCACGCATTACTTGTTTTGTATTTTACTCTTTTTTCTGATAGAATCGCTCAATATGATAAAAGAATTTTTAATGAAGCAAGTGATAAAGCGCCAGCTCAAGGGTGTGCCAGAGGCAGA